>RCNE010000665.1_pt1 | contig 18274 bp, 17 predicted proteins | sample 2041361 | NCBI WGS metagenome assembly RCNE01 (sample SAMN09708229, study PRJNA481090) | Marine sediment metagenome, whole genome shotgun sequencing project.
GTGGTGAACTGCCGTACGCGTTGCCATGTTTCAGGGCGTCGCCCGCGCGATCGACTCCCGGCCCCTTGCCATACCAGATGCCGAAAACGCCATCGACCGTGCGACCCGGATCGGTTTCAACCTGCTGCGATCCGAGTACCGCCGTTGCAGCGAGGTCTTCGTTTACCGCGGGCAGGAACTCGATGTTGCTTTCCTCGAGGAAGCGCTTCGCGCGCCAAAGCTCCTGATCCACCATGCCGAGCGGCGAGCCACGGTAGCCGCTGACAAAACCCGCCGTATTCAGGCCACTCGCTTTATCGAGCGTGCGTTGCATAAGCGGGATTCGCACGAGCGCCTGGGTGCCGGACAACAGCACGCGGCCGGATTCGCGTCGATACCGATCGACGAGCTCGTAGTTGTCGAGTGGATAGTGCGGGTTCTTCAGGGCGGCGTTCGACATGTCAATCCGGATAAAAAACAGGACTCGAAAGTGTCGCAGATTTGCCGCGTGAGGCGATACCAATCATGCCGATATCGAGAGCTGTTTCGGGATAGTATCCCGGTTATCAAGAAAAAACGGTAAACTATGCCAAATTGGACTGGATAGTAGAGAAACCATGCTTGAGCGGAAGGATCAGCAGATACTCGTTGAGCTGCAGCGCGACAGTCGTTTGACCATGCAGGAACTGGGCGAGCGGGTGGGTATGTCGAGCTCGGCCTGCTGGCGACGCGTCAAGAGCCTTGAGGAGGCCGGCATCATTGATCGCTACGCCGTCATCGTGAACACGCGCAAGGCGGGTTTCGGCTTGTCGTCAGTGGTACACGTGTCCCTGGCCCGCCACGAACAGGAGAACGTCGATCGATTTGTTCGTGAGGTCTTGCGACACCCGGAGATCCTGGAGTGCTTCGCGACGAGTGGTGAATCGGACTTCCACCTCCGCGTCGTCGTTGAGGATATCGATGCCTACAACAGGTTCCTGGATGAATTCATTTTCAAACTCCCCGGTGTCTCCCAGGTGCGTTCCAATATCGTCCTGAAAGAAATCAAGGCCGATACGGCTCTGCCGTTTCGGCCGTGAGTTCCTGGTGTCCTGTTTGACTAGTTCGCAGGATGTCAGAGCCGCCCACTGCAGCAGAACGCGCCTTGCCACACGCTGACAGTATGCGAATTAATCAAGCAGGACTCTAGATTGAATCGATGATCGCGTTTAACGTCGGGCTGGGGCGCATCGCCGCGGTCGCCAGTGCCTCATCCGGCTGGTAGTAGCCGCCGATATCGACCGGCTTGCCCTGTGCGGCGTCGAGTTCGGCGAGGATCTTCGATTCGTTTTCGGCAAGCGCCCGTGCAGCCGGTTCGAAACGCTCGGCAAGATCCATGTCACTGGAATTCTCAGCGACGGCCTGTGCCCAGAAAAGCGCAACGTAGTAATGGCTGCCGCGATTGTCGATCTCGCCAACCTTGCGCGATGGGGCCTTGTTTTCCTCGAGGTATCTGCTGCTAGCGATGTTCAGTGCATCCGCGATGATGCGGGCTCTCGCGCCGTCGGTTTTTTCTGCAAGATCTTCGATCGATACGGCAAGCGCAAGAAACTCGCCGAGAGAGTCCCAGCGCAAATGTCCTTCCTTCAGGAACTGCTGTACGTGTTTCGGCGCGGAGCCGCCGGCGCCGGTCTCGTATAGCCCGCCGCCCGCCAGCAGCGGGACGATAGAGAGCATCTTGGCGCTCGTGCCCAGCTCGAGAATCGGAAACAGGTCGGTGAGGTAGTCGCGAAGCACATTGCCTGTTACGGAGATTGTATCCTCGCCTCGTTTTACGCGCTCCAGGGTCTCACGCATCGCGGCGTCCGGCGCCATGAGGCGAATATCGAGATCGGTTGTATCGTGTTCCTTCAGGTAGGTGCTGACTTTCTCGATCAGGTTGCGATCGTGCGCGCGATCTTCGTCTAGCCAGAAGATTGCCGGGGAATTTGTAGCCCGCGCACGTGTCACTGCCAACTTGACCCAGTCGCGGATTGGCAGGTCCTTCGTTTGGCACATCCGCCAAATGTCACCTTGTTCGACGGTGTGTTGCATGACGATGTCACCCGCGTCGTCAACAACCCGGACCTCGCCAGCAGCAGCCATCTCGAAGGTCTTGTCGTGCGAGCCGTACTCTTGCGCTTTTTGTGCCATCAGGCCGACGTTGCAGACGTTGCCCATCGTTGTTACGTCGAAGGCGCCGTTGTCGCGGCAGAAGTCGATAACCTCCTCATAAATACCGGCATAACTTCGGTCCGGTATGACGGCTTTCATGTCGTGCAGCTTGCCGTCCGGTCCCCACATCTTGCCGGACGTACGAACCGCTGCCGGCATGGAAGCATCGATAATGACATTGCTCGGCACATGCAGGTTGGTGATTCCCTTATCCGAATCGACCATCGCCTGGGCCGGTCGGCTTTCATAAACGGCTTCGAGATCGGCCTCGATAGCCACGCGCTGCGCGTCCGGCAGGCTGGAAATCCTGGCATAGGCATCGCCGATGCCGTTGTTCGGATCAACGCGAAGTTGCTCAAACACTGCAGCATGCTTCTCGAAAACGTCGCTGTAGTAGGCTTGGACTGCATGGCCAAACATGATCGGGTCTGACACTTTCATCATGGTGGCTTTCAGGTGCAGCGAAAACAAAACGCCTTCATTCCTGGCCGCCTCGATTTCCTTGCCAAAAAAGTGGCGCAGTGCCGCACAGTTCATCACGCTCGAATCGACGACTTCCCGGTCCAGCACCGCTACCTTGTCGCGCAACACTGTGATTGTGCCATCCGCGGCGACATGCTCTATACGTAGTTCACCATCGGCGCGAAGCACAGCGGACTGTTCGCTGCCGTAGAAGTCGCCGTCATCCATGTGCGCGACATGCGACTTTGAGTCGTTGCTCCAGGCACCCATTGAGTGCGGGTTGTTCTTTGCGAAAGTTTTAACGGCCGCTGCGACGCGCCGGTCGGAATTGCCTTCGCGCAGCACGGGGTTGACCGCGCTGCCGAGCACCTTTGCGTAGCGCGTGCTGATTGCGAGCTCGGCATCATCGCGGGGCTCTTCCGGGAAGGAGGGAATGTCATAGCCCTGCGACTGCAGCTCCTTGATCGCCGCCTTGAGCTGCGGAATTGAGGCGCTGATATTAGGTAGTTTGATAATGTTTGCCGCCGGAGTCTTCGCAAGTTTGCCCAGCTCCGCCAGCGCATCGCCGACCTTTTGCCCTGCCGTCAGTTGCTCAGGAAAGCTCGCGAGTATGCGCCCGGGGAGTGATATATCGCGCGTCTCAACGTCAATCCCCGCCGCATCGGTGAACGCTTTCACAATTGGCAGGAACGAACGGGTTGCCAGCGCGGGCGCTTCGTCTGTTTTCGTATAGATGATCTTGGCTGTGCTCATGCGAGTGCCTTGTTGGCCGCGGCGCAGCCTGTTCTTGTTGGGTGTTGTCAGGAGGGCCGGGCAGTATAAGGCGCCGGCGAGAAAATCTCTCGCCTGAAAATAATGTCATTTGCAACAATACCTTAGGTGCTTACTGCACAGAGGCCCACTGCTCGTCGGTGGCGACCATCGTGAGGACGTCGTACTGGGCGACCACTTCGTCGTCCTGATTCGTCACCTCGGTGTCCCAACGCACTTCGCCGTATCCGGCGTCCGCACGCAGCGTCTTCTGCTTGCAGGTCAGGCGGACCTTCAGCGAATCGCCGTGATTTACGGGTTTTGCAAAGCGCAACTCATCGAGTCCGTAGTTCGCAAGAACCGGGCCGAAGTCCGGATCGACGAACAGCCCGGCAGCAAACGACACGATCAGGTAACCGTGGGCAACCCGGCCGTCAAAGAACGGATTCTTCGCGGCCGCTTCCTCATCGGTATGTGCATAGAACGTATCGCCGGTGAACTCTGCAAAATGCTGAATATCGTCCAGGGATACTTCGCGCGAGGCGGAAGCAAACGTATCGCCAAGGCGCAACTGTTCGAAAGTCTTGCGAAACGGGTGTACGTCGGATTGTTGCTGTTGGGCGCCCTTGATCCAGCGACCACCGATAACGGAGAGCGTTTCCGGCGAACCCTGTAAGGCTGTTCGTTGCATGTAGTGCATGACACCGCGTACACCGCCCATCTCCTCGCCACCGCCGGCCCTTCCCGGTCCACCATGAATCAGGTGCGGTAGCGGCGAACCATGGCCCGTCGATTCCGCGGCACAGTGGCGATTAATGATGACCATTCGGCCGTGGTAGGCCGCGGTTCCCAGCACCAGTTCACGTGCGGCGGCATTGTCGTTTGTGATTATCGAGCCGACCAGGCTGCCTTCGCCCAGGCGGGACAGTTCGATAGCCTCTTCCAGGTTCTCGTAAGGAAGTACGGTACTGACCGGACCAAATGCCTCAACCGAGTGAACCGCCGAAGCCGACAATGGTTTCTGGCAATGCAACAGCGTCGGCATGAAGAATGCGCCCTTGTTCGCATCAGCATCAATGACCTCGAAGTCGCTGTCACCACCGTAGACGACGTCTGCTTCACGCGATAGCGTTTTGATGCGATCGCGCACTTCGTCGCGCTGACCCTGGCTCGCCAGTGCGCCCATGTCGACATCGTCGATCGCCGGGTTGCCAATGCGGATCTGACCAAGCGACTCTGCCAGCGCAGCGACAAGGTCACCGGCGATATTTGCGGGCGCGATAATTCGGCGTATGGCGGTGCATTTCTGTCCCGCCTTGCTGGTCATCTCCCGTGTTACTTCCTTGATGTAAAGGTCGAACTCGGGCGTGCCAGGCACGGCGTCCGGACCCAGGATAGAGGAATTCAGCGAGTCCGTTTCGGCCGTGAAAGCCACAGACTCGGAAATCACGCGGGGGTGCTGCTGCAGGAATTCTGCAGTCGTCTTCGAACCCGTGAATGCAACCGTGTCCTGGCAGTTGAAGTGATCGAACAGGTCGCCGACCGATCCACAGATCAGCTGCAAGGCCCCTTCGGGCAGGATACCGGATGCCAGTATTTGCCTTACCATGAGCTCCGTCAGGTAGGCAGTGCTGGAGGCGGGTTTGACGATTGCGGGCACGCCGGCAAGCAGCGTCGGGGCGAGCTTTTCGAGCATCCCCCAGCAGGGGAAGTTGAACGCGTTGATATGCACCGCGGCACCCAGCTTCGGCGTGCAGATATGCTGGCCGACGAAGGTGCCGGTTCGAGAGATCGCTTCAGGCGGGCCATCGAGATACACATGGTCATTGGGCATCTCGCGTCGTCCTTTGCCGGAGTAGACGAACAAGGTAGAAATGCCGCCGTCGATATCGACCCAGCTGTCACTTTTCGTAGCGCCCGTCTGCGTCGAAAGCTCGTAAAGCTCGGCCTTGTGCTCCATCAGGTATTGCGCGAGCGCCTTTAGCATCAGCGCGCGTTCATGAAAGGTGTGGCGTCGCAGGTTGCTGCCGCCTGTTTCGCGCGCATGCTGCAGCATGTCGGCGAAATCGAGGCCCTTGCTCGTGATGTTCGCGACCGGTTCGCCAGTCACCGCACTCGTCAGGACTGTGCCATCACCATCACCGTCGACCCATTGGTCTTTCACCAGGTTGCCGAGCTTCATCCGGACTCTCCATGCGCTAGTAGGATACAAAACTAATTGGGATTTGAATTATTCCGTATCAGATTGTACGGTCAGGCGGTCCGGATGCAAGTGAAGTCCCATGAGTGCCGAAGCTGCCTGCCAAAAACTAGTCGATGAATTTCGCTCACGCCCGACATTGCGGGCCGGCTCGCTGATCACGACAGTTTTCGGCGACGCGATCACGCCGCGCGGTGGCACGGTCTGGCTTGGAAGCCTCATCCGGGTGATGGCGGACTTCGGAATCAGCGAACGACTTGTGCGTACCTCGGTATTCCGCCTGGCAAAGGACGGCTGGCTTAAGTCCGATCAGATAGGGCGGCGCTCCTACTACAGCCTGACGGCGGAGGGACGAGAGCGCTTCGATCAGGCCACCAATCGAATCTACGGAACGCCGGCGCCGCAGTGGCATGGTGAATGGTGCCTGTTGCTGCTTTCCATGCTTGAAACCGATGCAAAGGATACGGTTCGCAAGGAGTGTGGCTGGCTTGGGTTCGGACCGATGTCGGCGAACGTGCTGGCGCACCCGGCGCCGGACATGGCCGAACTCGAGATAAGCCTGAAACGCCTTGGCGTCGCCGATAGCGTCGTGGTCATGCGCGGCAATACCGTCAAGAGCGAGCATGCCATGCGCGAACTCACGCACAGCTGCTGGAACCTGGACGATATCGATGCACGCTACAGCGCCTTTGCGCTGCGCTTCCGACCGCTCATGAAAGCCATGTCCCATGCACCGAAACTCCCGGATAAATCTGCTTTCCTTGTTCGAACGCTGTTGATTCAGGAGTACCGCAAGGTGCTGTTGCGCGACCCGCAGCTGCCGCTCGAACTCTTGCCAGCAGATTGGAACGGCGCTGCCGCCTACCAACTGTGTCGGAACCTCTATCGCAGTGTTCATGCGGGCGCCGACGCCTATCTCGATACAACGCTGGAATCAGTCGACGGACCTTTGCCGCCGCCGACGGCTGCATTCTTGCAGCGTTTTGGTGGACTCACCGATTCATCCAGCCCGGGAGCAAGTATTTCATGAGCCAACTAAAGACCGCGAAGCGGTGTGCCAGCACAATGTGGGCCGGTGACAAGGCCTCGAAAGCGCTTGGCATCAAGATAGAGATTCGGGAAGCCGGCTCGGCCACCGCGCACATGCGGGTTCGTGATGACATGATCAATGGCTTCGATGTCTGCCATGGCGGCTTGTTGTTTACGCTTGCGGATACAGCGTTTGCATTTGCCTGCAATGCGTATGACCGCATCAGCTTTGCAGCATCAGCGAACATCGAGTTCCTGCGACCCGCACGTGAGGGGGACAAGCTCAAGGCCACCGCCCATGAAGAATATCGTGGGAGCCGCAGCGGCTATTACGCGGTTACGGTCGAGAATGACCTTGGCGAAGTCATCGCGTTGTTTCGAGGTCGCGCAGTCAGCCGTGATCAGCCCGTTATCGTCCCGGAAAACGATACAAATGACATTGAAAAATAGAGAAAACCGTGTCACATTATCAGGCTGTTTCACGGAGTAGCCCGCATGTACACGCAAGGCCTGGATCAGGCGAGCAATAGCGATACGACCGTGCCGCGAAAGGAAACGCCCGAGCAGCTCGCGGCGTTCCAGGCGCGCATCGACGCGGAAGAAAAGATCGAAGCCAAGGACTGGATGCCCGAGGCGTATCGACGCACGCTCGTGCGACAAATCTCCCAGCACGCGCATTCCGAGATTATTGGCATGCAGCCGGAGGGCAACTGGCTGACGCGCGCACCATCACTGAAGCGTAAGGCGATACTGCTGGCGAAGGTGCAGGATGAGGCCGGCCACGGGCTGTACCTTTACAGCGCCGCCGAGACGCTGGGCGTCTCACGCGATCAGATGGTTGCGGACCTGTTATCGGGCAAAGCGAAATACTCCAGTATCTTTAACTACCCGACATTGAGTTGGGCCGATATCGGGGCCGTCGGCTGGCTGGTTGATGGTGCAGCGATCATGAACCAGATTCCCCTGTGCCGCTGTTCCTATGGACCGTACGCGCGCGCCATGATTCGCGTCTGCAAGGAAGAAAGTTTTCATCAGCGCCAGGGTTTCGAAATCATGCTGATGCTGTGTCGTGGAAGCGAAGAGCAGCGCGCGATGGCGCAGGATGCGTTAAACCGGTTCTGGTGGCCGTCACTGATGATGTTCGGTCCGAACGATTCGCAGTCAAAGCACTCCGCGCAGTCGATGGCCTGGAAAATCAAACGCTTCAGTAACGACGAGCTGCGGCAGAAGTTCGTCGACGTCACGGTGCAGCAAGCCAATTTCCTTGGCCTCAATGTTCCCGATGAGAAACTGCAGCTCGAGAAAGAGACTGGCCACTACCGATTCTCCGAGATCGACTGGCAGGAGTTCTTCGACGTGCTTGCGGGCAACGGTCCGTGCAATCGGCAGCGTATGCAGAAACGTCGCAAGGCGCATGACGATGGCGCGTGGGTTCGCGAGGCGGCGAGCGCCTATGCAGACAAGATGGCGGCCAGGGCAGCGGCCTGAGGAAAAAGTAATGTCAAAGCAGGAATGGCCACTCTACGAAGTCTTTATCCGCACACGGGGCGGGCTCAGTCACAGGCATGCCGGCAGTCTGCACGCCGCCGATGACCAGATGGCGCTGGATCACGCTCGCGATACCTACACGCGGCGCAGTGAGGGTGTCAGCCTCTGGGTCGTGCGTTCAGACCGGATCGTTGCCTCCGATCCGGCGGAAACCTCCGCATTCTTCTCGCCGGCCGAGGACAAGATTTACCGGCATCCGACGTTCTACGAAGTTCCGGACGGGGTCGAGAATCTGTGAAACCTGAACAGGCACTGCAAGCGTATGTGCTCAGGCTGGGCGACAATGCCATGATCCTCGGTCAACGCCTTATCGAGCTGGTCGCTGCCAGTCCGGAGCTCGAGGAAGAGTTGGCGAATGCGAACTTCGCGCTCGACTACATCGGCCAGGCGCGCCTGTTTTACAGCTATGCATCGGAACTCGACGGCAAGGGTCGCGACGAAGATGACCTGGCATTCATGCGGCCGGAAAATGAGTTCAGAAACCTGTTACTTGTCGAGCAGCCTAACGGGCACTTTGGCGACACGATCGTTCGGCAGGTACTGTTTGACACCTACTACCTCGCACTGCTCGAGGCCCTGACTCGCTGCAGCGACGAGCGACTCGCGGAAATCGCGGCGCGCGCGGAGAAAGAAGTCCGCTACCATCTGCGGCACGACGCCCAGTGGCTGATCCGGCTTGGCGATGGCACCGAGGAAAGTCACCAGAAAGCGCAGCGGTCCCTGGACGACTTGTGGCGCTATACGGGTGAAATGTTTACTACTGATCCGATCGACGAAGCGATGATGAACTCATTCGACGGCCCGGATCTCCAGGCAATCGCGAGCCGGTGGCAGACAGAGCTTGAAGCTGTCGTGGCGGAGGCGACCCTGCGGCTACCCGGGGACACCGTTATGGCCAGTGGTGGCAAGCAAGGCCGGCATACGGAGCACTTCGGCTTCCTGATTGCCGAGATGCAGATCCTGCCGCGGACCTATCCGGGTGTGACGTGGTAGCCGCCGCGCCGAGTCGGCAGCAAGTCCTCGACTGGCTGGCGGAGGTTCCTGACCCGGAGATACCGGTGCTCAGCATCACCGATCTTGGCATTGTGCGGGACGTTGACTGCGACGCAGGCGTCGTAGTCTCGTTATCGCCAACCTATTCGGGCTGCCCGGCGACCGAAGTTATCGAAGCGAGTGTGATCGCCGCTCTCGAGGATCGGGGAGTAGCCGACGTCGCCATCAAGCGCGTCCTGTCGCCACCGTGGACAACCGACTGGATCAGCGATGCCGGTCGGGAGAAGCTGCGCGCATACGGCATTGCGCCGCCGGACGTAGGCGGCAGCAAACGCGCTCTGCTGAAGGGTCAGGCGGTTGTGCCATGCCCTCGGTGCGAGTCCAAAAACACGGAGCAGATCAGCGAGTTTGGCTCGACTGCCTGTAAAGCTTCGTACCGATGTACGGACTGCCTCGAGCCCTTCGAGTATTTTAAATGTCTTTGAGCAGGTACCTGTGAGCAGCACCCGATGAAGCAGTTTCACCCGCTCAAGATAGTGGCGAAGCAGCAGGAAACGCAGGACTCCATTCGCGTTGCTCTGGATGTTCCCGAGAACCTGAAATCTGCGTTCGATTTCTATCCCGGCCAGCACCTGCCGATTCAGGTCGAGGTGGGCGGCAAACGCCTTCGCCGCACTTACAGTATTTGTTCCGAACCGGGACACTGGCCGCTGGAAATCGGTATTCGCGTGCAGCCTGGCGGGCGGTTTTCCGAATACGCTTCCCGGGAACTGAATGTCGACGATGTGATTGATGTGATGCCGCCGACAGGACGCTTCCATGCCACTGTCGACGCCGGCGCAAGCAAGTATTACCTCGGTTTCGCAGCGGGTAGCGGCATTACGCCGATACTATCGATTGCCACATCCATCCTGAACCAGGAGCCGGCCAGCCGCTTTGCTCTTTTCTACGGCAATCGCCGACAGGGCTCGGCGATGTTCATCGAGGATCTTTACGCGCTGAAGAACCGTTACCCCGATCGTCTGCAACTGCATTTTGTCTTCAGCCAGGAAGACCAGGAGTTTGCGATCGGCGCCGGGCGCCTCGACGCGGAAAAGGTCGCCGAGCTTCACAAGCGCTTCTGCAGCGGGGACCGGGTTGATGAGGCCTTCGTGTGTGGCCCCGATTCGATGATTGATACAGTCGCGGCTGCTCTGCGCGGGCTCGGTTTAGGGGAAGACACGATACACGCCGAGCGCTTTGGGGCACCTCGAAAATCGCCCGTCGAGCCGGCGAGTGCGGGCAAGAATGCCGCTGCGACACCGTCAGAGAATGTCGCCACGGTGACGGTCATCATGGACGGCCACAAGAAGACATTCGCGATGGCGCGCGATGACAAGTCGATCGTGGACGCCGCGGCCGACCACGGCATCGAGCTGCCGTACTCCTGTAAGGGTGGCGTCTGTGCGACCTGCCGGACCCATGTTCGAGAGGGCGCCGTGCAGATGGAGACCAATTACGGGCTGGAGCCCTGGGAGCTTGAGGCGGGCTTCATCCTCGCCTGCCAGTCGCGACCGCAGACTGACGAGGTCCTGCTAGACTACGACAAGGCCTAGTGTCCTGTTTGATTAATTCGCAGGATGTCAGAGCCGCCCACTGCGGCAGAAACGAGGCACATTGCGCCATTGCCGGCAGAACGCGCCTTGCGACACGCTGACAGTATGCGAATTAATCAAACAGGACACCAGGGGCGCCAATCGGCCGAATGGCGCGATTTCAAAACCCATGCCGTTTTCGCGGGGGTAAAATTGGGGGCTGGCGAGACTTCGGGCCGGTTGTCCGAGCGCATAACGAGAACAAGCACGCCGGAGGGCGCATGACAGACAGTAATACTGCTTCAAATCTGCCGGCTCGACAGAATTCCTACAACTACGAGGAACTTCTCGCGAGCGGTCATGGCGAGCTGTTCGGCCCGACCAATGGGCGGCTGCCATTGCCAAACATGCTGATGATCGACCGCATCACGCGCGTCAGCGAGGAAGGTGGCAAATACGGCAAGGGTGAAATCCGGGCAGAACTCGATATCAAGCCCGATCTCTGGTTCTTCAAATGTCATTTTGAAGGTGACCCGGTCATGCCCGGCTGTCTCGGACTTGACGCGATGTGGCAGCTGGTCGGCTTTCACCTGGTCTGGAAGCGGCTGCCGGGCAGGGGTCGCGCTCTCGGCGTCGGCAAGGTCAAATTCACAGGGCAGGTTCTGCCGACAGCAAATCTGGTCCAGTTTCAGATTAATATCAAGCGTGTCATCTCGCGCCGGCTCAACATGGCGATAGCTGACGGCTCTATGTCCGTTGACGGCCGGGAAATCTATACGGCTGAGGACCTGCGAGTCGGTCTGTTCACCTCCACCGAAGACTTCTAGGAAATATTCATGCGGCGCGTAGTAATTACCGGCATCGGCTCGGTCTCCTGTATCGGCAACAACAAAGACGAAATCCTCGAATCGCTGCGTCAGGGTCGTTCCGGGATCGTGGCCAACGAAAGCTACAAGGAAATGGGGCTGCGCAGCCAGGTCTCCGGCAGCTGCCACATTGATACAAAGGAACTGATTGATCGCAAGGTATTGCGCTTCATGGGCGATGCGGCCGCGTACGCCTATATTGCGATGCAACAGTCGATCGAGGACGCCGGACTTGACGCTGACGATGTTTCGAGCGCTCGCACAGGCCTTATCGCCGCTTCCGGCGGCGCCTCCAGTCACAATATCGTCGAGAGTGCCGATATCCTTCGCGCCCGCGGCGTTCGCAAAGTGGGCCCGTATCGAGTGCCTCGTACGATGGGCAGTTCCGTATCAGCCTGTCTCGCGACACCGTTCAAGATCAAGGGTGTCAACTACTCCATTACATCGGCGTGTGCGACAAGCGCGCATTGTATCGGTGCGGCCGCCGAACAGATTCAGCTGGGTAAGCAGGACATCGTGTTTGCTGGCGGTGGTGAGGAGGAGCACTGGTCCCTGGCCTGCCTGTTCGATGCGATGGGTGCGCTGTCTGCGAAGTACAATGACGATCCCGCAACCGCTTCGCGTCCCTATGATGCCACCCGGGATGGCTTCGTCATTGCCGCAGGTGCCGGCATGCTGGTCGTCGAAGAGCTGGAGCACGCCAAAGCGCGCGGCGCGAAGATCTATGCCGAGCTCGTTGGCTACGGCGCAACGTCGGACGGTTATGACATGGTCGCGCCGTCGGGCGAGGGCGCGCTGCGCTGCATGGACCTTGCGCGCGCGACGGTCGAAGGCTCGATTGACTATATCAATACGCATGGCACCAGTACGCCGGTAGGCGACGTCAAAGAGGTTGAGGCCATGCAATCCATGTTCGGGGCAGAGATGCCGCGTTACGGCTCGACGAAATCGATGTGCGGACACTCCCTGGGAGCTACCGGGGCTCAGGAAGCCATTCATTGCCTGTTGATGCTGGACAATGATTTCATAGCGCCGTCGATCAATGTCGGCGAGCCCGATCCCGTTGTTGCAGGCACGCCGCTGGTTACCGAGCGCGTCGACAATGCAGGCATCAAGACGGCTATGTCGAACAGCTTTGGTTTTGGTGGAACAAACGCGACACTGGTATTCCAGAAACGTTAGGCCATAATTCGTCTCTATGACTATTGAGACAATTAGCGAAACAAGCTGTTTTGGCGGCCGCCTCGGGTTTTACCGCCACGCCTCCGAGTGCAACCAGGGCGACATGCAGTTTTCGGTCTTCGTGCCGCCGCAGGCCGCTTCTGGCAAGGTGCCGGTCCTCACATTTCTCTCGGGGCTGACGTGCACCGAAGAAAACTTCATGGTGAAGAGCGGCGCACAGCGGGTTGCGGCCAAACTTGGGCTGATGCTGGTCTCCCCGGATACGAGCCCGCGCGGTGATGACGTCCCCGACGATCCGGACAAAGACTACGATTTCGGCCTTGCCGCGGGTTTCTACCTGAACGCAACTGAAGAACCGTGGTCGCGGCACTATCATATGTACGACTACATCACGCAGGAGCTGCCGCGCGCAGTGTTCGACAATTTTCCCGGCGATGCGGATCGGCACGGCCTTACCGGCCACTCAATGGGAGGCCACGGGGCATTGACCATCGGCCTCAGAAACCCGGGCCAGTACCGGTCACTGTCAGCTTTTGCACCCATATGCACGACCCTGCATAGCCCGTGGGGAAAGAAGGCTCTCGGCTACTACCTGGGCGCAGATACGGCGACCTGGCATGACTATGACGCGTGTGAAGTCGCCCGCAGCGTTGCCGATGCTAAAGCGTTCGGCAAGATCCTCATCGACCAGGGCGCCGAGGATCCATACCTTGCCGAACAACTCAGGCCGGAGCTGTTTGAGGAGGCCGCGACGGAGAGCGGACTCGACGTCGAGCTGCGTGTGCATGCGGGCTACGACCATGGCTACTATTTCATTTCGACATTTATAGAAGATCACCTCAATCACCACGCCGCAGCGCTCGGTAACTGACAGAAGCTGATTGCGAATGGACCCATGGCTCATACTCGCTATTACGATGTTGGCGACGGGCTGTGTCGCCGGCGTCCTTGCCGGCCTGTTCGGAATCGGCGGTGGCATCGTTATCGTGCCGGTGCTTGAAGCGGCGCTGGGCTTCCTTGGCGTCGATCCGGCCATTCGTATGCATATCGCCGTTGCGACATCCCTCGCGACCATTGTGCCGACGTCGATATCGTCGGCGCGGGCGCACCACCAGCGAAACTCGGTTGACGTCGATATTGTGAAACGCTGGGCCATCTTCGTTCTGCTGGGAGCGCTGCTCGGTGCCTGGATTGCTTCGCTCGTTCACAGCCGTGTTCTGGCACTTGTTTTTGCCACGCTAGCGCTGCTGGTCGCCGCCAAGATGGTGCTACTGCCCGAAAATCGCAACCTGACAGAGACGGTGCCGCAGGGCCCGCTCGTAGCCGTTATTCCGACAGCGATCGGTTGCTTTTCGAGCATGATGGGAATCGGCGGCGGCACGTTTTCGGTTATGACGCTGACCTTTTTCAATGTTCCCATCCACCGAGCTGTCGGTACGGCGGCGTTGTTTGGCCTGATCATTAGTCTGCCGGCCACCTTTGGATTTGTGGCGACGGGCTGGGGAGACCCACGATTGCCAGCCGGAAACATCGGCTATGTGAGCCTGGTCGGTTTCGCGCTGATCGCGCCGGTGACCGTGTTGACGGCGCCGATCGGTGCCCGGATTGCCCACGGCCTCTCACAAAAACGACTCGGCATGCTGTTCGGAGTCTTCCTGCTGATAGTTTCTTTACGACTTTTTTACAGGGCAATGTTATGAGGCTGACTTGTTACGTGCTGCTGGGTACCTTGCTTCTCTCGGCCTGCGGGCCTCGAACGCTCGAACCTGATGAAGCCATCAACTGCGATAATTGCGAGGGCTGGAACGAACCGCAGGATCCCTTTCGTATCCATGGCAATACCTGGTACGTCGGTACGCAGGGCTTAAGCTCCCTGCTGATCGAAACCGATGACGGCCTGATCCTGATTGATGGCGGTCTGCCTCAATCAGCCGCCTTGATCGATGCCAGCATTCAAGAGCTCGGCTTTGATACCCGCAACGTCAAGGCAATCCTGGTGTCGCATGCGCACTTTGATCACGCCGGAGGCCTGGCCGCTCTGCAACGACTGACAGGCGCCACGGTCTTTACCAGCCAGGCCGGTCGCGAAGCGCTCGTCGCCGGCCACCTGGGTCAGGACGATCCGCAGTATGTGGCAGATCTGGAGCAAGGCAAATTTCCGTCCGTGCGAGACGTTGTCGCTGTTGGTGACAGCGAGGTAGTGACGGTGGGGTCCGTCGATGTCAAAGCCGTCTACACGCCGGGCCATGCGCCGGGCGGCACCACGTGGACCTGGCAATCCTGCGCGTTGAACGTTTGCTATGACGTCGTCTATGCCGACAGCATGAGCGCCGTGTCAGCAGAGGGTTTCAGGTTTACGGACAGCGGTGTTGCCGACAAGCTGGTCGCCAGTGCTGGAGTCGTCGCGGATCTCGACTGCGATATTATGCTTTCGCCGCACCCGTTCTTCTTCGGCATGCAGGATAAGCTCGAGCGCATTGACGAGGGCAATCCGTTCGTCAACAACGTTGCTTGCCTGTTGTACGCCGATTCGTCGTTGCAATGGCTGGAACGTCGTCTCGAGGCGGAAGCCTCACATTGAGGCTTACATCATGTGCTCGCTGTGCGTTCCTTTCTCCGCATCGCCCGAGAACTTCATGACCGGCATAGCCAGCGTGAGTACACCGATTAGTACGATTAGCAATCCGGCTCCCAGGCGCTTACGACTCATGAACTGAGAGAGTTTGGATGCGCTCATTCCGGTCAGGATCATGGCGGGCATGGTGCCCATGCCGAACGCGATCATGACGAGCCCTCCGTTGACCGCGTTGGCCGTACTTGCAGCTAATAACAGGACGCTGTAGACCAGCCCGCAGGGCAGCCAGCCCCACAGCAAACCCAGGCCAAGCGCCTTCGGCAGACTGGTAACCGGCAGCAGGCCCCTGGCGGCTGGCGCAATACGGTTCCACAGTTTCGCACCCGCTTTTTCCACAGGGGCAAGGAAGCGCCAGTTGAACGCCACCTGCAGTCCCACGATGATAATCAGGAGACCACTGAGCAGTCTGACGGGTGCCGCGAGGTGAGGTATTGCGCCAACGATGGATTTGCCGAGTGCGCCCACAATGCTGCCAAAGACCGCGTAGCTGATGACGCGGCCGACGTTGTAGACGACGGCCATTGGCAGTTTCGAGCGCAGCGATGCGACGCTCGCGTTGACAGCGAAGAGACCGGAGAGCCCGGCACACATGCCCAAACAGTGCGCGCTACCGAGCAGACCGGTGACGAATGCCGCAGCGAGAAGAGGCAGAGCTTCGTTCATGACGGGTCACTGTCGTCCGGTTTTGTGTCGTCATCCATAATGATGCGTATAGCGGGTGTATCGAGGTCGTCAAACTGGCCGCTGCCGACGGCCCAGAAGAACGCCCAGACAGCGCCGGCCAACAGCAGCAGCCCGAGCGGAATAAGAACATAGAGAACGGACATTATTCAGAGGTTCCGTTAAATCGACTCAGGCGCAAAGCGTTCAACACAACGATCAGCGAGCTTGCACTCATACCGATCGCAGCAAGCCAGGGCGGCACAAGCCCGACCGCCGCCAGCGGTAATGCCAGCGCATTGTATACGATTGCCCAAGCCAGGTTCTGGCGCACTATTCGCATCGTTCTCGTCGACATTCTTAGCAGCGTAATCAACGGACTCAGCGACTCTCCCAGCATGATTACATCGGCACTGGTCTGTGCAAGCAGTGCGCCCTCTGCGGTAGCTACCGACGTGTCAGCACCCGATAGTACCGGCGCATCGTTGATGCCGTCGCCCACCATGACGACGCGCTCGTTGTTTTCTTGTGCAGCCTCGATAATCAGGAGTTTTTGTTGCGGCGTGCAATCCGAATGGAATTCGACGATACCCAGTCTGGCCGCCAGTTCCCCGACCGCGTCGTGGTTGTCGCCGCTGACCAGCGCAATACGCAGTCCCATCTGCGACAGTGTTCGCAGCGTCTTGTCGACATCGGGCCTGAGTTCATCTTCAAGCGCGAACCAGGCGACTGCCTCGCCGTCGACGCCAAGAAAGACGTTGGTCGCCGTTGCATCCCCTTGCGTCGAAACGTCGGCCGCGCCCCCGCCAACGAATGCGGCGCTACCGATGCGCCAGTTACGACTATCAATGACGCCACTAACGCCTTGTCCGATTTCGACGCCTTGCGACGACACATTGGGGAGCGCGGCGTCCATGGCAAAAGCCAGTGCAAGAGGGTGTGCCGAAGCGGTCTCCAGTGCTGCAGCAATTCGTCGACAGTCGTACTCGGTCATTGCCTCGTTGAAAACCATAACCGACGCAATCCTGGGCTGCCCGAGAGTCAATGTCCCGGTCTTGTCGAACATGATGGTAGTCGCGCGTGACAGCGCCTCAATCGCGTTGCCGTTTGTCACCAGCAGTCGCAGCTGCGACAGTCGACTGCCCGCCGCGGCAAAGGCAGCAGGCGTGGCCAGCGCCAGTGCGCAGGGGCAGGTGACCACGAGGACGGATAGCGTGACAACGAACGCCCGCTCGGGATCGATCAAGTACCAGGAAATTGCGACGACAGCGGCAACTACCAGTAGTGCGATGACGATGTAGCTGGCGATCCGATCCGCAAGTGTGACGAATGTGGGGCGCGTATAGCGCGCCCGTTCACTTAGTCGGCTTATGGTCCCGAGTGTAGTGTCGCTGCCGGTACGGAGGATCCGCATCGTGATCAGGCCGTCGAGATTGACGCTGCCCGCCGCAACAGGGTCGCCGACTGTCTTGCGACGTGGCGTAGCCTCGCCGCTCAGGAGTGCTTCGTCGACCGCAGTCTCGCCGCTTTCGATCACACCGTCAGCGGGAATCGCATCACCTGCACGTATCAAAACCATATCCCCGGCCAGCAGCTGGCTTACTGGAACAACGTTTCGATCAGCGCCGTCAATTCTCGTCGCCGTATTTGGAAGCACGGACGACAGCGCCGTGCTTCGGTCGATGGAGCGATGTCGCGCACGCATTTCGAGGAAGCGCCCGAGTGTCAGGAAAAACACGAACATCGTTACGGAATCGAACCAGACGGCCGCGCCATCGGTGACCGTCGCATAGATTGACGCAAGGTAAGCACTACCTACCGCAATCGACACCGGCAGGTCCATGCCGGGTTTTTTCGAGATGACACCGCGCCAGGCGGCTGCAAAAAACGGACGCGCGGCATACAGCACGACCGGTGTCGTGACCAGCAGGCTGACGATCCGGAGGAAACGCCGCATCTCCGGATCGATTCCCTGGAAGTCACCGGCGTATAGCCCGACGGCAAACATCATCACCTGCATCATGCCCAGCGAAGCGACCAACAGGCGTTTGAGCGCCGTACGCTGCTCGATCAATTCTGGGCGCGCCGTATTTTCCGGAGCCAGTGGCTGCGGTTGATAGCCAAGGCTCGAAAGTGTGCCGAGAATCTCCGAGAACCGTGTCTCGTCGGGTCGCCAGCGCACACGCAGGCGGTGCGTAACGGG
>RCNE010000855.1_pt1 | contig 18262 bp, 20 predicted proteins | sample 2041361 | NCBI WGS metagenome assembly RCNE01 (sample SAMN09708229, study PRJNA481090) | Marine sediment metagenome, whole genome shotgun sequencing project.
AACGTCGGCCCGCTTGAAGAAGCAACCTGTGCCGCACTCAAAAACTACGCAGGCGATGTGGCGCTGATGTCATTCAATCCGCATGCAGTCGCCAAATGCGCACAGCTGGCCCCCGACATTCCGCGCGGGATCACTACATCAAGCTACGAGAGCACGTTCTGGCCCGAAGTACCCGCCGAAACCCGCGATACCCTGCGCGCGATACCGGACTACGACCGCACGGGGTCTTGCTTTATCAGCCACGAATCCACTGATCTTGATCGCCCCCGCGTGACAGAACTTAAATCTAAGGGCGCGCGTATCTTCACATGGACAATCCGCTCGGCCAAAGCCGAAGCAGATGCACGCCGCATCGTCGATAATGTCACCTTTGAGGGTTACTTGGCTTGACGACGGCCCCGATGCCCCCAAGTTGCACGGTATGACCGACGCACCCATCGAAATCACGACACATCCAAGCATCACCGCAATTGCCGCGGCCGATTGGGATGCCTGTGCTTGCCCCGAAGCAGTTGACGGTCGGCCGAATGATCCGTTCACGACGCACCGGTTCCTCAAGGCACTTGAAGACAGCGGATCAGTGGGACCCGGTACAGGCTGGCAGCCCCGCTATGTGACTGCAAAACAAGACGGTGCGTTGATCGCAGTCGCCCCGCTTTATGCAAAGGGCCATTCCCAAGGCGAATATATCTTCGATCACAACTGGGCGCAGGCATATGAAAATGCGGGCGGGCGGTACTATCCCAAACTGCAAATTGCCGTGCCATTCACGCCTGCAACTGGCAGGCGTTTCCTGACCAAACCCGGACACGAGATCACAGGCATGTCTGCATTGATCCAAGGCGCGGTTCAAATCGCGGCCGACAACGAAATTTCATCGCTGCACGCCACCTTTTGCACAGAAGCCGAAGCGCTCGCAGGCGAAAAAATGGGCCTGCTGCCCCGCATCGGGCAACAGTTTCATTGGGTGAACGATGACTACGCAGACTTCGACAGATTTCTAGGTTCGCTGTCCAGCCGCAAACGCAAAAACATGCGCAAAGAACGCGCCACAGCGAATGATTTTGGTGGCGAGATTATCGAGCTGACAGGCGATCAAATCCTACCCGAACATTGGGACGCGTTTTGGGTGTTCTACCAAGACACAGGCCACCGGAAATGGGGCACGCCTTACCTGACGCGCAACTTTTTCCACTTTGCTCAGCAAACTCTGCGCGACGATATGCTGATGGTCCTGGCGATGCGCGACGGAAAGCCGGTCGCAGGCGCGCTGAATTTCATTGGACGCGATACGCTTTACGGGCGCTATTGGGGCTGCACAGAACACCATCCGTGTTTGCATTTCGAAGTGTGCTATTACCGCGCTATCGACTTTGCCATCCGTCAGGGATTGGCGCGGGTCGAGGCGGGTGCGCAAGGCCAACATAAACTTGCACGCGGCTATCTGCCTGTCGCCACCTATTCGCTACATTGGTTTGGTGATGCGGGCTTCAAAGACGCCGTCTCGCGGTATTTAGACGAAGAACGCGACGCCGTGGACCATGAAATCGAAGTGCTGACCAGCTACGGCCCTTTCCGCAAAACCGATATGGAGGATCATCAATGACCGATAAATTGACCGACGCCGAACGCACAACGCAGATCGACCCACTGCTGGCCAATGGCTGGACCATGCAAGTCGGGCGCGACGCAATTCAAAAGACTTTCGTTTTTGTCAATTTCGTCGAAGCGTTCGGATTTATGACACGCGCTGCCCTTTGGGCGGAAAAGCTAAATCACCACCCCGAATGGTCGAACGTCTACAAAACCGTCGAGGTCACCTTGACCACGCATGACGCAGATGGCCTAAGCGCGCTGGACGCCAAATTAGGCGCGAAACTGGATAAACTTGCTGGGGGCTAACTTGGAAACGCTTTTGACCACCGTGATCTGGGATGGAAAAACCATTTCGGATATTTTGACACTGGAATATTTGGCCTCTGCCGTGGGCAACGTGATGGCCGCTGTGGCGATCTTGGTCGGCGGTTTTCTGGTCGGCGGTTGGGCGCGTCGTCGCCTGACAGCATTGGGCGGCAAGCATGCCCATCTTGATATCACGCTTTTCAATTTTTTCGGCAATGTAGCCCGCTATGTCGTCATCGGCTTTGCGTTTCTCTTTGTGCTCAACACCTTCGGGGTCCAAACAACTTCTGTTGTCGCGATCGTCGGTGCGGCGGGTCTGGCAATTGGCTTGGCCTTGCAAGGCACGCTGTCCAATGTTGCCGCTGGCGTCATGATTGTGTTTTTCAGGCCCATTAAGATCGGTGATTTCGTCGAAGTTAATGGCCAAATGGGAACCGTCAAAGACATAACCCTCAATTGCACCGAACTTGCCGCGATCAGCAACGTTCAAGTTATCATTCCCAACAGTCAGGTTTGGGGCAACACGATTACCAACTATTCCGCATACGATACGCGTCGCGCAGAATGGACTTTTGGCGTGGGATACGGTGCGAACCTGAAACTGGCCGAAGACACAATTCGCGATACTATTATGGCTGACCCGCGCGCCAAAGCTGATCCGGAACCGTTCATTCAGGTGAATAACCTCAACGCCAGTTCAGTTGATTTTCTAGTGCGGGTCTGGTGTGACAGCCCTGAATTCTTCGCATTCCAAGCCGACATGAAACGCAAAGTCAAAGAAGCGCTTGATGAAGCTGGCGTCGATATTCCATTCCCAACACGCACGATTGTGCAAGTGAAAGGCTAAGCTATGCGCGCGGTCACTTACACGGGGTTTGGCCCCGCATCGGACGTCCTGACGCTCGAAGATTTACCGACCCCAACGCCTGCGACCGGCGAAGTCTTGGTGCGCTTAGAGACATCAGGTGTAAACCCGTCAGACATCCGCGCCCGCGCAGGCGGTCGCCCCGGTGTGACCAAGCCGCCCTTTCCGAAAATCATCCCACACAGCGACGGTGCTGGCGTGATCGAGGCGGTTGGCGAAGGCATCAACGCCGCGCGCATCGGCGAACGGGTCTGGATCTGGAACGGTCAGTGGCAACGCCCCTTCGGAACAGCCGCCGAGTATATCGCATTGCCGTCAGCGCAAGCTGTTGAGCTGCCCGAAAACACTTCGTTCACCCAAGGCGCTGTTCTTGGCATCCCTGCACTAACCGCGATCCACACTGTGCTGGGTGCTGGTCCCGTATCTGGCAAACAGGTTTTAGTGAGTGGCGGTGGCGGCACAGTTGGCAGACTAGCAATTCAAATCGCTGCCAATTCGGGCGCCAATGTTATCACAACTTGCCACGGCGAAGCGGATAGCGTTGCCGCAACAGCTGCCGGTGCGAATACCGTGTTGGACTACCGCTCGGATACGCTTGCTGAAGACATTCTTGACGCAACGGGTGGCCGTTTGATCGATCACGTCGTCGAAGTTGAGTTTGGCCAAAACATCGACATGCTTGCAAAAGTCATCTGCGAAGGTGGGCGCATCGTGGCATATGGTTCAGCGCGGGACATGACGCCGACGCTGCCATTCTATCCACTAATGTTCAAAGCAGTGTCGATCGAGCTGGCGTTGATTTATCTCTTGCGCGATCAGGAACGGGCAACTGCTATCAAAAACCTGACCCGCTTGTTAGCCCAAGATGTGCTTGATCTACGTGTATCCCAGACGATGCCGCTCGCTGATTGCGCAAAGGCGCATGACATTGTGGCGGCTGGTGATCGATCCGGATCAATCATTCTGACAATGTGAAGAGAGCGGCATCGCTGCCGCCCTTCAATCTTTTAGCTCATTGCTTCTAGCAGGGTCTCACCCGCTGAAATCTCGCATTGGCCGGGGCTTTCTTCGGCGTTCAAGATCGTAACAATGCCGTTCTCTACCAGCATGGAATAGCGCTTGGAGCGCTCAACGAAACCAACGGGACCTGCGCTGAAGTTCATGCCAATCGCTTTGGTAAATTCGCTTTCGGCGTCGCCAAGCATTGTGATGCCAGCAGCCGACGCACCCGTATCATCTCCCCATGCTTTCATCACGAAAGGGTCGTTGACAGACAGGCAGATGATTTCATCTACGCCTTTGGCTTTGAACGCCTCTGCTGTGCGCATAAAGCTGGGGACGTGCGCGGTTGAACACGTACCGGTGTAGGCGCCTGGCAAACCAAAAATCACCACTTTGCGATCTGTTAGCTTCTCAACCATTGTCACCGATGTCGGGCCATCGTCACCCATCAGCAGCAATGTCGCGTTTGGTAAATTGTCGCCTGTCGTGATTGTCATATCTGTTGTCCTTGTTGGCAATTGTGTCGGTCGTCCCTTCACATATAGAGTGCGGCAAGCCAAGTGCCAGAAATTCAAAGGTGATCCCCATGAACCATGTTGTTATAGTCGGCGCAGGCCAAGCAGGCGCATCGCTCGCAGCAAAACTTCGCAGCACAGGTTTTGACGGCGATGTTACCTTGATTGGCGCTGAAAAGGTCCCGCCCTACCAACGCCCGCCCCTGTCCAAAGCCTATTTGCTAGGCGAAATGGTCGAAGAACGCTTGTACCTGCGTCCGGCAGAATTCTACGCAGATCAAAATATTACACTGCGCCTTAATACGCGCGTGACTGGCATCGACAGAACCAGCAAGACCGTGACTTTGGACGATGGTGAAACGCTCGGCTATACCCAGCTTGCGCTGACATTGGGGGCACATCCCCGCACCCTGCCCGCCGCGATTGGTGGCATGCTAGATGGCGTGTTCGCTGTGCGTGATCTGGCTGATGCAGACGCGATGGCCCCCGAATTCGCGGCCGGAAAGCGCGTCTTGATCATCGGCGGCGGCTATATCGGTTTAGAGGCTGCCGCGGTTGCCTCAAAGTTGGGCCTGACCGTGACGCTTGTCGAAATGGCTGACCGTATTCTACAGCGGGTGGCCGCACCCGAAACATCAGACTACTTTCGCGATCTACACAGCGCCCACGGCGTTGATATCCGCGAAGGTGTGGGCCTTGATCGGCTACTGGGGGACGAATACGTCACAGGCGCGCGGCTGACCGATGGCACTGAAATCGAAATCGATTTTGCCGTCATTGGCGTAGGGGTAAATCCCGCCACTATCCTTGCCGACAGCGCAGGGCTGGCAATTGGCAACGGCATCACAACTGACGATCACGGGCGCACCTCTGACCCGTCAATCTGGGCCGCTGGTGATTGCGCATCATCGCAATTTCATGGCCAAACCGTGCGCATCGAAAGCGTCGGCAACGCCATTGATCAAGCAGAGGCGGTAGCGATCAACATCGCAGGCGGCGACAGTCCCTATATGCCAAAACCATGGTTCTGGTCCGATCAATACGACTGCAAACTCCAAATCGCGGGACTTAATATCGGATACACAGACGTCTACGTGCGCAAGGGTGACGCAGGCGTGCAATCCAACTGGTACTACAAAGGTGCGACCTTGTTGGCGGTCGACGCCATGAACGACCCGCGCAATTACATGATTGGCAAACGCCTGATTGAAGCAGGACGCAGCCCCGACCCGTCGCTAATCGTCGACCCGACCACCGATATGAAAGCGCTGTTGAAACCGTGAGGATCATCGCAGGAACCCACCGCGGAACAGCTTTGGCCGACGTTGGCAAAGGCGATGACGCAGCACATTTGCGGCCTACAACAGACCGCGTGCGCGAAAGCCTTTTCAACGTTCTTCAAGGTGGACGCTTTGGCGATGCAGTCAAAGGTGCACGCGTGCTAGATCTGTTTGCAGGGACAGGCGCACTAGGGCTTGAAGCATTGTCGCGCGGGGCGGCACACGTCACGTTCGTCGATAACGGGCGGGTTGCGCAAAAGCTGATCCGCGAGAATATCACCAAATTGCGCCGCCAAAGCGATACTGCTCTCCTTTGCACAGACAGCACGCAACTGCCCGCTGGAGCGGCGTGCAATTTAATCTTCCTTGATCCGCCGTACGGCAAAAACCTAGGTTCCAAGGCGCTGTCAGCGGCGGTTCAACACGGTTGGGTTGGCAAAGATGCACTGATCGTTTGGGAAGAAAGCCAGCCGCAAATCGCACCTGCCGGATTTACGCGTTTGGACCAACGCCGCTATGGCGACAGCTGGATTACTTTCCTACGCTATTAGTCGTGATTTGCGCGAAAGCATCTTGATTTTACAACTTGTCATGCAAGCGCATGGCCCCGTGGCCGATCTCCAAAACTAGCGCACGTCCGCAGGAACGATCCACCAGTTGGGATGGGCTGCCTGCATCGCGCTTGCAACACGCATCGCCGCTTCCAATTCTTGCACGATTGCAAAACAAGTCGCACCTGACCCTGACATACCGGCAAAGGCTACGTCAGGCTGTTTTTCAAGAGCCGCAATCGTGGCTGCAATTTGCGGTGTGATCATTTCGGCGGGGGGCTGTAAATCATTGCGCTGTGCTGTCAGCCAATCGACAAATTCCGCAAAACCCATTCCTTCTGGCAAGGGCGACATCGGTGCGCCGTGTTTGGTCGCCAATCCATCAAACACTGCACCTGTGGGCACATCTACAGGCGGGCGTACCAGTACCAACGCAAACGCGGGCAATTGCGGAACAGGCGCTAGTACCTCACCAATCCCCGACATACGAACCGCGCTTGGTGCATGCATACACACAGGAACATCAGCGCCCAGCGCCAGTACCTCTGGGGCATCAGCGGGCAATGGAGCGACATTCCAAAGCACCGCCAACATCCCAAGCGTTGCAGCGGCATCTGACGACCCGCTTCCAATCCCTGCGGCATGTGGCAGGTTTTTCTCTAGGGTCATCGCGGCACCAGCGGTGATACCCCGAGCACTTCGCAAAGCTTGCGCGGCGCGCAACATAAGATTGGTGTGATCATCAGGCACTCCTTGCGAAAAGACGCCGCGGACAGTCAGGGTAAGATCAGTGGCATGTTCGGCACTCAAATGATCCGCCGCATCCGCAAACACCACCAAACTATCCAGCAGGTGATACCCATCATCGCGCTGCCCCGTCACATGCAGGGTCAGATTCACTTTTGCCGGTGCGTTTGCCTTAATCGTCGTCATTGGCAACACGCAACGGTGGAGCACCTTCATCAATTAAAACAAGATCCAAACCGCGGGCAAGCTTGTCCCGGATGCGGATCGCGTCGTCCTCTTCGGGATCAAATGAAAGCGCTCGTTGCCATTGAAACTGCGCTTCGGTCGCGCGGCCAACGGCCCAGAACGCGTCCCCAAGGTGGTCGTTGATCACGGGGTCCAATGGTTCGAGCGACGCTGCCTGCTCTAGATGAAGAACAGCCTCTTCGTAGCGGCCAAGCTGAAAATACACCCAGCCAAGGCTATCAACAATCGCCCCATTGTCAGGGAGCGCGGCAGCAGCAGTTTCGATCATCGCCAGCGCTTCGTCCATTTTTTCGCCCCGCTCGACCAGCGAATAGCCAAGATAGTTCAACACCTGCGGCTGATCAGGACGCAAGACCAGAGCTGCACGAAAATCAACCTCGGCGCCGGGCCATTCATCCAGTTGATGCTGCGAAATTCCACGGGTGTAGTGGATGAACCATTTCACGTTGCTTGTATCATCGTACAGCGCCAGTGCCCGCCCATAGGCGGCTTTTGCTTCTTCAAACATCTGCGCTTGGCGTAGGCTATCGCCTTTTGCGGCATAAACCTCTGGGCGGTCGGGATAGCTGCGGCTTAGCGCCTCAAGCACTTCAATCGCGGCATCTAGTCGGTCTGCAGATCGAAGAACTTCTGCGCGGCCCAATTCAGCGGCAAGAAAGGCCGGATCATCAGGGCTCACAAGGCTGTAGGTCGCGTTGGCGAGGTCATATTGCGCCAATTCTTCTAGCAACCCTGCAGTCGTCAAAATGGCTTGGGTGTTTTCAGGCCAAAGATAGGTCGCAGCCCGTGTATATAGCAGTGTAAACTCGTCCGGCGCATCGCCCTTCAGGATGCTAGCCACCAAAAGATATAGGTCCGCCATGCCTTGTGCAGGCGTGCGGACGGCACTGTAAGCGACCGAAGTGCCGGCGGCCAAATCAGCGCGCAAAAGCGTTAGACCGGGGTCCAATTCGTTGCCAAACACGCGGTCCATAAAGGCCACAGCAACATCATTTTGGTCCAGCTGGCTTAGGATCTGCGCATAAGCAATCACGCTTTGTCGATTAAACCGCAGTCCGGGATTTTCGCGAAAGATTGCCTCCGCGCCTTCGAAATCACCCACAGATGCCAAAGCATAGGCCTTATGGGTCAACCCGTAGGCCGCCATGCCTTCACCTGCGATGACGGCATCAAAACTGGCGATTGCGCGGGTACTGTCGCCCGTGCCCAAATGCGCCCAAGCCAAAGACAGTCCATCCACAAGCGGTGAAATATTACGCCCTGTGTCCAACGCCGCGACAAGTTCAGCCCAATTTCCCGCACGCACATCCGCCATACTCAATGTCAAATATGCAATCGGGTTGTCGTGGCCTTGATCTATCATCGCCTGGGCAACAGGGACCGCGCGGTCAATCTGGCCCAATGCGATCAGCGCCCGCATCCCGTTTTCCTGAAGCACCACATTTGTCGGATCAGCTAGCAGGGCTTTGGTCAAGAAACGCGCGCTTGTCGTAAAATCGTTAACGCTGTCTGCCTGTCGCCCGGCAAGATAAGCGCCCGCATCAGGATCAGCGACCGCAGGTCCAGTGCCAGATAGAACGCAAGCAAAGCAAGCGGCGGTAAATACACGTTTCAGCACAGTCCAATATCACCTTTTGATCGTATTGTCGGCACCCTAGCCAGTCTGGGGCAGTCATGTAAATCACACAAAACCGTGACAGCAAAGCATTGCAGGGGTGCTATTGTGACGATCTGAAAAAGCCCGTCTTTAGAAAAACAAAAGGACAGGTCGTTTGACCTGTCCCTTGCCCTGCCAATACTGCTCGCACGCGCCTATTAATAATGGCGCTTCGCGTTAGTGGTGACTCTAATCGCATGAGTGATTCGCAGTCAAGCCACTGATTCGTTTTGCGGTCAACTTGTGGGGGTATAAACGCGGCAAAGCGGATCAACCGGCACAGGGCTGACCAGAAAAGGTGTTTCTGGTGGCATCCCGCTTGCTTCGACCCAAACGCCATTGAAACAGAAATCCTGTGCGAAATTTCCAAGATTGAAGCCAAAGCCTGGCGTTCCGCAGTCTGTAGCATCGCCATTGGCGTTCCAAGCTTGGCTGACACCCAGCCCCAAATCACCTGGCGTCATAAATTCGCGGCGTGCAGGATCAAAATTCAAAAGCCAACTGGCACCTTCAATGCGCGTCGCGATATCCCATTTGCCCAGAAGGCTACCGCTTTGGTAACCCGCAATTTTGAATAGGCTCACGTCATTTTGGGTGACGACCGGCTTGTTCAACGCAGTGGGGATTATCGTCATCTGACCGGTCATCGTGTAACCGTTCGCACCTTGCCAGCAAAAATAGAAATCCGCCGCGTGGGCCTGTGTCGCGATCAAAGATAACGCAAATGACGCCTCGCGTATCATGCCAAGTTTTCGCGCATGACATGCCCCGCAAGATAGAGCGAGCCACAGATCAATATCCGTGCATGTGGATCTTTGGCCGTGATCGCACTGATCGCTGCTTGCACATTCGGCGCCACATCAGCGGTCATGCCGACTTGGCGCGCATGTTCGGCTGTTTTTTCAGCGGGAATGGTGTTCGCTTCATCCGGAATAGAGACCGCAGTCAGCGTTTCGGACACCGCCGCCAACGGGCCCAAAAAACCGCCGATGTCTTTGGTATTCAACATCCCGCAAATTAGATGCGTCGGGCGGTCGGGTTGGGCGCGCAAGGTTTCCGCCAAGGCCCGCCCAGCTGCTGGGTTGTGCCCGCCATCCAGCCACAACTCTGCAGAGGCGGCCAAATCGACCAATAGCCCGGCTGTCAATTTTTCCATGCGCGCGGGCCAATAGGCTTGGGTGACAGCCGCCTCGCAGGCGGCCTCGTTCTTGCCCAATTGACGCAACGCCGCAATCGCGGCACCTGCGTTCATTACCTGATGCGGACCGGGCAAGTTAGGCAGCGGTAGATCCAGCAATCCGCGTTCGTCTTGATAGACTAAGCGACCATGCTCTGTTCCCACATGCCACTGCTGACCATAGGCCAAAAGTGGTGCGCCAACGCGGGCCGCATGACGTTCAATCACATCCATGCTTTCTTCGTGCTGCGGGCCAACTATGCACGGCACGCCGCGCTTGAGAATGCCTGCTTTTTCACCTGCAATCGCGCCCAGCGTATCGCCAAGGAATTGCTGGTGGTCCAAATCTACCGGTGTGATGATCGTAACCGCGGGTTTCGCCACAACGTTCGTTGCGTCCAAACGTCCGCCTAAACCAACTTCAAGCAACGTGTAGTCAGCAGGCGTTTCCGCAAAAGCCAGCAGTCCCGCAACTGTCGTAATTTCAAAATAAGTGATCGTATCAGGGCCGTTGGCCACATAGCAGCGGTCAAGAACATCGGTCAGCGATTCTTCCGAAATCAAGGTCCCCGCGAGCCTGATCCGTTCATGGAACCGCGCCAAATGTGGAGACGTATAGGCGTGGACAGCAGCGCCATCCGCTTCTAGCCCAGCACGGATCATTGCTTGGGTTGATCCTTTGCCGTTCGTACCGGCGATATGAATGACAGGCGGCAAACGGTCTTGGGGATTGTCCAACGCGGTCAATAGGCGCCACACACGATCCAAGGTCAGGTCGATGATCTTAGGGTGCAATGCCATCATCCGGTCAAGGATCACATCAGACGACGTCGTCACTTGGCTGCGTCTGCCGCTGCGATTTCCTCGGCAGCTTCTGATTTGATTTCAGGCGCAGGCAAATCACCTTTGACAGGCGCTGTCTGCTTCATCAACATCCGCACGATCGTGACAAGCTCGTCCTTGAGATCAGTGCGCATTGTCACGCGGTCCAGCATGCCATGATCCAGCAAATATTCGGCGCGCTGGAACCCTTCGGGCAGCTTTTCACCGATCGTTTGTTCAATCACGCGCGCACCGGCAAAACCGATTAACGCATTGGGTTCTGCAATCTGCACATCCCCCAACATCGCATAAGACGCCGTCACGCCGCCCGTCGTTGGGTGCGTCAGCACGACAATATACGGCAGGCCCGCTTCTTTGAGCATCTGCACAGCAATCGTCGTGCGCGGCATTTGCATCAGGCCCAAGATACCTTCTTGCATCCGCGCGCCACCGGCGGCCGAAAACAGGATCAACGGACGCTTCAGCGCAATTGCACGTTCGGCAGCGGCGATAATGGCGTTGCCGACATACATCGACATAGACCCGCCCATAAACGAAAAGTCCTGCACTGCGACAACAACGCCGGTGCGGCCCATTTCGCCTTCGGCAACCAACATAGCGTCTTTTTCGCCAGTCTTTTTGCGGGCCTCTTTGATACGATCCGTATAGCGCTTTTGATCTCGGAAATGCAGCGGGTCAGCAACAGGTTCCGGCACTGCGACGTCTACGAAAACACCACCGTCAAAAATTGACTTCAGCCGGTCACGCGCGCCAATCGCCATGTGATGATCGCAATTGGTGCAGACATTCAGATTATCGGCAAGTTCGCGGTGAAACAGCATTGTGCCGCATTCATTACACTTGGTCCAAAGGTTATCCGGCACCTCGCGGCGCGAAAACAACGAGTTGATCGTGGGGCGGACGTAATTGGTAATCCAGTTCATGAGCAAACCTTTAGACGTGTTTCCCATCCGAGATATGACGGGTCGGAATGAATTGCAATCAACGCTTCAGTGCAATGCGCGCAGCGACCCACATGATAAAGACAGTGATCTGCATCGTCAAAACCTGAAAAACAACCCACGGGCTAAGTAAAGCCTCTGCGCCCAGCGCATAAAGGTCCGGGTCTTCGTAGGGATACAAGAACAACGCGACACCCGATGAAGGCCAACCTTCAACTGCAACAATCAACAAAGCAAAGGCGTTATTGGCCAGATGCAAGCCAATCGCGGCCCCCAGATTGCCGGTGCGCGCTGTTAGATCAGCACAGGCAATCCCGAGGCTTGTGGCCCAAATCGCCCAAATGATGCCTTCTGCTGCACCATTGCCGTTCCAATAATGCAGCCCGCCAAACATAGCGGACGGCAGCACCATCCACACCCAACGGCTTGACGATATGCACGCAAATTGTTGCTGTAGATAGCCGCGAAAAAAAATCTCTTCCGTGCCGACTTGGATCAACAGAACGGCCAACGTCAGCGGGATCAATGCCAGCCAGACCCCAAAATTTCGGACTAGCGCAAGATCGGCGGTCACGATCCATGGCGGGAAAATCTCTAGCACCAGCAGCCAAAACCCGACAAGCATCGCAACATTGATGAGATCACTTTTTGCAGCGGAGGCAGGGCCAATCAACGTCCAAAAACCGCGTCCATGCAAAAGCTGCAATAGTACGACAAGCCCGACTGCAGACACACCAAAGGACGCGAACTGCGCCAAAGTGCCGAATGCGGTTGTTCCTTCATAGAACGCAGCGGCCAAATATGGGCTGGGCAGCAAAGCCGCGAAAATCGAAGGTGACAAAGCAAACACCACCTCGAATGCGACGATCATCACCAGCACCCGCCACAAATCGCGCGCAGCCGAAGCGGGCCGGATAAAGTCGCGATGTGCGGCGTAGGGATCACTCATGCCGGACACTAGGCCGCGCCGCACGCCAGTCGCAACCGCCACTTGAAGGCTTGCACAGGGCTTGCCCTCTATTTAGACCTCTCTCAACAGTTTTGCAGGAGAATTCAGATGACAACTCGCAAGGTCGACAAAACCAACCTTCCCAGCCGCCATGTAACCGAAGGGCCATCACGCGCGCCGCACCGGTCGTATTTCTATGCGATGGGTCTAGACGAAGAGGCAATCGCACAGCCATGGGTCGGCGTCGCCACCTGCTGGAACGAAGCAGCCCCTTGCAACATCTCGCTGAACCGTCAGGCGCAGGCAGTCAAACTGGGCGTCAAAAAGGGCAACGGCACACCGCGCGAATTCACGACCATTACCGTCACCGATGGCATCGCAATGGGCCACGAAGGCATGCGGTCTTCACTGGCATCACGCGACGCGATTGCGGACACGGTTGAACTGACAATGCGCGGCCATTGCTATGACGCGATTGTCGGCCTTGCGGGCTGTGACAAATCATTGCCTGGTATGATGATGGCGATGGTGCGTTTGAACACACCTTCTGTCTTTATCTACGGTGGCTCCATCCTGCCGGGCCGTTTGAACGGCAAAGACGTCACTGTCCAAGACGTGTTCGAGGCTGTCGGCAAACACCAAGCCGGCAACATGACCGACGCGGAACTTGAAATTCTGGAACGCGTGGCCTGCCCGTCTGCGGGTGCCTGTGGTGGTCAGTTTACCGCAAACACTATGGCTTGCGTATCCGAGGCAATCGGCCTTGCGCTCATGAACTCTTCCGGCGCACCTGCACCTTATGAAAGCCGCGACCAATACGGTGTCGCCTCTGGCGAAGCTGTCATGCGGTTGATCGAAAAGAACATCCGCGCTCGCGATATCGTAACACGCAAATCGCTTGAAAACGCAGCCCGCGTGGTCGCCTGCACGGGCGGTTCCACTAACGCTGGCCTGCACCTACCTGCAATCGCCCACGAGGCTGGCATCGATTTCGATCTGAAGGACGTCTGCGAGATTTTCCGGGACACGCCATATTTCGTGAACCTCAAGCCCGGCGGCGACTACGTTGCCAAAGACCTATATGAAGCGGGCGGCGTACCAGTCGTACTTAAGGAACTGCGCAAAGCGGGCCTGATTCACGAGGATTGCATGACTGCCACGGGTCGCAGCATGGGCGAAGAGCTCGACATGATCAAAGGCAATGCGGACGGCAAAGTGATCTATCCTGTTGAAACACCAATCACCCCAACTGGTGGCGTTGTTGGCCTGCAAGGCAACCTTGCCCCCGAAGGTGCAATTGTCAAAGTCGCAGGCATGTCAGCCGAAGAGCAAGTATTCACCGGTCCTGCGCGCGTATTTGAGTGCGAAGAAGACGCATTCGAGGGCGTCAAAGCTCGTGGCTATAAAGAAGGCGAAGTCCTCGTCATCCGCAACGAAGGTCCATCGGGTGGACCAGGCATGCGTGAAATGCTTGCAACGACTGCGGCACTTTCTGGTCAAGGCATGGGCAAAAAAGTAGCGCTTATCACTGATGGCCGTTTCTCGGGTGCGACACGCGGTTTCTGCGTTGGCCACGTCGGGCCAGAGGCGGCACATGCGGGCCCAATTGGTCTGCTGGAGAATGGCGATATGATCACTATTGATGCGGTCAAAGGTGTTCTGAGTGTTGACCTGACTGACGAAGAACTCGCTACGCGCAAAGCCAATTGGAAAGGTCCGAGAGAAACGATCTACGCCTCTGGTGCTTTGTGGAAGTACGCACAGCTCGTTGGTGGTGCGCGGCTTGGCGCCGTCACGCATCCGGGGGCAAAAGATGAAAAGCACATTTATATGGATTTGTGATCCGATGCTGCGCGCAAGCGTCGGACTATGCGGGATGTTGGCCATTGCTGGCTGCACCCCGCCCGCCCCATCGCAGTCAGTCTCACTCGCTGATGGCCAGATTTTAGCGACCCCACCTGCGGGATATTGCGTAGACAACCTGGCCAGCCAACCACGCCGCGATTTCGCGGTGCTGGCACCTTGTGCGACACTTGGTGGCTCAACAGGTGTGCCAGCCGTCATCGGCATGGCCACCATTCAAGTCGGCCCCGATGACAGTGGCCGCATTGCCCAAGACGAAATCGCATTGCGTGATTTCTTGATCACTGACGCGGGCGCTGGTTTGCTAAGCCAAGAAGGTGACCCGAGCGATGTTACAATCCTATCTACGCAGGCGTTCAGCGACCAAGTTATGGTCTATTTTTCCGACGCAGGCGCACCACCGTTCGCTGGATTGCAGTCGGAAGAATGGCGCGCCTTTCGCGACATCGACGGCCATCTTGTGACAATTGGGGTGCGTGGGTTGTCAGCAGCGCCACTGCTGGACGGGCCGGGCGCGGGACTGTTGAAACAGATTCTGGCCGGTGTGCAAAGTACCATCGAGGATACCGATGAGGACAATCCAGACGCGTAAGCCTGTTATCTTGCATGCGCAGATGTCAAACTGAACGCGACCCTAGAGGACCTCTGCAATTATGCTTTTTTCGCCACATGGAATGATCGGTCGCTTTTTGCACCGCCGCTCAATCGCACGGTGGAAAGCGCGCATGCACCAAACAGGTGACGTCGATTTGACGTCACTTCAGACGCAAAACCAGATGGCTCAAAAGCTTGTGCGCCACGTGCGTAACTTTCAGACCGAGGCCGAAAGTCGCCTTGCCTTGCCGCGACCGGGTTCCACAGCATTTCCCCGCCCCTCTGGCACTGACTGGGCGTGGCGTCCAAAACTTTGGCGGTCGGCCTTTGCCCAAGGCGGGTTGGCACCTGCAATGCCAAGGGACAACATGACAAATGAAGTCGTGATTTTTCACGACTGCAAAAGCGCTGAAGTGACCTTACGGCAAACCCGTAATATACGCGAAATTGATCTTTCACCATACGGATTGGAGGTTGAGGCATTTCATTTTGATGGAACTTACCTGTCAATCGTGATTGAAGTGCCGCCAGAATCCTGCGAAGGGCTGCGTAGAAAACACCTGATCCGCCTTGCTGCTGTGATCGAACGCGAGCGCCCTTCTAAGATTTACGCGCGCCTCAATGTCAAACACGGGCCCAACACCGAACAGGTTTTGCTGACCCTGCCTGATGATAAGGCCGAGACAATGGTTGAATTTGATCTGGCCTATAGTCAGCTAAATGAGCGACGCGCCGAACGGATGTGGGTGGATCTCATAATCGAAAGCCCTGCTATGAATAAAATCACATTCCGCGACCTCACCTTGTGCCGTTATCCGCGTGCCGAGATTTAAACAAAGGACGTAGCCCTGCGATGAGCCAACAACAGATCATCAACACCCAGATCCGCACAGGTGTTTGGGAGGGCGAATTGTCCGGTGTGTCCACCGTAACACCCGATATCAAAGTCACCCATCAAGGCGCGTTGCTTGAAGACGTGACATGTAGTTTCGACACCGTCCGCGCGATGTGGCAGATCAAAGCGTCCATTCCCGCGCGGCTAATCAATGACGGCTTGCAGACCTTCACGGTCAGCGACGGTGACAATGTTATCGCACATTTCACGCTCTTGGCGGGTGACGCTTTGGAAGGTGATCTGCGGGCTGAAATTGACCTACTGCGCAGCGAACTCAACATTCTAAAGTCGGCGTTCCGAAAGCATTGCGCGGAAGGATGACGGTACGTCAAGATGGTCCGTCTGGATCACAATAATTCAGTCGATAAACTCATTGTTAGAAACAAAACCAGTCCGGTCTTTGGTGCGTAAAGAGATACCATTAACAGAGACTAGAAAGGTCACACAATGAACCGTCGTTTTGCTATTAAGTCCGCTATCCTTGCCTTTGGCGTTGCCGCAGCCGCTGCTTGTGCGCCGATGATAGAGAAAGAGCCAGACATCGTCGACATCGCCGCATCCAACGGTAATTTCAACACGTTGGTCGCAGCAGTCACAGCCGCTGGCCTCGTTGACACCCTCAAGAGCGACGGCCCATTCACCGTATTCGCACCAACTGACGCGGCATTCGCAGCCCTGCCAGCCGGCACCGTGGAATCGCTATTGCTGCCAGAAAACAAAGACACGCTGGTATCAATTTTGACATATCATGTGGTCCCAGGTGCGGTCACATCCGACGCGCTTGCTGGTCAGCGATTGAGCGTTGCAACAGTGAACGGTGCCGACGTGCACATCGACGGTCGTAACGGCGTGAAAGTCGAAGACAGCAACGTCACAACTGCGGACATCATCGCATCAAACGGCGTGATCCACGTGATTGACGCCGTTCTGCTGCCGTAAGAGCCCTCCCTCCTCAGGAGTTCTTGAACCTCGCTGCGGCAACGCGGCGGGGTTTTTTGTTGGTGAACAGGTGGATTGATCTAAAAGCCAAAACTTCCGTTGAGGCCGCGATGCCAAGCCACTTATCGTGGTGGCAGTCTGTGAAATTTCCGATAGATATTATACAATTATCAAGAAAAACGGGAAAGTCTTGTTCGTACAAAGTAAATGGCCCTCGCAGCGCGGCACGCCCATAGTAATGTCAGCCACAGCTCCGAGAGGATTATAATGTCAGCCAAGTATTACGCCCCTACCGGAGGTCATCCCGGTCAAGATCAACTGCTGACAGATCGTGCCGTCTTTACGGATGCCTATGCCGTGATCCCGAAAGGGACCATGCGCGATATCGTCACCAGCTTTCTTCCCTTTTGGGACGACACCCGACTTTGGGTTCTGTCGCGTCCGTTAAGTGGCTTCGCTGAGACGTTCTCGCAATATATTATGGAAGTTGCCCCTGGAGGCGGTTCCGACCGCCCCGAACTCAACCCTGCTGCGCAAGGTGTTCTGTTTATCGTCGAGGGCACGGCAACATTGACGGTCAATGGAGACGATCATCAGATGACGCCGGGGGGCTACGCTTATCTGCCGCCGTCGTCCAACTGGACCTTGCGCAACAAGGGCCCCGAAATGCTGCGTTTTCACTGGATACGCAAAGCGTATGAACAGGTTGATGGGCTGGATGTTCCGGATGTAATTGTCACCAATGAAAACGACGTGGCCCCGACAGTGATGCCCGGTACAGACGGGAAATGGGCCACGACCCGCTTTGTTGATCCGACCGATTTGCGCCATGATATGCATGTCACTGTGGTTACTTTTGAACCGGGTGCAGTGATCCCGTTCTTGGAAACACACGTCATGGAACATGGGCTATATGTACTTGAAGGCAAAGCTGCCTACAGATTGAACAAAGACTGGGTCGAGGTTGAGGCCGGCGATTATATGTGGCTTCGCGCGTTCTGCCCGCAGGCTTGTTACGCGGGCGGTCCCGGCAAATTTCGGTATTTACTTTATAAGGACGTGAACCGTCACATGAAGCTTTGACGCCCTAAAAGGCCCGCAACATAGCGCTGCGGGCTTTTTGCTATCAGCCGCGCTTCAGGTACGCGACAACTTCTGCCGCATTTTCGGCAGGGGCATCGACCTGATGCATCACATGCTCCATCACACCGTCGCGTGAAATCAAGGTTAGGCGGCTCAGCAGAACCATGCCACTGGCAGCAAATGTCGGCAGGTTCAGCGCGTTCGTCAGCGCAA
>RCNE010000666.1_pt1 | contig 18239 bp, 13 predicted proteins | sample 2041361 | NCBI WGS metagenome assembly RCNE01 (sample SAMN09708229, study PRJNA481090) | Marine sediment metagenome, whole genome shotgun sequencing project.
TCCGAATTGATACCGAATGCCGCGTGATTTAATGCAAAAAGTAAACTGGTAAACAAAATTGAAGTCCAGTTCGGCCAATTTTTTGTGAAGTCCAGTAGTAGTCCACGCCAATAAAATTCCTCAATCCATGGGTTGATCAACGCCAATAGAATCCAAGGCAACCAAATTTGCCAACCAGACAATGTGTCTGAATGAAGCAAAAATATTGGCAAAGGAATTAGTCCAATTATCAAAGCAAGCAAACCCCAACCAAGAGGTCCATCAGGTTTTTTTAACCATTTCTTAATCGAGTCGACTCCCCCGTACTTGAAAATGAAGAACAGCCAAAGAGTCCAGCCAACAAGAACCATCGGTATAAATGCCCATTTCCCAATAATTTCACCGAAAGTATAAGCAAACCCAAAATTCGCAGCTATAATCAAAAATGGTGAAGCAATTACTATATTCCTTTTGGTCAATTCCATGCGGTTTGGTCTTTGTAAATATTCGCTAACAATTGTATAATGAACATGTGTTCATTAATTGCCATATGTTTTTATCGTTTTTTTGAACTATTAGAGAACTTGACGAGGGCTTTTCATAAGATACCTTGTTACAGCACGTTTTATTTGTTTTTAGTGAAGCTGAGCCTCTCCATCATTTGCACCATCATCAATTCTAGAGGTATCTCACTGTCACAAGCATGTCCCTCACCACAGATGAAATTGATTTTAGCATCTGACCTCGGGTTTTCAGTAGACTTTAAGAATCTATCAAAAAGTACCATTGCATTGTTCAAATAATAACTATCTGCGGTTCCCATCCATATATTCAGTTTCCCTTGTAACTTGTCACCTATATTATTCCAATTCTTAGAAAGGTAGAGCGTTAAATCATATTTTTTCCATGCTTTAGCAACGTCAGCATCAATTTTGCCAGTTTCTGGGTTGAATATTGGCTTTGGCAACCCCGTCAAACTGTCCTTAGGGCTGAATACGGCATTCCAACTTCCCCATTGACCACCACCTGACACATAGGAATTTCCTTTTCCTAAAACATTTTCTGCCCACACTTCTGTTCTCAATGTGTAACGTGGTTCTCCATTGATATCCCTCATTGCAGGTCTTTCAAGGCCATGTCTGTTAACAAAAGCATTCTCATCCTCATAAATATTAACCAACTCCATTTGTCGAAAATCCACAGGGTCGGAACATGTAGACCAAACGCCATTAAAATAATCAGGATAAAAAATCTGCAAAGCAAGAGAAGACCAACCTCCTGTAGAAGTCCCTGTTAAAAATCTTGAACTTCCAGTTCCAATACCGCGAAATTTTTTCTCGACATAAGGTATAAGTTCGTTTACTAATGCATCACCATAGGGGCCATTATTTTCTGAATTCACTTGGTAAGAGTCCCCAAAAGGTGATTTGGAATCTAAAACCAGTACAATCATTTCAGGTGCATCTTCCTCTAAAAGTTCCTTTTCTTTTATAATATTATCAAAATATCGACCACCAAATCCACCTATATAAAGTAACACCGGATATTGGTTAGTACCATCAGTATAGTATCTTTTTGGTAAAATGACTTGGCAATTTAGTTGTACGGTTTCCCCCCAGAATTCGGATAATAACTCACTTTTTAAGGTTATGTACTTGAAATGTTTTCTATCTGTCGGATTATTTGTAAGCGAAATTCTTTTGTTTAAAGTAAAAGTGAACTGTTGTAACTGGTCAGTGGCCTTGATTTCTAATTCCATTGGTTCACCATAAAAGTTACCTTCTGTATTAAAATAAGGATTTGGATTATCTCTATGATACAAAACACTAACATACCATTTTCCAATTGGAATTTGACTTACCGCTTTAATTGGGAAACCATATAGTTCTTTCTGATTGATTATTCTTGTACGACCGCTCCAGTCCTTTAGGTCAATACCAAAAATTGGATTCATTTTTAAGTCAGGATAGGGTATTCCACTAAATTGATTTTGGGACTTTTCTTTATGGAAAAGCAAAAATAATCTACCTTCAGAAGGAATGGGTTGATTATTGGCAAGTTTAGTTTGGATAACGAATTCAATATTTGAAGTCTGAGCAAAAAGGTTCAGGTTCAAGGTGAAAAATATGTAAAAAATTATCGTCCTGTACATTTATTGCTTTTCCAATGTGCTGTAGCTTAGTTATATGGATTTAATTTACATTTTTATGCGCTCAAATCGGAGCAAAAATGATTTTTGAATGCATGGTTTTTACATATTGCAAATTCTAATTCCTGCTTTTTATCCCAAAAGACAGCGCCACATTCTTTACAATTTCGTCTACCCTGAATTGCCAAATATTTGTAAAGGGTAGGTTTAGATTTAATACCAACCAACTTCATAATATCTACTACGGGTAATTTGTTTTCTTTATAGTATGATGCAGCCAAAATCGCCTTCTGTTTCGCTTCCTTTCCTAATCCTTTTTTACGACCAAGTTGAATTCCCCTTCGTCTGGCGCTTTTAAGACCTGCTGTGGTTCGTTCGATAATAATATCTCTTTCCAACTGAGCTACAGCCCCAAATAGAGTAATTACAAATTTGCCATGGGCTGAAGTTGTATCTATAAAAGGGTCGTTGATACTTTTGAATTTGACGCCTAATTTTTCGAACTGGTCTACTAGCTTTAAAAGGTGTGAGATGCTCCTTGCGATACGGTCTAGTTTCCAAACAATCACGGTATCCCCTTCTCGCAGTTTGGAGATCATCAGGTCTAAATCATGTCGTTCGGATTTAGCACCTGAAGAAACATCTCTATAGATGTTCTTTTCAGAAATACCTTCTTTCAAAAGCGCATCAATCTGTAAATTGGGATTTTGGTTTTTAGTACTCACCCTGACATAACCGAATAGCATAACAGGTATATTTATACCTCTAAAATTAAACTAAGAGATTACACCGAAAAAATGAACTTATTAGGAGTTATTAACTTCAAATTCTTAAAGTTCAATTAAACGGTCGTTTAAATATACATGCCTAGTTCCGTAAAAGGTAAATTAACGAAACTACTAAAAGGGACCACGAATGGGAAACTCTGGAGAAAGGTAATACGAACGTGGGAATCGGTCCCATAAAACGGCCCTTTTATGGGACCACGCTTACTGGTTTAAAAATGACTACATTAGTATTACATGCATAACAGAGATATCATCAATGATTATATCCATACGTTGTGTCCAATTGCCGGAATTGGAGAATCGAAAGAGATATGAAATATTGAACGATTAGCATAACCGGCGCAAAAATGAGCTAGCTTTTTTGCGTCCGAGTTCATCCTTTTGTTAGCTGGCTACCTAGCATTACTACTCCCAAGAAACTCAGCTAACGTTTTGGAAATTGGCAATCCTGTCCATATCTCAATATACAAAAACTGCCCCTGCGGGTTAACTTCGAAAAATACATACTCATTCTCATGGGTAACCCTCATGTCAATGCAGCCAAAAACTAACCCGAGTTCTTTCATAAATATTAAAAGCATTCGTTCGACATCAAGTGGTAGTTCCCAAATCTCATATGGGGTATCAGGGAATAGTCTGGAATCAATCGTGTCAACATCTGTAGCAACTCTTGCAGCGAAAACACTTTGACCAACGATCGTCACACGAATATCACTTGATCCTACAATTTCTTCCTGAAATATGGTTGGAGCAATTTTTATGTTTTTCAACCAGACGTAATCTGAAGCCTGCCATTTTTGGGCATAAATCGGCTGCTGTTTGTGTGGGGTCATAGACTTATGAATAATACGATGATCGTGTTTTTTAAGAAATTTTTCGACTTCGTCTGGGTCGCTTGAGATAAGGGTATCAGGAATCTGGAGGCCGACTTTTCGGGCAATTTCGAGTTGATACGGCTTTGAAGCCATCTTCTGTGCCGAAATTGGGTTGACAAAAAAGGCATCTAATGAAAGCATCATTCCATCAATCGCCTGATGCCATTCTCTCTTAGTAAAGTTGATATCTTCCAGGGCTATCAGATCCAAGGGGAGTTTTGACTGTGACGGCCGACGATACCATATGGTTTGAACTTTACTCAGGTCATAAATTAAGCCATCCTTGCTACGTATTTGAGCTGTTCCTTCGTGAATAGAATGGGTAATAGTCGCACCCATACCAAAATCAGACAAATTAAATATATTTACTTCGTAGCCCAATTCCTTGAGGTGTTTTGCAATGCATTTGGCATGAAGGTCTTCCGGATCCGAGATTATCAATATCAAACCGCTATTCCTCTATCAAACCATGCTTACGTAGGAACTCAGACTCCAAAGCATGAAAGCGATTTTCGCTCTTGCTTCGGAAAGAACCTTCTCGAACGCATGTTACAAAAGGCCGACTACTTTTAGGTACAAGCTTCATATAAATATCACTGGGATAAACATCTAGAATACCCGCTCCTGTGCGGAATTGCGCACGCACAGGTATCAACGAATCTTCAGAAAACTTTTTGCCATGGGTTCTCTCCTCGATTTTCAGCAGATCGGTTGCGTCTATCTCAATGCAAATTTTATCAACTATGAGCCTGACTATGTTCAACGGCGATCTAAGTAAGAATCCATCCAATTCTATGTAATTAGTGGTGATTTCTTCGCTCATTGGAAGTTGAGAAAGCCATTTTTTAATCTCAGTCATCATTGAGCAATTGAATCATCAGAATTTACACAGTCAGAGTCGTCACAAGCATTACCATCTGTAACAGTTGTAGTACATACCGAAGTGTTGACACCAGGGCCATAAATCGGTGGCCATTTTATGTCGTCGCTGCGCGAAGCAGCAGCAATCAACGCCTGCAAAGGAGTCTTCTGACCGGCAACTGAAGCGAGGTCAACGCAATCTCCCAAGATTGGCATCCTCTTTAGATACTTGACAGTATCAGAATTCCGTACTTTTACCGCTACTGTGTTCTGGTCTGCGAGATTAAGTCTGGTTACATCCTCAATATTTTCAATAGGGATCGCAATGACCCCATTTGAAATAGCAAGATGTAGATTATCTGCACTTCGGCTACAAGCAAGGCCTCTGAATGTAACAGTGGCAACCTCTTCGTCCCGTGTTTCTTCAATTCTTTCTAATAGCTCTTTTAAATTCCAATCATTTTTTGACATGACTAATCTCCTTTATCTATAAGATGTGATATGTTTGAATGCCTGTTAACATAATATTCTACTGCCAATAGCGTCAATACTATAAATATAGGGCTTATGATACTGATAAACAAGTATCAAAAAGGCTAAGTCAGAATATGGTGTAAACCATGTGCCTTTAACTTTGTAAACTATCTGCCTTAACGAACATTATAAAACTACCAAAATTCACATAACCCAAAACATGAAAGATTTTTTTTAATTACCATCATCTGCTGTGGGTTTATTCAAATAGCTGCACAAAAGAAGGACATAGATATTCGTGAACTTTTTAGTTCAATTGTTTAATAAGATAGCAAGAGATGATGATTGGTAACCGACCTATTTCCTTGACATTTCCCAGCCGTGATTTGGTACAACCCAATGATTGTAAATCGTATAAGTGTTCTATCTTGTTTAAAATTATACATTAGTAAAAATAACAATTAATATATGCGCACACTAACCATTATATTTTGCTTTGTCAGTTCAATTCTAAGTGCTCAACTTAAAGTTGATTCCATTACACATAAATTGTCCTTTGAAAAGTTAGACACTGTAGACCTCAAAAAACAAGAAATTAAGGAAGTAGCCGAAAAATGGTTTGTAGTAACCTTTGTTGATTCAAAAGATCTCATAAGCACGAATCTGGAAGAAAACGGTCAATTGTCTACATTTAATGCCACGTCCCTAATTACCCCTCCCTTCTTAATCGGTCGGACAATTCACCGCAGGCACCGTCAGCAATCCGCCTGGATTGACAACGTTGGCGCAGAGGGTTCGGCGCATCACTTTCCAGTCGCTGAAATTCGTCATCGCGAAGTCGTTGATGGCATCCGCCTTCGGGCGGTATTGCAGACTCGCCCACACTTCGGCTTTGTTAATTGCTAGCGACTGGATCGCCTGCAGATTCGTGTCAATGCCTGGCTCGAAGAGCAGGTCGATGCCAAAGCCATAGTTCCAGACGTTGTCAAATGGGCCAAATAGCCCCACCTTTAGATCTCGGGTCAGCTGACCCGTCCCGTTGGTAGACACTTTAACGTAGGAAGTCATCATGCGGACTGTGCGTCTTTTGTCCCTGAAGTCCCGTTGGGCATCCCGATCTACGAACATCAGATATAGCCGACCTGGAAAATCTGGCTCAGCGCGCTGTGAGGTCCAGGCAAGAGCGGGCCGGCCCTGGATTGGCCCAGCTCGCGTTTCCAGCAACGTCGTCTTGTCCCAGACGCCGCTCTGCTCATCCAGTCGGTAGAGATCCAGCCTACCCGACGTATCCGCAAAAGCTCCATAGAGCTGAGCCAAACCCGGCTCATCGAGGTACGCACGGCCAATGCCGGGCGAAGCGAAGTTGGCCATTTCGATTTCAAACCCATTCTGGTCTATGGCCCTCTCCTCGCCTCGCCAATTTGCGAAGTTGTCGGAGCAAGACAGACGGTTGATGCGCACAACATCATCTGCGCCACGGTAGCTGAGGAATTTCTTGCAGTGGCCCAGATCTGCCAAGGACGGTTCCCCAGCAGCCGGACTCGAACCTGGGATTCGAGTCGCTTGGCTCCATACCTCATCTCCTTGCGAGTTCAAAGAGAGCTGTTTTTGCCACAGCTGCCCCTCGGTATCGATGGTGATGACGAGGAGTCTTGCCTGATCTCGTGTTCCGAGGCGAACAACATCGACCCCATGGTGAGCGTCCATACCAGCCCGCTCCGTAGCAGCCCATGTCGCGCACGGCGTAACATCTGGCACTGGACAGTTGCCAGCATCCGTTGAGTACGTGTAGTGGAGCAGGCCGAGTACAGAATGGAAGGCATAAAGGCGATTACCGAGACGGGCCATCGCCGGAGATTTAAGGCTTGCCGCGTTAGGAATTAACGATTGGTTGTACCGCGTGAACTCGCAACCACCACCACCTGGCTTGAAATTGGCGTAGGCTCGAACCGTAGTGCCGGCCGCTGCGATCTCGCCATCGCGGTTCCAATCCACATGTCCGGTCTGCCGGTCCACCCAGTATTTGAAAACACTCTCCAGCACATCGAGATATTCCGTGTTGCTTGGAGGAACGGCATTCCACTCACCCAGTGCCGCATTATTGAGCATTGGAGCCCCTTGTCCGTCAGAGAATCCCGTTGGGCTACTTTGAAAAGCGTAATTCATTAGGCTTTGGTAGTTGGGCTTGCAGTTCGGGTCCACCACACCCGTTGCACCGGAGGGACCAGAGTGCCCCAAGCCCATGCCATGGCCAAATTCATGGGCCAATACCCAAGCACTGTTCATGGGGCCGGCTACGGCAAATGAATTGATGGGCACCGAGCCGCCGCCAGAGCTGTAGGCAAGTATGTAACGAAATATACCCCGCCGCGCGGGTGACATGTTGTCCATCCAGGCGGTTTTAAAATCGGCTCCAACGGTATCGCCATCTCCGTCGAGGACCGGTGGGACTGACGTGTAGCCGCCCCAGTCGCCATATAATCGTGCATCCGCTGTTGTTTCAGGAGAGCGACCCGTATCGAGATGTACGTTGATGCCGCGAGTACGATCCGGATTCCGAAGGACCGCAGAGCGTAACGCATCTCTCAGCGGCGTAGGTTCGTTTATCTGGTCTTCATAGTAAGCGGCGAACTGTCTCGCCTTACTTGCTTCAAGGCGTTGGGGAGCTTCGTTGAGCTCCCGTTCCATGAAGTCAATCTCGATGAAGAGATCTTTGTGGCGTGGATCCGCACCCCACGCAGGTAACGGTAGATCCTCGATTGCGAATGAGCTGGTTGAAAGCAGATATCGACGCTCTAATCCTAGAACTTCCCAGTCATCACGCAAACCGTCACCATCCGTGTCTTTCGCGTCAGAGGCAATACTGCAGTCGAATGTGATGCCATCAATTCCGGTCGTTGAGCCAGTAAGGGCATCGCAAGTTCCGAGGGCTGCTTCTAGTTCAGCACCGAGGCCATCATTATCTGCGTCTATCTGTGGAAGTACTCCTGCGTCGTTTCTGATGATGCGCACACGACCGCTGTTCTCAGAGCGGAGTGATCCTGCAATGACGTTTCGGCGACCAAGATTGGAAGGGATTTGGAAGTCTGGTGCGCCACTGCGGCGACCACCCTTGGTTCGGAAGGCAATGTCTCGATGGTTACTCGCTAGTACGTAGAGCAACTGGGCCCCGGTCGCGCCATTTGGCAAGTGAACCATCTGTAGGTGCTCGAACCGTGGAAGATCTGCATACGCGAGATGCCAGCCTCCAAACTCCACGTCCTGCTGCCAAGGCTGACCGTTTTTTAAGAGGTCGGCCGAGCCGCCGGCATTCTGGATACGCGAGCGAACCACGAGAATGAACTGAGTGCTGGGCCCGTCATAGGTCAGACGAGCAGCTTCGCCTTCGGCTCCGGTCTCGCCAATGGCGAGCTGCTCACCGGTATTTTGGTCCAACAAGTGGATCACAGGGTCGCCTCCTGCAGAGACGTTGGAGGTGGCTATGACCAGCTCATCTCCAGGTTCGGTGGTCAACACAAACTCGTTGATCACCGAGAGGTGCCCTTCGCGGACTCGATCCACGAACCTTGGTGAAACCACTTCCTGTACAGTAGGAGCAGATGGCAGATTGGCGGTTGGGTTACAAGCTGACAGCGAGAGCATGAGGCAAGCTGTCATGGCTGTTGAATAGCGGTTCATATCACGTGTTTTTAAAGTTAAATTAATATTTGGATCGACTAAATGTTGTAACGGAGGAACTAAAAATGTAATAATGGAGGGACTAAAAATGTAATAATAGAGTGACTAAAAATGTAATATTATTCATCAATAAGATTAAATATACAAATTTTATTATAACTAGAATCAAACCGATTAGTTTATTTATGGCAATCTATTTTTCTATGTTTGGAGCGCTCTAAATTTTAGGTGTCTTACCATGAAAATATGCACTTTACGCCCATTACAGTTACAACTGTAATAGTATGGTGGGGACAATGGCACCAAGAAAAACGACTAGTGAAAAAATCATTATTATATCATCGTTTTGAAAAGTACCTTAAAATGAACGTTTTATGGGACAGTAGTTTTCTAAAAGATCTTCCACTTTCTGGTCTATCATGTTCATTACCTGGTGAGCATAATTGAATTAATTAAACCCACCCATAATTGAACTTTCCAAAAACCCCAATTAGTTTACCTATAAGGGTCGTTTAAATATACTTCTATAATTCATCTTCAATGCCCTTTTAATTATACGCTTTGGTTCCTAAATGATAGTATTAAATTCATAGAAGAGACATACGAAATTTCCTATAATCCAGTTTATTAGGTTAGAGCCACATGAATAAATTTGATTTATTCCATAGAGACCGACCAATTCCTGTATGAAAAAAAATGTCACACTACTCATTCTATTATGTATAGGCAGCCTGTCAGCTCAACAAAGTAATGTGACCACAGTAAGAGACGGTTTTCTTAGTATCGCCAAAGACGCCCGCTCTGCCGGTCAAGGTGATATTGGGGTTGCTACTTCCGCAGATGCTTTTTCACAATTTTGGAACCCTTCCAAATATGTTTTTTCGGATAAAAAATTTGAAATTGGGATTACTCAAATTCTTGCTAACAGGGAAGAATTGAACGATTTTTCCCAGCTTAGTGTCACTTTTTACAATAAACTCGATGAACGCAGCGCTTATGCCTTAAGTGTTCGCAATTATGCCTATATAATCAATCAATTCGTGGAATTCGGGACTAATCTAGCCACTCATGAGGTATCAATAGATGGTTCTTATACGCTAAGATTGAGCATTGAATTTGCTATGTCAGTTGGTGGCCGCTTCATTTCATTAAAAGGTAAAGCACCTCTTTTAGATGGTTTTAGTGGTGAATCCGCTTCGAATTTATATGGTATCGATGTTTCAGGTTTCTATAACGGAAATGAAATAGCTTACAAGAAATTTAATGGTAGGTGGAGGGCAGGCTTTATTTTTTCTAATTTGAGAGGGAAGTCTTTAATTGACAATAAGGATATTGAAATTTATGCGCCTTCTATTTTAAACGTAGGAATAGGCTTTGACTTTATTTTTAACCAAGATAAAGTGCTTGGGATTACTACTGAATATAAAACATTGCTAGATTCATATATTGAGAATGCCGATGGAGAAAAACTTGTTTTCGGTTTAGAAGGCTCTGTTGCTGCCTTGGGGTTAGAGTTCACCTATAAAGAAAAATTAATAGCAAGAACTGGTTACTCACATGGTATAAATCGACTAACAGATTCCTTTGTTCCAATAGGTGCTGGTTTCCGGGCGCGGTATGTTAATGTGGACATCTCTTTTTTATTGGGATTGTCCGAAAAAGAGAATCCGATACGAAACAAAATACGAATATCGCTAAGCCTTGATTTAATGGAAGTGTTGTATTAAATAAAGGAAATACAGTTTTTTGAGTAAGGAAGATTTAGTTCACATTCTTCCCCATCCAATTATCCTTATTTTTTTGTCAGGATATAACTCTTCACCAACCGGTAATCATCCAAAAATACTTCAGTATTTATATTAACAGATTAAAGATTTATCTCTACCTCTTTTTCAGTAAGCTGATATCCGGCAAAAACTCCAACAGCACCGTCTTCTTGAAAGTTATTGGGTGCAATGCTATATTCCACAAAGGGGTTTCCATCTGCATCAGCGTTGGTAGATGTAGCTTTAAGATTCTGAAATAGAATTTCTTGCACATTCGCGACTTGTAATGTAATAGTGGTTTCCAAGACTTCTAAACCACCTGCTATATAATTCGAGGACTTTCCATTTAAAGTACCACCATCTTTTAGAACATCTGACAAAAATTCATCATCTTCAAAAAAGAGCGAAAATTCATCAGTTTCAGGTTCATATCCCTCGAATTGATAGGTGGTTTTCACACGGCCTCCCAAAATATAAAAATTCCGTTCGCCTGTTATGTCTTGAAAAGCAAGGTTGATGTCAGCTACTTTACCGCCAAAATTATCATCCTCCACATTTATTCGTTCATTTATTTCAATAATTTTTTTGGGAATTTGGCATGAAGCATTAAACTCCTTTTCGTCTACAGTAACTTTTAAGAAATAGCTTTGATTAGTGAGAATCGCCAAACTATTTACATCTGCCAGATAGGTTTTATACTCTTCCGAGTACATTAAATCTGTACTGTTACCAGCTTCATCTGAAATTGTGACAAGCGCATTTTCTATTCGGAATTTTGCTTCATTTGCTTCTTGATCATTCACGCTTAATGGAGTACCGACCGCAGGGAAAACACGTGTTACATCCACTCGAAGAACCGTATCTTGTGGAGATAGATATCCTGTTATGGATACTTTTTCTTGGGCATCCAATAATTCGTCGGCATCCACTACTTTCTGGCAAGCAGTAAATAGTGTTATAACAGCAATGAAAGGTACAATATACTTTATCATAGATTAAAATTTAAACGTATAGTTAAATGATGGAATCAGCATCAATACCGAAGTACGGGTCAATTCTTTTTCAACTGTGGCATTAGGGTCGTTCCAACGGTAACTAGAATCATCAAGGGTATAAATAAATGGATTCTGTCTAGCATAGGCATTGTATAAAGAAAAGCCCCAAGTACGTTCTCGACCTTTCTTTAACTTCTTGTGAAACTGTATACCCAAATCCAATCGATGGCTGGTTTCGCCCCTAAAATTATTTCTTTGTGTGGTGAACTCTTCGGTCCCTCCTGGGTAATAATAGCCTGAATTTATAGGAAATGAGGAGCTAATAGTTGAACGCTGTAAGTTGGGCAACGTATAGTTATTGCCCGTAGAAAGCACCCATGTAGCCGATAATGTCATGCGGTCATGGGGTTTGTAAATACCTACTACCGAAATATCGTGCCTACGGTCATAGCGGTCAAAGAACTTTTTACCGAGGTTCAACTCCTCAAATTGCCGTTCAGACCATGAAAGGGTATAGCCTAACCATCCGGTAAAAGGGCCTGTCTGTTTTCTAAAAAGAAATTCTGCCCCATAGGCCCAGCCTTGTCCTGCTGTAATATTATCTTCCCAATTAATGCTCTTTCCTGTATCTAAATCGTCTAGGGCCAAGAAAGAAGCCCCTTCTTTATAGGCAATTACATCGTCCAATTTTTTATAATATCCTTCCACGGTCAATGAATAATCCTTGTCAAGAAAGTCCTTTGCAACGCCAATCGCAAATTGCTGAGACTGCTGGGGTTTTACATTATCAGTGGAAGAAACCCATAAATCGGTTGGCAAGCCAATACCCGAACTCGACAACAAATGAATATATTGGTTCATCTTCGAATAAGATGCCTTAATTGCCAAATCTGGTTTCACGTTGTAAGATAGGGCAAGGCGCGGCTCTGTATTGAAATAGTTTTGGTCCTTAAAGTTAAAATGGCTGATTCTAAGTCCTGGAGAAAGACTTAATTTATCTGTAACTCTCCAGTTATCCTCAAGGTAAAAGGCTGCTTCAAATGAGTTGAGTTCTTGTTTAGTGTCTATGTCTTCACTTAAGTCATCTTTGATCAATACGCGTTGTGGGGTAAAATTATGTGTGGTCGCCAAGGCCCCTATTTTTATACTATGTTTGCTATTAGGAAAATAATCAAAATCAGTTTTCACGGTATAGTCGTTAATACCTGAGCTGCTGTTAAAGGAGTATTCTTCCGTAAAACCTTCAAATTTATCTACATACTCATCTGTGATCTTGAATTTGAAATTGCTGAATATTAGCGAAGTATTTGAAAAAAGTTTGCTGTTATATTGATGGTTCCAGCGGAGGGTAGAGGTAATATTGCCCCAGCCCAGTCTAACTTTTTCTTTGGTATTGTCGTCTTTGAGGTTGCCATAAAATTTATCCCTACCATAATAATTGCTCCAATATAATTTGTCTTTGGAACTGAAGATGTGGTGTATTTTAAAATTAAGGTCAGCAAAGAAATAGCCGCCTTTCCCATTTTTTTCATTGAGAAAGGGCTGGGCAAGAATATCTGCATACGTACGACGTCCGCTAACAATAAAAGAGGTTTTCCCTTTATTGATAGGGCCTTCAAGTAAAATCGAAGATGAAATAAGACCTACGTTGATTTTTCCGGAAAGCTTTTCTTTGTTACCATCTTTCATATCTATTTTTATGACAGAGGACAAACGCCCACCAAAACGAGCTGGAAATCCACCTTTAAAAGCTTCCACCGATTTAATGGCATCCCCATTAAAAACGGAAAAGAATCCAAAGAGGTGATTGGAATTGTATACGACGGCATCATCAAGTACAATGAGGTTTTGATCTGGAGTTCCACCGCGGACAAAGAAACCAGAGCTGCCTTCAGAGCCTGCCTGAATACCTGGGAGTAATTGTAACGTCTTTAAAACATCTTTTTCACCCAAGAGGGCCGGCACATCTTGTATAACTGACGGATTGATCTTGACAGTGCTCATTTGAGTTACTTTACTATCCTTCTCTTTTTCATTTGCAGTGACGACTACTTCATCTAACGATTCTGTTGCTGGGATCATGTCGATGGCCCATGTGATGTCTTTACTGAGTTCAATTTCTATGATTTGGGTGGCATAGCCGATATAAGAAAGATACACCTCATATTTATTTTGTGGTAGCGTTAACGAAAAGAACCCATAATCATTAGTAGTTGTACCCAATTTTAATTCGGGGACATAGATGGAAACACCCAAAAGGTTTTCTCGACTACCGCTTTCGGTGATGTAGCCGCTTATGGTATGTTTTTCTTGGGCATTTATAACACCGGACATTATTAAAAAGAAGACTGCCATTACTGAATACAAGTTATTATAACCTTGGACAGCTAGGTTCGAAGGGCTTGGAATTTTCATATAAGCACGGTTGTACCATGACAGTTTGGTTGATTCTTAAAGGTAAACGGCGAAAATCTCCATTTTAGTATTAGGACCTAAATTAAGTAAAGTTCGGCGTAGCCATTTTTCAATTAAAGCATATTTCCCTCGAAGATAAGGAAACAGAATATTCTAATTCAAAAAACCGAGATGTAGTTAATCCCACCCATAATTGAACTTTCCAAAAACCCCAATTAGTTTACTTATAAGGGTCGTTTAAGTAAACCGTTTGACTAATGAGAAAAGCAAGGTGTCTCTTCAACACTTAGGTATATCCTTATTTTAGGCCAATCCAACTCCGATAAAATAATCATAACAAAAAATTAAGAATTTTCTGTATTGGAATGTTTAAGTTTATTTTTAACAATACTCATTATATTAATCCTAATTCAGTCTTTTTGACTCTGAAAGACCAAACCGTTATCTCTTATTTTGAAAAAAGCATTTCATCTTAATTCTAAAATGTAAATATTGCAGAAACATTTAAGATTTTTATTACTGTTGTTAATTCCGTTGATTTCATATAATGGATTTAGTCAAAAAAAACGAACACTATTAAAAGGAATAGCTAAAAGCAATGAAAATGATGTTTCCAATGTATTAATTATCAACCTAAATTCTAGGGAATCGACGATTACTGATTCTTTAGGGCTGTTCAATATTGAGGTTAAATTAAGAGATTCACTTCAATTTAGTGCGGTTCAATATCAAACAAAGAAAATTATTATTACCAATTCAATCTTTCTTAAAAAATCGCTCGTTGTGAATCTCGTAGAAAACGTTATAAATTTAAATGAAGTTACCGTTACGCCCTACAATCTAACAGGTAAAATAGACTTAGACATTGAAAGGCTAAATATTGCACCCGCTGTTACTTCTTCAACATTGGAATTACCTAATGCAGATCTCGAAAAAATGACCCAAAGTGAACGACTACTTATAGAGGCAGATAGAGGAAAATATGTAAATTATTATGTTATAGCCCTAACAATAAACACACATAAAATAATGAACAAGCTTTCTGGGAGAACCAGGTCTTTCGAAGAAATGGTCGCTCGAGATGAGAATATGGCATTGGAAAAAGAAATTATTGGCAAGTTCTCAAAGAAAACAATATCTGAAAGCCTCGATATTCACGAAAGCAATATAGATGCTTTCCTTACCTATTGCTTATCACAGAAAGATTTTTCTGAATTATCTAATGCAGGAAACACTATGGAAATTTGGGATTATCTAAAAAGAAAAAGTGTTGACTTTAAAGAAAACTAATTTAGACTTAATTGAACTATTACAATTAAACTCACCTTTAATTAGACTTTCCTGAAAAGCTGATTTGACTGCATGCGAGTGTCGTTTTTAACAATAATTATAGCGTTGGGCTTATTCCCAAATCTTACCATAACTTACCTGCGCTGGATCCTGTCCGATTTATGTAGCGTTCCAAAAGATAAGCGTAAAGCAAAAATCAGATAGGACGCAATTGCTATGTCTCAATAATTTTCTGTCAAGAAAATTGCGAAGCAGCCAGTGGCATTGTCGAAATAGAATAACTCTGCGAGTTATTTCCAGTCCGACAAGCCAAACATAATTAGCTATTTACAAACAACCCAATCCTCAAACATCCTTTGAGGGATATTTAAGGATTTACTCCTTTTACCTAAATGCCAATAAAATTCCACCAATTCATTTCATAAAATTCCCATTCCCATCATATTTCAGATAGGAGGCCTTTACCTTAAAGAAAAGGTTCTTTGAATTAGCCTTTGGCGAAAATTCGGAGAAGCAAGAGGATAACACGCTAAAGCGGTGTTATGATTTTTAAAATCCAATGAAATCATTGATTTTCAGGTAGTTGAAGCGTATTTTTATTTCTAAAGTATCAAAATCACTGGGTCAATTCCTTTAGAAACCCCTATAAACTGACAATTATTATGACCCAATAGGGTCAAAAAGAAAGATAATATGGACAAGTTTTTTACAATCAGGTTTAGAAGAAAAACAGCCGAACGCTTCAAGAGATTTTCTAAAAAAGTTTCCAAAAGTTATTCAGAATCATTGGATGCAATGGTAGACTTTTTTGAATGGCACGGGTATACACCCGATCAACGATTTGGAAAAGATTTAATTGCCGGGCAGGAGAAAAACCGAAAGCGTATCGAGGCAGGAATAGCCATCTCAAAAGCAATTGAAAAGTCTCAGAACATTCCGTTGATCAATATCGAAACGATGTTGAAATCGCTCTTTATAGAGGAGAACAAAACGTACAAACCCAAGTTAATCGAGGCTGAAAAACACGATTCCGATACCCCTAAAACCCAAAAGGAAAAGACCACGATTTCTAGAATAAAATACGATCGGACTAATCGAAAATTATTGGAAACCCAAGATCGAATGAGATACCTTTTAGATAAAATCGAACCAGTAAGCAATCGCTTTGGAAAGGATTATCTAAAAATAGAAATCACGAGGGAAGAGTTGGCTCGTTACAAACGCTTTGTGACCGAAACTATGAACCCATGACCCTAAACTTTTTCCTCACTATTTGCATGTCCTCCATCAGTTTTTTGTCGATGACCTTGGCATAAATCTGGGTGGTCTTTAGAGATGTGTGTCCCAACATCTTGCTTACTGATTCTATTGGCACTCCGTTGGCTAGAGTAACCGTGGTTGCGAAGGTATGCCTGGACAAATGGAAAGTCAATTTCTTATCTATTTCACAGAGTTTCGCTATTTCCTTCAGATAGGTGTTGAGCTTTTGATTACTAATTACAGGAAGAAGCTTTTCGCCAGAATTTGCTAAATGATTCTGGTTGTAATTTTTTAGTATTTCCTCCGCCACAGGAAGTAATGGAACACTGCTCATTGTATCCGTTTTGGAGCGGTTGATCTTTATCCATTTCTCTCCGTTCATTGCCAATACGATATGATTGCTAGATAGTTTTTGGACATCTATATAGGAAAGACCCGTAAAACAGCAGAAAACAAAAATGTCTTTGACTTGATTCAATCGTTGCGATGGAAGTTTTATTTCCATAATTAATTTTAACTCACGTTCATTAAGTATATCTCGTTCTACTTTCTTCCATTTTGCTTTCCAGTGGTAAAAGGGGTCCTTACCGACCCAACCATTTGCATAGCATATGCGCGTTATCTTTTTGAGATTGGTAACGTATTTAGTGACCGTGTTCTGTCCACAAGATTTCAGCGATGTCTTGAGAAAGTGCTCAAAGCGGTTGATGAACTTCAGGTCGACTTCCTTGACGTTCATGTCTTCATATCCATATTCCTTATTTATGAATGATTTCAGATGTCTTGCGGTTCTGAGATGTCTTTGGTAAGCTCCCGATGAGAATTCCCTGCCTACAAGTTCCGCTATTTCCTCATTGTGGTTCCCATAAATAATCAATAAGGTCTTGTATTCGGTTTCGTTTCCCAAAAATGCATGGCGAACCATTTCCGTGCTGTAAGGACGACCCTCTGAAATGAACTTGCCCTGTATTCGATAAAGTCTGGATCGCACATCTTCCAAGTATCTATTCAGCTCATGATCAGGGCCTTTTGAACCCCTTGCCCATCCCGAATTGGCATCCCAGTTTTTGGGAAACACCTTTCTTTGAAGACTGATCTCCGAACGTTTTCCGTTTACGGTAATCCTAAGATAGACGGTGCACATACCGTTTTTATCCATCTTGTTTTTTCTGATATAGAACAAAATCGAGAAAGAATCATTCATATTTCTAAACTTTTGGTTACTTAATTCTAAATAACTTTTTGTTTAAAAATCTGAATTTCAGCTTTTTAACATATAATCACTGCTGTTTTTGCGAATATAAAAATAGGTCCCGAATTGGCCCCTTTTAAGAGTGATTTCATATGATATCAGATGGATTCAATAAAAATGAAAAGTCCGTAAACCATTGATTTACAGACTTTTTGAATTAATTTAAGAATGCTTAGTGACCCCGGAGGGATTCAAACCCCCAACCCTCAGAGCCGAAATCTGATGCGCTATTCAGTTGCGCCACGAGGCCATTATTATCGAGCGCAATTTACACAAAAAGAACTTTGTGGAGCTAATAAAATACGTTCTAAAGGAATTTTATTTTTGCACTTGACACATACACCAAAATCGCTACTATCCAATTTATTCAAACTTGATTTCAAGCCTTTTAAACGTTCTTTGGCTTTTCGCAATGCTGCATCAACAATGCTTTTATTATTGATAGCATCCATTCTAG
>RCNE010001500.1_pt1 | contig 18235 bp, 19 predicted proteins | sample 2041361 | NCBI WGS metagenome assembly RCNE01 (sample SAMN09708229, study PRJNA481090) | Marine sediment metagenome, whole genome shotgun sequencing project.
GATTGACACCTGAAGTCCTCACAACAATCTATGGTGAAGAAGACTGGGAAGCGACCATCGAGGCCGTCGATGAAGACGATTCCGAGGCCGCCCAATGAGCGGCGTTGACACCCTGATCGGCAAACCATGGCGCAAGCCACCCTTCATCAAACGACCATGGCTGCGTTGGACCCTGATGCTGGGTTTTCTCGCCTACCTGATCGCGGCCTATATGACGATCGATGTGAACTGGTCCCGCGTCTACGAAGGCTTGGAGCGCGGTAAGAAATTCGTGCTGGCCTTTACCAATCCGGATTTCACGACACGCTCTTCCGACATTTACGAGGGCATGATCGAAAGCATCATCATGACCATTTGTGCGTCCGTGGTGGGTATCTCCATTTCGATCCCGATTGCCTTGGGCGCTGCGCGTAATATCGCCCCGTTGCCAGTTTATCTGATCTGCCGCTCGATCATCGCAATCAGCCGAGCGCTGCAGGAAATCATCGTGGCAATTCTGCTGGTCGCAATCTTTGGCTTTGGCCCGCTTGCAGGCTTCCTGACGCTTAGTTTCGCCACCATTGGCTTCCTGTCCAAACTACTGGCCGAAGACATAGAAAGCATGGACAAAGTGCAGGCAGAAGCGATCAAGGCGTCCGGTGCTAAGTGGACCCAATGGATCAATTATGGGGTGCAGCCACAGGTTATGCCGCGCCTGATTGGCCTGAGCATTTACCGCGTAGACATTAATTTTCGCGAAAGCGCTATCCTTGGGCTGGTGGGTGCGGGCGGCATTGGTGCCACTTTAAACACCGCGTTCGACCGCTACGAATATGATACAGCAGCGGCGATATTGCTGATCATCATCGTGATCGTTATGGCGCTCGAATACCTATCCGGCGTCGTTCGCGCGAGGGTCCAATAATGCCAGTACAAGACCTTAAGGGCCAACAAATTTGGCAACGCCGCACAGGCCGCGAAAGCATTGGCCATTGGATCTTGTGGCTGATCGGTATCACCATCTTTGCCTATTGCTGGCAGAAAATATCGGCCTCAACCACGTGGTTCTTTGTCTGGGACGCCCCGCGCATTGCCGATGACATCTGGACCCGTGCAACGCCGCCGCGCTGGGAATACATCACCCAATTGGGCAAGCCGATTTGGGACACGCTGAACATCGCGACCCTTGGCACGATCTTTTCGTTGATGCTTGCGGTGCCTGTCGCATTTTTGGCCGCAAGCAATACAACGCCGTCGCGGTATTTGGTCCGCCCTATCGCGTTGCTGATCATCGTCTCAACACGCTCAATCAACTCGTTGATCTGGGCATTGTTGCTGATCGCCATCATCGGGCCCGGCGTGTTTGCGGGTGTCATCGCGATAGCGATCCGCTCTATCGGTTTTTGCGCCAAGCTGCTGTACGAAGCAATCGAAGAAATAGACCAAACTCAGGTCGAGGCCATCACAGCCACCGGCGCGTCACGCTGGCAGGTTATGGCGTTCGGCATCGTGCCGCAAATTCTGCCCGCCTTTGCGGGTATCGCAGTTTTCCGCTGGGACATTAACATCCGCGAGTCAACTGTGCTGGGGTTGGTTGGCGCGGGCGGCATCGGGTTACAGTTGTCCTCGTCGCTCAACGTCTTGGCATGGCCGCAGGTCTCGTTGATCTTGCTAGTGATCCTCGTAGCGGTTGTGATTTCGGAATGGGTTTCCGCCAAAGTGCGCGGCGCAATAATTTGAATATCACCGAAGCCTTTGCCAGCTATGAACGCGTCCGCCATCGACTGCCCGCAGTTAAAGGCGACGGAGCCTGCGTAGGGCTAGAAAACCTTGATGCATTGGCCGACAAAATGGATGTCTTTCTGCTTGATGCTTTCGGTGTTCTAAACATCGGCGACACGGCGATTGAGGGTGTACCAGAGCGCGTCGCTGGTCTCCAAAAAGCGGGCAAGCGAGTCATGATTGTTTCGAACGCGGCTGGGTTTCCCCATGCAAAGCTGATGGAAAAATACAATCGCCTTGGCTATAATTTCGCACCCGAGGATGTGATCACCAGTCGCAAAGCTACGCTTCATGCGCTGCGCCAAATTGGGCCCCGTAAATGGGGACTGATGGCGACAGAAAGCCTTGGACGCGGTGATATTGAACAGTTCGAAATGGTCTATCTTGCGGAGGATTCCGCAGCTTATGACGATGCCGAGGCTTTTGTTCTGTTGGGTGGTGCCGCGTGGACCGAAACACGCCAATTGCTGCTTGAGGCCTCGCTCAAAAACGCGCCCCGCCCAGTATATGTTGGCAATCCCGACATCGTGGCCCCTCGCGAGGATGGCTTTTCAATCGAGCCCGGCCACTTCGCGCATCGCTTGGCGGACAAGACCGGCGTAGAGCTGCAATTCTTCGGCAAACCCTTTGGCAACATCTTTGATTTGGCTTTCGCGCAGTTGGATGATGTAGACTTTGGGCGCATTGTGATGGTCGGAGACAGCCTTCATACAGATATTTTGGGCGGTCAGGCTGCCGGATTGAAAACCGCGTTGATTGCCAATTTTGGGTTCTTTTCAGGTCACGAGGTTGAAGGGCCAATCGCGGCGTCTGGGATACAGCCCGATTACATTTTGCAGCGACCCTGACGTCCATCGATCATGAAGCTAGCTAAATGAAGTATCGCCAACCTGACAGCACGATCAGGTCAGCTCTCATTTGTTGAGAGTACCTCAGCGATACTGATGCACCTCACAGTTGTTCAACATAAAGCCGATGATCTCCTGAAAGGCGTTTCCATGGCCAATAATTGCGACTTGCTCGTCTTCGATATTGGCCAGATTGGCAACAAATTGGGCAACACGTTCTTGAAAAACTGGCATTGGTTCTTTTGGTACATCAATTTCCGCTCGATCATGCCCGTACCACCATCGAGTAGGCAAATGATCAAAAGAAAGATCAGGAAAATCGAGCTTTAGCTCTTTGGGGGGCCTACCGACATCACCGCTGTACTTTAGAAGTTCGTGGTGACCGTGGCTCACTTCAATAGGAGCGACCCCATCAAAAATCGTTTTAGCCGTTTGAATTGCGCGGGTGAGCGGAGACGTGATCACGCGGGTAATTCCCAGCTCTGAAATTCTTTCGCGCGCACCTTCCGCTTGGGCAATTCCAAGTACCGTAAGAGTCGCGTCAAAGATCAAGGGGTCAACTTCGCCTTTAAAGGCTGCGTTGAACTCAGATTGTCCGTGCCGAATGAAATAGACAGCCATCAATACTGCTTTCTTAGAACAGAGGCACCATAATCTGTGGTGCGGCCAGAGCATTTGTGAATGTACTCTTGGTCTCGTCAGAGTGAATGCACCGTTGGAAAAACGCAACCGCAAGAAACGTTCTATCTGAGGAGCGAATAGTCGACATTTGGGTTTAGAGCTGAGTTCAGCACGGATTGAACGATCCGTTTTGCATTGCCCCCAAAACGGTGGTTCGGAATGGCAGCTTTTTCGATTGCGAAGTGAATGCCAAGCACTTGCGGCGAATGTCTGGTTTCCGCCCTTTTTACAGGAATCTTCTTGCTGCAGCATTGGTAGCAAAAGGCCCTAAAGCTACCTTGATCTCTGACATTGACCATTCCATCTAAGAAAATATGATCGGACCAAATAGGAATTATTGAACATGACTGTCGTGACAGAGCCCGCATCCAAAAACGTTTCACCGCAGGAACTCGCGGACCTTCTCTGGAGCACCGACCCAAAGTTGAACGAATACATGTTCGGCAATATGTCAACATTGCACCAACTCCTTGACAGTGAATGGTTCGGCGAAAAGGGACTGTTTTCACACAAACAAGCGTTTACCGCCTTAAAGGACGGAAAAATCGTTGGGCTGCTTATTGGTCACACAGAAAACGAATACGCAGCAAATTTTGGTTTTTCGGTTACCAATCAGCCAAGGGCACTAGGAGGAGAAGAGGCTGCGCATATGGAGTCTGCTCTGCATTGGATGGACCGTCTGTTTCCGGTGCCGCGCTCCGGGTCCTACTATATCCTCGAGTTTGCGGTGAGCCCAGAGGCACAGGGTGAAGGGATTGCCGGTCAATTGCTCAAAGCCGCAAAGGCGCAGGCCCTAGCAACAGGGTGCAAGCAGATATGCCTTGATGTGGCTGCTGAGAATGAAGCCGTTGGCTTTTATCGGTATCTTGAATTTAAAACAGAGGTGGAGACGCGCGTTCCGTTGTTGGATGACGATCATGGGATAGGCCTTCACCTACATATGGTGTGCGATATTGTACAATCGGTGTGATCGTAGTCACTCCACTTACCTGCAATTCGTGACCTGAATTAATTAACGATGCCGGTCTCCGCTTCGACTGATACGATGGCATTAGGGTTCGCTGAGCGGTCGTTGGTGCAGAGTGCGGCGAAGGTCTGGAATCCGCCCTTCGTGTCGAAATGTGCTTGGTGCAGCATGGGTCAAAAACTGCAAACAACGCGAGCGTTAGGAACAGGCCAAACGCGCGCCCGTTGGAGTAGTTTTCCGTGCTTTGAGAAAACGAACGTTAACCAAACCTTCCAGTTACTGTAATCTTGAGCTAAGATATGAAAGTGATGGCCAGCCGCAGGCAGGGACAAAATGACGAAGTTACTCGACAAAGCAAAGCATTCATCGGCGCTCGAGAAGGAAAGAAAAACGCCCCGTAGCCTTGGCGGAAATGTACGTGGTCGCCTGCGCGAAAGCCCGAAGGCGCGCGCCGCGTTGAGCCTGCTTGAGCGGCGCGGCTGGATTGCACCGCTCGACCCCGGCACGATTGTGCGCGGCGCTGCACGGGCGAAAAGCTGGCGTATCGTGAAAGGTGGCGCGCATGTGGTTTGATGTGCAGCAGGCTTTGAGCGAAATCGAGGGGGGGGCACACCGCCCCCTTTGGTGCAGGATCCGACAACTAAGCCGCGTGTCGCAGTTGTCGCAAGTGTCGCAACACCCCTGCCCCAAAAATCGAAAACAACTACGCGGCTAACCGAACCCTAATGTTATGGAAGTACATATGATTTGTGACCTCACAGCTCAGATCGATATTCGCAAAGTTGCCAAAATGGTTCTAGAGATACCAGAAACTATCCACTTCGAAGGTGAGCGGATCGTCACAACATGGACAGGAACCAACTTCGGCGGGCGTAGGCAGTGGTTTCTTTGTCCTTCATGCGACCGTCGGTGTGCAATTATCTATCGGATTGGCACAGGGCCCCTTTGGTGCTGCAGAATATGCGGAGGCGGAAGGTATCTCAGCGAGCATGAGAGCCCACACCAACGCAGGCTGAGCAAGCTTTTAAAGGCAAGGAAGCACTTCGGGCAGAAAGAGGGCGGCATTTTAGCGCCATTCCCCCCGAGACCCAAAGGCATGCATCCGACAAAATACAACCGGATACGTAAAGTCTCTTTGAAGCTAGAACTAGAATTCTTACTCGACGACATGGCCGCTTTTCTTAAGATGAGCACCAAAGACTTGGAAGCGGTTCTCGCTGAATCGAAACTTTGAAGTCCACTAGTACCGAAATGAACCGACAAGGTCCGATGCGAGGTGGGGGATATTTAGGGGGATCAGGATTAATTAATCGCAATTAAATCAATCACATAACGCGTATAAATGGCGGAGGCTCAGGGATTCGAACCCTGGGGACGCTCTCACGCCCGTCGGTTTTCAAGACCGGTGCAATCGACCACTCTGCCAAATCCGCTGTGCGTGCTTCCTAAAACGCCCGAAACGATTCTGCAATTGGGCAAAATCACACTTAAAGAGGGGAATTTTGCCGATCAAGCCATGCTTCTCTTGTCGCAAGGGGTCGCTGCGCGCTACAACGTTACAAATGCTCCGCAAAAGGGGCGGTCAAGTGTGCGAAGAAGACAAGCACGCGCACAGGCAAGGACGAGGGTTAATGAGCAGTTATTTCAGACAGTTGAGCGGGACAGTTCCGGCTAAAACGGGACGCGCTCTTATGAGCGCCATGGTCATCGCGGGCCTTTTGGCAGGGTGTGATGAGCAAGGCAAATTCGCCTTCCCCACCGCAAATCAAAATCAGGGACAGGACGGGGCCCCTACTGGCCCGACAGTTGAGCGTGATGTAGAAGCGCCCGAGATCTTTTCTGTCACCGATGACGGACTATGGGATGGCCGCCCCAGTTTGGGCGGTGTCTGGGTGGCGCATCCGGACGTGAGTGATCCCGAGCGGGTGATCATTCGCAACCAGTCCAACGGTAAATTCGTAGTTGGCGCCCTCTTTAGGCGTGAGCGTGATATTCCGGGGCCAAGTCTGCAGATTTCGTCAGACGCAGCCACGGCTCTTGGTATTCTTGCCGGTGCGCCCACAAAGCTGAACGTTACTGCGCTCACCAAAGTGCAGGAACCGGTAGCTGGCGGTGAGACGCAAGCAGCCGAAGTGACGGTTGATCCGGCACCCGACGTTGCGACAACATCGCTTGATCCTGTCACCGCAACAGCGGGTGCCGCGATTGAAGCAGCCACACCAACGCCCGCACCTGCGCCAAAACCTACGCCCCCCACACAGACTTCAAACCTGTCGAAACCGTTTATCCAGATCGGCATCTTCAGCATCGAGGCCAACGCAGAACGTGCTGCAAAACAAATGCGCGGTGCAGGCCTCGCCCCCACTGTCAAGAAAAGCGAAATTAACGGCAAAACCTTCTGGCGCGTTGTTGTCGGCCCCGCCGCGACCAGTGCCGAGCGGGCGAAAATACTGTCGACCATCAAAGCAGAAGGCTTCACCGATGCCTATGCCGTTTCCAGCTGATATTTGAGAGGTGCCTGATATGCGCGGAATGAAACTTGCTCTTGGTGCTTTGGCGCTGCTGGTCTCGTCGGTCAGTGCGCAGGCGTTTGACACCCGTGCAAGCGCTGCATTTGTCATGGATTACACCAGTGGCACCGTCTTGATGGCCAAAAACGCGGACCAGCCGCTGCCCCCTGCGTCGATGTCCAAGCTGATGACGCTGTATATGGCATTCGAGGCCGTTGAGAACGGGATTTTGGACCTCGATCAACAGTTGCCCGTGTCAGCAGCAGCACAACAGTATGGCGGCTCGACCATGTTTCTCAAAGAGGGGGAGCGGGTCAACGTCGAAGACCTCATTCGTGGCATTATCGTGCTATCAGGCAATGACGCCTGTGTTGTGATTGCCGAAGCTCTGGCCGGCACTGAGGCGAAATTTGCGCGCCAGATGACCATGCGTGCACAGCAGTTGGGGATGACCAGTTCGACCTTCACCAACTCCAATGGTTGGCCAAAAGCTGGTCACCGCATGTCAATGCGTGACCTCGGGCTAATCTCGGCAAAGCTTATCAAGGATTACCCGCAGTATTATCCGATGTTTTCAGAAAAAGAATTTCTGTTTGATACTGAGGAGTCCGCTAACCGATTTAACCGCAACCCGCTTTTGGGCCTTGGGATCGGGGCAGACGGCCTCAAGACAGGCCATACACAAGAGGCGGGATACGGCCTTGTGGGCTCTGCCATGCAAGGGGAGCGTCGCATTATATTTGTGCTGTCCGGAATGGAAACAGCCCAAGCGCGCGCACGCGAGGCCGAGGCGGTAACCAACTGGGCCTTCCGCCAGTTCACGCAAACTGATTTGGGTGCAGCGGGTACGAAAATTGCGGATGCTGATGTCTCTGTAGGTGCCGAACAAACTGTCGGTATGGAGTTGGCCGAGGATATCTCACTGTTGCTTCCCGTAAACCCAATCGAGCCCCTGAAAACCGAAGTTGTTTATAACGGCCCGATCAAAGCACCGATCACCAAGGGGCAGAAAATTGGTGAGTTGATCATCAGCCCGTCAGGCCTACCCGAGTCGCGTATCGTACTGCTTGCAGACCGCGATATCGCGCCGCACGGCTTTGTGAGCCGCATGATTGTAGCGGCACAGCATCTGGTCGAGAGGATCAACGCAGGCCCTGCGCCGGAGGCATCGTGACAGCGCAGCCCTCCCGCGCAGGGTTGTTTATCAGTTTTGAAGGCATTGACGGCTCGGGGAAATCCACCCAAGTCACGCGGCTTGCCGAACACCTGCGCAGCCTAGGCCGTGAGGTAGTTGTCACGCGTGAGCCAGGCGGCTCGGAAGGTGCGGAAGAAATCCGTGCACTCGTTTTGCAGGGCGATCCGGACCGCTGGTCCGCTGAGACCGAAATTTTGCTTTTTACCGCTGCGCGTCGCGATCATCTGGAGCGGTTGATCCGCCCTGCCCTCGCTGCAGGTAAGATTGTAATCTGTGATCGTTTTGCCGACAGCACACGGATGTATCAAGGGCTCAGCCGTGGTGATCTGCGCGCCACTGTGGACAAACTGCATGATCTGATGATCGGTGTTGAGCCTGACCTAACCCTTCTGATCGATATGGACCCCGTAGAGGGGCTCAAGCGCGCGAAGGGCCGTAATGGCACCGAGGAGCGGTTTGAGGATTTTGGCGCGGACCTGCAAGCCGCCATGCGCGCAGGATTTATGGCACTGGCCGCAGAATACAAAGATCGCTTTCGCGTGATCGACGGCGGGCAAAGCATGGACAACGTGGCAGCCGACATTTCAAAAGCTGTCGATCTTGCGCTTTCCTCCTCCCGCTGATCAGTATCTCAAAAAACTGGCCTGTAATATTCGAAAAGCCCGATGCCCATTTCAAACCTACGCAATCCCCGATAAACCGCTCGCATGAGTGATGAATCTATCCCCCAACCAGAGCGCCTTGATGGTGCGCCCCATCCGCGTGACACGCCTCGCCTGATCGGGCAGGACGCAGCGCAAATGGCGTTTGTGGATGCGTTTAACACGGGCCGTTTGCACCATGCATGGATGCTCACGGGTCCGCGCGGCGTCGGAAAAGCTACGCTTGCTTGGCGGATTGCACGGTTCCTGCTCGTCACACCTGCACCGGATGAGGGCGGGATGTTCGCGCCCGAGCCCCCCACAACGCTTGAGGTCGCACCGGACCATCCAATTGCCCTGCGCGTCGCTGCTGGCGGTGAGGGCCGCATCCGCAATGTCACCCGTTCGATTAATCCGACCACCAAAAAGATGCGTCAGGAGATTGTCGCAGATGACATCCGTGCGCTGAACGGATTTTTTCAAATGTCAGCACCCGATGGCGGCTACCGTGTTGTGATCATCGACGATGCCGACCTGATGAACGTGACAGCCGCCAATGCGCTGCTAAAGATGCTCGAAGAGCCGCCTGCGCGCGCCCTGCTGATCCTGATCTCCCACCAGCCCTCTGCCCTGCTGCCCACGATCCGCTCGCGGTGTCGCACTCTGCCGCTGCGCACACTAGACGCTTCAGAAGTGGCCGAAGCTATGGCGCAGGCAGGTGTACAAGCGGCCAATACAGACGCGCTTGCCGCTCTTTCTGGCGGCTCTGTCGGAGGGGCGATGCGGTTGTCCTTGCTGGGCGGTGCTGCACTTTATACCGAGTTGGTGGGGCTGATGGGCACGATGCCGAACATGGATCGCCCGCGCGCGCTCAAGCTGGCCGAGCTTGCAGCCGCACGCGGGGGTGAGGCAAAGCGCGATTTGTTGTTTGTTCTCATTGACCTGCTGCTCAGCCGCTTGGCGCGCACAGGTGCCACGGGTACCCCGCCAAATCCACAGGCAGCAAATGGCGAGGCAGACATCCTCAAACGCCTCTCCCCCCATCCGCATCAGGCCCGTGTTTGGGCGGATCTGGCAGCCCAGATTACAGCGCGCGCGCGCCACGGCATCGCGGTCAACCTTGACCCTGCTGCACTGGTCCTAGATACCTTTGCCAAGATGGCACAGGCAGCACCGCGGTGACCCGTGCGCCCAGATTTTCCGGAGTGTTATGACCGATACCCCCACCATCACCGACAGCCATTGCCACCTCGATTTCCCCGAGCTGATCGAAGAATTGCCTGACGTAATTGCGCGCGCGGCGGATGCCGGCGTGGCGCGTATGGTAACGATCTGTACCAAGCTCAAGAATGAACCTGCCGTGCGCGCTATTGCTGAGGCGCATGCGCCGGTTTTCTATGCCGCTGGCAGCCACCCGATGAGTGTGGCATCTGAACCCATGGCGACGCTCGAGCAGCTCATTGAGATCGCACAACATCCCAAGATGGTGGGCATCGGCGAGACTGGGCTTGATTACCACTACACTGCCGAGAGCGCGCAGATGCAGCAAGACAGCCTGCGCATCCACATCACCGCTGCCCGCGAAACGGGACTGCCGCTGATAATTCACAGCCGCGATGCCGATGACGACATGGCAGCGATATTGCGGGATGAACATTCAAAGGGCGCTTACACCTGCGTCATGCATTGTTTTTCCTCCTCCGCAGAGCTGGGCCGTGCCGCCCTTGATCTGGGGTTCTACCTCAGCATGTCTGGCATCACCGCATTTCCAAAAAGCCAAGAGTTGCGTGATATCTTTGCCGCAGCACCGGTCGAGCGTATCTTGGTCGAGACAGACAGCCCCTACCTCGCGCCCCCACCCCAGCGTGGTCGGCGCAACGAGCCTGCCTTCACCGCCCACACAGCGCGCAAAGCAGCGGAGACATTTGGTATGGAGTACGCTGACTTTGCCGCACAGTCGGAGGCGAATTTCGAGCGTCTGTTCACCAAGGTTGCTGCATATGGGGCACCCTCATGACTGACACCATGCGTATCACCATCCTTGGCTGCGGCTCCTCCGGTGGCGTACCGCGCTTGGGCGGGGTCTGGGGCGCATGCGATCCAAACGAGCCACGCAATGCGCGCAGACGTTGCTCGATTTTGGTGGAACGCATCACCGACGCTGGCACCACGTCCGTCTTGATCGACACCTCGCCTGACATGCGCAGCCAACTCCTCGATGCGGGAGTTGGGCGCCTTGACGCTGTGCTCTATACCCACGCCCATGCGGACCATGTGCATGGCATGGACGACTTACGCATGATCGTGATCAACATGCGCGCGCGCTTGCCTGTTTGGGCGGACCAACCTACCCATGATGCGCTCATAGACCGCTTTGGCTATGCGTTCATTCAACCGCAAGGGTCGATGTATCCGCCCATCCTCGATATGAATTTGATGGACGGCGATGTGGTGATTGATGGCCCCGGTGGGCCGCTCACATTCACGCCTTTCCTTGTGCCCCACGGTGGTATGGATGCGTTGGGGTTTCGCGTGAACGATGTGGCGTATCTTCCTGATGTGGCAAGCATTCCTGACGATGTATGGCATCACCTCGACAACCTGCGCTGCTGGATCGTGGACGCCCTGCGCCGTGATCCGCACCCCACGCACAGCCACCTGTCACAGACGCTTGAGTGGATCGAAAAGGTACAGCCGCGCGAGGCCGTGCTCACCAACATGCACAATGATCTCGACTATGCCACCATCGCGGCAGAGACGCCCGACCATATCCAACCCGCTTTTGACGGCATGCAGCTCGACTTCGATCTCAGCTGAATTCCTCCCAAGGCGTACGTAACCACAACCGAGACCACGCCCCATGCAACTGCTCCTTGACGTTATTCTGCCGGTATTTCTGGTTATCGGCTTTGGCTATGTTGCAGTATGGCGCGGCCTGTTTCCGGTGGCGGGGGTTGATGGTGTCCTGCGGTTTGCACAGAGTTTCGCTGTGCCTTGTCTGTTGTTTCAGGCGATTGCAAACCTCGATCTGAGTGCGGCATTCAACGCCCGCTTGCTGTTCAGCTTCTACACAGGGGCCACGATCTGCTTTGCCCTTGGAATGATCGGGGCGCGGGTGTTTTTCAAACGCGATTGGGAAGACTGCGTTGCCATCGGCTTTTGCTGTTTGTTCTCCAACTCTGTCCTGCTCGGGTTGCCGATTTCCGAGCGCGCGTATGGTCCTGACCAGCTCACAGGTAACTATATGATTATCGCGATCCATTCTCCCTTTTGCTATGGCCTTGGCATTACCGTCATGGAATTTGTGCGCAACAAGGGGCAAAGCGGTGTGGCGCTGGTGCGCTCTGTCAGCCGCGCAATGTTCCATAACCCGCTTGTTATCGCCATCCTTGCCGGGTTTGTTGTCAACTTCACAGGCTTTATCATCCCTTCCGTTGTGGATGATGCCCTATCGTTAATCGTACGGGCTGCCCTGCCCGCAGCACTCTTTGCCTTGGGTGGCGTGCTGATCCAGTACAAGCCCGAGGGGGATATGAAAGCCATCGCGATGGTCTGCTGCATTACGCTCATGGTGCACCCCGCGCTTGTCTGGACGATGGGGTCCGCGCTGTCAGTGCCGCCGGACTTGTTCCGCTCCGGCGTGCTCACAGCGGCCATGGCACCGGGGTTCAATGCCTATATATTTGCCAACATGTACGGACGCGGGCAGCGTGTAGCCGCATCATCGGTCCTAATTTCAACGGCATCCTCTATCGTGACAGTCTGGGTCTGGTTGACTGTGCTCGGATAGACGGGCGGCATCCGTAAGCGTCAACCTTGTCGATTTGGGTTAAGGCGGAGAAGGAGCGGAACAATCGCAACCACCAGCACCGCTGCAATCAGAAACGGTGCGCCGGGGAAATAGAGGCCCTCGCCACTTACAAACTCCTCGAACACGTTCGTCAGCACAAGAGGTGCCGCCACCGCAGCAACAGAGGCAAGAGCTGCAATCACCCCCTGCACCAGCCCTTGACTGTCTTCGCCCACGCGGTTGGCGGCAAATGCCGTCATCAAGGGCGGTGCCATATCCGCCAGCGTTGCAATGGGGAGCACCAGTGCCACCGCCCAAGCAGCCGTAGAGAACCCGAAACCCACCAGCCCGATCACAGCCGCCACAGTGGCAATCATCAGGGTCCGGTAATCGCCGTACCGCTTGGTCAGTTGCGGCAACAGGCCCGCCTGCACCACGGCAATCAGGATACCATACACCGAAAGCGTCAACCCGATGGTGAACCCGTCCCAGCCAAACACTTCACGCCCCCAGAATGCCCAAAGCGTTGGGTAGACCATGTTTGCGAACTCGAACACGAAAATACATATCAGTGGGATCGCGAGCCCCGGTATCGCGAAAGCGCGCAAAATCGTGCCGAAGGGGTTGAGATCACGTCGACCGAACGGCCTGCGCTTCTCCGGTTTCAGCGATTCTGGCAAGATGAAGATGCCGAAAATGACATTGAGCGTGGAGAGACCTGCAGCAATCCAGAATGGCGCCGTGATGTGCCAACCCGAGGCCATCCCGCCCAACGCAGGACCAAAGACAAAGCCGATCCCGAAGGCCGCACCGATCATGCCAAACGCGGCCCCCCTCTCCTCCGGCTTTGCGATGTCGGAGATATAGGCCGTCGCGGTGATATAGGTGGCCCCTGCCATACCCGCGATCACGCGCCCAACGAGCAATACCCAATAGGTCTCGGCCATCGCCATAATAACATAATCGATCGCCAGCGTCGCAAGCGCTGCGATCAGGACCGGTCTGCGCCCGTAAGCGTCCGAAAGGCTCCCTACGATGGGCCCAAACAGAAACATCGCAGCGGCGTAGGCCGACATCATCACCCCGCCCCACAAGGCCCCTTCGGCCGTGCTCCCTGCGCCGACGCGGTCCATCAGGTCGGGCATGATCGGAAAGACGATGCCGACACCAATGGCGTCGATCATCAGGGTCGCGAGTATGAACAGGAAGGGTCCGTTGAGCTTCATCCGGCCTACTCGACACCCGAAACCGTGCGCTTACAAGGTGCAAATCACAGGCTTGGAAGCCACAAGGCCAATTGCGGGAAGATGATCAGCAGCACAACCAGCAGCATCGAGCACCCGATATAAGGAATCGCAGCACCGTATATCTCGCGCATCGTGGTATCTTTGGGTGCCACCCCTTTCATCACAAACAGCAATAGTCCAAAGGGCGGCGTGGTAAAGCTGATCTCCAAAGCGAGCAGAATAATGAGCGCGAACCAGATTGGATCAAACCCAAGCGAGAGCGCCAAGGGGAAGAAGATCGGGACTGTCAGCAGCATCATGGAGATTTGCTCCATGAACATTCCCAGCAACAACAACACCGCAAACATCGCCAACAACATCGCAATCGGAGCCAGATCAAAGGATGTCGCCCAGCGGATCAGACCCGAACTTGCCCCCGAGAAGGCCAAAAGCTGGCTGAACGTCGCAGAGCCAAAGACGATGAGATAGGCCATCAGCGTCACCCGCATCGCACCCACAACCGAGCGTTTCATCGCCTCCCACGTGAGACAGCGGAAGATTATGGCCAACACCAAGACACCCAAAGCACCAAATGCTGCCGCCTCGGACGGGGTGATCAAGCCTGCGACCATGCCGATCACAATCAGCACCATCACCGACAACATTGGCATGATATCTTTGAACAGCAGTCCCAATTTGTGCCCCATGCTCAGCGTCTCGACGTCATAGGCGGGGGCAGCATCGGGGTCGATCTTGGTCTGGATAAAGATGGTGGCGATATAAAAACTCGCCAGAATGAGGCCCGGTATGATCCCCGCAATCAGCAGCGCGCCCACATCCACCCGCGCCAGTGTCGCCAGCAGTACAGCAAGTGCGGAGGGCGGGATGATGATCGCCAAACCGCCCGTTCCGAGAATGGGGCCAATCGACATCTTCTTTTTATAGCCCCGGTCGGTCATCTCCGGCACCATGAGCGATCCCAGCAGCGCCGTAGACCCCATGGAGGAGCCCGAGAGCGTCGAAAAGGCCGTGCCGCCCAGCACGGTCACATAGCTCAGACGCCCCGACAGACGTCCCAACAGCTTGTCGATGGCATTGAACATCCGCGCGCCAAGGCCAGTGTGGAAGAAAATCTCGCCCATCAGCAAGAACAGCGGGATCGGTACAAGTGCGAAATTGGTGAGGCTCCCGAAGCCGTTGTTGAGCATCAGCGTCACACCACGTGCACCGCCCATGAACAGCCACGCGCCCAAGATATTGGCCGCAAGAAATGCCAACGCAACAGGCATGCCAATGGCCATCAACAACATAATCGTGCCAATCAGCAGGCCAAGCGCTTCGAACCATTCCATTATTCGTGAATTCCTGCTTCGCCGGAGTGCATAAGATTAGAGCCAAAGACAAAGCGGCTAAATTCAACCGCCATCAACCCAAAGCTGATCGGGAAGGTCGCTGTGAGTATCCATTTGGGGAAGTAATAGGCCCGCACATCGAGATCATTGCGCGCAATGTTGGTGAGCATCAACTCGCCCCCCTTCCACGCAAGCAGCGCACAAACCGCAACGCAAAGAGCGGCCACGCTGCGGCTCATGAGACGGCGCGCAGGTGCGGGTAGAACGGCAGTGACCAGTTCGATATGCACATGTCCTTTTTCACGTACCAGCCACGGCGCGCCCAGCATGGTCATATAGAGGATCGCGTATTCCGAGGAAGTGAACAGCCATGCAAACGGCTGTAACCCTAGATTTCGCATCACAACCGAGGTCACAACAGAGATCATGAGCCAGATAAGCATCGCCCCTGCAATGCCCGCCATCGCGTATAACACCCAAAGATAGAGCCTGCCGATCACGTTCATTGCGTATCCCTGACTTAAAATGCGCGCCGGAGAGATCCCCCGACGCGCTTACTGTTTATTTGGTGTAGAAAAGCTCAATCAGCTTGTCGAAGTTACCCGCGCCTTGCGGGCTTTCTTCCATCAGCGTCTTCATGCGGTCCCACGTGTTGGAGACAGCCGCGTCAAGGTAGGCATCCGCCGCCGCCCCTTCGAGGGTCACAACTTCCATGCCTGCCGCCTCAAGTGCTGCAAAGTCCTCGTCGCGCACAGCGCCGAGCTTGGCCGCTGATTCCGCTTCATGGGCAATCGCCACATCCTGCACGATTGTGCGGGCTTCTTCGGAGAGACTGTTCCATTTCTCAAGGTTCACGATCGTGCCAAGGTCGGTGGAGAAAAAGCACGGCTCGATGCGGTAGTTCAGAAACTCGTTCCACTTAAGATCGATCAGGCCAATCTGTGTCCAACCTGTCGCATCCACCACACCACGCTCCAGCGCGGAGTATACTTCGGTGGTCGGAAGGTCGATCACCTGTGCATCCAGATAGTCGGTGAAGAACGCGTTATAGACCGCGTTTCCGCGCAACTTGAGGCCCGAGACATCAAGGTTTCCGCCATCATCAAGTGTGGGCGCTTCGCGTGTCCAAAGGTTATAACAGACACCGGAATCGAACCAGCCGAGATATTTGACGCCCATCTTCTCTTGGTGAATCTGGTCGATCAGCTCGATACCGCCATTCTCACGCACTTCGGAGGCGACTTTGTTCGACGTCACAAGCGCGTCTTTTTCCGGCAACGCACCGGCGTAAAAGCTGCCCGGTGTGTAGACCATGTCGACCACGCCGGAGCGCACCGCATCAGGCTGCTGGAACATGCCGATGGCTTCCGGTCCACCGCGCACTTCGATTTGCACCACGCCCTCGCCTGCCGCGTTCACCTTGTCGACGAACTCAAGAAAGGATTTGGTGTAGACAAGTGATTCAGGAAACGCGTGAACGGCCGTTAGCGTCTCTTGGGCGTATGCTGTACCAGCAAGCGCTGTTGTGGCAAGGATACCGCCGAGAAGTGTATGTTTCATTTGGTCTTTCTCCCTAATGTGCGACGCGTTTTGCGCCATTGGTGGTGATTCAAATGCCGGGCATAGCCCATGAATGCGCAGCAAACCGTGCCGCGCGAAACGCTTTTATCTGTTCGGAATACTGGGCGGTGAGATCGATATCATCCCACCCGTTTAACAGTTTCTGGCGGCGCACGGGATCGAGGTCGAAACCGATCTCATGTCCTGCTATCGTCGCGCGGCCCGACGTCAGATCGACTTGCACCGCGCATGCTGCGTCTCCCATGGCGGCGATCAACGTGGCGGCAATATCTTCGTCAATCTGTGCGGCCAGCAATCCATTGTTCACTGCATTGCCCGCAAAAATGTCGCCAAAGCTGGGGGCGAACACGGCCCTGATGCCGTAATCCACCAGCGCATAGACTGCCGCCTCGCGGCTGCTACCACTTCCAAAATTGCGCCCCGCCACCAGTACTTTTGGCGCATGCCGGTTCAGTGGATGAGCCTCTTGGTCCGTGCGAACGTCATAGAGTAAAAAGCCGCCATACCCCGCGCTGCGCGGCTGGGACATGAACCGTGCGGGGATAAGCTGGTCCGTGTCGATATTTGATTGCGGCAAGGCAACCGCGGTGCCTGAAAGTGATTTCCAGCCGCTCATATCCGCCCCTCCAGCATTGGTCGTACATCGGCGAGGCGGCCTGTCACAGCAGCTGCTGCCACCATCGCGGGGCTCATTAGGTGGGTCCGCGCGCCGCGCCCCTGCCGTCCTTTGAAATTGCGGTTGGTGGACGAGGCGCAGCGCTTGCCCGCGTCTACCAGATCGCCATTCATGCCCACGCACATAGAGCAACCGGACCCTGCCCATTCCAGCCCTGCTTGCACAAATATCTGTGCGAGTCCTTCATCTTCGGCCTGTTTTTTGACGCGCGCAGACCCCGGAGAAACCAGCCCCGGCACAACCACCTGCCTGCCCTCCAAAACCTTGGCCGCCATGCGCAAATCCTCGATGCGCCCGTTCGTACAAGACCCGATAAAGACCTGGTCAACGACGATCTCGGTCAACGGCATCCCCGCTTCCAGCCCCATGTAGTCAAGCGATGCCCGCGTGTTCTGTGCGTCGCCCGCCCCCCTACCCGGTGTCGGCACATGGCCCGAAATCGGCAATGCTTCCTCTGGTGACGTGCCCCACGTCACAGTTGGCGCGATGGCTGCCGCATCAAAATGCGCCTCACGGTCAAATCCTGCATCAGGGTCCGAGTGCAGGTCCTGCCATTCTGCCAGCGCCGCGTCCCGTGCCACACCTTTCGGCGAAAAAGCACGCCCTCGTACATACTCGAATGTCACCGCATCAGGGGCGATCATTCCCATGCGCGCGCCGCCTTCGATGCTGAGATTACATAGGGTCATCCGCCCTTCCATGCTCAGCGCACGCACAGCGTCGCCAGCATATTCCACCGCAAATCCCTGCGCACCGTCCGTGCCCAGCTGTGCAATCCAGTGGAGCGCCATATCCTTGGCCGTGACGCCCGCGCCCAGCATCCCGTCAAAGGTAATCCGCATCGTTTTAGGCCGCTTTTGCCAAATCGTCTGGGTCGCTAAAATATGCGCGACCTCTGTCGCCCCCACCCCAAACGCCAGTGCACCAAATGCGCCATGGGTCGAGGTGTGGCTGTCGCCGCAGTTTATGAGAAGTCCGGGCAAGGTGAGCCCCTGCTCTGGCCCGAT
>RCNE010002470.1_pt1 | contig 18208 bp, 14 predicted proteins | sample 2041361 | NCBI WGS metagenome assembly RCNE01 (sample SAMN09708229, study PRJNA481090) | Marine sediment metagenome, whole genome shotgun sequencing project.
GTCGATCCCAAGGTCGTCCGCGCTGACGAGCGCAACAGAGCAGTCGCGATCCCGCAGATGTGCCGAACGCCGCTGATACAGCGACACACCCGGCCCACCGGCCGGTTCGGTCTTCGCTGTGCGGACGTTGCCCTTCACCGTGGGAACCTCGGCAAGCCTTCGTACGATGGTGTCAAGGTCAGATTTCATCCGGTCATCCTCCAGACGGTCAGCCCGCTCCAGCCAGCACCCGGAACGCTAGTGACCGACGCCACCACGCCAAAGGACCATTTGGCCGCCTCCCGTGGCGTACTTAGTAGTCAGTAGTCAGTATCCGACAAGATGCGACCTTTCTTGCTGGAAGCTGGCGGCTGGTAGCTCATGGCTTCTGTCTTGCTACTTGCTACTTGCTACTTGCTACTTGATACTCCCACCATGCACACCGATCTCATAACCGCCGTCCACGACGACTTCCCGCGGATCCGCGCCGAACTCGAAGGACTCGTCCGCATCCCGTCCATTTCTGCACCCGGGTTCGATCCCGAACAAGTGCGCCGATCTGCCGAGAAGATCGCGTCGCTCCTCGAAGCGTCCGGATTCGGCGGAGCTCGGCTCCTTGAGATCGAGGGTGCACATCCCGCGATCTACGCCGAGATCCCCGCGCCCGAAGGCGCTCCCACGGTCTTGCTCTACGCCCACCACGACGTGCAACCCCCCGGACCCGATGAGGAATGGGAGTCGACACCGTTCGAACCCATCGAGAGAAACGGGCGGCTCCTCGGCAGAGGGACAGCAGACGACAAGTGCGGAGTTGTGATGCACCTCGGCGCCGTTCGTGCCTTCGGAGGCAACGTCCCCGTCGGCGTGAAGGTCTTCATGGAAGGCGAGGAAGAGATCGGATCTGCCAACCTCGGAGCCTTTCTCGAGAAGCACAAGGATCTCCTCGAGGCGGACGTCATCGTCATCGGTGACGCCGGCAACTGGCGCGAAGGAACGCCGGCGCTCACAACCTCGCTGCGCGGACTCGTTGACTGCACCATCGAGGTGCGAACCCTCAAGCACGCCATCCACTCTGGAATGTTCGGAGGGGCGATCCCGGATGCGATCACTGCCATGTCCCGGGTTATCGCCTCACTCCACGACGACGAAGGAAACGTGGCGATCGCAGGTCTCGTCACAGGGGAAAGCGATGATCTCGACCTGACTGAGGATGAATTGCGGGAACAGGCAGGGACGGTCGAAAGCCTCGAACTCCTCGGCGACGGGGGTCTGACGACTCGCCTCTGGCGGAAGCCGGCGATCGCAGTGCTCGCCGTAGACGCCCCACCGATCAGTCATGCGATCAATCAACTGGTTCCGGTTGCACGAGCCAAGGTCTCGATGCGGATCGCCCCAGGGCAGAGTCCCCAAGCAGCCCTCGAGGCGCTCATTGCCCACCTCGAGGCCGCGGTGCCGTGGGGCGCAGAGATCGCAATCACGCCGGGGGCCCTCGGGGAGGCATTCGATCTCGACACGACCAACGACGCATCCAGGGCGTTCAAGGAAGCGTTCCGCATCGCCTACGGCAACGAGACGGCCGAGATTGGAGTCGGCGGTTCGATCCCGTTCGTCGCTGCGTTCGAAGAGGCCTACCCGGATGCATCCATTCTCTTGACAGGTGTCATGGATCCGACCAGCCGCATCCACGGCCCGAACGAGAGCCTGAGCCTGCTCGATCTCGAACGGGGCACGGTCGGCGAAGCGATCGCGTTGCGGATGCTTGCCGACTGATCTTCGCGAGCGCCGTACCCTCCACGCATGGATCGCCGCTCGCTCACCATTCTCGTCCTCATCGCCACCGCGGCAGTGCTGATCTCCTTGGCACTGGTGGCTGCCCGAGAAGAACCGGCAACAGAAGCTGCTCCTTCGACGACTGCGGCAGTATTGGAATCCACCACGAGCACTCCGACCTCCACGGATCCGGAACCAACGGAATCCACAACGATCCCGGAGACCACGACCTCGACGACGCCGGGCATCACGCTCGCACCGGGGACCACAGCATGCGACCCCTACGAGAGCGTCGGAGTGGCCGGCACGGTCACATCGCCTGATCTGGTCGAGGCCTCGGGTATGGCTGCAAGCCGTACGCGTCCCGGTGTGTTGTGGGTGCACAACGACTCCCGCGACGGCGCACGGGTGTACGCCGTGGGGCCCGACGGTGCCGATCTCGGTGCGTTCGACATCACAGGTGCTCTCGCGTTCGACTGGGAAGACATGTCGGCCGGACCCGGATCGGATACGACAGGGCCGATGCTCTACTTCGGCGATATCGGAGACAACTTCTCCATTCGGAGTGGTCGGATCACCGTGTATCGCGTCCCGGAACCCGACCCCGGCGCTATCGATGGAGCGATCGACGGCGCCGTTCCGCTCGAGTACCAGTACCCGGACGGCGTCTACAACGCCGAAGCCCTGTTCGTCGCCGACGAATCCATCTTCGTCATCACCAAGGATCGCGACGAGGCTCGTGTCTACCGGGGGGACGCGAGCGGGGACGGATCCACCGTTGAGACGCTGGAGTTGGTCACCATCCTCAACCTTGAGGCCGAGGTCAGCGGCGCCGACGTGTCATGGGACGGTTCCACGATCGCATTCCGCGGCTACACGACCGTGTGGATGTGGCATCGGCCGCCCGGAATGCAAGTCGCTGATGCCCTGGCAACCGAACCCTGCACCGCACCGTCCCCGGACGAGGTGCAAGGCGAATCGATCGCTTTCCTTGCCGATGGGTCCTACGCAACGGTCAGCGAAGGCTCGAACCCCGATCTACACGTCATCGAACATCGCAGCTGAACCTTTTCGGCCCGCAATCGGCTCCTCCCTTCACTTCTTGCACGGACCCGCCGATAGGTTCTGATGCAGCCAGCGGCCACTCGCATGCCGATCAATATCGAGAAATCCCTGATCCGTCTCATCGCTTGGCTCTCCGGTCTGGCCGCCCTCGCCTACGCCATCATCGGCTGGTACATCGGAGAAACGGCATTGGTCGTGGGTGCGATCGGACCCGGTCTTGTCTCGATCGTCGCCATCGCCTTCCTTCGATTGGCCTATGACCGACTATTGCTGCTTCTCATCATCACCGCCGTGGTGATCTTCATCGAAGACCGCCTCCTTGGTCTGGAGGATGTCGCTCACGCTGCGATCGTTCCCCTCACGATCATCGGAATCACCGGAGCCTTCTTCGTACCGAAGCGTTGGGTCGTTCCCTATGTCGGCTCATTCGCTGTCGGCGTGTTCTTCTCCCGGCTCCACTTGTTCGGCGGCGATGCCCACTACCTGCAAGCGACCATCGCTGCCGGTTCGGTCGTGTTCGGCGCGATCCTCCTATCTTGGATCCGCCAGGAGTTCGAACGACGCGAGGAACGGCACCACAGCCTCTTCCAACACGCTCCGGTCGCCCTGTGGAGCGAGGACTTCTCCGGCGTCGGCATCGAACTCAGGGTTCTTGTCGACAGTGGTATCGCCGACGTCCAGGAGTACCTCACATCCAATCCGGAAGAAGTCCGGCGCCTGGCCACGCTCATCCAGATCACCGACGTCAACGACGCCACGGTTCTCCTCACCGAAGCGCCGGACCGCGACCTCCTGCTCGGCAACTTCAGCATGGATACGTTCTCACGAGGAGCTCTCGACTCTTTCATCGCACAGTTCGCGGCGATAGCGAACGACAACGAGAGAGTGACAACTGAACTCAAGGGCGGCCTCACGTTCACCGGACATCCCATCGAGGCCCTCCTCGTTTGGAACGCTCCACGGGTTGACGGTGTGCTCGACCTCTCCAACGTCACTGTTGCGATGGTCGATGTCACCCGACAGCGGGAAGCAGAACGCAAGCTCCAGGATCTCGTCCGGTCCAAGGATCAGTTTGTAGCGACGATCTCGCACGAGCTGCGAACGCCCCTCACCGCCGTCGTGGGTATCGCCGAGGAGTTGCGGGACGCCAACGGTTCCATCGGCGACGCAGAGCGTCAGGAACTTCTCGGACTTGTCGCCGACCAGGGTCTCGAGGTCTCGCGAATCGTCGAAGATCTCCTCATCGTTGCCCGCTCCGACGCAGGCAACCTCATCATCAACAGCGGACCCGTCGACCTTGGTGCCGAGGCCGTCAGAGTCGCACAGGCGATCGATCCAGCCATCTCGGTTGAAACCAGCAGATCGCCGGTTGTCGTAGCGGATCCCCAGCGTGTCCGACAGATCATCCGCAATCTGATCACGAACGCACAAAGGTACGGCGGTCCCTCGATTCGCGTCGTCGTTGAGGACGAAGGCGCGCGGGGGATTCTCGAGGTGCGCGACGACGGCGAGCCACTGTCCCTCTCAGGAAGAACCGAGATCTTCGAACCGTATACACGAGCCACTCAGCGCACGGGAGTGACCGCCTCAGTCGGTCTCGGCCTCACGGTCTCCCGTCGCCTCGCCCGGCATATGGGAGGCGACCTGGTCTACGGTCACGACGGACACGAGACCATCTTCACGCTTACGCTGGCGACGAGCGACCGGACCGTGCCGGCTCTCGCTCAGTCTCCGGCTGACCGGTAGGGCAGGTAGACGGGATCCCACATCTCGGCATCGATAGCTTCCTCGAGATCGTCGACCGGCTCGGCAAGCCCCTCTTCGATCGCTTCTCGCGCCACAGCGACGGCAACCGCGCGTGACACGGTACGAACATCTTCAATGTCCGGATACAACTGCCCCTGGGCAATCAGATCGTCATTGGTCTCATCCGCAAGCGCGTAGGCGGCGGCGAGGAACATCCGGTCGGAGACTTCCTTCGCCCGCACCGTCAGCACTCCGAGGCCCATGCCGGGGAAGATGAACACGTTGTTCGCTTGCCCGACCCGGTGGATGGCTCCGTCGTGCTCGACCGGTGCGAACGGACTACCGGTCGCGACGATGGCACGCCCGTCCGTCCAGTTGAGAGCCGCCTTCGGAGTGACCTCGGTGTTGGCCGTCGGGTTCGACAAGGGCAGAATGATCGGCTCTTCCGAGTGAACTGCCATCTCCCGGATGCACTCCTCGTCGAACAACCCTGCGGTGCCGGAAACTCCGATCAGAATCGTCGGTTTGACGTATCGGATCACTTCGGCGAGCGACGGAAGTCCAGCCTCGGTGTCCCAGCCCGCAATCTCACCGACCGGCGTCGCGAGTCGTCGCTTGACGTCGGTCAGGTTTCGGCGATCGTCGACGACAAGTCCGCGACTGTCGAGAACGTACTGGCGACTCCTTGCCTCATCCAGGTCGAGACCGGCATCTGCCATGGCGTGAGCGATCTGCTCACGGATCCCAAAACCGGCTGAACCGGCACCGGCGATCACAACCCGATGATCGGCGAGGGAGCCACCAGTCTTGCGAGTAGCGGAGATAAGTCCGCTGACGACCATGGCTGCAGTCCCCTGAATGTCATCATTGAACGACGGCAAGAACCGTCGGTACATCTCCAGGTTGTGGAACGACGTGAGATTCGCGAAATCCTCCCACTGGAGCAGGGCGTCGGGGAAGACCTCCTTCACCGCCCGCACGAACTCCTCGATCAGGTCATCGTATGCTTCGCCGCGCAAGCGAATCTCTCGGTACCCGAGGTAGAGGGGGTCTTCGAGAAGCTCGGCATTGTTGGTGCCGACGTCAATAGAAATAGGGAGACACCGCGCCGGGCTGATTCCTGCCGCTGCGGTGTACAGAGCGAGCTTCCCAATCGGGATTCCGAGACCTCCCGCGCCCTGGTCCCCGATGCCCAGGATGCGTTCGTTGTCCGTCACGACGATGACCGGCGGCTGTTCGACGGTCGTCGTCAGCAACAGATCAGCGATACGGCCACGGTCACGCGGGGTTATGTAAAGGCCGTGCGCAGCGCGGTACAGCTGGCTCCAGTATTTGCACGCCGACGCGACGGTCGGCGTGTAGATGATCGGAACCGTCTCCTCGAGATTGTCCAGGATAAATCGGTAGAACAGAACCTCGTTGCGGTCCATCAGGCTGCTCAGGTAGATATTGCGATCGAGGTCCGTCGCCTTCGCATCCAACTGGGTGCGGACCCGCACGAGCTGCTCGTCGATCGAGGGAATATGGTCCGGAAGCAGGCCCCGCAAACCGAAAGCCCTGCGTTCGTCACGTGTGAACGCTGCGCCCTTGTTCAGGAAGGAATCGTGGAGAAGAGCCTCCCCTCGCTTCTTAACCGGCAGATAGCGCTCGCCCGTCTCATGGTCGATGAGGGGCCGGTAAGTCATCTGTTCCTCCTGATTCGACGCACCTGATTGGCGTCACATAGTTCGGCAGCATATTCCCTGCTGCAAGATCTACGAAGGGCCATTCGGCCGGTTCGCGCGCAACAGCGACCGAACCGTCATCGGTTACCGTTGTTGCCATGTCCCACTTCAGGAGATGGCTCTCCGATCTGCTCGCCCGACGCGGCACGACGGCGTTCCTCATTGCCGCCCTAATCCTCGGCGTTCTGGTCGGCCTCGGCGGTGCCATCCTCGTCTGGGCGATCGAGTTCTCCCACAACGCGTTCGGTGCCCTCGACGATGCACTGGGATGGGGAAAGTGGTTCATCCTCCTCGCGATCCCACTCGCCTTCCTCATCTCTTGGGGACTCGATCGCAGATTCGGCCCCGGAGTCGCCAGCGGTGGCGTCACCGAAGCAATGGTGGGAGTGGGTCTCCACGGCGGGTATCTCCCTACCAGACTGATCCCGGCGAAGATCATCGCTACGGCGGCAACGCTCGGGGCGGGCGGGTCTGGGGGACGAGAGGGTCCGATCGCGCTGATCGGTGCGGCCATCGGATCCTCGTTCTCCCGATACACGGGATTTGGTCAAGATCACGTGAGGAGCCTCGTCGCCGCCGGCGCAGGAGCCGGCATCGGGGCCTCCTTCAACGCCCCGATCGCAGGAATGCTGTTCGCGATGGAGGTGGTTCTCCGCTCCTTCTCGGTCCGTCACCTCAACGCCATCGTCATCACGTCGGTGATCGCGGCAGTGACGACCCATCTCCTCATCGGTGAAGAACAGCTCCTCACCTCCCCGCCGCACGAACTCGCTGACCCACGCCAACTCATCCTGTATGTCGCTCTCGCTCTCGTCGCCGTTCTCTTCGGAGTGCTGTTCCTACGGGTTCTTGCGTTGACGAGCGGATACCGACTACCGGAGAGGTTCCCCGGTTGGCTCATCCCTGTCGGAGCCGGTCTCGGCGTCGCGACAATCGGCCTCGCCGATCCCAAGGTTCTGGGCACTGGACAGGTCTTTCTCTCAGGCTTGCTCTCGGCCACATCCGATACTCACCTCGTTTGGTGGTCGCTGTTCGGTCTTGCCGTCCTCAAGATCGTCGCGACGTCGCTCACTCGAGCGGGTGGGGGCTCCGTCGGCACTTTCATGGCAGCGTTGTTCATCGGCGGTTCGATCGGAGCCGGATTCGCCACGCTTATTGATCCCGTCTGGTCGCTGTCCGAGATCGACCCTGGGGCATTCGCCGTCGTCGGCATGGCAGCAACGTTCGCGGCGGTCGCGCGGGCTCCGCTCACCTCGGTCATCATCGTGTTCGAGATCACCGGTGATTACGAGCTCGTCCTTCCGCTGATGCTCGGCGCCGCTCTGGCGACGTATCTCGGAGAGCGTCTCCATACCGATTCTGCCTACACGATTGCCCTGACCCTCGCCGGCATTCACCTGCCGACGATGCAAGACATCGATCTGCTCGACACGGTCGATGTCGGCGATGTCATGGACGTCGTCGACGAGGCCGCCACTCCGGAAATGACCATCGAGATGGTTCTCGAATTGTTCAACCGCCACCACCACCACGGTCTCCCCGTCATCGAGAATGATCAACTGATCGGCGTTGTCAGTCTCGGCGACGTCGCGGGCATCGATGCCGACACGGATCTCACCGTGGCTGACGTCATGACTCGCAATCCGATCACTGCTACGCCGGAGCTTCCAGTGTCGGCCGGTCTCGCACGGATGGCATCGTTTGGGTTCGGTCGACTCCCTGTGGTCGATGACGCGAATCCGACGCTCGTCGTGGGCATGTTCCGGCGTGAGTCCGTCGTTCGTGCATATCACCACGCACTCGGGACCGCGACCGGCCGGGAGCTATATCGAGAACGCGTGCGTCTCAGATCCCAGCCGGACGCCGCCTTCTTCGAGGTCTCGATCGTGAGAGCCTCTCCCCTCGCAACTCAGATTGTCCGGGATATTCCCCTGCCGGATGGAGCCATTCTCGTTTCGATCCGCAGAGACACGAGCGTGCTGATCCCCCACGGGAATACACGCATCGATCCCGGTGACAAGCTGACGTTCTTCGGCACGGGCGCCGCTCGCGTCGACGTGGGCCATCTCATGGAGCCGACCGAGGAGCCGACCGGTGACTGGCGAGGGGAAAGGTAGGAGTGTGCGGTTGGCGCTGTTCGGCGGAACCGATACATTGATGACATGATCGATCGACCCATCGTCCCCGTCATCCTCTCCGGAGGCGCCGGTAGTCGCCTGTGGCCTGCGTCACGGAGCCGACAACCCAAGCAGCTGCTCTCGCTCGTTGAAGAACGCACCATGCTCTTGATGACAATCCAACGAACCGATGCGGTGGCGTCGGCAGGTGCACCAGTGATCGTGTGCAACGAGGACCAGCGGCTTGGCATCGAGCGTGAGCTTGCGAAGTCTGGCTACCCGGACGCCGGACTCATCCTCGAACCGGTCGGCAGGAACACGGCACCCGCCACCGCCGTTGCCGCCCTTCAACTCACAGCGGACGGGGGCGATCCGATCTTGTTCGTGATGCCCGCCGATCACGTGATCAGGAACGAGCAGGCGTTCAGCGACGCCGTGGACCTCGCCGCCGGGTTCGCCGAACAGGGGTACCTCTTGACATTCGGAATCGACCCGACGGGACCCGAGACCGGTTACGGCTACATCCGATTCGGTGAGCGACTCGCTGAAGGTGTGCGGATCGTCGAGGACTTCCGGGAGAAGCCCGACGCCGCCACTGCCGAGGAGTACGTCTCAAGCGGCCGCTATCTGTGGAACAGCGGCATCTTCATGTTCCGGGCTTCACGGTTCCTCGCCGAACTCGAGACCCATGCACCCGACGTGCTCATTGCCGCCCAGGCAGCGCTGGAAGGTGCAGAACAGGACGGATCGGCGACGCTACTCGACGAGACCGCGTTCGCTACGGCGCCGTCGATCTCGATCGACTACGCAGTCATGGAGCACACGACATCGGCGGCTGTAGTGCCAATTCACACGGGTTGGAGCGACGTCGGTTCATGGACGGCGTTGTGGGATCTCGGTCAACACGACAAGGACGGGAACGTGGTCATCGGGGACGTCGAGACGATCGATGTACAGAACAGCTATGTTCGTAGCAGTGGACGCCTCATCGCTGCGATCGGTATAGACAACATGGTGATCGTCGACACACCGGACGCCACACTCGTGGCTCGTCGCGATCGCTCCCAAGACGTCAAGACGATCGTCGACCGTCTGAAGGCCCAGAACAGGCCCGAAGTGGACACAGACGGCACCGAGCTTCGAGCGTGGGGCACAGTCGCTTCGCTTGAGTCGGCGCCGGGCCACCGGGTCCTTCGTCTGCGAATCGAACCGGGCGAGACCATGCCGAGCCAAACACACGAGCGTCGCACAGAGCACTGGACAGTTCTTCAAGGGGCAGCACGACTCTTCCTCCACGAGACAACCACTACCTTCTCTGCGGGGGAATCCGTGACCATTCCCGCCGGTGAGACCCACCGTGTTGAGAATGCCTCCGCGACTGATCCCCTCGAGATGGTCAAGATCAATATCACAACACGCGTCCCGGAGGAAGAAGGATGAACGTTCCCGTCATCATCATCATCGTGATCGTGGTCGTCGGCGGCATGATCGTGCTCTCGCGCTCGGGGAATCAGCGCAAGAAGAAAGCAATCGCCGACCTCGAGAGCGAGAGGGAGTCCCTCCACATCCCGGACATCTTCGAACTCGTGGCAGAGGAGGTTCGCGAGTCCGGAATTCAAGACCTGCCAGGAGCCGATGGCATCGACCCGGTCATCCTCTTGAAAGTGTGGAAACGCGATCGCAAGGATTGCCCCGAACAAACCGGCACCTTCGTCGTGGCGGAAGGCGTGGAGCCGTCAAACGCGACCGAGACGGATGTGACGTTCGGGTGTGACGAGGAGACAGGCCTGTAGATCAACAGATCAGGGCTGATCTACTCGCTACTGCTCTACTGATTCACCACTCCCAATTCGTCCAGGATGAAGGCCAACACAAACGCCTCATCACGCCACGCGTCGTAGCGACCAGATCGGGCGAAGTGACCGGCACGGTCTTCAGCAGCACAGGACGATCCCCCTCGACGGTGGTGCGGAGCTTCGCCGTCCACTTCGCAGGCTCCCAGTACTGCACCCTCGGGTCGTTCAACCCGGCGGTGATCAGCATGGAGGGATACTCGACCGCCTTGAGATTCTCGTACGGCGCGTAGGCCCGAAGCCACCCGTACTCCTCCTCGACGTTCGGATTCCCCCACTCCTCCCATTCGACGACGGTGAGGGGCAACGACTCGTCGATCATGGTGCTCACGACGTCGACGAACGGGACCTCGGCAACGACGGCCCTGAAGCGACCGGGATCGAGATTGACCGACGCTCCGACCGTGAGGCCCCCTGCGCTCCCGCCCCGGATGGCGATCCTGTCGGGGCCCCCGTATCCAGCTTCGGTCAGGTGTCGGGTTGCGTCGATCAGGTCGGTGAATGTGTTCATCTTGTTGGCAAGCTTGCCCTGCTGGTACCACGACTTCCCCATCTCACCGCCGCCGCGCACGTGAGCGATCGCATACACGACACCCCGGTCGAGCAGGCTCAGCCGGGGTATGGAGAACCGTGCCGGCATCGAGATCTCATATGCCCCGTAGGCGTAGACGACGAGGGGTGCTGTGCCGTCGATCGGCGTATCGACCCGGTGCACGAGGGAGATGGGAATGAGGGCGCCGTCTCGGGCGAGAGCCCACTCCCGCCGAGTCGTGTAGTCACTGGGCGCGTAGTTGCCGAGGACCTCCTGTTGCTTCAGGAGCGTCCGATGCTCGGACTCGACGTCGTGGTCGAACACCGACGATGGCGTGACCGGAGACTCGAAGCCGTAGCGCAGCAAGCTCGTCTCGAACTCGTAGTTCGCTCCCGGACCAAGCTCGTAGACAGATTCGTCGATCCCGAGGTAGGACGCAGTTCCTGCGGCCGGGTCGACGATCAACGCGGCAGGCAAGCCTTCGTGGCGCCCCCACACGACGATGTGATCGGCGAAGCAGTCGGGATACGCGAGCTTTGAACCCGGCACGTGCCCGACGACTTCGGTCGGGTCTCCCCCGGCGACGGGGACACGGAGGAGTCGCCCGTCGACTGCGTCGGCGTTCGTGACGACCCAGAACTCGTCGCCGCGATGGTCCACGGAGTACTCGACACCCTCGACCCGCGGCCACACTTCGATGGGTTCCGCCTCGGGATCATCCGCCGGGATAGATCGAGCGTCACTTGTGATGGCGGACTCGGTCACGATGAAGATGAAGTCACCGCTGCGGGATCGCTGAACGGACAGGTAGTAGCGGTCATCGTCCTCCTGGAGCACGAGGGCGTCGCTCGATGCTTCGGTGCCGAGACGATGTCGCCAGACCTGCCAGGGACGCATCGCAGCGTCGGCCACGGTGTAGAAGTAGTGGAGCGAATCGGATGCCCATGCTGCCCCGTACGACGTGTTCAGGATCTCGTCGTCGAAGTCTCGCCCGGTATCGGCATCCCGGAAGCGGGTCGTGTACCGCTCGCCACCGTCTGTGTCGACGCTGTAGCCGATGACGACGGCATCGGGACTCACGGAGAAGTTCGCCAGCCTGAAGTAGTCGTGTCCGTCTGCAGCGTCGTTCTCGTCGAGCAGCACCGACTCGGTGCCGTCCGGCCCACCGTCCATCCGAACCCACATTCGGTAGGGGCGCCCTTCTTCCGTGCGCGTCGAGTACCAGTAGTCACCACGCTTCGCCGGCACTGCGAGATCGGTCTCCTGCGTTCGGTCCTTGATCTCGTCGAAGATCTGCTCACGAAGCGTCGAGAGGTGATCGGTCATCGACTCGGTGTATGCGTTCTCCGCTTCGAGGTACGCGATCACCTCGGGGTTCTCACGGTCCCTCATCCAGGAGTAGTCGTCGATGACCGTCTCCCCGTGGAGTCGGCGTTCGGAGGGTCGGCGTTGAGCGATCGGTGCATCCATAGCCCACGACCCTAAGACGCGTACCCAGGGTACGCGCCGTCCTATTTGGCGGAGCGAGCCCACAGAATGACTGAGGGTCTCCTGATCCCGTGACTCGCGGTGCAGACGACCGCTAGCCTCGGCGGGTATGAACGTCGTTGCCGTCTTTGGTGCATCCTCCCCCGTCTCGGGTGACCCTGTCTACGACGACGGTGTCCGTTGTGGACGCCTTCTCGCCGAGGCAGGCTTCGCCGTGGCCACCGGCGGCTACGCCGGATTGATGGAGGCCGTCTCCCTCGGTGCTGCAGAGGCCGGCGGACGCGTCATCGGCGTCACCGTCCCCGACGTCTTCCCCGGTCGCTCCGGAGGGAATGTCCATCTCACAGAGGAGACAAGAACTGCGTCTCTCCTCGAGCGCATCCACGAAATGGTCGACCTGTCGATCGCCTCCATTGCTCTCCCCGGCTCCCTCGGAACTGCGACAGAACTCCTCGTCGCATGGAACCTCGCATTCGTCTCACGGTTCGCCAAGGCAGCCCCGAAACCCGTCGTTGCTGTTGGACACCAGTGGCAACGTCTCGTGCCTCTCCTCACCAAGGAACTCGGCACCGATGGAACCTTGGTCACGGTGGTAGATACCGTCGACGAGGCCGTGCAGGTCGTGTCTGCAATCCGCCGTAGTCGATGATCGATCTGCAGGATCTAACGAAGGTCTTCCCCGGCACGGCGACACCGGCCGTTGATCGGCTCAGCCTTCACATCGAACGCGGGGAGATCGCTGTGTTCGTCGGGCCGTCGGGGTGTGGGAAGACCACGACGCTGAAGATGATCAACCGGCTCATCGAGCCAACGTCCGGCACGATTCGGATCGACGGGCAGTCTGCAGAATCCGTCCCCGTGCACGAACTCAGGCGTGGCATCGGCTACGTGATCCAACAGATCGGGCTCTTTCCCCACCGCACCATCCGCCAGAACATGGCCACCGTCCCAGGGCTCCTCAAATGGGACAAGGAACGGATCGCGGAACGAGTCGACGAGCTCGCTGACCTCGTCGCTCTCGATCCTGACATGCTCGACCGGTATCCGGCCGAACTCTCCGGTGGCCAGCGCCAACGCGTCGGCGTGGCTCGCGCACTGGCGGTCGATCCCCCGGTCCTCCTCATGGACGAGCCGTTCGGCGCTGTCGACCCCATCGTGCGAGCCCATCTGCAGGACGAACTCCTCAAACTCCAGCAGCGGCTTCGCAAGACGATCGCTCTGGTGACTCACGACATCGACGAGGCCATAAAGCTGGGAGACCGGGTAGCCATCCTGAGTGAGGGGGGTCATCTCGAGCAATACGGATCCCCCTCCGACATACTGCGCGACCCGGCGAACGCCTTCGTCGCCGACTTCCTCGGCACCGATCGCGGGATCAAGCGGCTCTCCCTTATCCCGATATCCGATCTTGACCTCGAAACAGGTCCCGTGGTCGATCGCGCTGCGACCCACACTGAGGCGGTCGCCGTGGCACGCGAATACGACACCGATTGGATCGCCGTGAGCGACCGGGGTCGAGTCGATGGTTGGGTTCGTATCGCCGACGTTCCGATCAGCGGCCCCGCAACGGTTGAGACCGAGCCGTTCTTGACCCGGCTCACCACAGACTCAACGCTCAAGGAAGCGCTCGACGCGATCGTCTCTTCGCATACCTCGGTTGCCGCCGTGTTCGATGGCCCCGAGCTTCTCGGCATGATCACCGCCGACGCCGTCAGCCGCGAGATCCTCCGGTGATCCTCTTCGCTCAGGCTGCCGGTGGCTTCTTCTCCTGGGAGTGGGTCGTGAACCACCTCGACGACATATGGGACCGGACCATCCAACACCTCATGCTCACGGCCATCGCCGTTGGCGTCGGCATCGTGATCAGCCTCGCTCTCTCCATCGTTGCCCTTCGGTTCAGATGGAGCTACGGACCGATCACCTGGTTCACCGGCATCCTCTACACGATCCCGAGCCTCGCCCTGTTCGCCTTCCTCGTCCCGGTCACCGGTCTCTCCGTCCTCACTGCCGAGATCGGTCTGGTGTCATACACACTGCTGATCCTGATCAGAAACATGGTCGCCGGCATCGACGGCGTTCCTCCCGCCACCGTGGAGTCGGCTCGTGGCATGGGCTACACCGACATGGGTCTCTTCTTCTCCGTCGAACTCCCCCTCGCTCTGCCGGTGATCATCGCCGGGATCCGCATCGCCTCGGTGACGACCATCGGATTGGTCACTATCACCGCCCTCATCGGCCAGGGAGGTCTCGGATTCTTCATCCTGCGTGGGCTCAACCTCTTCTACTCCCCAGTAGGGACGACACAGATCGTGGTCGGCACGGTCGTGTCGGTTGCGCTCGCCGTGGCCGTCGACCTCTCCCTCGTCGGCATCGAACGATTGGCAACGCCATGGTCGAGAAGGCGGGCGACCGTATGATCGATTTCCTCGGTGAAGTGATCGCGTGGTTCGGCGACACGGCAAACTGGCTCGGTACAGCGGGGATCCTCAATCGACTCCGCCAGCACATCCAGATCACAGCAGCCGCCACCGCCGTATCCACGATCATTGCCATTCCCCCTGCCGTCTGGCTCGCTCACCGACGGATCGGTGGAACCTTCGTTGTCGCCGCCGTCAACATCGGTCGAGCGATTCCTTCGTTCGCGATCGTCGTGCTGTTCCTTCCGATCAGCATTCGGCTCGGTCTCGGCATCGGGTTCTGGCCGACGTTCCTCGCGTTGCTGTTCCTCGCTGTGCCGCCGATGTTCACCAATTCGTACACGGGGGTCGCGGGAGTTGACCCCGATCTCGTCGAGGCTTCCCTCGGGATGGGAATGACCGACCGGGAGGTGCTCGCGAAAGTGGAGATACCGATGGCATCGCCCGTGATTCTCGCGGCGATACGAGTCGCAACGGTCCAGGTTGTGGCCACGGCAACATTGGGCGCTCTTGTCGGCTGGGGTGGCCTCGGACGCTTCATCGTCGATGGGTTCGCCGTGCGCGACAGCGTCGTCGTATTCGCTGGGGCACTCCTCGTTGCGGGTCTCGCACTTGTCGCTGACGTGATCCTCAGCGCTGTCGAGCGCCGCATCGTTCCGGCAACGCTTCGTTCCCGCTCCGAAGGTGTCGACCCGGTTGTCGCGTAACTTGGGAAGAACCACGACCTTTGTGCTGTTCTCATCGCTAGGTTGACCGACAATCAAGGAACGGGAGGAACCCATGCGGACACATGCCCGCAGGACCATCGCCGGGGCGGCCATCGCCGCGTTCGCGCTCATCGCGGCCGCTTGCGGGTCGGGTGGCGATGGCGGAACCATCGAAGGACCGACAATCACGATCGGATCGGCGAACTTCAGCGAAAACGCTCTGGTAGCCGAGATCTACGCACAAGCGCTCGAATCCGAGGGCTATCAAGTCGAACGCAAGCTGAATATCGGGAGTCGTGAGATCTACGCGCCAGCGCTCGAATCAGGCGAACTGGATCTCATTCCTGAGTACATCGGGACGATGCTGACATACCTCGGTGGCACCGCTTCGCCGGACTCCGCCGAGACACATGCGGCGCTCCAGGCGGCTTGGGAGCCGGCCGGCATCGACGTCCTCGACTACGCAGCGGCTCAGGACAAGAACGGCTTTGTCGTAACGAAGGCGACCGCCGACGAACTCGGACTCGCCAAGGTCTCAGACCTGGCCGCGTACAACGGAACGCTGGTACTCGGTGGACCACCGGAGTGCACCGAGCGCGAGTTCTGTCTCAAGGGACTCGAGAGCGTCTACGGCCTCAGTTTCGCGGAGTTCCGTCCGCTCGACGCGGGTGGCCCGATCACCGTTGCAGCGCTCGAAGGTGACGAGATCCAGGTCGGACTCTTGTTCACGACTGACGGAACGATCGTGGCGAAGGACTTCGTCTTGCTTGAGGATGACAAGAACCTCCAGCCGGCCGAGAACCTTGCGCCCGCTGTTCGTTCCGAAATCATCGAGGCATACGGCGACAAGTTCGCGGAGACACTCCAGAAGGTCTCGTCGAAGTTGACAACAGCCGAGTTGACCGCGATCAACAAGCTCGTCGGGATCGACGGCGAGGATCCGGAGAAGGTTGCGGCGGATTGGCTGGTAGCGATCGGGGTGACGGAGTAGTCCGCAGTCCGTAGACAGTCCCAAGAGCAGAGAGCCAAGAGCCAAGGAATCCCGGAAATCGGGTCCTGGTTCTTGGCTCTTGCTACTTGCTACTTGCTACTTGCTACTTGCAGAAGCAGACCCACGCCTCCGACGGCTGCAACCGAGAGCCCTACGATCGCGAGTGCCAGGCCTTCAGTCTGGAGTGAACGGCTGAAGACGGCGTAGCCGTTCTCCACGAGGACTCGGGTCACGTCGTCGGTGATTCGGCCGGCTGCGATCGGTCCCCCCAACGCGCTCCATGCGTACACGCCGAGACCGGCCAACAGCACCGCCAGACCCACGGTGATCAGAGCGATCAATCGACGTCGGGAGAGCATCACCAGGGCGACCGCGAGGAACACGACGGCCGCCGCGCTGAACACCGAAATGGCAGGCATCCATGCCGCCGCCTTGCCCGCTCTTGGCAAGGCGCCGGAGTCAAGGATCACAACGGACTCGAACGCGTCGACCGGCACCCGTTCGGCGAGGTCCGGAGAGATCCGGGCGATCGGTGCGACGAGCACAGTTCGCACGTCGGTGAGGTCCGCCGTGAACGGATCTTCACTCTGCGACATGATGTGCCGGTGACCCTCGATGGCGAGGCGGTCGAACACACTGTCGAACGCACCGGAGTCGAGCAACACGAGCGTTGCACGCTCCCCCGCTCCACGAACGAGGGCAAGGAGCGGCACCGCTCCGATCGCCTCGTCCATAAGCCGGGCGGCGATCGCTTCCTGCGATGAGTCCATTGCTAGCACTTCGGTGGCGTGCTCGAGAAACGCGGCTTCGCTCGCAACCGACCGATCCATCCAGAACGCAACGGCCGACGTGAAGGTCAAGACCGAGATCAGCGCTGGGATGGCGAACGTCGCAACGGCGGTACGGATGGGACACTCCTCGGATTCAGCGCAACCCTACCGACCGGGTCCGATAAGCCCCTCACCCTCGGAGAACTCACACTTCCGACGATGCGACTAGCGTTGAACCGACCGATCTTCCCGATCGGTCCCCAGAGGGTAAGGAGGCACCCTTGAAACGATTCAGCAAACTACTCGTCCTCGTCTTCGTGATGGCTCTCATCGCGGCGGCTTGCGGGTCGGACTCAGAAGAGACGACGACCACTGCCGCAGCAAGCGCGGACGAGACAACAACAACGGCGGCGGCACCCGCCGAGACGACGACAACAGCGACCGTCGCACCTGATCCTGGCTTCGAGGGCAAGGTCCTCGACGCAGGCGGATGCGACTATGGAGGCCGTGTCGAAAAGATCACGGCTGTCGACGAATTCACCGTCCAGTTCGACCTGTGCGGACCGCATCCTGCGTTCCTGCAGCAGATCGCATTCGGCGTCTTCGGAATCCAGTCCGAAGAGAGCCTGACCGCATCAGGTGGCGCACCGCTCGACGCTCCGGTCGGCACCGGTCCGTACTCCCTCCAGGAGTGGGTCCGTGGCGACTCGGTCATCTACGCACGGAACGATGCCTACTACGGAACCTTGGCGCCGCATGCGACCGCGGTCTTGAAGTGGTCGACAGAGAGCGCAGGGCGCCTCTTGGAGCTCCAGAGCGGCAATGCCGACGGCATGACGTTCCCAGGCCCCGAGGACTACGCCACCATCTCAGAGGATCCGGACCTCGTACTAATCGACAAGCCGGAACCGAACATCTTCTACATGGGCTTCACCGACACGTTCGCACCGTGGGACAACGTCGATGTTCGCAAGGCCGTGGCTCTCGGCATCGACCGTCAGCGGCTTGTTGACACGTTCTACCCGCCGGGTTCGGAGACGGCTTCGCAC
>RCNE010000668.1_pt1 | contig 18194 bp, 15 predicted proteins | sample 2041361 | NCBI WGS metagenome assembly RCNE01 (sample SAMN09708229, study PRJNA481090) | Marine sediment metagenome, whole genome shotgun sequencing project.
GCTGGTATCCAGATGGTCACGATCCATGGCCGTACCCGATGCCAGTTCTACAAAGGGCAGGCCGATTGGGGCGCGATCCGCGCCATAAAAGCCGCCGTCAGCATTCCGGTCATCGCCAATGGTGATATTACTGATACCGCCACGGCCCGGGCAGCCCTGAACCAATCCGGTGCAGATGGGGTCATGATTGGGCGCGGCGCGCAGGGCAAGCCGTGGCAGCTTGCCCAAATCGCCCACGATCTTTTTGAGTCGCCTGCTCCCGAGATTCCAAACGGCGCGGCGTTGATCAACATGGTTATGAACCACTACACCGCAATGCTGGCGTTTTACGGAAGGGAACTGGGCGCCCGCGTCGCTCGGAAACATCTGGGGTGGTATATGGACGGCGCGGAAACGAACATTGGGCTGCGTCGGGCGGTTCTTACCTGTAAAGACTCAGGCGAAGTTTTGAGGCTGTTGCCCGAAGCCCTCTGCCCCCATGCGCAGGTTGCAGCATGAATACAGACAAATCTATCTGGGCATCATTGCCGGTTCCTGCGTTTTTGATCAACGAGACAAATGAAATAGTAGATCTGAACTCGGCTGCCGAAGGCTTTCTGAACGCCTCAGAGAAGACCGTCAAGGGCACGCCAGTTTGGGATCAGATTGCGGTTGATGCGCCGCTTGAAGAGGCATTTTTCCGGGCCCGTGAACACGGCACACCGCTGTTTGTGAATGACGTCGATGTTGGCTCCGGAGCCCGGCCGCCGCTGCAATGTGGGCTGCAGATCGCCCCGCTAGTTGGTCATCCGGGGCAAATGATCCTGATGATCTCGCCTCGGGAGATGGCCGGGCGGATAACCCAAAGCCATTCGGTCAAGTCGGCGGCCAAATCAGCCATCGGTATGGCCGAAATGCTGGCGCACGAGATTAAGAATCCGCTCGCGGGCATAACCGGGGCGGCGCAACTGCTGTCGATGAATCTGAATGCTGAAGACTTAGAACTGACTGACCTTATCGTTGAAGAAAGCCGCCGGATCGTGAAACTTCTGGAACAAGTTGAGCAATTCGGCAATCTCAGCCCGCCTGATTTCCAACCAGTCAACCTCCATGACGTGATGGATCGCGCCCGGCGCTCTGCCTTGTTGGGTTTTGCGGCAAATATGACCATTGTGGAAGATTACGATCCGTCTCTGCCCGCCGCCAACGCCGATCCAGATCAGTTGCAACAGGTTGTACTCAATCTGCTCAAGAACGCTTCGGAAGCTGCCGGAACGGCAGGCGGGAAGATCCGATTGCGCAGCTTTTATGAACACTCGTTCCGGCTGCGCCGCAGTGACGGTTCCGGGCATTCGCTGCCGTTGCAGATCGAGATCATAGATGACGGACCGGGCCTGCCAGACAATATTAAGGACGATATCTTTGATCCGTTTGTATCGGGGCGCGAAAATGGCACCGGACTGGGCCTTGCGCTGGTCAGTAAAATCATCTCGGACCACAATGGATGGATTTCGGTGTCGTCTGTGCCCGGGCGCACGGCCTTTCGCCTGTCTCTGTCCCGCGCGACGCAAAATGAGAAGGAATAAATAGATGGATGGTACAGTTTTGGTGGCCGACGACGACCGGACAATCCGCACCGTCCTGACGCAAGCCCTGACACGGGCCGGGTGTAAGGTGCACGCAACATCTTCGCTAACGACTCTGATGCGCTGGGTCGGCGAAGGCAAAGGTGACGTGGTGATCACGGATGTGGCCATGCCTGACGGCAACGGGCTGGAAATGCTGCCCAAGATTGCGCTGGACCGGCCGGGCATGCCGGTCATTGTTATCTCAGCCCAAAACACGATCATGACAGCCATTCAGGCTGCCGAAGCGGATGCGTATGATTATCTGCCCAAGCCGTTTGATCTGCCTGATCTGATGAAACGCACCGCCCGCGCATTGGATCTCAGGCAACGTGGACCCACGCGCCAGATGCCACACGAAGATCAGCCTGATGACTTGCCGCTGGTCGGGCGTACACACGTGATGCAGGCGCTTTACCGGCTGGTTGCGCGGGTCACGAACACGGACCTGCCGGTTTTGATTAGCGGCGAATCGGGCACCGGAAAATCTCTGATAGCACGTGCAATTCATGACTTTTCCGACCGCCGAACGCTGCCGTTTGTCACCGTGAATGCCAATGATCTGCAGGATCTGGAAGGCCCTGCCAAAGCCCTGGCGCGGGTGCGAGGTGGCACGCTGCTGATTGAGGAGATCGGCGACATTGACAGCGAGCTTCAGGCCCGAATTGTGCGCATGATGGACTCGGTGAGCGACACAGTCCCGCGCTTCATGGCCACCAGCCAAAGCGACCTTGCCGCAGGTCTTGAGAATGGTCGCGTGCGCCAGGATCTGTACTATCGGCTCAGCGGCGCGACCCTGATCGTGCCGCCCTTGCGCAACAGGGTTGACGATATTCCGCTTTTGGCTGAGCACTTTTTAGCCCGCGCCGAACAAGGTGGAGCGCCCGGTCGCGTGATCTCGGAGGCGGCTGGTGAGCTGTTTCGCGCCTATAGCTGGCCGGGAAATGTGCGCCAGTTGGAAAATGCCATCCGCAGTCTTGTGTTGACCAGCCGCGCAGAGCAGATCACGCGCGCCGAAGTCGAGCAGGTATTGGGCAGTCAACCCGAGATTGAGCCTGTGATTGGTGGCGGAGACACTGAAAAGCTGACCGCATCTGTAGCGCGGCACCTGCGGCGATACTTTGACCTGCACGGGAATATGTTGCCGCCGTCCGGCTTGTATGGGCGAATCTTGCGGGAGGTCGAAGCCCCTTTGATTGAAATTGCGCTGGAAGCAACCAGCGGAAATCAGGCAAAATGCGCCGATTTGCTCGGGATCAATCGCAATACTTTGCGCAAGAAGATCACTGAACTGGATATTGAGGTGACAAGGCGCCGTAAATTGATGTAAAACCGCCACATAACCGTGGCCATCCCGCGTCAGTGCCGGATCAGGACCACATAATATAGCGGTACGCTGCGCAGGCAGCACATCAGTAAGGAAAGCGCGGGTGGCAACTAGGTCACGCGATAGCCATTGGATCAAGTTCGCCCGGTTGAGGCGGATGCGGCGCGTTCAGAACGCGGCGACGCTTGGTCTGGTTGTGCTCGGTCCGGCCCTTGCCATCGCGACATTTCTCATACTGGGGCCGTTTGAACTTGGTTCGGGGTCGCCGTATTTGCGGCTAATTCTGCTGGCTGATCTGGTTTACGTTCTGGTTGTCGCTGCATTGGTGTTGGGTCAGGTCGCGCGCCTGATCGCAGCTCGGCGGGCAAAATCGGCGGGCTCTCGCCTGCATCTCCGCCTGACGGGCGTTTTTGCGCTGCTGGCGCTTATTCCCACGGTAACAGTAGCGGTTTTTGCCGTCCTGACTGTCAACATCGGTCTTGAGGGGTGGTTCTCGGACCGGGTCCGTCAGGTCGTTGGTAACTCTCTGGCCGCTGCCGAGGCCTACGAAGGTGAGCAAAAAGAAGACCTTGCCGAGGATGCTCAAGCGCTTGCTCGGTTTATCAATCGCGAACGTCAGCGACTGGTCTTTATGGACAACGCCGAATTGCGCCAGGTTCTGACACAAGGCCAGGGTCAGATCCAACGCGGGCTGCGAGAGGCTTATGTCATTGATGGTACGGGTGAAATCCGGACCCGGGGAGAGCGCTCTTATCTGTTCGACTTTGATCGACCAACACCTGCCCAAATTGATGAGGCCAGCATTGACGGTTTGCTGATCATAGAGGACTGGAGCAACAACGAGTTCCGCGCACTGGTCCGAATGGATGCGTTTGTCGACCGCTTCCTGTTTGTAAGTCGTGAAGTCGACGGCGAAATTCTGAACCTTTTGGACGATACCCAAGAAACCGTGCGCCTTTATCAACAGCTTGAGGCAGACAGGGGGCGCGTTCTGTTTGAGTTTGGTCTGATTTATCTGGGGTTTGCAGTCATCCTGATTCTTGCAGCGATCTGGTTGGGCCTGTGGTTTGCAGAGCGTTTGTCGCGCCCCGTAGGCAGGCTGGCGGGGGCGGCGCAACGGGTTGGCGCCGGGGATCTGGATGTGCAGGTGCTCGAAGAAGACGGCGATGACGAAATTGCGATGCTCAGCCGTTACTTCAACCAGATGACCAAGCAGCTCAAAGGTCAACGCCAGACCCTGGTGGACAATACCCGCCAGATCGAGCGTCGCCGCCGATTGTTTGATTCTGTTCTGAGTTCGGTCACATCCGGTGTGGTAGGATTGGACAATGAGGGGCGGGTCACATTTGTGAACCGCTCAGCCGAACGACTGCTGGGGTGGTCTGAAGACCAACAGTCGGTGGACATTGCCGTGGCGGTACCAGAATTCGGGCCGCTTTTCACCAGAATCCGCAGCAATCAGATGGAAGTCACACAGGACGAAGTCAAAGTCAGCCGGGATGGGCGGTTGGAAAATTTGCTTGTGCGGATGGCAGTGCGTCGCACTGAGTCCGGCGGGCTGGAAGGCTATGTTGTCGCGTTCGACGATGTGACCGATCTGGTCAGCGCGCAACGTATGGCGGCATGGGGTGATGTTGCCCGGCGAATAGCCCACGAAATCAAGAATCCGTTGACACCCATTCAACTCAGCGCCGAACGGATCAAACGCAAATTTGTCCCGCAACTCACGCAGGACAGCGATCAACTTATACAGATGACGGACGTCATCGTGCGTCAGACCAATGACCTGCGGCGCATTGTCGATGAGTTTTCAAAATTTGCACGGATGCCGGAACCTGACCGTCGCCTTGAAAATCTGACCGCACTGGTGCGCGATGCGGTCATGTTGCAGCAAACTGGACAGCCTGATGTGCAGGTCACCGCTGATTTGCCAGAGCAACCGCTTAGCGTGGAACTGGACGGAACCATGATATCTCAGGCTTTGACGAATCTCATTAAGAATGCCGGAGAAGCCATTGAAACCTTGAAACAAAAAGGTGCACCCGACGGGCTGGTCCCTGAAGTTCGTGTCACACTTGAGGCGCAGGGCAACCAGGCTTGTATTACAATTTCGGATAATGGCATCGGTCTGCCGGAGGATCGGGCGCGGCTGTTTGAGCCGTATGTGACCACGCGCAGCGAGGGCACCGGACTGGGCCTTCCGATTGTCAAAAAGATTATTGAAGAACACGGCGGCACATTGGTGCTTGAAGACGCGCCTGTCTTTGACGGGCAATCCCATTTCGGGGCAATGGCGGTGATACGCCTGCCAATTGGTCCGGGACAACACACACAAAAGCAAAAGGGCGGTGCAATAGACCCATGAGTGATATTCTGATAGTCGATGACGAACGTGATATCCGAGAGCTGATTTCGGATATTCTTAAGGATGAAGGCTTTGCTACGCGGCTTGCCGGCAATTCGGATGATTGCATGTCTGCAATCAACGATGAACCGCCGGCCTTGCTGATCCTTGATATCTGGTTAAAAGACAGCCGCATGGATGGGATAGATATCCTGAAATCGGTTAAACGAGACAATCCCGGCGTCCCGGTGGTGATCATCTCGGGGCACGGGAACATTGAAATTGCCGTTGCTGCAATCAAACAGGGCGCCTACGACTTTATCGAAAAACCTTTCAATATCGATCAACTGCTGGTGGTGATCCGTCGCGCGATGGAGACATCCCGCCTGCGCCGCGAAAACCAGAGTTTACGCCGCAAAGATATCACCAGCTCAGAAATGATCGGGTCGAGCGCAAGCTTCCGAACTCTGGTGTCGCAGCTCGACAAGGTGACAAAATCGAACGGCAGAGTGATGCTGACTGGCCCTGCCGGGTCCGGAAAAGAGGTGGCGGCCCGTTATATTCACGCCGAATCGAACCGGGCCTCTGGCCCATTTGTTACAGTGAACTGCGCCGGGGTTGCGGCAGATCGGATGGAGGAAGTTCTGTTTGGCCGCGAAAGCTCTGAGCGGGGTGTGGAACCCGGTTTACTGGAAGAGGCACATGGCGGAATCGTGTACTTTGACGAAGTTGCCGATATGCCGATCGGCACCCAATCCAAGATTCTGCGCGTTTTGGTGGATCAGCAATTTCAACGGGTCGGAGGCAACGACAAAGTTCGCGTTGATTTGCGCGTAATATCCAGCACTAACAAAGATTTGGATGTTGAAATTGAAGCTGAACGCTTCCGCGAGGAACTGTATCATCGCCTGAATGTTGTGCCTATTGCTGTGCCATCTCTGGCCGAACGGCGCGAAGATATTCCAGTGTTGGCTGAGCATTTCATCGCCGCCTGCAACACCTCGCAAGGTTTACCATTGCGGGAAATCACCGAAGAGGCTGCAGCTTTGATGCAGACAATGATCTGGCCGGGAAATGTGCGCCAGTTGAAGAATCTGGTCGAGCGGGTTCTGATTCTGGGCGAAGGTGCGGGACCAATCGAAGCCCGCGAATTGCCAAGCGAGGTTGAAAAATCCTCCGAGGAAGGCCGTGTGGTCCTGTCAGGCGCCTTGGCCACATTGCCGTTGCGTGAGGCAAGAGAGGCGTTCGAGCGGGAGTATCTGCTGACCCAGATCAACCGCTTTGGCGGCAATATCAGCCGAACCGCCAATTTTGTTGGAATGGAACGCAGCGCGCTGCATCGCAAGCTGAAATCCCTGAATGTCGTCACATCCAGCAAGTCAGGGGCGCGCGTGGCTCATGTTGAGGATGATGAGCTGGAAGAAGAATCTGTAGCGGCAAGCCAATGAAGTATATGCTAAATATATGATCCGACGGCGACCGCTTTCACTCGGGATCATTGGTGAATTGAGCGTCGCCGACGGTAACAATTTGCCAACTGCCACCTTCGTTGCGGATCACACATGAATTGGATGTCAGCGGTGGCAGAGTCTGGGTAATAGCTGGAGGTGCGGCGCGGGCGATGCTTTGCGAACAGACTGGTATTTCTGTTCGCTGATAGCCTTTGTTTGCCATGCAAAGATCCAGAACTCTTTGGCGCAAAGGCGCATTTACATCAACCGAATACACACGTCCCTGCCGCCAATAACCACCGCTCTGATGGCAGTTGCCATTTGCGTCGCAATACGTGCGGCCCGGTATATAATAAGGTGCTTCTTGTCGTATCTGGTTGGCGACCGGTGCGTCCCGCAGTGCGCTGACTTCACAGTTGGTCGTGTCGGTCTGCAGCTTTGTCACCGATGTGCCGGTTTTATAATAAATCTCAAATGGAGCGCAGGCGCCAAGCAGGGTCAGTGCGGTTCCAAATAGAGCAGTTCTGATCATGATAACCTCTGGGACAATCTACACGTCCCGACAGTGCCGTATGGGCCTGTGAATGACAATTAATTTGACCCGTTCGGGACCATCTGTCATGCAACACCTCGATAAAGCAGGACTCCGGGTAGTGGAGACTCTGCGCACTAAAGGGCACGCGCCATGAAGGTCATTATTTGCGGGGCAGGTCAGGTCGGTTGGCAAATAGCGCGTCATTTGTCCGGCGAGAACAACGACGTTACCGTTGTTGACAGCGATCCAGATCTGGTGCGCCGAGCCACGGACACGCTTGATGTGCAGGGGGTTGCCGGGTTTGCCAGTTACCCCAACATTCTGGACCGTGCTGGCGCCCGTGATGCGGACATGGTCATTGCCGCCACCTATTCGGATGAAGTGAACATGGTGACCTGTCAGGTCGCCCATTCGGTGTTTGGGGTGAATCGCAAAATTGCCCGCTTGCGCAGTCAGTCTTATCTGGAAGCGATCTATTCCGACCTCTACCGGCGCGATCACATGCCAATCGACGTGGTGATCAGCCCCGAGCGCGAAGTAGCGGCGGCCGCGATGCAACGGCTTTCGGCGCCAGATGCGTTTGATACTGAAACCTTCATGGGGGGGCAGGCTCAGCTTTTGGGCATCACAATCGAAGAAGAATGCCCGGTTGTGAACACGCCGTTGCGCCAACTCACCGATCTGTTTTCCACATTGCGCACAATTGTTGTGGGGGTGCGGCGTGATGGCACACTGTTTGCGCCAGAATCGACCGATCAGCTGTTTGTTGGTGATGATTGTTATGTGTTCAGCCACGTCAATGACGTCCGCCGGACGATGGAAATCTTTGGTAAAACCCCCAAGAAACAAGAGCGGATCGTGCTGGTTGGGGGTGGCAACGTAGGATTGACCGTGGCGCTGCAACTCGAAGCCCTAAAGACCCGGATCCGGGTTAAAATGATCGAGAAAAGCCGAAAATGTGCCGAACTTGCCGCTGAAGCACTGGAGCGCACGATCGTGCTTAATGGCGATGGTCTAGACACGGCCCTTTTGGCCGAGGCCGGGATCAGCCGGGCAGATGCCATGCTGGCTGTCACCGATGACGACAAGACGAACATGCTGGCTGCGGTGCGCGCAAAGGCCGAGGGTTGCCCGTATGCCATCGCGCTGATCAACGATCCGACACTGGTGCCGCTGATGGGGCCTTTGGGCATTGATGCCTACATTAATCCGCGCGCTACAACTGTCAGTTCGATCCTGCGCCATATCCGGCACGGTCGGGTGCGGGGCGTGTATTCTATTGGCGACGCCGAGGCTGAAGTGATTGAGGCCGAAGTCCTGTCGACCTCGCCCATTGCCGGGCAGAAGATCGGTGCCATTGATTTCCCCGAAGGTGTTCTTGTCGGGGCGGTAAAAAAGGGTGACGAGGTGATCCGACCGACAGGAAGCACCCGCATCGAAGAAGGCGATCTGATCGCGCTCTTCGCAATGGCCAAAGATGTCCCCGAAGTCGAACGGCTGTTGCAGGTCTCGATCGACTTTTTCTGATCCATGACCAACACGCCTGGCCCCCAAAGTTTTTCTGAGACGTTGTTGAACCTGCCGCTATTCCTGCTTTTGGTCGGGATTGCATCTCTGTCGATGTATGTTCCTGCGGCCTATGCTTCGATCCTGAATGATCACGCCGACGCGCGCGCGTTTTTCTATGCCGGAACATTGGGGCTGATCACGGTCTCGCTGATTTCGATTGCACTGGGCGGTCGGCGTGGGCGGCATGGCGCATTGGGGCAATTATTGTCGCTTTTTGCGACTTTTTCGGTTTTGCCAGCCTTGTTGGCGATTCCATTTTATCACGCATTGCAAACGACATCATTTCTGAATGCTTATTTTGAAATGGTCAGTGCCATCACGACAACCGGCGCGACGATTTTTGAAGATCCGGCGCGGCTGTCAAATGGTCTGCATTTGTGGCGCGCACAAGTCGGATGGATGGGCGGCCTTTTGATGTGGATCGCTGCATCGGCAATTCTGGCGCCCCTTAATCTGGGCGGTTTCGAAGTCACAGCCAAGGCCCAGCCCGGGCGCATGTCAGATGCGCGCGGCGATAGGCTAGGGCGCTCTGACCCTCGCAAGCGTTTGGTTCGGATCACAGGCGTGCTGTTTCCAGTTTACGCTGGATTGACCATCGTGCTGTGGATTCTGCTGCTTATTGGAGGAGATACCTCTCTTGTGGCTCTGTCTCACGCCATGTCCGTTATGGCGACAAGCGGTATTTCGCCCATTGGCGGTGTTGAGAATGGGGCATCGGGCGTCAGCGGCGAAGCGGTGATGTTCCTGTTTATGCTGTTTGCGCTTTCGCGCCTCACCTTTTCAACCGACACCGTAACGGCCGGGGGACGAAACCTGCTGTCAGATCCGGAATTTCGGATTGGTTTTGCGCTGGTGGTTGTCATACCGCTGCTGTTGTTTGCCCGCCATTGGGTTGGCGCGTTGGAAATGCGCGAAGGTGACAACATCCCTCAGGCTTTACGCGCGTTTTGGGGGGCGATGTTCACGGTCATGTCCTTTTTGACCACAACCGGATTCAAAAGCGCCGAGTGGAACACGGCTCAGATGTGGTCCGGTCTGGGAACTCCTGGCCTCATCCTTATGGGGCTTGCCCTGATTGGCGGCGGGGTTGCAACAACGGCAGGCGGGGTAAAGCTGCTGCGGGTTTTTGCGCTTTATTTGCAGTGTTTGCGTGAAATGGAGAAACTGGTGCATCCCTCGTCGGTCCCCGGTCGGGCCCACAAAGGCATGCGTATTCATCGCGGCGGCGCCTATATCGCGTGGATATTTTTCATGCTCTTTGCATTGTCTCTGGCGTTGATCACAGTGGTTCTGGCTGCACTCGGAGTTGATTTTGAGAACGCGATCGTATTGAGCATTGCGACGCTATCCACAACCGGTCCGCTGATTGAAACAGCGTCCGAAGTGCCTGTTAAGCTGGTAGATCTGACTCCGTGGGCGAAAAGAGTCTTATGTGCTGCGATGGTGTTGGGACGGCTTGAGACGCTGGCAATTATTGCACTTTTGACCCCTGATCTTTGGCGCAGCTAGACAAGAATAAGACGCCGTTTCGGGCAGAGATTTTCAATTGGCTCTTAACGGATTGTTTTTTAGGGTGGAAACTCCCAAAAACGCACTCCATAATCAAACCTGCAAGGACGCATTGGATCCGCAATGCGCAGCCAAGAACAAAAGCAGGAATGTGAAGATGGCTTCAGACAGACAGAATCTGCAGGACGCGTTCCTGAACCACGTGCGCAAAACCAAAGTGCCCGTGACAATTTTCCTGATAAACGGGGTCAAGCTTCAGGGCGTGATTACCTGGTTTGACAATTTCTGCGTTTTGCTACGCCGGGATGGCCAGTCACAACTGGTCTACAAACACGCAATCTCGACCATCATGCCAAGTCAGCCAATTAGCCTGTACGAGGGCGAAGACGCCTCTTGATGGAACATGAGCGTGTAGTCACCCGCGCATGGGTCCTGCATCCTGATCTGAAATCTGATACCTCCCGACGGCCTGCGGACCCGGCGCTCGCAGAAGCCGTTGCCTTGGCTGATGCTTTGACCGGGCTGGAGGTTGTGGGCGCTGATGTGGTGCGCTTAGCGACGGCGCAGTCGGGCACCTTGTTCGGCAAAGGCAAGATTGAAGAACTGCGTGTGAAATTTGAGGCCGAAGAGGTTGAGCTGGTGCTGGTCGACGGGCCGGTCTCTCCTGTGCAGCAACGCAATCTGGAAAAGGTCTGGAACGTCAAGCTGCTCGACCGGACCGGACTGATTCTTGAGATTTTCAGCGACCGCGCGCGCACCAAAGAAGGTGTGTTGCAGGTCGAGATGGCCGCATTATCCTACCAGCGCACGCGTTTGGTACGGGCCTGGACCCACTTGGAACGTCAGCGCGGTGGTCTTGGATTTGTCGGCGGCCCCGGCGAAACCCAGATAGAGGCGGACCGGCGCGCTATTGATGACCAGTTGGTACGTTTGCGCCGGCAGCTGGACAAAGTTGCAAAAACCCGCGGTCTGCACCGCGCCGCACGTGCCAAGGTGCCCTATCCGATTGTTGCATTGGTCGGATATACCAACGCTGGCAAATCCACGCTGTTCAATCGGTTGACCGGTGCGGATGTGATGGCAAAAGACATGCTGTTTGCCACGTTGGACCCGACCATGCGCTCTGTTGTGTTACCCGACGGGCCTGAGATCATCCTTTCAGACACTGTGGGTTTCATCAGCGATTTGCCAACCGAACTGGTCGCTGCATTTCGCGCCACATTGGAAGAAGTATTGGGTGCGGACTTGATATGCCACGTGCGCGACATCTCCCATGCCGAAACCGAGGCGCAGGCGCGGGATGTGATGGATATTCTGGCCTCGCTTGGTGTCGATGAGAATCGCCCGATGATCGAGGTGTGGAACAAGTCTGATCTGCTCAGCCCTGAGGCCCGCGAAGCTGTCGAAGCGCGCGCTGCGCGCGATGACACCCGATTTGCGATATCTGCCATCACCGGCGACGGGCTGGACAGGTTGTTGGCCGCAATCGCAGTCTCACTGGCCGGTGCAACAACCGTAGAGACAGTTAAACTACGCTTTTCTGACGGTAAAAAACGCGCATGGCTGTTTGCGCAGGACATTGTCGAAGCCGAGGGCCAAAGCGAAATCGGTTTTGACATTACCGTGCGCTGGACCGCCCGACAAAAGCTGGATTTCGAAAGAGTTTAGCCCCATATGCGTGCAGCAAAGGCATTGCACTATAATTCGACACTAGCGGCTTTGACGGGATTGGAGTTGCGATTTGGCAGTATGGGAAACCCAGTATTGCAATTAATTCAGCAGTATTCGAGAAAATCTCGCAATGATTACTCGGCTGATTTCATTTCCGGGCCTTTGTATTTCGGGCTCTTTACTATTGCCGGCTCTCAAATCGCGGAGCAATATTCTCCGGATAGGACTGAGGAAGCTCTGAAAAACCTCTGCATGGCGTGATGATCTTATTGGCTCGGATAGAACGATTAATTCGCCTGACGTTGCCCAAGCAGATGGCTTTTGCCGCCTGCGCTCATGCCAGCCAAAAGAAGCTAACACATCTAAAGAGGTTTGTTTCGAAAATACAAACTGCTGTACCTAGAACCGCCGGCGTTTGGTATCAGCTTTTGAGTTGTACTGAGATAATTATTGCCGTTTCCAGAGAGAGTCGGATTAACTCGGTGCCGGCCGCGAACCTGTTCAATTTGGGCGCAGCAAAGCCGATATTGATCCCTAGGCAGTGATCATCCCCTGTGCTTTTATGTGCAGTATCCTTTGTGCTAGCAATTGGATGATCAAATAGGGGAGGCTTACGTGAGCGGACTGGATATATTTGCATGGATCGTTCTTATCGTGTTGGTGTGCACGGCGATTACAATATTTGTGTTTCTGGCGATGTTGCCGGGACGTATTGCGCAGCAACGTAATCATCCTCAATACGAGGCGGTCAATGCGGCGGGTTGGCTCGGCGCAATTGCTCTTGGCGTGTTCTGGCCGCTTGCGCTGGTCTGGGCGTATTATGTGTCGCCGGGTCAGGACCTTCCCAAAGCTGAAGAGGAGGCTTCATCATGATCGGTTTTCTGACACTGATCTATGTGGCAATTCTTTTTGTGCTGATCCGCGCCAAAATCCTGCCGGATACAAAAGCCACGTGGGGCACGACAGGCATCTGGATGGTCCTGTTGGTGATCTTTCTTTTCATCCCGATGCAATGGGGTGCACCCTCAGGGCCGTTTCGAATTCTGACCCGGGTGGTTCAGATTGTGCCGAATGTCGCGGGACAGGTTATTGACATCGAGGCAGAACCCAATGTCCCAATGAAACAGGGTGATGTGCTTTTTCGCATCGACCCAGTCCCGTTTCAGCAAGTGGTCGACATTGCCGAGGCAAATCTGGTGCGCATTGAGGCGCAGTCGAAACAAGACATTGATGTGTTGAAAACAGCGGAAGCGAGCTTGCGTCAAGCGACAGCCCAACAGAAACTGGCTCAGTCGCGTTACGATGACGACAAAAAGCTTGTGGACAGCGGAACCTACTCTGAGAACCGCCTTGAGCGGCGCGTGAGTGACCTCGATCAGGCGTCTGCCGCCGTGGATTCTGCCCGCGCCTCGGTCGCTGGTGCGGAGACTGAACTGGGCGCAGTCATGCCTGACGGCAAGGTTGCCAAGGTTGCCGAGGCTGAGACCAGTCTGGATCAGGCCCGCTGGAACCTGGATCAAACGATCGTGCGTGCGCCCGGAGATGGGTATGTCACCAACATGGCTCTGTCGGTCGGGCAGAGAGTAGTCAGCCTGCCATTGGCGCCGGCCATGGCCTTTGTCGACACCGCCGAGGCCGGGCCGGTCGCTCAGATACACCAGATATATTTGCGCCATATAAAGCCGGGTCAGCAAGTTGAAATTGCAATGAAAACTGCCCCGGGCAGAGTGATTTTTGGCACCGTAGACCGGGTTATTCCTGCGGTCTCAAGCGGTCAGGCTCAGGTCTCGGGTTCAATCGGAGCCGCGGTTGAGGTCGCGCCCGAGCCTTTTCTGGTGCGGATCAATGTTGACGATCCTGAAGATGCTACCTTTATGGAGCCCGGGTCGGTCGGAACCGTGGCAATTTATACCGAAAGTGTCGGGGCTACCCATGTGATCCGCAAGGTCATGATGAGGATGAGCGCCATCATTAACTACATTAACCCGGCCCTCTGAAGTCGAAGGTATTGTACAGCGAAAGTGTCTTTGTTTGGTCCTATTGCACCGGTTCCAACCGAGTCACCCCGACCGCAGCCGCACGGGCCAGTTCCTCGTCCAGAGACATCGGAATATACTCGCCGCGCCGCCACAACTGTGCCAGATCATCATAATGGCGCGATAGAAAGTGGCCGGATTGGCCGGTTGATGTCACAAATACCGAACTGTCGGGATCGGCAAAATCATAGACGCCGCGATATCCTGCGCCGTGCACATTCTGAAACGGATCGGGGTCTTTGCCGCTGGTGCGTCCGCGCAGCAATGTGTTATCGCCACCACTGGTTGATTGGCGGATGTTCATAAAATACCGCAATACCGGCACCTGGCCCAAGGCTTGATGATCATGGGTTGCCTGATGTGCATCCCCCCAGCGTAAGGATTCCAGCGCCGAACCGTAGCGCTCCTTTATCCAGATCAGCGCATCGTCCAGCGCCAAGCTTGCCATGTCCGGGCAGGTTTCGACAGGCGCGCTTTGAATGACGTCACACCAGATACCGGCGCCTTCGACATTGCGAAACACGCGCTCAACAAAGAGCGGGTCGATATGATCGAACTCCGAGACCAGCGGTCCCAGTTCATCCTGTATCAGCCGGGTTCCAAGGGTGCGCAGCCACGTGGCGTAGATCAGCGGTTCGGGCAGGTGTTCGTTCATCTCGCCGTTCCAACCGGCAAGCAGTGCCAGAGCGCGCTGACGTTGGCGTTCGGGTGTGCCCTCCGGGGCGGCCTCTTCGGTGAACCAGAGTTCTGCCCCAATCAGCGGTAGCAAAGTCCGGGCGGTAGTGCTGACCGGGTCGAGTTGTGCTTCGATGAAACTGTCGCGGGTGTGGACCTGTCGGGATTGCATCAGACGCCGCCACCGCTGCACCCGCTGACTGTCGCCCCACGTGAACGAGACGTGATTTGGAAATGGCCGGTTGACGATCTTGTTGTTCGTGTTGCCCAGAATGCCGCCCTGAGGAGAGACAAATTCCGGATTTGACCCAAATGGCATACGCCCTTGCCACCGATTCTCGTTGCGCCATCCCGGCGTCGGCATACGCCCCTGGCTTTGGTGATTGACGTTACGGCGGGGAATGGCACCGATAGTTTTCATGGCAATCGCTTTTTGATCAACAAGAGTCAGATTCAAGGATGGTGCAATGTAGTCCTCGCTTAGTCTTATCGCGTCTTGCACCGACTTCGCCCGCATCAGACCAAGGGCTGCGCTCATCGTTGTGTCACGGGAACTGAGCAAGGTCCATGCAAGCGAAGCTACATGGCCGGGGGGGGTAATGCTGCCCAGATTTTTGTGTGAACCGGGAAGAACCGGGCCGTTGTCGGTCCAGCGCAACGTGAGGGTAATCGGAGGGGCGTCTTTGATGTCAACGATGGATTTGCGGGTAAGAAACGGCCTGAATCCTGCAGGGGTCTGGTATTCCTCGGGATTGTCCGGGTTAATCCGCTCGATATAGACATCCTGATCATCAAGATAAGACGACGTTATCGCCCAACCCAGCGTCGCGCTCCGACCAGTCAGGACAGCGGGAACACCGGGAATGGTTGCGCCGATCACACCGCCAGTCGCAAGCTCGAGCCGCGCGAGATACCAGATCGACGGGGCGGAAAACCCCAAGTGAGGATCATTTGCCAACAGCGTCCCGCCAGAGGCAGACCGTGTCGGGGCTGCCGCCCAGGCATTGGAGGCCCCGGCAAAAGCCCGCTTTTTGAACGGGGAAAACGGCACATTGGGCAGGGCGGGCCCGGTGGCATAACGCGGCAGTCTGCCCGGGATCAGGCTGGAGTATTCGGGCAGGGCGGCGGTTCCGGTACCGGGAACATCGGGAAGAATATCTCTGAGCCTGGCATCGTCTGGCAAAACCAAAGAGGTGCGTGCGCGCAGGACCTCTTCTTCCAGATGAGACGAAAGCTGAAGCGCCATGAGTTTTATAATCGAAATAGAATCAGCAGGTTGCCATGGGGCAACTGGGGAATTGAACACGAACATTTCGGGTGCGCCGCGCCCCAAAGCATCTTCATTGATCTCATTCAGGCGCGCATTCACGCCATTTGCATAGGCGCGCAGGGACGCCAAAGTGTCCGCGTCCTGCGCCTCGACCGACTGTCCTGAAAGTGTGTAGATGTCCAGACGACGCAACACCGCGTCTATCGCAACCGTCCGCTCTCCAAAAAGTTCAGAGAGGCGACCCTGCGCGGTGCGGCGCAGCATTATCATCTGCCAGAGCCGGTCCTGAGCATGCGCATATCCCAGCCCAAAAAACACGTCGGTGTCAGGAGCGCTTTCGCTGGCAAATATATGGGGCACATTGGCGTTGTCGCGGACAATCTCGACTGGGGCTGTCACCTCGCTCACACGCAGGGTTTTGTCGTAATTCGGCAATGAACGGGACGCCAGATAATACACAACGACAACTGACAGGACGATAAGACCCACCAGCCCGGATGTGATCACCATGAGCAACTGGAACAGCTTTGGCATCACGCCCCCTTTTCATTACGCTTTACGGATGCAAGTTTAGCCGGACACCAAACTGTAAACAAAAAGAATACAAGGGAAAAGCACATGACAAAGCTCGCGTTTTTAGGTCTCGGTGTGATGGGGGGCCCTATGGCCGGGCATTTACAGACCAAAGGCCATGATGTCACGGTCTACAATCGCACTGCGTCCAAGGCTCAGAACTGGGCCAGCACATACGGTGGCGCCTTCGCTGCGACACCGCGTGAAGCTGCACAGGGCGCTGATTTTGTAATGGCCTGCGTCGGCAACGATAACGATTTGCGCTCGGTTTGTCTTGGGGCGGATGGCGCGTTTGCAGGCATGACAGCTGGCAGCGTGTTTGTGGACCACACAACCGTATCGGCGGCCGTAACAGAAGAACTGAACGCGGCAGCCAAGGCATTGCAGATCAGTTTTGTCGACGCGCCTGTTTCGGGCGGTCAGGCGGGGGCGGAAAATGCAGCCCTGTCGGTCATGTGCGGCGGGGACGAAGCCGCCTATCAGCGCGCTGAACCAATTATTGCAGCTTATGCCCGTATCTGCCGACGTATTGGTGAAAGCGGTGCGGGTCAGATGACCAAGATGTGCAACCAGATCGCAATTGCCGGTTTGGTTCAGGGACTTTCAGAAGCGCTGCATTTTGCTGAAAAGGCAAACTTGGATGGCCGCGCGGTGGTTGAAGTGATCAGTCAAGGGGCGGCTGGCAGCTGGCAGATGTCCAACCGCTACGAGACCATGCTGGATGATAAGTTTGACCACGGTTTTGCCGTAGACTGGATGCGCAAAGATCTGGGCATTTGTCTGGATACTGCTGATGTCGTCGGTGCCAGCCTGCCGGTGACGGCGCTGGTCGATCAGTTTTACAAAGATGTGCAAAAACTGGGCGGCGCCAGATGGGATACTTCTAGTCTGATTAAACGTTTGCGCGCAATGGGTTAGATTGCGGTGTTAAGGTGGGCCTGCGCCCACCTTAACAAGATGTCTCAGGGAATGATCCGGGTGTATTTGCTGCCTTCCAGGGTGGCTCCGACAAGCAGACCCTCCTGACCGAAGACTGCCGCCAGTATCGGAGAGCGCGATGTTGTCGTGTCGGCATTCACACCGTCGCCTTCGTCGCTGACAACGTATTTAACACCCGCGCCCGCGGCCCAGCCTGAGGAGGTGCGAAAGTTCTGCAAGGCATCCGCGGTCATGAAAAACAGAACATGGGCGTATTGCTGCGCGCCGATCTGCAACCCAGCGGTCGCTTTTGTGGTCGAATAATAATCTACCGTTGACCCTCCTACGCGTAACGCGCCTTGGCCGTACGCACCGCCGTAGATAAAGCCTGCCTCGGTCACTAACGGCATGACAAGCAGGCCATTGGCCTCGTTTGACAATTCCACGGTGTTGGGAAACTGCCTATACATTTCAGCCAGCGTTGCATCAACGCGGGCGTCAATGGTCGCGGGACCGGAACTGCCAACGCCATTTCCGCAAGCTGCGGTCGTTGTAAGACCTGCCATCATGGCAAGCGTGAACCCACGCCGTGTAAAGCGAGAAGAATCTATTTTTTCCATTTGATTTGCCTGTAATTGTTGCCTGTCGAGCCGGTTATCCGGTCTTATCGGCAGTTATACGCCGATTGCAGCGCTCTGTCACCTGCCTGAAT
>RCNE010004016.1_pt1 | contig 18181 bp, 19 predicted proteins | sample 2041361 | NCBI WGS metagenome assembly RCNE01 (sample SAMN09708229, study PRJNA481090) | Marine sediment metagenome, whole genome shotgun sequencing project.
GCAGGTCGATATATCAGGCAAGAATCTCCGAGCAAGTACACCTGGCGCGAATGTGTCCAGGCGTGGCGAGCGGATCAGCAAATTCAAGGGAAACTGGCTTCGAGTACAAAAAAATCATATCGGCCACCGATGGAGGCAATTCTGCTGAAGAATGGTGGAAAGGCATTGAAGTCCACAAGTCGGCAGGATCTTCGTGCTGCACATCAATCGCTCGCAGACACCCCCAAAAAGGCAGATCGTCTGCTCCAGACAGTATCACTTCTATGGAATTTCGCAGCTCTGGAACTTGATTGGCCGCTGGGTGCAAATCCAGCAAAGGGTATCAAGCACTTCGGGAAACAGCGTGAATTTGAACCATGGCCAGAATGGATGGTTGAGGCTCTGAAGGAAGCCCCGTTTCGAGTACAGGTACTTGCAAATCTTATTTTGGGAACAGGGCAGAGGCCTGGGGCTGCTGTAGCTATGAGGCGCGATCAGTTTCGGGGTGAATGGATGATTGTCAGAGATGAGAAAGGTAAGCAGGACCTCGAGGTTTATTGCACTCAAGAGCTACGCGGATTCGTCGCGGAAATTCCGGTCGAAGGGCAGCACTTGCTCTCGAAAAATCTGACGGAGCCGATGACCTATCATGCGATCGAAAAGGAGTTCAGCGCATGGCGGCTTTCTCTGGGTCGCGATGCCGAAAAGTTTAGTCTTCATGGCCTTCGAAAGCTCTCCATTATTCGACTGGCTGAAGCAGGTGCAAGCGACGCAGAAATCCAGGCTGTGACAGGTCAGAGTGCAGAGATGGTCGCATACTATCGTAAGAAGGCGAACCGCAGAATGCTTTCAAAATCTGGCCAGGAACGGAGAGAGTAGAACATGAACAGAACAGAAGTTGGGACCAGGTATTGGGACCAACTGCATCTTACCTAAAACTATAGGTACTCAATCTTCTCGTAAGTGTCTGATAAGTAAGTGGTGGGCGACCCTGGAATCGAACCAGGCGTGCGTCTCCGCGAGGGAGTTACAGTCCCCTGCCACACCTTGCGGCCTGTCGCCCAATTACCTGTGGGTCTGGGGGGCGTCAACCACTAAATCCGTCAGTTTGGCATGAATTAGCGGATCATTGATAAGGTACTCTTTGCGCGCGGGTCAGATGATATGTCGGGCGAGGCTTGGCGCGCGCAACGCAACGGGTTAGAGGAGGGGACAAGCGCGCAATGTAGGTGAAAGATCATGAAAAAACCAAAGTGGGTCGTCGAAAAAGAGCAGGGCAAAAAAGCGGACGCGCGCGAGACGCTGTGGCTGTTTGGCCTGCATGCTGTGCGCGATGCGTTGATGAACCCCAACCGCGTCAAGATTGCCATGATGGTCACGCCCAATGCGCTGGCCAAATTGGAAGATGCAGTCGTTGCCAGCGGTATTGAGCCCGAGGTGGTGGACCCACGCAAATTTCGGCCTCCGATTGACGCCAACTCGGTGCATCAAGGTGTGGTGTTGGAGGTCAAGCCGCTGGATTGGGGCCGCTTGGCGGATGTGTGCATCGGTGCAGAAGCGCCGCGTGTGATCATGCTCGACCGTGTGACCGATCCGCATAATGTGGGTGCGATTCTGCGCTCGGCCGAAGTGCTGGGCGCATCAGCAGTAATCGGGACCAAGCATCACTCGGCCCCCGAGACAGGCGCGCTGGCAAAGTCCGCCTCTGGCGCATTGGAGCGCCAACCCTATCTGCGCATCCGCAACCTCGCTGACGGGATCAAGGAGCTTCAGGATATGGGGTATCTGGTGCTGGGATTGGACGGTGAGGCCGAACTGACCATTGAAGCAGCGGTTGCAGGCAAACGGGACCGCGCTGTGGCGCTGGTGATGGGAGCCGAGGGGCCGGGCCTGCGTGAGAAAACCCGTGAGACAGTGGATGCTTTGGTGCGGATTGACGCAGGAGGCGGGTTTGGCTCGCTCAACGTCTCAAACGCGGCGGCAATAGGCTTATATGCCACCAGAGAGCATTCATAAGGGGAACGGCCATCGGCCATCCAACCAAAATTGCGACCTGTTGCCATTGCGGGACCAAGGCGATGCTGCGTGCCGAAAAAGGGCAGCATACGCTGACCTGCGGGACCTGTGGCGCGCCCTTGCGGCGGCTCAAGATGTTGCCGACTGCGGCTGCGGCACCAAAGGCTGCGATTACGCATCAGCCCCGCGCGGTAAAGCCTGCATATGCAAAACCGGCCAAGCCCACAAAGAAGCGCAAGAAGCGTAAAGGGTTTCTGCGCAAATTTGCCGAAGAAGCATTTGATCTGGTTGAAGATATTTTTGATTGATCGGCGGGTTCCTGCCGAATTTTGAGGTGTCTCGGGTTTGTGACGGCATTCCCCCTTCAATTTGAGGGAATGCCCCCCATATCTCTATAAGACGAAGCGGTTTGGAACATCTGTTTCGTAATTTGTCCCTGTTCCTACTTTTTAGCCTCCCGACACTGTTCGGGAGGTTTTTTTCTGCGCGGTGAGACGGTAGAGTGGGGCATGACCTATAGCGATGCTTTCCTCAAAGACATTCTGATCCGTACAAAACGTGTGGCTATCGTCGGCGTATCGGGTAATCCGGTGCGCCCAAGCTATTTCGTGGCGCGGTACATGGGCTTGCGTGGCTATGACGTGGTGCCCGTTAATCCGGGCCTCGCAGGTCAGCGCCTGTTCGGGGCAACAGTCGTCTCGTCGTTGTCGGAGATTGAAGGGCCTGTGGATATGGTCGACATCTTTCGCCGCTCGGAAGCTGTACCTGCGATTGTGGATGAGGCGCTGGCGCATTTTCCTGACCTCGGGACGATCTGGATGCAGATTGGGGTAGGGCATGATCAAGCGGCGGCGGTGGCGCAAGAGCGCGGCGTCGATGTGGTGCAGAACCGCTGTCCCAAGATCGAGTATCAGCGCTTGTTCGGTGAGTTGCGCATGGGCGGGTTTGCGACGGGCGTGATTTCCAGCAAGCTGTAGCGCTGTGATCCGTGCGGAATCGAATTTTTAGCAATAATGATAAAACGGTCAGCGTGACGCTTTTTCCGCAATGCCCGATTTGGATTGGCGTTGGGCGAGGGTGTCCATCACATCGCTGAGCGGGACATCGCGGGCAGCGAGCATGACCAGTAGGTGGTAGAGGACGTCGGCGGCCTCACCCGTGAGGGCAGTTTTGTCGTCTTTGACGGCTTCGATGATGGCCTCAATGGCCTCCTCGCCAAATTTCTCGGCACATTTCTCGGGGCCTTTGGCAAGCAACTGTGCTGTCCAGCTTGAGCTGGGGTCCGCGTCTTTTCGGGCGAGGATGGTGGCGTAGAGATCGTCTAGGGTCATGTGAGCCTCATGGGGATGCCAGCGGCGGCCATGTGTTGTTTGGCCTGACCAATTGTGTATTCGCCGAAGTGGAAGATGGAGGCTGCGAGAACGGCAGACGCGCCGCCTTTTGTAACGCCGTCGACGAGGTGATCAAGGTTGCCGACACCGCCAGAGGCGATCACCGGCATGGTGACGGCATCGGATATGGCGCGGGTCAGCGGCAGGTTGAAGCCTTGTTTCGTACCGTCGCGGTCCATGGAGGTGAGCAGGATTTCACCGGCCCCTTTCTCCATCATCGTGATCGCAAATTCGACGGCATCAATGCCTGTGGATTTACGCCCGCCGTGAGTGAAGATTTCCCATTTGCCGGGACTTACGGTTTTGGCGTCGATGGCGGCCACGATGCACTGGCTGCCGAATTGATCGGCGGCTTGCGCTACCACATCGGGGTTGGCGACAGCGGCGGAATTAAAGCTCACCTTATCAGCACCGGCGAGGAGGAGCGCCCGGACGTCCGCAGGGGTGCGAACACCGCCTCCGACCGTCAGCGGGATATAGCAATGCTCGGCCGTGCGGCGCACTAGATCGAACATGGTGCCGCGATTCTCGTGCGTGGCGTGAATGTCGAGGAAGCACAGCTCATCCGCGCCGGCGGCATCATAGGCGATGGCGGCGTCAACGGGATCGCCTGCATCGCGCAGCCCGACGAAATTCACACCTTTGACCACACGGCCATCAGCGACATCGAGACAGGGGATGATGCGGGTTTTGAGCATATGTTTATCTACCGTGGAGGGGTGCAGGGGGCAAGCGGCGGTGAATTGGATCTGTCTAGCGGAATGAAACCTTAGCTGCGCAGTGCTTCCAGAGCTTCGGTAAGGTCAATCGCGCCGTCATAGAGCGCGCGTCCTGAGATTGCTCCGCTGATGACGTTTGTCGCTTTGAGAGCATGAAGGTCGGCCAGCGATGATACCCCACCGGATGCGATGACGGGGATGTTGACCGCGCGGGCGAGGGCTGCGGTGGCGTCGATGTTGGGGCCGCCCATCGCGCCGTCGCGCATGATGTCTGTGTAGATGATTGCGGCCACGCCTGCGTCCTCAAATGATTTGGCCAAATCAGTGACCATGACGTCGGTCTCTTCCGCCCAGCCTTTTGTGGCGACGCGGCCATTGCGCGCGTCAATGCCAACAGCGACTTTTCCAGGGAAGGCGCGGGCGGCTTCACGTACCAGATCGGGGTTCTCAACCGCTACTGTGCCGAGGATCACACGGGCAAGCCCTTTGTCCAGCCATGCTTCGATCGTGGCCATGTCTCGGATTCCACCGCCCAATTGCGCGGGCACTTTGCACTGCTTCAGGATTGCTTCAACAGGGGCGGCGTTCACCGGCGTGCCTGCAAACGCGCCATTGAGATCTACGAGATGCAGCCAAGTGCAGCCCGCATCCACAAACGCTTGAGCTTGGGCTGCGGGATCATCGTTGAAAACTGTAGAGCGGTCCATGTCACCGTGTACAAGGCGCACGGCCTGGCCGTCTTTGAGATCAATGGCGGGGTAGAGGATCATGGGCTCGGTGTCCTTGTGGCTGCGTAAGTGCGGTTTTGCATGGATTAACGCCACGTGCAACGCGACCTCACGTTAAGCTTGCTTGCTAAGGGATGAATGCCCCATGCTAGCACGCAGTTCTAGGGAGGAACGGGTATGAGAATGATTTTGACCGCGGCAATCGCTGCAATCGGTTTTGCAGGGGCGGGGCAGCATGGGCTGATCCGGCGGAAGGGACTTGGAAAACGCAAGTGGACGACGGAGCCTATGCTTATGTGAAGATGAGCATGTGCGGCGCAAACTTGTGCGGGACGATCGAACGTACATTCAATTCGGACGGGGAGTACAAGTCCAAGAACCTTGGCCGCAAGCTGGTGTGGGATATGGCCCCGGCAGGTGGTGGTGCCTAAAAGAGCGGCAAGATCTGGCAGCCATCCAAGGACAAAACGTATAAGTCCAAGATGTCTCTGTCGGGAAATACACTCAACGTGTCGGGCTGTGTTGGACCGATCTGCAAAAAGCAAACGTGGAGCCGCGTGAACTAAAGCCACGGCATTTTTGCCTTGGCGGTCCAGAGCCAGGCAAAAATAACATAACAAGAATGACAGGCGTGGGTGTATAAATCACTTGCGCCTGTTTTCGTGCTGCTGCGGCACGGATGCGGGTGGATGGCAATCTTATGCGCTTTGAAAACTGTAACGGCGATCAATGCCGCAAGGTCGTCAGGCGGCGGGTGCGTTAAGGCTTCCACTTAAGAAAGTTGGTAATCATCCGCAGGCCGGTTGCTTGGCTCTTCTCAGGGTGGAATTGCATGCCGACCATGTTGTCGCGGCCAATCACAGCGGTGACATCACTGGCGTAATCCACATGTGCTAGGCGCTGGGCGGGGTCGGTGACGGCCATGTGATAGCTGTGCACGAAATAGGTGTGATCGCCGGTCTTGATCCCGTCGAACACGGCGTGCGGCGCATCGATGATCAGATCGTTCCAGCCCATGTGCGGGACTTTTAGCGTCTTGTCAGTCGGCGTGATGCGGGTGACTTCGCCTGCGACCCAATCAAGGCCCTTCGTGTCTTCATACTCCCGACCCCACGTGGCCATCAGCTGCATCCCGACACAGATGCCGAGGAAGGGACGACCCCTATCCTCCACAGCCTCACACATGGCGGCGAAAATGCCGCTTTTTCCTTTGAGGGCTGCCATGCAGGCAGGAAACGCACCGTCACCGGGCAGTACAATGCGGTCGGCGCGGGCAATGACATCCGCGTCGGCCGTGACCGTGACGTCGCCAGCATCCGCCTCGCGCGCCATGCGTTCAAACGCCTTGTGCGCGGAGTGGAGATTGCCACTCTCGTAGTCGATGATCGCGGTGAGCATTTACAGCATGCCTTTGGTGGAGGGGATCGCATCCGATTTACGCGGATCGCTTTCCAGTGCGTCGCGCAGCGCGCGGGCGACGGCCTTGAACGCAGCTTCGGCGATGTGGTGGCTGTTGATGCCGTGCAGTTGGTCCACGTGCAGGGTGATGCCGCCATGGGTGGCAAAGGCTTGGAAGAACTCACGCACCAACTCAGTGTCGAATGTGCCGATCTTTGCGGTCGGCAAATCAACGTTCCACACAAGGAATGGGCGAGCGGAGAGATCAAGCGCTGCACGCACCAGCGCATCATCCATCGGCAACAGGCAGGCGCCATAGCGCACGATACCGCGTTTGTCGCCCACGGCCTGTGTCAATGCTTGGCCCAACGCGATGCCCACATCCTCGACGGTGTGGTGATCGTCGATGTGCAGATCGCCGGTGCAGCGGACGGTCATGTCGATGAGTGCGTGGCGCGACAACTGGTCGAGCATATGGTCAAAGAAGCCCACACCGGTTTTGTTGTCGTAAATACCTGTACCATCGAGGTTAATCTCGACGCTGATATTCGTCTCGGCGGTGGTGCGGGTGATGCTAGCCTTGCGCATGGGGGCCTCCGTTGACGCGTTTGTGCCCTTATAACACCGCCGCGCCGCGCGCCAAGGGGCGATGAGGGATTGCAGCGGTTGGACCTTCGTGCCAGCTTATGCCCACATCACAACAGGAGCCGCCCCGTGAGTACATGTGTTTTTATCCAAATCAGATGCCGTCCGGGAACAACCTATAAGGTGGCCGAAGCAATCACCCTGCGCGAGATCCACTCGGAGCTGTATTCGACCTCCGGTGATTATGATTTGATGATGAAGCTCTATATTCCCAGCGGGCAAGATGTTGGCGTCTATATCAATGACAACCTGCTCGACATCGACGGGATCGAGCGATCGCTCACCACCATGACCTTCAAGGCGTTTTGATGCGGGTTCTGGCCCTGATTTTTGCACTGGTTGCTACAAGTGCCGCTGCGGGTCAGCGCGTGTATGAGGGCGATGAAGCGGCTGCAATCCGGTGTGCCAATATGATGGCCATGACGGGGGTAACGCTCAATGGGGCAGGGCTGATGGGTGAGCCGGAAAAGGATGTGCTGATCGGGATATCCGTGCTGTTCCTTGAGCGCCATGTGAGTGGCACCTGGACCGAGAAAAAGCGCGCCATGGAAGTGATGCGTGACCGCCGCGATGTGGATGCCACGCTGAGAGACTATCAGCGCAACGCGCCGGTGTGCCTCAAGCGGTTTCCGATCAACTAAACTGTGGTGCGATGGCGCCGGGGCAACGCGCTTCAATGCAGGTCAGGATGTCTGTGACGGGCAATCCTGTGGCCGCGGTAATCGCGGCGCGGTAGGGCGGCAGATTGGTGCATTCCAGTAAAATATGGCGATGCGCTCGCGACTTCGTTTCGGTGAGCAGAGTTGTGATCTCAGCTGACGCTTTGGCATGATCCAAATGAGTGAGGTTCCCGCCTATCACCTGTCTGAGGTGATGAACGGGGGGGAGGCCCAAAATGCTGGTGGCGTACTGGGGGTGTCGACCCAGATGCGCAGCAGTCAACGAGCTTGCATCGAATGTCAGGATACGGAGCGCATCAGGCGGGAGCATCAGCTCTGCGGTGTCTAACGCAGTCAGCGCCGAACTGATAAAGGGGCGGTCCGTCATCGCCGAAAGGTGGTCCTGCCAATAGGACAAGAATCCGCAGGAGGTGACGATGATATCACCTTCGGCCTGTGCTAGTGCTTCCTCAAAGGGTGCAATATCAATGTCTTGTGGTCTGCTTGTGACAATCCGCGCCACAGATGCCCCTTTTACACGGATGATCTGGGGCGCGCGCGCATAGCTTTCAGGCGCGCCCACATCCCCCGCGATGCGGGGGAAATGAGTGTCGAGTTGCAGGACCGTGACGCGTGGGATCATGAAGTTATTGTCGGACTTGGTTAGCGCTTATTTTATCGGGCAGCCATGTGGCCAGCTCGGGGAAGATCACAAGGATGATCACCATCAACAGCATCAGGCCGACCATAGGCAAAGCGACCTTGGAGATGTAGGAAATCTCGTGCTTTGTCATGCCTTGGAGCACGAACAGGTTGAACCCGATGGGGGGCGTGACCTGCGCCATTTCGACCACCACAACGATGAAGATACCGAACCAGATCACGTCGATCCCTGCTTGGCGGATCATCGGCTCGACAATCGCCATGGTGAGGACCACGGAGGAAATACCGTCGAGGAACATGCCGAGGATGATGTAGAACACCGTCAGGGCGGCAATGAGAACGATGGGCGATAGGTTCAGTTCATCGATCCACGCGGCCAGCGCACGAGGCAATCCCGTAAACCCCATTGAAAGAGACAAGAAAGCGGCGCCCATCAGGATCAGCGCGATCATGGCGGACGTGCGGGTGGCGCCCATCAGGCTTTCTAGGAAGGTGTTGAAGCTGAGCGATCCTTGGAACAGCGCGAGGGTTAGCGAGCCAAGCACGCCCACGGCGGCGGCCTCTGTCGCGGTGGCCCAGCCGAAGTACATCGAGCCGATGACGGCAAAGACCAGCAGCAGGACAGGCACCAGAAAGCGGCTTTCGGCGAGCATTTTGCCCAGCGACATCGACGGCTCTGGCGGTGGACGCTGGTCGGGGCGGACAAAGTGCCAAACGGCGATATAGCCCATAAACAGTGAGGCAAGGACCAGACCGGGGATGATGCCTGCCATAAAGAGTTTGATGATGCTCTCGTTGATGGACACGCCATAGACGATGAGGGTGAGCGAGGGCGGAATCATCAGGCCCAGCGTCGCAGCCCCCGCAAGTGTGCCGATGATCATATATTCAGGGTAGCCGCGTTTGCGCAGCTCAGGGATGCTCATCTTGCCTACAGTGGTCAGGGTCGCTGCGGAGGAGCCCGAGACGGCGGCGAAAATCGTGCAGCCCGCGATGTTGGTGTGCAGCAACCCACCGGGCAGCCAGCGCATCCACGGGGCCAACCCGCGAAACATGTCTTGGGACAGGCGTGTTCGGTACAGGATTTCACCCATCCAGATGAACAGCGGCAGCGCGGTTAGCGTCCAAGAGCTGCTCGACGTCCAGATGGTCGTGATCATCGCGTCCCCGGCGGGGCGGGTGGTGAACAGCTCAAGGCCGACCCATGCCACGCCCATCAGGGCGAGGCCGATCCAGATCGACGACGCTAGGAGGCCAAAGAGGACACAAAGAAAGACAACGGTTGCATAGGCTTCGATCATTCTACGCCCTCCGATACGATGGGGTTCTTGCCCGTGATAATAGTGCGATAAAGCGTGTCCCAAAGTGCAATCGCCAGCAGGATCGCCCCTGCTGACATGGCCAGCTGCGGGACCCAGACGGGTGTAAAGACCAGCTCGGATGAGGTTGTATCCATTGCATTTCCCCATTCGCCGATAGGTGTGACGGGCAGAAAGCACCGTGACAACCCACTCAGGGATTTTATCCTGCCCCTGCGTGCGATCATTCAGCATTTCTGAAAGCGCCGTCGTCTTGACCGCAAAGCGCGCGAAGTAGGTGGCGATGATCGCCGCCCCAGTGACGGCAAAGATATCAAGCCAGCGCGACGTGAAACGATTCCAGTTCAGCACAATCGAGACCCGAATGTGCGCGCCGCGGGTGAGCGCATGACTGAGCGCGAAGAAGGAGGTTGCGGCCATGGCATAGCCTGCAAATTCGGTGGTGCCGGGGAGTGCGACACCGGTCCAGCGGGCGACCATCTGGGCAACGATCAGCAGCAGAATGGTGCACATGAAAAACGCAGCGATCGCACCTGAGGCGAAATAGACGCCGTCAAGAAAGCGCCAGACAGGGCGCATGCGCCGCTCCAACGGTTCTTTTGCGAAAAAGCATAATACCCCAAAGAGGAGAGGCAGAACAAACAGCCATACCCACAAGGGCAAGCCCAGCACTGGCGACCAGTCGCGCATGTTTGAATTCCTTGGATAAATGCGCGCCCCGCAACATAGCAGGGCGCGTAGATTTGCTTACTTCATTGCTGCGTAAGCGTCGATGATCGCTTGGCCATCGGCACCTGCAGTCGCCAGCCATTCGGCTGTCATCTTGGCACCAATCACTTCCAACTCGGCGAGGAACTCTGGGGAGGCATCGGTCACAGTCATGCCGTTTTTCTCAAGCTCGGCGAAGTAGAAATCGGCCAGCTCTTCGGATTTTGCGTTACATGCTGCGGCGGTCTCGTCAGCGGCTTTCATCACACCCGCTTGGACCTCGGCGTCCAGCCCGTCCCACGCCTGCTTGTTCGCAACGACGTAGTTGCGCGGTAGCCATGCGTTGACTAGTGGCTCAGATGCTCCCAGACCTTCTGGTCATAGCCGGTGGAGCCGGATGAGATGAACGAGGACGCAACGCCTGTTGCCAGGGCTTGGGCCAATTCTGCCGCTTCGATCTGGACGGGGATCATGCCCAGCTCTTCTGCGAAGGTGGCAGTGGCGGAATTATAGGAGCGGAATTTCACGCCTTGGGTGTCGGCGGAGGAGTTCACCTCCTTGGCGAAGTAGAAACCTTGACCCGGCCATGCGCAGGAGTAGAGCGTCACCATATTCAGATCGGCAAGCTGTGCGTTCACAGGGCCTTTGGCCGCTTCCCATAGCTTTGCGTTATCGGCGTATGTGGTGGCCAAGAAGGGCAGGTTGTCCCAGCCGAGCAATGGTGCCTCGTTTGCGTGGGCGGACATGAAGCGCTCACCGATGTTGACCTGACCGGTTTGCACAGCACGTTTGATGTCACCGCCGCCAAAGAGCGAACCACCGGGGTGGACGGTAATGTCGATTGCGCCACCAGTGTATTCACGGACTTTGTCTGCGAAAACAACGCCCTGCTCAGAGTGAAAGTTGGTGGCTGCATAGGCCATGGGCATGTCCCATTTTTGCGCGTGGCCGTCGGCCATGGCGGCCCCTGCGATCAGGGCTGTTGCGGCTGCGGTGCAGGCCAGTTTTGCAAATGTGTTCACGGTAGTCTCCCGGTTGGTTGAGGCTCTAACGGCCATTAGGTTCTATATTTTGAGGGGTCGAAAGCGCGCATATCCATGTTCGGAGCGCGTCCACTAATTAACTCCGCAATCATCCGACCCGTTTTTGGCCCGCCTGTCAATCCGACATGCTGGTGGCCAAAAGCGCTGTAGCTGAGACCACCCGTATCATTCGCGCCAATGAGCGGCAGGCTGTCGGCGGGCGCAGGACGATGGCCCATCCATTCGACAACATCGCCATACTCCAGATCGGGGAGCAGCTTTTTCACTTGCCGACGTAGCATATCAAGTGGGGCGCGCGATGCAGGGGCGTCCAGCCCGCCAAACTCTATCACACCAGCTGCGCGCAGACGGCCCTGCATCGGGGTGAGCACGAATTTGCCTGAGGCGACCATCATCGGCGCACGCGGCATCGCGGAGGGGGCGGTCAGTTCGATATGGTATCCACGCTCACTCTCGAACGGGACCATCACGCCCAGCTTGTGCGCAATCTCGCGCGACCATGGCCCCATGGCAAAGACGATTCTATCGGCGGTGAGGGGGCCGTCATCTGTTATCAGCGCGCTGACGGCACCGTCCTGCATCTCGATATCGTTGATCGCGGTGATCTGGAGGGTCCCGCCCTCACTGACAAAGTGATCGGCTAGCGCGCAGACATATGCACCCGGATCGCTGATGCGGCCATGGTTCTTGCAGCGCACAACAGTCTCAAAAGCGTCGCCGAAGATTGGGTCATAGGCGGTGTATTCTGCTCCGCTGATCACCTCGTATCGCACGCCCTGCGCGTCGCGTTTGCTCCAGCCATAGCTGTCGGCCTCATAATCTGCGCGGGTGGCATAGCCGAAACAGTAGTCTTCTGTGCTGATAAACTGCGCGGCGGGCGTGTCTGCGGCCAGTGCCTGATGCTGCTCGACGGTGTCGTGCAGTAGAGCGGACATGGATTTGGCGTAGTGATCCACATGGGCATCAGTGCCGTAAGAGAGGTATTTGCGCAGGAAGGGGAGTAGGCGCGGGAGATAGGACCAGCGCAAAAATAGAGGCGCATCGCGGTCCAGGAGCATCCCCGGCGCTTTGAACGCCAGACCGGGTGTGGTGACAGGCACAACAGCGCCAGCGGCCAAGACGCCTGCGTTGCCATGGCTGGTGCCGGAGGCGGGACCAGCCCGGTCCACTACTGTAACGCTATGCCCTGCGCGCTGCAGCCAGATGGCGGTGGAAATGCCGACGATCCCCGCGCCCGCGACTAGAATATGCATGTGTTCTGCTCCGGTGGTCGGTTTCGCGTGAGCCTGACCAATGCCGCAGCATTTGTCACGACCCTAAAGCACTGTGCCCTTTCGCGCGACGCGTAGAGGAAGGCGCTGAAAGAGGGCGCTATGGTGTTTAGGTATTGGCGACTGGCCCAAGGGATTCGCGCAGTTGCAGGTTTATTTGCAACTGTGTCGGGCGGTCTGGTTCCGCGCCCTCAACCAATGCGATCAGAGCGGTTGCGGCTTTTGTGCCCATTTCACGGTGCGGCACATGGACGGTGGTGAGTGTTGGCGTCACGATGCGGGCAAGCTCGATATCGTCAAAGCCAGTGACCGATACATCCTGCGGCACGCGCATCCCGAGCGCTTTTGCACCGCGCAGCGCGCCAGCTGCCAAAACGTCATTGCCGCACATCACCACTGTAGGAGACGGGTCCGACTGCATGACGGTGCGCATTGCGACATCCCCGTTCTCAAATCCGTATGGCGTCTCAATCACCGAAAGGATGTCGAGGGGCAGGCCATGGGCGCGCAGAGCATCCTCAATTCCTGATAAACGATCTTTGGCCCGGTCATTGCCTTTAAGCACACCGGAGATCACGCCAAACTTGCGGTGACCTTGTTTCAGCACTTCTTCTGCCAGCAGCCTCATAGAGGCGCGGTTATCAAAACCTATGGCCGGTTGGGCCACGTCTGGGGCATAGGCCCATGCGATGAGGGCAGGAACCGCTTGCCGCTCAAGATAGCGGTAGAGGGTGGGATTGCGATCATATCCGATGAGCAGCAAGCCGTCCGCGCCCCGCGCCACCAGCGCGCGAATCTGCTCTTCCTCGATCTTGGGATCATAGGCAGTGCTGGAGACAAGCAGTGTGTACCCGCGTCTGTGCAGTTCTTCCTGAAACGCTTGTAATCCGCGGGCAAAGATAGCGTTTTCCATCGTCGGAATGATCGCGCCAATGGTGAACGTCCGCTTGGCAGCCATCACGCGCGCGCCGAAATTTGGAGTATATCCGAGCATTTCCACGGCCTTGAGCACACGGGCGCGGGTGGTCTTCACAACCCGCTCCGGCGTGTTGAGACACCGCGAAACAGTCGCAGTCGATACGCCTGCTTTCTTGGCGACATCATCAAGGGTAGGTGTGGAACGGCCGGTGCGCATGGGAGTCAAATGCCTCTTTCATATTTGCAGTATCACACTCCGGTGGGATGGAAAATAATTTAAAAACCGTGGCCTATAAGAAATAAATGTAAGCGCTTGCATTTGTCGTATGCAAGCGCTTACACTCGAAAACAGAACATAACCAATCGGGAGGTTCACCATGTTCCTAGCAGCGTCAATAATCGTCTTTGCGATCTACTTTGGTAACGTCGCGTTGGGTGCTTTTACGGGGTCAACCTTTTTGGGCGACGTTGGGGAAATGCTGGTGTTGTTCGGGGCAACGATATTGTTCGTAGTCGCCATTTTACAAATAGAAGCTGACCGAAAAGATAAAAACGGCAGCTAGACATGTCCACCGGGAGGAGACATTCATGACAGACAACCGTACCGAGCTTGCATCGTCCGAGCGCCGTAATTTTCTAAAACTCACAGCGACAGGCGGCTTTACGGCTGCAATGGTCGCAGGCGGGGCAGGGATGCTTTGGTCGTCCGAGGCCGCAGCGCAGTCCGCCAACGAAGAGCGCGACCGTGAGAAGGCCGCAGAGCACACGATGACAATCGCCACGGCCTATGTCCTTGGCGCGTCTCGCAGCTACCCGCTGATGCAGCTCGACTTCAAGGAAAACATCCAGAACGCCACCAACGGTAAAGTTTACGTCAAGCTCGCGCCTGGTGGGCAGCTGGGTTCAGGCGGCAACCTTGTGCAGAAGGTTCAAGGCGGCACAATTCAGGTGGCACAGCACTCACTTTCCAACTTTGCGCCCTTTGCTTCCGCGATTGATTTGATCAACATGCCGTATCTGTGCGGCTCGAACCAGCGCTTCACCAACCTCGTGAACTCAGACTACTGGAACGCGGAAATCCACCCCAAAGTGGAAGCGGCAGGCTTTAAGGCGCTGTTCTATGTCAACATCGACCCGCGCGTTGTCGCGGTCCGTGCAGGCGGTGCAGGTCCGATTCTGTCCCCCTCCGACATGCAAGGCATCAAGTTCCGCGTACCGGGCTCCAAGATGCTGCAACAGTACTACCGCATGGTCGGTGCGAACCCCACGCCCGTTGCATGGGGTGAGACACCATCGGCGATCAAGCAGGGTGTTGCAGACGCACTCGATCCCTCCGTTGGCGCACTTTATGTCTTTGGTTTCAAGGATATCCTGTCCCACGTGACCTTCACGCAGGCCGTACCGGATAGCCAAGTTTACTCCTGTAACCTTGAGTGGTTCAATTCCATGCCAGCCGACATTCAGGAGGGCATCATGTTCGCCTCCGAGATGACAGCGCACCAGAACCTTGCTAAAGTACCTTCTGCGCGGGCCTATGCGATGGCAGAGCTGTCTAAGTCCGGCGTTGAATTCCATCGCTTGTCAGAAGACCAGTTGGGCGAGTGGAAAGCGGCAGGCGGCTACCAGTTGGCCGAATGGGACAGCTTCAAGACTGAGCTGGCCGGTTCCATGGACAACTTCGCCAAGATGGAAGAAGCCGCTGGCACGCAGGGCAAATACTACGTCCACGATGCCTAAGCTCTCGACATAAGACTTCTGACGGACGCGCCCGAGCGCCCGTCAGACCCTTTGCCAATTTTCAAAATGCGTCACCGGTTGCTTGTGCCTTTTGCACTTGTCTCTACCGGAGTGCTCGCTGACGGGACGGGATTAGTTATGGACCTTTTACGCCGAATAGACCGAGATGCGGAGCGTTGGCTGCTGCTGACCTTCTACACAATGCTTGTCGCCACGATGGCGGTCGAAGTGCTCCGTCGCGAAGTGTTTTCTTACTCTTCGATCTGGGGCGAGGAGATGGTGCGGTATTCGTTCATCTATCTGGCGTGGATTGGCGCGGCTGCGGCCGTAAAGGAACGCGCGCACATCCGTATTGATGTGGCGATGCACTACTTGTCGCCGCGACCCAAGGCGGTTCTTTATATTTTCGGCGATCTGGTGATGTTTCTGGTTGCCATTGTCGCCTTCTACACCTCGTTCGAGACAGTTCACGTCTCCGCCACCTTTGGCTCTGTGACCGAAGGCCTGCGCGTTTCGAAGGTATGGTTCCTGCTAGCGGTGCCGGTGGGCTTTGCGCTGGTGATCTGGCGCTTGATCCAATCGTTTATTCGCGACGTGCGCAGCCTGAGAGACGGAACCCCCGTCTATCAGGGCGACACGTTGTTTGATTGAGGGGACTGACTGATGCTTTGGAACCAAGTTGCACAAACGGTTGAGCTGGGTTGGGACTTCTACTTCCCCGTAATCCTCTTCGTAGCACTCATTGCGCTGGCCGTCCCGGTCTGGGCCGCCATTGGTAGCGCCGCGATAATCATGCTCTACATGTCGGGTGATTTGCCGATGAGCCTTGTGGGGGAAAGCCTGTTCTCAGGCATCGACGCCTTCGCACTCACAGCCATTCCGCTCTTCATCCTGACGGGCGACGTTTTGGTCCGCACAGGGCTGTCGCGCAAATTCCTTGATGTGGCGGAAGCGCTGACGAACTTTGCCAAAGGCGGTTTCGGCTCAGCCACGGTATTGGTCTGTGGCATGTTCGCGGCGATCTCCGGCTCTGACGCGGCGGGGGCGGCAGCGGTTGGCCGTATGACCATCGCGCGGCTGGTGGAGGCGGGATACCCACGTCCATACGCTTGCGCATTGGTGGCCGCGGGGGCCTGTACAGGCATCCTCATTCCGCCGTCCATTGCCTACATCATCATCGGCCTTGTGCTCGGTATATCTGCATCCACACTGTTTCTCGCGGCACTCATCCCCGGTCTCGCGATCCTGCTTTCTATCTTGATCACCAACCTCATCGTGAACCGCATTCATGGCTATGAGGGTGGTGGCAACATCTCTTTCAGCGAATGGGCAGGCAATCTGGGCCGCTCCCTTAAATCCGGCTGGTACGCGTTTATCGTGCCGGGCATCATCTTCTACGGCATCTTCTCGGGCCGCCTGACGCCGACCGAAGCAGGGGCGACCGCGGTTGTTGTGACCATCCTAATGGGTTTCATCATGGGGACGCTCAAGCTGGCGGATTTCCCCGCCATGCTTGTCAGTTCGGCCAAGGTGAACGGTGTCATCCTGCCGATCATCGCCTTCTCCGCACCGCTGGCAGAAGCCTTGGCGATCATGGGTGTGCCTCAAGGCTTTGTCACCTCAGTGACCTCGCTCACCAATGAGCCGTGGATTTTGATCCTGCTGATGATCGGTATTCTGATCGCTGCGGGCTGTGTGATGGAGACGACGCCGAACATCGTGATCCTCGCACCGATCCTTGCGCCTTTGGCCGATAACATCGGCATGAACGAGATCCAGTTCTGCATCATGATGATCACCGCTCTGGGGGTGGGCTTTATCACACCGCCCCTTGGCCTCAACTTGTTTGTTGTATCTGGCATTACAGGCGAGTCTATTCTGAAGATTGCGGCGCGCGCCGTTCCCTTTGTATTGTGTATGTTCTTCGTCGTGCTGCTGATCGCCTATATTCCAGCCATCTCGACAACTCTGTTGCCCGATATTCTTAAGTAGGACCAAGAAAATATGACACGCGAATACCTTAAAAAAGCAACACTCACCGCGGACTCGGACGCTTCCGAGACGCATGAGATCGTCAAGAATATCCTCAATGATATTGAGGCGGGCGGCGATGCCAAGGCGCTGGAATACGCCAAGAAGTTTGATCGATATGAGGGCAACGTGATGTTGACCCCTGAGGAGATTGAAGCGGCCTGCGCGTTGGTGCCGGAAAAACTCAAGGCCGATATCCGGTTTGCCCATGACAACGTGAAACGCTTTGCCGAGGTGCAGAAAAGCACGCTAACGAATGTCGAGATTGAGATTGAGCCGGGCTTCATCGCGGGTCAAAAAGCGATTCCTGTGGATGCGGCAGGCTGTTACGTGCCGGGTGGACGTTATAGCCACATCGCCTCTGCGATCATGACCGTGACCACTGCTAAAGTCGCGGGTTGCCGCCATATCGCGGCCTGCTCCCCGCCGCGCCCCGGCGTGGGTGTGGCGCCAGCAATCGTTTATGCCGCGCATATTTCCGGTGCTGATAAAATTCTGGCCCTTGGCGGTGTTCAGGGTGTCGCGGCCATGACTTTTGGTCTGTTCGGTTTGCCAAAAGCGAACATTCTTGTTGGGCCGGGCAACCAGTTTGTAGCAGAGGCAAAGCGTATCCTGTTTGGCCGTGTGGGCATCGATATGATCGCTGGCCCGACCGACAGCCTGATCCTCGCCGACAAACACGCAGATGCGCATATCGTTGCGACTGATTTGGTTTCGCAGGCCGAGCATGGCTATAACTCTCCTGTCTGGCTGGTCACAGATGATCGCGCGATGGCGGAGAAAGTGATGGAACTTGTCCCCGGCCTGATCGATGATCTGCCAGAAATTAACCGCGAAAACGCGTTTGCCGCATGGCGCGACTATGCCGAGGTGATCCTGTGTGCCGACCGCGAAGAAATGGCGGCATGTTCCGATGATTACGCGCCAGAACACCTGACCGTTCAGGCGGAAGACCC
>RCNE010000671.1_pt1 | contig 18136 bp, 19 predicted proteins | sample 2041361 | NCBI WGS metagenome assembly RCNE01 (sample SAMN09708229, study PRJNA481090) | Marine sediment metagenome, whole genome shotgun sequencing project.
AAACAGCACATTGCGAATCAGATACGTCGTGCCAATGCGTTTAAGGTAGAGCGCCATGCGCATTCACAGAATAGAGAAAGACGCGCCTATGCAGAATTTGTTCATAAGTATTTTGTGTTGATCAAAGACTCAGCTTAGTTTTTAGGTGTTTTAGTCAGGTCAAAAACTAACTTACCTTTGACGAAAGTTTTAATCGTTTTACCACTAAAACCCCAGCCAGAGAAAGGCGTATTTTTACCACGACTAGTCATTTTATTAGTATCCAATTGCCAGAAGTCATTCGGGTCGTAAATACTCAAGTCTGCTAACCTGCCGACTTTTAAGCTTCCGGAAGCTTCGTTAATAAGTTTGGCGGGTTTATCTGTTAGGTATGAAATTGCTTGAGCTTCACCCAGCACTTTTTCTTCTACTAGTCTCATCACTAACGGTAACAGTGTTTCAAAACCAGAAATACCAGGGCTAGTCTCTTCAAAAGGCGCTAGTTTTGCGTCGATTTCGTGTGGTTGATGATCAGAACAAATAGCGTCTAACAAACCATCTGACGCTGCCTGGCGTAGTGCATCTCTATCACGCTCTGATCGCAATGGCGGCACTGTGTGACAAAGCGGATTGTAATCACAAACATCCATTTCAGTTAAGAATAATTGATGAGCTGCAACATCAGCTGTTACTGGTAAATCGTTATCTTTTGCCTGCTTTAGCATTTTGATGCTGTCGGCACTTGAAAGACGACAAAAATGAACTGGCGATTGTGTTTGCTCAACCAAAGTTAAAATTTGTGCCATCGCCGCAGTTTCTGCAGCAACAGGAATAGGATTCAATCCAAGACGTGTTGATAAAGGACCTTCGTGCATTCCGCCTGTAACCATTAATGAATGATCCATGGGATGTAAGAACAGTGGCATTTCGAAAGTCGCCGCATATTCCATCGCTTTACGAAGAGTCGCTAGGTCTTTAATCGGTTCATGGCCTTGGCTCAAGCCAACGCAATCTACGTATTTTAAACTACCCATGTGACTGAGTTGTTCGCCTTTCAGGTCTTGGGTTAATGCGCCTATGATACTGACACGGGCATAACCTGCTTTTTTTACTTTATTGCGAATTAGTTTAACTGTCGCACCACTGTCGATAGGACAGAGTGCCTCAGGCATGCAACAAATACGGGTAATACCTGCACTAACTGCACTGTAGGTTTCAAATGGAATTCGAGTTTTATTTTCTTGTCCTGGCTCGCGTAAATATGCACTGAGGTCGACTAAACCAGGTAATACCCATTTGTTTGTAGCATCAATGGTTTTTGTTGCTTTAAAGTCTTTTGGAATCGATTTACCAATGCCTGCAATTTTATTTCTTTTAATCGCTAGATCAGTGACTTCATCTAGCTTGTTGGCCGGGCTAAAAATGCGTGCGTTTTTTATAAGTATTTGACTCATTTAACTTCCCCTTCATTAGCTAGAGAAGCTTGCGAGGCCATAGTCATTGCCATCACCGCCATCCGAACTGCAACACCGTTGGTTACTTGTTGCAAAATAACTGACTGTGGGCCGTCGGCTACTTGTGAGTCTATTTCGACACCACGATTAACAGGTCCGGGGTGCATTACAATCGCATCAGGTTTTGCTAGTTTTAAACGTTCTTCGGTGAGGCCGTAACGTGCGTAATATTCGCGAACAGAAGGCAGTAAAGCGGTATTCATACGCTCGTGTTGGAGGCGCAACATAATCACGACGTCGACATTTTTTAGGCCTTGTTCCATATTGTTATAGACGTTTACACCCATTTGTTCGATACCACTTGGCATAAGTGTGTGTGGAGCGATCAAACGAATTTCGCCAGCACACAAAGTGGTTAAAGCATGGATTTCTGAACGTGCTACGCGAGAATGTTTAATGTCACCGACAATGGCAATTTTTAGCGGAGTAAAGTCAGGTTTGTGTTGGCGAATCGTCAGCATATCTAACATCGCCTGCGTTGGATGGGCATGTCTACCGTCGCCTGCATTGATTACGCTGATATGAGGAGCGCAATACTTTGCAATAAAATGTGCTGCGCTACTGCTGGAGTGACGCACTATAAACATATCACAACCCATCGCTTCGATATTTCGAATGGTGTCAAGTAGGCTTTCGCCTTTAGATGTGGCGGAGTTACGAATATCTAAATTGACTAGGTCAGCAGAGAGACGTTTTGCCGCTAGCTCAAAGGTCGTTCGAGTGCGCGTTGAGTTTTCAAAGAATAAATTCATCACGGTTTTACCGCGAAGCAATGGTGCTTTTACTTGTGCTTTACCAGGTAGCGAAACGAATTGCTGCGCTCGATCTAGAATTTCTTCAAGCAATAACGGCGGAATACCCTCAGTAGTGAGGAAATGTTTGAGTTTGCCATCAGCAGTTAACTGCATTGATGAGGGTAATGGGCCAGGTGTAATAATGACTCTATTCTCTCTGTTATTTATTTTTAAGTTCTTAGTTCATTAAAGAACGTGTGCAAAATAGCTGAAAAGTGGGGGGGTGTCTATTTAAGTACTCTTTTAATACTAATTAAAAGGCACTTCCCGTCTTTTTATAGGTTTTTAATTTGATTAAACGAAAACCACCCTTCGGATAGTCGTCGCTTCGCTCCAACATTATCTAGCAGAAGCTCGGCGCCATGTTTCGATTCTATTTATTGATGATACTTAATTCTAAATTGTTATCATCATTAGTTAGCTTGAAATAACTATTACTATCCATCTCTCGTCGAAACCCTACAACATTGGCTTCAACAGGTAATTCTCGATTTCCTCTATCAATAAGTACCGCTAGGGTAATACTTGATGGGCGACCAAAGTCGAATAATTCGTTCATCGCTGCTCTTATGGTTCGGCCTGTGAATAATACGTCGTCTACCAAAATGATATGTTTATTTTCCAAACTAAAAGGTAACTCAGAAGGCTTAATTTGCGGATGCAGACCGATACGACTGAAGTCGTCTCTATAGAAGTTGATGTTTAATTTTCCTAACGGTTCTTGAATATCTAATGCTTGATGTAGACGTTCAGCCACCCATACGCCAGCCGAATGAATGCCTACCATTACCGGCGCTTCAAGCTTATTTTTTTTGATGATGCCGCTAAGTTCTTGTGACATTTGTGCCAATAGGGCTTCTACGTCGTAGTTGATATCAATATTTTCGTTTGTACTCATTGGTTCCTTATATTTTAACTAAACGCGTTCCGTTTCATCCAGTTTTCTAGAATGATTGCCGCGGCAATTTTATCCACTTCATCTTTGCTTACTTTTTGCTTTCTGCCGCTTTGACGAAGTTGTTTTAACCGTTGAGCTGCTTCAATAGAAGTGAATTGTTCGTTTTCTTGATCAACCGCAATATTATAACGGCCTTGAATCTGATTACAAAATCGATCTATCTGCTTCTTTAGAGGGTTTTCGCTACCATCAAGTTCAATCGGCATGCCAACGACTATCTGTGCTGGTTGCCATTCTTTAAATAGTTTGCTGATACCATCCCAGTTGGGTTGATCACTTTTGCTGGTCAATGTGCATTCTGGTGTGGCACTACCTATAACGGTATTGCCAACGGCAACTCCAGTACGCTTTAAGCCAAAATCAAATGCGATAACTACTGACATTATGAAGCCCTAATAACTACGACAGGGCTAACTATTTTAATAGCTTTACTAATTTGCAAACTAGTCATGACCTGAAGCACCACTCATGGCGCTCAGGTTAATGCCTAAAATATCTGCAGCACCTTGCCAGCGCTGTTCAAAAGGCATATCAAAAATTATTTTTTTGTCGATAGGGCAGTTTAGCCAAGAGTTGTTCAGAATTTCTGATTCTACTTGGCCTCCAATCCAACTTGCGCAACCCAAAGTTAATAAGTAATTTTCAGGACCGTTGCCAGCTGCAATATCTAATAAAATATCTCGTGACGCCGTTACCGATAGATCATCATTAATTGCTAGAGTATTTTCCCATTTAGCAGTGCTATCGTGAATAACAAAGCCTTGCTCTATCTGCACAGGGCCGCCACGAAGTGCTGGCCTAGACTTTGGCGAGTCTGATATGTTTAATTGGGTATATTTGATTTTGGACGAGTCTGTTACTGGCTGGTCAGACCCAATTTCTAATTGTTTAAGGACTTCGTCGACAGTAATTTCAATCGGTTTGTTGATGGTCAAACCAAAGCAACCATCTTCATTGTGTTGGCAAATTAAAGTAACAGATTGTTTGAAGTAAGGGTCGTCAAGACCAGGCATCGCGATTAGTAGCTGACTTTGCAGATAGCTATTATCCACGGCCTTCTCGGAGGTTTTGTTAGTTTGCTCGCTAAGACTCTGCTTAGGTGTGTTTTGGTCTGTCATTATTGGGATTATCCCATAAATGCGGATTAGTTAGAGCTAAATTTCGCCTTTTCGCCCTTAGCCTTGTGGAAGACAATGGTGCGAGTGATGTTGAGTCGATCATATTTCGCACGAATCTTCTTTGGTAATGGCTCGTAAGGTGCGGCAAGTTTTACTATTTTCACAGCAGCATTATCAAGCACTTTTGAGCCTGAAGAAACAGAGATTTGGATCTCTTTGATTCGGCCAGCGCGATCGAGTGTGGTATTTAAAATTAAAGTACCACTTAGGCTTAAATCTAAAGCTTTTTTAGGGAAGTTAATATTACCAATACGCTCTAATTTTTTAGACCAGTTATAAATATATTCGGCCTCTACAGTGCCTTTAGCGCTTAATGAATCGACAAAATGAATGCGGGGTCGTTTCGCAAATGCTTCTTCTTGGCTGCTCATCTCTGCCATTAGTTTTGCAATAGCTTGTGTTTGTTCTGAGTTGTCGATAGTTTGAACGACTGGTGCCTCTTGAGGTTTTTCTTCAGGAAGCTTTTCTACCGACTTATTGGTTTTACCCTTGGTAGTTAGTATTTCTGGTTCTGGCTTTGGTACAACTTCAGCAACGCTTTTTTCAGCAGTAACCTCATCTGCACCGACATCTAAATTTTCTTCATCTGCTGCGAACTGACTTTTTAGACGACTTTTATCGTCTTTACTGCCGCTTCCTTGTTGGTTGGCATTAGCTATATAGTCAGCTTCATCTGGAGCTTCAACATTCTGAGGAACAACCATCGTAATATCAAACGTAGGTGAAGGTGCTGATGCAGGAAAATCAGGAAGCCTAAAACCCATCGCATAAAGCCCTGCGTGCAGCAGTAATGAAATAGGGATAGTAAGATAAAGTGGATTCTTACCAAAAATAGTAAGTTTAGACGACTCGGAAACATCAGGACTTGTTGTCTCTGATGGTTTCATTTTAGAAGATGATGTTGAAGATATAAATGACATAGGCTTTATTGTTATTCGTTAGCAATATTGTTGATCAATAATCTTTTTATTTTACTATTCGCAAAAATAGCGCTGTACCTATTTCTAGCTATTCCATTAGGCAAATTCCATTAATACACATGTTTAATAAACGCTAGCTGAATAATCACTTAAAACGTGATTTTTTATTAAATGAACGCTGTGTCTCAGAACGGTACTAAAAGTTACTACTCGGTGTTGTCTGCAATAATTACTATCTTGCTTGGATTGAGTTGGTTTACTTGCTTCGCAATTTCTAGTGGAATCAACGCACGCTTACCACCTAAAAAGCTAATCGCAAGTTCACCATCAGCCAGCTTTTGCTGTTGATCTTCATTCACAAACAAATACTTAATCGTTGTTCCTACTACAAAATTATAACGAATTTCAGCAGTTTCATCATTTAGCAGGTTGTCAGTAAGCAGTTTATTAATTTTATCGTTGGTTATTTTCTTAAGTCTTGCTGCTTCCTGCTTCTTCCTTGCTGCCTCTTGCTTTTCTGTTCTTTCAACTGACGCACGTTCTTTATAGAATTGAGCTAGGTCTGACTCTTCTTTTTTAGGTTTTTTAGCAGCAGTAATTTTTGGTTTATTGGTATTGTTTGGTCTTTTAATATTATTACTAGGCTTATGTCTTTTCGGCTTTTCGGCTGCTTTTTTAACTTGTTCTTCAGTAACAAGCCCTGCTTTTAAAAATTGGTCGCTAAATGAACTCATAGATTCTAAATAGGAAGTCTAAAAAACTGAGTTTAACACTAACATTTGGTATCTCAATGGTAACTTTAAAAAAATGTATACTGTTTTACCAATAGCCGCAGAGTCGCTATAATGCCTCATCTTTTTTAACATCCTAAAATGGTCATTATGAATATTGATAATATTGAAGTTGGAAGTAACATACCTGAAGAAGTTAATGTAATCATCGAGATTCCTGCACAATCTTCTCCTGTAAAGTACGAGATCGAAAAAGAAAGTGGCGCGCTATTAGTTGACCGTTTTATGTCAGCACCTATCTTCTACCCTGCTAACTATGGTTTTGTACCTCACACTTTGGCTGAAGATGGAGATGCGCTTGACGTTTTAGTAGTAACTCCTGTGCCGTTAGTACATAACTGTGTTATTGCTGCGAGACCTATCGGTATCTTAGAGATGACTGACGAAGCAGGTCGTGACTCAAAGGTATTAGCTGTTCCTGCACAAGGACTACAATCTTCATCTGACCACATACAAGAAATAAATGATCTTCCTCCATTATTACTAGAACAAATCGAACACTTCTTCGAGTACTACAAAGTATTAGACAGTGACAAGTGGGTAAAAATCGACGGTTGGAAAGGCGCTGATGTTGCTAAACAAGCTGTGATTGATAGCATCAAAATGTATCAAGACAGTCTTAAATAGAACCAAAAATTAAATAAAAAAATAACTAGCTGATACTCTGTTATTAGCTGGTTATTTGATTTTAGCTATACCGATGATTTTAATAAGCCAAAGCTAAAATATAATTAATAAAATACGAAGTCGTGAAAGTCTTATTGGCTTTAACATGGACAAATAATTATCCGGTTGAACTCTCACTCTAATTTGTCATCAGACACTATTGTTAAGTAAACACAGTTGAATACAAGGTTTTAAACCACAAAACGTCAAGTTCAATAATAAGTAAGAGGGTGTGTTTTTATTATTTTAAATGTAATAATTCAAGCATCGCATGGGGTTTGGCACAATGGAAAAACGGGTAACAGTAAAAAGTGAACGTGAGGAGTATCGTTTATTCCGTTCGCGTGCCTATTTCGCTGCTTTATTGGTTTTAATCGCTCTATCTATAGTATTTGCTCGTTTGGTTTTTTTACAGATGAACCAGTTTGAGCATTTCACCTCATTATCTAAAGAAAACTATCAAAAACGTATCCCTGTACCTCCTGTTCGCGGTCTTATTCATGACAGGAACGGCGTAGTGTTGGCTGATAATCATATTGAATATGTTTTAGAAGCGGCTGAAGACAACGTAAAAGATATGTCTGATAGCTTGTCTAGGTTAATGCAGTTGCTCCCAATTACCCTTCAAGAAATCAATAAATATAAACAAAAACTACGCGTTAATTCACGCTTTCTGCCCGTCGTATTACGTAAGAATCTTAGCGAAAAAGAAATTGCCATATTTTCAGCAAACCGATCACGTTTTCCTGGATTTAAAGTCAGCGTAAGGGTGCAACGCAATTATCCCTTGGGTTCATTAGCGAGTCATTTAATTGGCTATGTCGGCAGAATAGACAAACGCGATGTGAAGAAATTTAGTGAGTATGAAAAAACAAACTATAGCGGCACCACTCATATCGGTAAGTCGGGTATCGAAAAGCAATACGAGTCGCTCTTGCATGGCGAAGCAGGTTACGAATTAACCGAAGTTGATGCGCACGGAAAACCGCAGCTAAAATTAGATGAAAAAGCTCCGATTACTGGTGAAGACTTATTCCTAAGTATTGATCTAGAATTACAAATAAAAGCTGAAGAGTTACTCAAAGAACACAATGGCGCTGCGGTTGCTATTGATCCTAGAAATGGTGAAATTTTAGCGATGGCAAGCATGCCGACCTATGACCCTAATTTGTTTGTAAATGGTATTTCATATGCCAATTACAACGCCTTACGCGACAACATTGATAAGCCATTAATTAATCGAGCAATACAAGGGTCTTATCCGCCAGGTTCTACGATTAAACCAATGGCAGGAATTGCAGGTTTAAATTCTGGTGTAGTGACAACTACTAGTTCAGTTTATGGTAAAGGGTTTTATCAAATTCCTGGAAATAGGCGTAGATTTAGATGTTGGAAAAAAGCAGGTCATGGCCATGTCAGCTTGAATCGTGCGATTTATCAGTCCTGTGATGTTTATTTTTATGATCTTGCGTTCCGCATGGGAATAAAACGCTATTCAAAAGCCATGGCGCGTTTCGGCTTTGGTGTTCGAACGGGCATCGATTTACCGCATGAAGGCAAAGCATTAATGCCAACGGCAGAATGGAAACGTAAGCGTTTTGATCAGTTTTGGTATCCAGGCGATACGGTTAATACGGGCATTGGACAAGGCTTTTTTACCGCAACACCATTACAGCTAGCTCAGGCAACGGCAATTATGGCGAACCGTGGTCGACAATATCGCCCGCATGTTCTGCGCGCAACGCGAGTCTCACGTAATTTACCGCAAAAACTAGTTACCCCAGAAAAATTACCTTCGGTTGGTGTGACAAAATTAAGTTATTGGGATGATGTAGTTCGTGGCATGACCAATGTAGTTCATGGGGCACATGGAACTGCAAGAGGTTCTGCTGCAGGTGCAAAATATCGTTATGCAGGTAAAACAGGTACCGCACAGGTTTTTGGCATTCCCCAAAACAAAACCTACGATGCCACCAAATTAAAGAAAAAATTACATGACCATTCTCTTTTTGTTGCATTTGCACCTGTGGATAATCCTCGTATTGCATTGGCTGTAATTGCCGAAAATGCAGGTAGCGGCAGTAAAGTAGCAGCGCCGCTTGCGCGTAAATTACTAGATACCTATTTGCTTACGCCACAACAGAAAGAAGAGTTAATAGTGAATAGCGATGCAACAGAATCAGAGTCATCTCCATCGTTGATGAATATTAATAAATTGCGGATAGAGGCGGAGTTAAAGAGGAAACTTAAAACTCAAGCATCAGTAGATAGCTCAAAGAATAAGCCTATGAGCAAAACCACTATAAAGGCTGTGCAATGAATCAAAATAACTCTTCAGGGTTTAGCGCTTATGTTTTTCGCTGGTTAGCTTCATTAGATTTGGTGCTTCTGGTGGCACTAGCTTTGTTAATTGCCTTGGGAACCATCATATTATATAGCGCTAGTGGCGAAGACGTAAGAATGATGAATAAGCACACGATTCACCTAGTGTTGGCAACGATTGTGATGTTGGTAGCGACACAGTTATCTAGTGATTTACTTAGGCGCTGGTCGTTTTGGATTTATATCTTTGGTGTCGTCTTGTTGGTCTTGGTACTTGTGCAAGGCACTATGGGAAAAGGCGCACAACGCTGGTTAGAAATAGGCAGTTTACGCTTTCAACCTTCTGAAGTAATGAAGCTAGCGGTACCAATGATGGTTGCTAGCTACCTGTCTAAAAAGAATTTACCACCAAGTTTTAAAGATGTATTTGTGGCTTTTATGCTAGTTTTGGTGCCAATGATGCTGATTGTTAAGCAGCCAGATTTAGGTACCTCATTGTTAGTTGGCTGTGCTGGTTTTTTTGTTATCTACTTTGCAGGTTTACCCTGGAAATGGTTAGGTGCAACTGTAGCTGCAGCTGCGATCGCTGCTCCATTGGTTTTCTACTTTGGAATGCATGATTATCAGCGTCAGCGTGTTTTGACTTTATTTGATCCTGCTGCCGATAGACTTGGTTCTGGCTATCATATTATTCAATCCACCATTGCGATTGGTTCGGGCGGATTTTATGGTAAAGGCTGGTTGAATGGTGATCAGTCTCGCTTGGATTTTTTGCCAGAAAGACATACTGACTTTATCTTTGCAGTATTTGGCGAAGAGTTTGGTTTACTCGGCAATGGTATTTTATTTTTACTGTATTTGTTTGTTATCTGGCGTGGTTTGTACTTAGCAATGAAAGGGCATGACACCTTTGCTAGGTTATTAGGCGGCAGTTTAAGTCTCACGTTTTTCATTTATTTATTAGTAAATACTGGCATGGTGAGTGGCATTCTGCCTGTCGTGGGTGTGCCATTACCATTGATTAGTTATGGTGGAACTTCTTTGGTGACCTTGATGGCGGCGTTCGGTTTGTTGATGGGATTACGCCGTCGTAAAAGAGGTTATGATCAAAACAATTAAAAAGACACCCCCTACCTTTTGGGCGGTTTTCATTAAATAAGGGCAAAATAATGACAAAAATCAGAATATTTTTATTCGGTATTTTACTGATAGCTTCAAACAGTGCTTATGCGAATGGCGATTATATGTCTTACCCAGCTATGCAGCGCTTTATTCAGCACATGGTTGAAGCGGGGTTTTCAAAAAACTATCTGCTTCAAACTTTCTCAAATATTAAACGTGATGAAAGAATTCTCGAACTCGTTAACTCTCCTGCGGAAGGCAAACCATGGAGTAAATATCGTCCTATTTTTCTCACGGAAGATCGTATTCGCACAGGGCTTGGTTTCTGGAATAGACATGAACCAGTAATTAAAGCTGCAAGTCAGCAATTTGGTGTAGATCCTGAAATTATTGTCGCAATTATCGGTGTTGAAACTTTCTATGGACGCAATACAGGCAAGCATAATGTGCTGAGAAGTCTCACTACGTTGGCGATGGACTTTCCTAAACGCGAAAAATTCTACACCAGCGAGCTAAAAAACTATCTTCAATTTATCCGTGAAGAGAAGATCAATAATCCTTCGATTCTTACTGGCTCATACGCTGGTGCAATGGGTTTAGGCCAGTTTATATCTAGCAGTTATCGGAATTATGCGATCGATTTTAATCGTGATGGGTACAAAGACTTGTGGCATCCCGAGGATGCAATTGGCAGCGTTGCCAACTATTTTGCCCGACACGGCTGGCAAAATGACGGCGATGTTACAGTACCTGCTACAATTTTAGGCAATTTGTATGGTAATATTGTAGTAACAAAAGCAAAAAAGCCGGTTCATACACTTTCTCAATTGAAGCAACATGGCGTTAAATTGCAAGGTGCATTGAACTCAAATCGTGTTTCGTTACTCCAACTAGAAGGAGCGAATGGCTTAGAGCATTGGGTAACGGGCGATAACTTTTATGTTATCACTCGCTATAACCATAGTCCGAAATATGCGATGGCTGTATTCCAACTAGCTTGGGAAATAAAACGTAGGAAACGCTAACAAATTTACCATAAAAAAGTTAAGCACTCTTACATAATAAGTAGAACAACCATTATCCAAAAGGGGACGATAATGTTAAACAGTAAACTAAAAATTAGCACGAGCGTTATATTGCTTGTTACAGCAACTGGGCTTTCAGGTTGTAGCACTGTAGGTCAATCCGTTAAAAGTTTAACTAATTTTGGTGGTAGTAACGCGACCGATATTGATAACACATTAATTATTCCACCAACGCTAAAAATGCCTGTTAGCAATTCAAATCAACCTGTTGCTGCACGTCAGCCTAAACAGGCACAGCAACAAGTTCAACGTGCGCCACAGCAAGCTAAACCACGCAAAGCGGTGTATCAGCCATCGGCAAATTACTACATTATTGTAGGCACATATCCAGATCAGTTAGATGCACTTGATACCTTCACGCGTTTATCATCAATCGGTCTAAAGGGCGCAACGATGGAATCTCGTCGTACAAAAGCAGGCTCTTTATTGCACATGGTGCGCTTAGGCCCATACTCTAAACAAGAAGATATTGATAAAGCGAAGGATAGTCTGACTAATACAGGTATGTCACAGTTTAAAGTTGTTAAAAACTAAGCTATCTCGGAGTTTTTGGATTAAACTATCGAATTTTTTAAATCGCTTTTTAAATCTATAGGAAGCGTATTTTATTCATTTTAAAAAGTGGCTATGAAGAATATCATTTTAAGATCCTCAGTAAGTTTCATTTTATTTTTTCTATTGTCCAATATGGTAATGGCTGCGGGTGTTTCTGCTCCAGAGATAAAAGCTAGCAGTTATCTGCTCGTCGATTTTCACAGCGGCGTAGAATTAGCAGAAAAAAATTCTGATAAACAAATAGAGCCTGCCAGTATCACCAAGCTAATGACGGCTTACGTTATCTATAAAGAGTTAAGCAAAGGCACTATAAAGACTGACGATAAAGTACTCATCAGCAAAAAAGCATGGAAGATGGAAGGCTCACGAATGTTCGTCGAGGCGGGTAAAAAGGTCGCTCTTAATCGGATGTTGAATGGCTTAGTTGTTCAGTCAGGCAATGATGCTGCAGTAGCGCTATCAGAGCATATCGCAGGTAGCGAAGCGGCTTTTGTAGCGAAGATGAATAAACAAGCTATAGCTTTAGGGATGAGATCAACCCAATTTCAGAATTCAACTGGCTGGCCTGCCGAAAATCACTACACAACGGCAAGAGATATAGTGTTACTTACGCGAGCTTTGATTCGTGATTATCCTGAATATTACAAAATGCATGCCTTAAAAGAATACACTTACAACGGTATTAAACAATACAACCGAAATAAATTGTTGTGGCGCGATGACACTGTTGATGGTGTTAAAACAGGACATACAGAATCTGCAGGATATTGTTTAGTGTCTTCTGCATTACGTAATGATATGCGTTTGATTTCAGTAATTTTAGGTGCTGATGATGAAAAATCGCGTGCCGATTACAGCCAAGAATTATTAGAGTTTGGTTTTAGATTATTTGAAACACATAAACTCTATGATAAAGGTTCTGTTCTCGCTGATGCTAGGATATGGAAAGGCACGAAAAGTACAGTACCTGCGGGAATAGTAGATGATTTCTACGTGACCGTTCAAAAAGGCCATTACAAACAACTCAAGGGCTTGATGGAATTGGATAAGTCACTCGACGCACCAGTAAAGCGTGGCGATGTTGTAGGCACTGCTATCATCAAAGATGGTGATCAAATAGTATCTGAAGTTACATTGCTGGCACTCGATGCGGTCGATGCAGGTGGTTTCTGGACTAAAGTAACGGATAGCGTAAAAAAGCTATTTAACTAAAGCTACTTTTTGTTATTGTTCTGCATACGAATATTGCAGAATGAGCGCGAACTACTATGTCTTCGAAAAAAACGTCTTCCAAAAATCTTTCTGTTCTTTGTTCTAAACAAGAAGCTAGCAAAAACCTTAATACAGACCTTAACAAAGAGACGGAAGAAGAATCCCTGATTGAATTTCCTTGTGAGTTTCCCGTTAAAGTTATGGGGCCTGCACTTCCTGAATTTCATACGGCTATTGCAAAAATTGCAAAAACTCACGATACAGAGTTTGATGAAAGTCAAACTACACAGAATGTCAGTAAGACAGGCAAATACGTTAGCTTAACGTTAAATATTCACGCCAAAGATAAGCCTCAATTAGATGCGATCTACAAAGACTTCACTAAGCATGAGTTAGTCCTCTGGGCGCTTTAATCCTAGTTATATGTCATCGCAATCGGACAACTCGCATCTCGTAATAAAGCAGCTGGGCTTAGCAGACTATCAGAGTGTCTGGCAATCGATGCAAGACTTTACCAAGGCGCGTGTTGAAACCACCCCTGATGAACTCTGGATCGTTGAGCACCCAGCTATTTTTACCCTTGGTAGAAACGGTAAACCAGAGCATATATTGCATGACTCAAACATTCCCGTTATTAAGGTTGATCGTGGCGGGCAAGTCACTTATCACGGTCCCGGACAAATTGTTATTTACCTATTGCTAGACTTGCACAGACGTAAGCTGGGAATACGAAGTTTAGTCACGTTGATTGAAGATACTATCGTCGAATTACTAGGGCAGTATAATCTGATCGCGAATAGTGACCCAAAAGCACCAGGGGTATATGTTGATGGAAAAAAAGTAGCCGCTTTAGGTTTGCGCGTATCCAAAGGCCGAACAACCCATGGTTTAAGTTTGAATGTGGATATGGATTTAACGCCGTTTTCGTATATTAATCCCTGTGGTTATGAAGGATTAGAAGTGACGCAAACGAGAAGCTTAGGTATTGATGAAGATATGCCTACTCTCGCAGCAAAACTTCAACTTATGCTTGAGGAACAATTACAAACGTTGTTTGAAGCAGGTGAAGCTGTTTAAAAGGACACCCCCACCTTTTATGAGGTTTTTCAAACCTCACCCTTACGGGTAATCGTCGCTGAGCTCCAATATTGTCTCGGCCAAGCCTCGGCTTACCTGTTTTGCCTAGTTAACCACCTTGGGAACTTATCATGCATATTCAGGTTGATTACCCATTTTCCATTTAATCCCGCAACCAACAGAAGGAATTTGATCTTCTGGCGCATCGTTACCAGCAATTAAGCTATCAACAGCAATGCGCATATCATTGCCTGTTACATCAATTCCTGAGTTAGGACGTGCACTGTCAAATTGACCACGGTAATAAAGCTTATGTTGAGCATCAAACAAAAAGAAGTCAGGCGTACAAGCGGCTTTGTACTTAGTTGCAATCTCTTGTGTTTCATCAAATAGATACGGGAAGCTGTATCCATAATCCTTAACATCTTCAATCATTTTTTCTGGACTGTCTGCAGGATAATTATCTACATCATTTGAATTAATTGCGATCACTTGCAAACCTTGTGTTTGATAATCTTTGGCAAACTGCTCAAAGGCTTCTTTTAACAAAATCACGTAAGGGCAATGATTACAAATGAAAGCGATCAAGACAGGCTGATCTTTAAAATCAGACAGCGATACCTTATTTTGAGTTGAAGGCTCTAAGAGTGAAAACTCTGGAGCTTGAGTGCCTAAATCCAGCATGGTTGAGGGAGTTAATGCCATAGTTCTATACCGTAATCTAAATAATAGCACCCTAGTGTAAATTGCTTGCTGTTAGTAATGCAATATTACTCAATGGGAATAACGAGGAGGAAAGGTGTTCATATAAAGAAGCCCGAGAACTCGCGTTACTCGGGCTTAAATTCTAACAAGAGAACTACTTTTTTATTACAAGGAGAGAGTAAATATCGAAGTAGATTAGCAAACTTTCATACTGTCGGGACAGTATGGAAGGGCTTAAGGTGACTCTGACCAAGTCCAATAATTTTAAGCTTGCTAAAAGTGCTTAAATATTATCGGCTTGGTCAGAATCTCATTAAAAAAAACCTACAACGTTATTAAGATAAATAACGAATCAAAAAGAAATTTGGATGCGGTTATTTAGTTTCTATTTATAAGTAATGACTGAATTTCAGCATTAGACAGATTCGCTAAAGTCAGTGAGCTGTTTTTAGCTTTAACTACTGGTGCATTTATGCTGTTAAGACGAACAACTTTATCAAGTAGATTCTGATTATTTGTTTGCGCCTTAGGTTGTTGACGAGATGCAGTCTGAGCAAAATTATTAGCATTCGTACCAAGTATGTTTGCCGCTTGCACTAACTGCTCACGACTAAAACCACGACTTGATGGAGCTTTATTCTTCGCATACATTGCATTAGGAATATTTCGCATGTGTGCAGGTGTATAACGGTAATGTCCGGTAATAGGAAAGGCGAAAAGCATATCTTCTAATTGAGGCCCACGTGCAATGTTATGCACAACCATCAAACGATTAGGATCAGCTTTTGAACGTTTATTAACGACCACACCAATATGCGGAAGATCAGGTCCAACCATCCAAGAAACTACATCACCTGGCTTATAATTACGTGGATTGTGAGTGATATTTAATCCAGCTCCACGACGTTGAAAGAACTTACGTAAGTTATAAACACGACGATGATCGATGTTCGTATCAGGTCTAGATAATCCCCATTTTTTAGGATTAGGGTAGGAGTTAAAAGCAGCGGTCATATCACGATGAACTTGTTCTTGAAGATCCACACCTAGTTTGCGATATGAACGAATCACAACGTCAGTACAAACTCCAATATGCGGCGAAACATCACCACCTGGATAGCCAATTTTCACATACGAACCGTCATATCTGACTTTAGAACGTAAACGACCCAATGCTGCATTAGATAGTTTGTTATTGAATGAATTTGCGTAAGGAATTCTGTTGTACCGACGAGATGGCGTTTTCCTAGGTGAAAGCTTCTCATAAACCACTGGCACTTTTTCAGCAGCCTTTTGCACTACTGGAGCTTTAGGCGCTGTTTGAACCTTAGTTTGTGGTCTCGTGCCTGAGCACGATGTGATTGCTACAGAAGCAATTAACAGCGGTAATACAGTGCATATCTTTTTTATCATGGAAGTTTCCCTTTTCTTTTTTTTCATTCAGTATAACCATCTGTTAATGAGTACCAGCTTAATCACACTAATAATTCAGATTTAATTCTTTGCAATTTTCTCTAAAACATAAGCGCTCGCAATAAATGCAAAACTTGCCGTTACCATGACTGAAGAGCCAATACCCCCTGCGCAACTCAAATCCGTCGGCTCAGAAGATGTCACTGGCTTGTGGATACTCATTTCACCACTGAGAGTAGCATATTTCAAATGCTCGGATGAGAATACACAAGGCACAGAAAAACGCCTTTTATCGTTTCTCGAAAACCCATACTCTTGGCGTAATAACTTGCGTGTTTTTGAAAGTAAAGGGTCGTGTATTGTATTAGTTAAATCTGCAATTTTTATTAAGCTCGGATCTGTTTGTCCGCCAGCACCACCTAGTGTGATAATTTTTATTTTACGACGTTTGCACCAGTTGATTAATGCTGCTTTCACGCGTGAGCTATCGATGCAATCAATAATGTAATCAGCACTTTCATTAATCGTCTCGGCCAAATTATCTCGAGTGATAAAATCATCAATCAATGTCACTTCACAATCAGGATTGATTTCACGAATTCGATCTGCCATCACATCAATCTTGTTTCTACCCAAGGTGCTAGTCATTGCGGGGAGTTGTCGATTGATATTTGATTCTGCCACAACGTCCATATCGATAAGGGTCAATTTGCCGATAGCATTTCTAGCTAAGGCCTCCACAGCCCAAGAACCTACACCGCCAATACCAATAACAATCACGTGAGCTTTTTTGAAATTAGCTAACGCGTTATTACCATATAATCGTTCAACACCACCAAAACGGCGCGTGGCATCATGTGTCGGACTAGGAGTCATAAGAGTAAAGTTTTCCAGTAAATCGAAAAGATAACTCAGCTTAAAGTCTTTTGCGAAAGGTATCTTAAAGAATTCACGATTATTTTGAAATTAAATCAGCCATACGTAGCAATTAGTAATAATTTTGATATACAATTACCGAATAGTTAATGTTTGGGAATTATAGTTCCAATAAAGGGGTCATTAATGAAGAAGAATCAGATCAACCACAATGCATTGACGCATCTGGTAGAAGCAGATGCAGTATCGGTAGTTATTGTAAAAGCGGTGGGTGACACATGGGCGCTAACGGTTCAAGTAGGTGATTCACTCAAAATAGTCATGGCAAAGAATAGTGGCAAGCCACGCGTTTGGCGAAAACTAGACACCTTAGCTAAATACTTGAAGGATCTTGGTATAGAGAAATTCCATGCTGACGTCTCTAAATATGATCCATCGCAAAAAAGTCTCAGACGTCCGGATAGTGCCAAAACACTTAAACAGACACACAAATCTCATCAGTCATTGCAGCAACCATTACAAGAGCCACCGCAGCAATCAACGCCAATACCTGCAACTGAAGTAGCTGAGCATGAGCCCGTATCTGAATATATACCTGAGCCACTATTAAAAGTGAACGTCCAGCCCCAACAAGCACAACCTGAAATTGACGATGTAGATGTCACTGATGCTGTAAAAGTAAACCCAACAGATAAAGCGATTCAGTTAGCGAAAGAACGTTGGGAACATCGACGAGCTAAAATCTTGCAAGAAGAGAACCCAAGGGCCAAATAGAGAATAGAATCTGTTTAGTAGATTATAATGACACCCCCCACCTTTTTGCCTGTTTCTATGGAAATGACCAAGCTGAGACATTATTTGAGCTTAGCGAAGATTACCCTTGCGGGGTACTTTGACAATGCTCATCAGAACTGTCATTTATAATGATTCTGATTAATAAAGGATTTTTTAAGTAAAAAACATCTTGTA
>RCNE010000672.1_pt1 | contig 18129 bp, 17 predicted proteins | sample 2041361 | NCBI WGS metagenome assembly RCNE01 (sample SAMN09708229, study PRJNA481090) | Marine sediment metagenome, whole genome shotgun sequencing project.
ACTGTACTTGCTTTCTGTTGCACTTGTCCTCACCTCTCGGCGGACGGGCGTTACCCGCTATACTGCACTATGGTGTCCGGACTTTCCTCTTCCTACCGAAACAAGTTCAGCATGAAGCGATAAGGTGGCCTGCTGGGGGCAAATGTACTGCAATTGTTGATAACTAAAGATGATCTCTCTTTTAATTTCTATAAAGAATACCCTCCTATTTTTATATTTGTAATAGCGTTTAATTTACCCAATTTGGAACCATTTATTGTATCGGCACGGAAGTATAGACCCCAGACATTCAAGGATGTTGTTGGGCAACAGTCCATTACCAATACCCTCCAAAATGCAATCAATAACGACCACTTAGCGCAGGCCCTTTTATTTTGCGGCCCAAGAGGTGTAGGAAAAACAACCTGTGCTAGAATATTAGCAAAGCAAATAAATTCTGATGGCACCGAAAGTCCTGACGAGGATTTTGCATTTAATATTTTTGAGTTAGATGCGGCATCCAACAACGGAGTAGACCAAATACGAGAATTGATTGATCAAGTCCGTATTCCACCGCAAGTGGGTAAATACAAGGTCTATATTATAGATGAGGTGCATATGCTATCCACAAATGCCTTCAACGCATTTCTAAAAACCTTGGAGGAGCCTCCCAAACATGCCATTTTTATTTTGGCGACTACCGAAAAACATAAAATCATCCCTACCATCCTATCGCGCTGTCAAATATTTGATTTTAAGCGTATAACGGTAAAGGATGCAGCAGAATATTTGAAGTATATTGCCGAAAGTCAAGGTATTAATGCAGAAGAAGACGCCTTGCACATCATTGCCCAGAAGGCAGATGGCGCTATGCGAGATGCCCTTTCCATTTTTGACCGTGTTGTAAGTTTTTCAGGAAAAGAATTGACCAGAAAAGCGGTTACGGAAAACTTGAATGTGCTCGACTACGACACCTATTTTAAGGCTACGGATTTTATCCTACAACACAACATTCCGAAAGCTCTTGTACTTTTCAACGAAACCTTGGCGCTTGGTTTTGATGGACACCACTTTATATCAGGACTTGCATCTCACTTTAGGGATTTGATGGTCTGTCAGCATCCGGAGACCATTGCGCTATTAGAAGTTGGGGAAGCCGCACAGAAGAGCTATAGAGAGCAATCACAACGCACCTCTTCCAGTTTCTTATTACGAGCCTTAGATTTGGCTAATGAATGTGACCTCAACTATAAAACAAGCAAAAACCAGCGATTGCTGGTGGAGCTTACACTAATGAAACTTGCCTCTATCGATTTTGATGGAGAAAAAAAAAATCCTGAATCCCTAGCACTTCAGCATAAGACCATCGACTTTATTGCTCCTTCGGCATTTTATCAAAATATTCCAACCGCTCCAAAAACAGCTGCCACAAATCAAAAGTCTCAAGCACCTATTGCCGAAAACCAGGTTGCGGAGCCTGGCGCAACTATTCGGGTAAAAGAAATAGCACCAGAAGAAGTAAAATCTGAACCTATTGTAGTCACTGAAAAAGAAGCTACGCCCATTCTCCAACAAGAAGTAAATGCAGCACCAAAGGAATCCGAAAAATCCCATGGTAGTAAGGTAAATATAAATATTCCAGCAAAACGGGTATCTGGCCTATCCATATCTAGTTTAAAGGCAAAAAAGCAACACGAGCTAAATAAAATTGAAGTTGTTATAGATGAAGATGCCCTGCCTAAAACTCCATTTACCCAAGAGACCTTGCTACAACATTGGAACGATTTTGTTAACCAAATAGATGCCAAGGGTCAAAAAATATTGGCATCTAACTTAAGCGTAGATATTCCTAAACTAAAGAATGATGTTATCATTTGTATTGAAATGCCCAACGATACAATGAAAAAGGAAATAGAGCGTGAAAATTATGAATTAATGGAGTATTTGAGAGCGAAACTCCACAATCACTTCATACAACTTGAGGTTTCAGTTAATGAAAAAAGTGCTAAAAAATTCGCATTTACGCCAGAAGAGAAATACGAAAAATTACGCGAGAAGAATCCTGCGATTGACCTACTGCGAAAAGAGTTCGACTTAGATCTTTGATTTTAGTCTTAACCTTAGAACATAAATAAAACAGACGAAGGCGATAATCAACAATCCAAAAGCTTCCCTGCCCAACTCCACTGATTTAATATCACCATCATCCAAATCAAATCCCTGAAAATCGGAAGGATACAGATACACAAAGCCTATAAAACATGCTATTCCAGCGACTAAAGGAACTAGAGTAGTTAGCTTATCTAAAGCAAAAAGAAGAGAAATAAAGGCCGCTGCTGTATAAATAATAATCCAAATTAAGGAATCTGGATCGTTATACTGTACCGCAGCTCCGATAGCAAATAATCCTGTAAACAAAAAACCGATAAGCTTAAATAACGTATTCATCCTAATTTAATTTATAACCTGATTTTCAATAACTTGATAGACATCCACGGCTTCAATAACACCGTCTTTAATTGACGCGTTAGTATTGCTAATCAGTATTGGATAATCCGCTATATCATCTGGAATTCGACCATGAGACCCTTTTATCAAGGTAGCATCTATTGGAATAATATTCATTACGGTTCTAAAACCTAATTTCTTTTTCAAGAGTTTCCCAACCACTTTTGCCATCACCAGTTTATCCTTAGGATCAGTCATCATTTCTACCGGATCATAGCCAGGTTTTTTATGAATATCTACCATACGGGCATAATCGGGTGCCTTGGCATCGTCCAACCAAAAATAATAGGTAAACCAAGAATCCTTGTCGGCTACCACAACCAAATCCCCACAACGTTCGTGCTGTAAGTGTTTCTGGTCAATCTCATCTCCTGACAATACCTGCTCCACACCCTCTTGTTGACTAATCAATTTTTTGATATCGGCCAGATGTGCTTTATTTTTAATATAAATATGCGCTATTTGATGATCTGCAACCGCAAAGGCATCACTAACGCCAGCATCCAAAAGCTCCAGACCTCTTTCTACTCGAACACTTAAATATCCGTTTCTGCGCAGCACCCTATTGAGATGTACCGGCCTGTTTACATTTGTAATTCCGTATTCGGACAGGAGTGTAATATTGGCTCCTGCTTTTTCGTAATATTCTACGAGCTGCTGCACCACCCCATCAATCTCGTTTAAATCTTTGGAAATAACACTAAAATCTAACCCGTAGCGCTGTAGGTTATAATCTAGATGAGGCAGATAAATAAGAGTCAATGTAGGATCATGAAGCTCATCTGTCTGTATTGCCGCATTCGCTATCCATTGCGAAGAATTAATCGTTGTTTTTGGACCCCAAAATTCAAATAAGGGAAACGTTCCCAAAGAACCTTGCACCGTATCCCTAAGCGCCGCAGGTTGGGAATAAATATCTGGAATTTTACGTCCGTCCGCTAAATAATTAGGCCTTGGCGTAATACTATAATCTGCGGTGGAATACATATTATACCACCAAAAATGATTGGCACAGGTAAAACTAACATCTTTCGCTTTTAAGGCATCCCATATTTTGGGCTGTTGCACCAAATGATTGGATTGACGCCAAAACTTGACCTCACATTCTTCCTTAAAATACCATCCATTCCCTACAATACCATGTTCCGAAGGCCATTTTCCTGTCAAATAGGTGGATTGCGCCGAACAGGTTACCGCAGGTAAAACCGGTTTTATGTAAGTCGCATGTCCTTTTTCCAAAAAGGATTTAATAAAAGGGGTATGCTCGCCAATGAGTCGTTTTGTAAGTCCTACAACATTTATTACAACGGTTTTCTTCATGTTACAAGCGGTCTTTTAACCAATTCAGTTCCCGAATAATAGATTGGGTTAAGTCTTCTTTTAAATCAGCTGGCAAGACGTCCCAAGTATAGGTCTCGATCTCTAAGTGCTCCGATATGGCATCTTTCCTCAAATACGCCAAGGTCTTTAATATATGATCTTGGGTAGAATGTAACGCGCCAAACTTCTCCAAAAAGATAGGCACATGAAAATGTGCGCGCAACTCGGTAAAATCGCCCTTATTGTCTAGTACAATAGGTAAATCGTTGAACGTACGCACACCATTCCCCTTTTTCTCGGTTACTTGATGTAGATACGTAGGTTCATTAAATTGGGCAAGTAAGTTCCAAACCGCATCGTCATCGACCCCGTTAAATAAAATCTTCAAGGCGGCACTGACCTGTATTTTACCGGTCTTGATATTCGCCTTCTTAAATTTAGCAAAAGTATCTTCGGGCTCTTCGTAGGCTAAGGAAAAATGGCAGATATCATAACAAACCGTAATGTAGCGTTTGATTAGTGCTTCCACTTCAACAGTATCTTTTCCTAATAAATCTTGAAGTATTTCAACACCAACAGGCACTAGATAGTCGGAATAAAATAACAAAACCTCATCACTATTTTCAAGTAATCCGTCCGGTTCTGGCTCTATATCCAGATGAAGGTATTTGCCTGTATTATTTTCGACATCGTATAAATGTTTCGCAACACGAACCATTTGTTCAGCACCTTTTCGAAAGGCTTTATTTTTATCCACATCGGTGGTATGCCAATATTTATAACTGATAGGTGACGTGGAAATCCCTCCAGAAAGTCCGTCTGGAAGCAAAATCGCTAACTGATTAAAAAGCCGAATCGTATATGTTAGGCGATTTTCAGTTGTCCAATCCGGTGCATGTACATTATCCTTTACACGTTCATCATGAAAATTACCATATGGAAAACCGTTCATGGTAAATATGTACACATCATTTACTTCTAACCAATATTGAAATTGGGCCATATTTTGACCTTCCGCAAGTTCTTCGCTAGCGGTGTTGGACAAGCGTAGACCTAAACCAAAAGAAGCCGAATCAGAGACGGCTGCCTTAATTGAGGGCACATGTTGCTTTAAACTTTCAAAGGTGTTTTTCCAATCCTGCCCCGGATGTATATTGGTGCAATAGGAAAGATGGTATGTATTGTTAATAAACATTTGATTACTGGTTTACAGTAGCATACTGATTTAATTTGGTAATGGCTTGCGACATCAATACCATATCTATAGTGTGTACATCGTGTTTTTTACCGATTCCAGAAATAAGCGTAATGGTCAATTCGCCACCCAGATGCTCCCTGAATTCCTCTATTCCACCTAAAAGCTCCTCAGTTTCAGCGTTAGAGTGCAAAGGAAGGGACAAATCAAAACCAATAGCCAGCATTACCTCTAAAATATGCTGTAAATCACGTTCTGTTATCAGTCCAACTAAGTGTGCATAAGTAAGATCCAAAGCAATACCTTTTGCAACGGCCTCTCCATGACGCAAGCTATAGTTGGTCATATATTCCATTTTGTGTGCTGCCCAATGTCCAAAATCCAGCGGTCTTGAGGAGCCAGATTCAAAAGGATCTCCACCTTGAGAAATATGGTGCATGTGCATTTCCGCACATTTATAAATGACATAGTGCATGACCTCCATATCTCTTATCTTCAAATCAACCGCGTGTTCTGCGATGTACTTAAAAAACTCCTTATCCTTGATGAGCGCCACTTTTATAGCTTCGGCCACTCCAGCAATCCAATCACGCTGCTCCAAAGTCTTCAAAAAATCGCTATCGTTTATAATCGAAAAAGGGGGTGCGAACGTGCCAAGGAAATTCTTTTTATCAAAGATATTTACACTATTTTTTACGCCTACGGCAGCATCGTTCTGCGAAAGTACCGTAGTGGGAATGCGAATTAATTTTACCCCTCTATGCGCAATTGCAGCAGCATATCCGGCCATATCAATAAGTGCTCCACCTCCAATAGCTATAACGAAAGAATGCCTACAAATAGCATTTTCATTTATACCTTTTAGCACGGTCTCTATAGCTTCTGAACTATTCTTGGATTGCTCACCACCATCCAACACCATACTTTTTGTATGCTTCAATTGCTTGCGGTGCGAGTCGCAGTAGGCTTTAATTTGTGTTAACATACCAGGATGCGCATCGGCAACACCTTTATCAATAACAAAAAGTACCTTTACGGCTTCAGTAGGTTTATACTCCTTAATTATATCCGATAATAAGGTATTATCGCTATGAAAAACGCCTTGCGTAAAATGCAATTGGTATTCATAAGGAACTGAAAAAGATTGTTTTATAGAAGATAATTGCATAATTCTTAGGTAACGGCAAAAAGTTTAGAGAGCATTAAAGATACAGGGAGAAGCAATAAAACGCCTAACCCAATATACCAATTAGAGAAACCTACCGCCCAACAGGCATCCATGACTACCAAGGATAGTACACCGGCCATGACGGCTTTTTTGATATACACTGGAGAATTGTCGGTATAGGCCTTTACCAATGGCTTGTAGATTAATATAGCAAAAAGCAATAAAAACGGAGCTGCAATGGGCAAATTAGTACTGTGTATGGCGACACCCGTCGCAATCAAAATAAGTACCACCGCATACATAACCGCTGCCATAACAATATGCTTTTTATTATCACCATGGACTTCTCCACGGCTAATCAAGGTAATAGCAAAAATATATAATACAGGAATAATCGCAATCCAAATAATGGGTAGTTCGCCCAAAACGGATATTCCCAGCAAAAGATTTAGTCCCCTGCAAAGCCCCATGACTAATGGCCCAAAGAAGGAATGTGATTTTGCTACCGCATCATACATATAAATAGTCGCCGCTAAAATGATAGCAATGTATCCTGATATATCAGAAACTAATACGGCCAAAGCACATCCTAAAAGCATAAGAAGGGCACCAAGGGCAGCTGCTTCTTTAATAGAAACTATGCCACTTGGAATTGGTCTCTCCGGACGCTCCACGGCATCTAATTTAGCATCGAAAACATCGTTTAACACCACACCTCCGGCGTATAAAAAAACCGAAGCAAAAACCAATAGTGCGATGGTTCCAGTATCTACAAGAAAGAAATCAATGGAAGCTATCCCGCTAAAAAAGCAGGAGATGGCAATACCTGCTAAAATATCAGCAGCTGCCGTTGGTAAATTAGCAGGTCTGCACAAGCGAAGCAGCCCCATCAGTTTATTAGACATATTAGGTAATTTTGTTTTCGTCAATTCGAGGTGCCTGTCCACGAAGCACGCTATTATCGTTGAACAATTGCGACTGATCAACACCGTTGGGATTCAACCAGTGCTCTTCTTTCATTCTGCCATTCTTACCAAAAGCATCCAAAGCATTTTGGTAGCATGTTTTTACTACGTCAGCCTTAGCAATACCTCTTTGTAACATTAACGCAGCGGTCTTGGGTACCGCCATAGGGTCACTAACGCCCCAATCTGCAGAACTATCTACGATGATGTTGTCACTACCGAATTTACGTACGACCTCTACCATGCGCTCGTTGCCCATTTTTGTTTTAGGGTAAATGGTAAATGCTGCTATAAAACCTCTATCCAAAACAGCTTTGACTGTTTCTTCATTGTTGTGATCTATAATTACATTTGACGGATCCAGACCATGTTCTATGCAGACCTCCATACTTTTTATGGTACCCGCTTTTTTATCTCGGTGAGGCGTATGAACCTGAACCGTCATATTCAATTCCTTAGCCATATCCAACTGCATTCTAAAAAACTTGTCCTCGGCCGGAGTCTGATCGTCGTACCCAATCTCGCCGATAGCTACTACATTTTCTTTATGCAAATAGAGTGGTAAAAGTTCAATTACCTGTTCCGCCAAAGCTTCGTTATTCGCTTCTTTTGAATTTAGACCAATCGTACAATAATGTTTTATTCCAAATTGAGCTGCCCTAAACGGTTCCCAACCTACCAAACTACTGAAATAGTCTTGAAACGAACCTACTTGAGTCCTAGGTTGCCCCAACCAAAAAGAGGGCTCTATAACGGCTACAACGCCAGCCGCTGCCATGGCCTCATAATCGTCCGTAGTACGAGCACTCATGTGTACATGTGGGTCTATAATCATCATTTTATCGTCCATAGTCTAATTTTTTAAAGTATTCCAAGTTATTTTATTAGAAGCTATTTGCTTCTTTAATTCTTTATATTTTTCCAGTAGTGCCAATGCGCTATCATCTTCCGAAAAATAACAACACAAAGCACCTGCTTTATTTTCTATTGGGTCTTCGCTAGTCAACAAACGTTTCATATCCGAAAGCAAGGTGTCGTCCATAAACTTGGAAACCGGCCTCCAAAACATTGGGTCGATTGTTCTTGATGCGGCCCAACGCTCATGCGCATAATCCGAAATAATACGGGTTAAATCCGCATTCGCTCTTTCGTCTACGGACTCAATCATTCCCAAATCCCGCTCCATAAAAGCAGCCTTCAGGTACATTTGGTTCCATTGTTGGTCGTTAAAATACAAGGCTGGATAAGGATTATTTAAGGTAATTGCATCAAAAATGATAGAAATATTGGTTCGTAAGGCCTCTACTGCTGAATATTTAAAACTTTCCGATTGAGGTAATATTGTCAAATACCTTAAAAAAGTTTCCAGTTCCGTTGTGTCAGCCACCTCAATAATCTTCGCTACTTCCTGCGTGTAAAATTCAGGATTCACCTCCAAAACTTTAGAAAGCAAGTATATTCTTGACATCTGAAGTACATCTGCTCCGTGAGATTTAAAATAGGAACTTGTTTTGTTAGTAGTATCAGTATAGTTTACCACTAGTTTTTTATCAAACTTAGAAGCCAATAGACTATAGGTCATGAACAAATCCCTAGCCGATTTTGAAATTTCTAGCCTGTCTGTTCTTTCTTTTAACCAATCCAATGCTTCTTTATCCGCATTGTCTCCTAAAACTTCGTAAATCGCCTCACTTTTTCGCATTACTTCTATATTGTAAATTGCTTTACCCAAAATTAATTATTAAAAGCCATTTAGCCTTATTTTTGTGGTGTAAAGAACGCTTTATGTTGACAAGAAACAGTTCTTTATATAAAACTGAATACTATGCTAGGCCTAAAACTACCTACAGACCCAAGATGGGTAAATATTGTAGCAAAAAATATAGATGAAATTTTAACAGATCATGCCTATTGTGAGCAAAAAGCTGCGAGTACAGCAATATCTCTCATTGTATCTTTTCCTGAATATCCAGAACTTATTGAAGAAATGGTGGCTTTGTCTAGAGAGGAAATGGGACATTTTAAAATGGTTCATGATTTAATCTTGAAAAGAGGACAAACCTTAGGCAGGGACCGTAAGGATGAATATGTGCTGGAATTGATAAAATTTTTCCCGAAAGGTGGAAGCCGAACGACCCAACTTGTACATAGGCTGTTATACGCGGCTTTGATTGAAGCCAGAAGCTGCGAACGTTTCCGATTACTTTCAGAAGAATTGGAAGATAAAAACCTAGCAGAATTCTATCGAAAATTGATGATTAGCGAAGCGGGACACTACACCATGTTCCTGAAATTCGCACGTAAATACGGAGATTTAAAGGAGGTAAACCAGAAATGGGATGAACTTTTACAGTATGAAGCTCAAATAATGAAAAACTTAGGAACTAAGGAAACGATTCACGGTTAAGGATTATTCTCAGTATAATATAGGTTTTTGATGATACCGTCTGATAATCCAATTTTAGGCACATGTATCTTTTTAGCTCCACTCCACTTTGCGGCAGAAAGAAAAATACGTGTAGCGGGAATGATAACATCTGCTCTATCTGGGTTTAAACCTAATTCAGATACACGCTCTTCGTAACTCAGACTTTCCAAAAAATGGTATTGTGCATTCAACCAGAGGTAGGATAAAGATTCGCCTTCCTTGCGCCCCGACATTTTATGAAGTTTATTGATGTTTCCACCAGAACCAATAATGGATAATTTAGGAGAATTCTTAACGTTGACCGTAATCCATTCCTGTAATTTTTCCCAAATCCGGTCCCCTACCAAACCATTTAGTAAGCGCACCGTACCCAACTTAAAGGACTTGGAAAGTTTTATTTTTCCGTCAGTGAATAAGGTAAATTCCGTGCTACCACCACCTACATCTATGTACAAATAAGATTGGTCTTGCCTAATAATATCCTTGAGGTCGGTGGACGCTATAATAGCAGCTTCCTGTTTGCCATCTATTACCTCTACGTGAATACCAGATTCAGTGGCAATCGTTGCTAGTACTTCATTACCATTGTTTGCCTCGCGCATGGCCGACGTGGCGCAGGCCCTATATTTTTCAACTCCTCCAACTTCCATAAGAAGTTTAAACGCCTTCATGGCCTTTACAATGCGGACTATATTGTGTTCCGAAATTTCTCCAACCGTAAATGAATCCTCGCCTAAGCGCACCGGTACTCTTATCAAGGCATTTTTACGAAACTGTGTTTTTTTTCCACTTTCCTCTATTACGTTATGCGTGAGCAAACGAATGGCGTTTGAGCCAATATCAATTGCTGCAAACTTTCTTATTTTCAAGAGTCAATAATTTTAGTCTTTCAATTTATCCAGATAATAATCATACACAGCAAATTGGGAACGTACTTTTTCTTTATCGTTCTTACGATACGCATTATCCTGTGCTTCATTAAAAAGACGTGCCTTTACATTGTCTGTCCAAGATATTTCAAAAGTATCCAAAAGTTCTTGCTTTATATCTGCATCGTAAATAGGACAACCTACCTCTACCCTATTCTCTAAATTACGAGTCATAAAGTCAGCTGATGAAATATAAACCCTAGTATCTCCGTCATTACAAAAAATGAACATTCTTGGGTGTTCTAAGAACTTATCTATCACACTAATAGCTTCAATATTCTCGCTCATTCCTTTTACACCTGGAATAAGGCAGCAAATCCCCCTAACAATTAATTGAATTTTTACGCCAGCATTACTCGCTTTATATAATCGATCTACCATAGCGTAAGAGGTAAAACTATTCATCTTTATTTTGATAAACGCTTCTTTTCCCGACTGAGCATTTTCTATCTCTTTATCTATTAATTCTTTAAATACTTTGGTTGTGTAATGTGGCGATACTATTAAATGTTTGTATTTATTAATTTTATAAGTGGTCTCAAAGAAATCAAACACCTTATTCAATTCTTTGAGAATAGGCTCATTAGCTGTAAACAATGTATAGTCCGTATATATTTTAGCCGTAGATTCATTAAAATTACCGGTACTTATAAAACCGTATCGCTTCATTTGACCAGCTTCCTCACGCTCTATTAAACAGATTTTACTATGTACTTTTAAGCCTGGAACACCAAATATCAACTTTACGCCTTCGGCTTGGAGCTCTTCTGCATAACGTATATTGGCATGTTCATCAAAACGTGCTCTAAGCTCTATCTGCAAGGTAACCTGTTTTCCATTTTTAACTGCATTAGACAAACAAGCTGCCACTTGTGAATCGTTTGCTAGCCTATACACAGTAATTTTAATCGTCTTCACCTTCGGGTCCAAGGCAGCTTCCCTTAAAAATTTTAGGACGTAGGCAAAGGTGTGGTATGGGGTATACTGCAAGTAATCTTTTTCGCCAATTTTTTCCAATAAACTACCCTCTAAACTCAGTCCTTTTACCGGTAATGGAGCTATTTTTTCGTATAACAAATCTTGCCTCCCCAAGCTAGGAAAGCTGAGATAATCTCTTTTATTATGATACCTACCACCAGGAATAATACTGTCGGTATCCTCAACATTCATCTTTTCCTTTAAGAACTGTAAGGTATCTTTCCCTATTTTTTTGTCGTAAACAAAGCGCACTGGATCGCTGATTTTGCGCCCCTCTACACTGGAATAAATTTTTTCTATAAAACTCTTGCTCAGGTCATTATCGATGTCTAGCTCCGCATCCCTAGTAATTTTTATCATATGGGCAGATATGGAACTATAATCAAACATCGTAAAGATGCTATCCATACAAAACCGAATCACATCGTCTAGCATGATAACATAATCCTTATCCCCTTCTCTAGGTAAGACCACAAAACGCTCTATTCCTTTTGGAATCTCAATAAGCGCATATCTTTTTTCTATTCTCCTTGAAGTTTCGCGGGTACGATCGTCCCGTTTCAGTAGCATTCTTACAGCTAAATAAGCTGCTGTATCTTTTAAGGTTGGAAATTCAGCTAAATCGCTAAGGATAATGGTTGTTAGTTGCGGACTAACATTTTGTAAAAAATAGTTTTTTGCAAATTTTTGCTGCGTCTCGGAAAGCTCTGTTTCTGTAATTAGAAAAACATTCTGTTCTTCAAGCTGCTTTTCAATATCCAGTATGATATCGATACTTTTGGACTGTTGTTTTATTACGATTTTGGTAATTTCTTCCAACAGGTCCTTGGCTACTTCTCCGCCTAAAACACTTTTCCCCTTCTTACCTGCTTCCACAATACGTTTCACCGTAGCATAACGCACCTTAAAAAACTCGTCTAGATTATTAGAGAAAATTCCAGCAAAACGTAATCGTTCTATTAAAGGCACATTTTTGTCTGCACTCTCTTGTAAGACCCGTTCATTGAATTTAAGCCAGCTTATTTCCCTATTTATATATTGATATTTGCTCTTCATCATTTTCTTAACTGCTTTGGAAAAATAGTTTCTATTGTTGTTCCCTTGGAAATAGAAGTCCAAGATTGCTCATTAAATTGTATGTGAACGAATCCACCGGTTGGCACATTTTCTATATGTTTGCTGCCTAAAGAATTGGCAATATGGGTAAAAGCATGGTTATGTCCAAAAATTAAAACGGTATTGAGATCATCCGGTAGGCTTTTTACAAAATTTAAAACATAATCTCCAGAAAAATCATATAACTCAGGAATTACCTTGAAGTTATCCAACGAAAACCTAAGTTGACGTAAACAAATCATAGCCGTATGCAGTGCCCTGTTTGCTGGACTCGAAAAGGCAAAATCCAGCTGCACACCTTTTTGGCTAAGTGCTTCGCTCACTAATTTTGAATCGCTAATACCCCTCTGTAACAAAGCCCTGTCCTCATCACTAACGTTCAGTTCCCATGACGATTTTCCATGACGCATTAAAAGTAAATTCTTCATTATTTCTTACTTTAAGGTGCAAGTCGCTCTATTTTCCAATCAAAATCCGGCTGAAGGCTATAGCGTATTCTATCGTGCAACCTATTGGGTCTTCCTTGCCAAAATTCTATCGAAACCGGTTTTACGATATACCCACCCCAATTTTTGGGTCTTTGAATTTCCTTGCCCTCGTAAGCTAGTTCTAGCTCTTTTAACTTTGCTTCCAAAACGTCTCTCGAAGGAATGACCGAACTTTGATCAGAAGCCATGGCACCAAGCTTGCTGCCATCTGGTCTAGATTCAAAATAACCATCGGAAAGATTTTTCGCTATTTTCTCAGCCTTCCCTTTTATAATAATTTGGCGTTCTAAGCCAGGCCAGAAAAATGAAATGCAGACTTCCGGATTTTTCGCAATAGCCCTGCCCTTTTCACTGTCATAATTAGTATAAAAAATAAAACCTTCGTAGGTATACTTTTTTAAAAGTACCACCCGGCTTTTTGGATAGCCGTCCAGACCAATAGTGGAGACGGTCATGGCATTTGGCTCATCTACGCTATCAGATTGTTCGGTTTCATAAAACCAAGTCTGGAACAATTGCATTGGATTATCCGATACACGATCCTCTATTAGTTCACTTTTTTCATAAGATTTTCTGTAATCCCCTAGGTCTTTCTGCATATAAATCACTTAAAAAACAAGATAATCAAAGTTGAGGAAAAGATGGGACATTGTAAAGCAAGAATTTTGCTTTTAGGAAAAATTTATTGAAAGTAACAATCCTGTTCTTACTTAAAACTCCAAACACTTACCATCATCCCCCAATTCAGTATTCTCAAAAATCTGTTGGGCCTCTTCCTTAAAAAGGGAAATAGATTTGTATCTGGTAGAATAATGTCCCAACACCAGCGTACCCACCTTAGCATCTTTGGCAATTTGGGCAGCTTCAGTTGCCGTTGCGTGTTTGGTTTTTTTAGCCAAAAGGGCTTCAGACTCTAAGAATGTTGCTTCGTGATACAGTACGTCTACTCCAGTGATAATGGGAATAATATCCGGTTTGTAGGCGGTATCACTGCAAAAGGCATAGGACTTTGGTTTTGGAGGGTCAAATGAAAGCAGTTTGTTTTCTATCGTTTTGCCATTGTCCAAAACCACATCCTTTCCATTTTTTATATTTTGAAAATAGGCTTTGTCAATTTTATATTCGTTTACCGCATTGATATCCAACTTTCGTTCCCCAATCTTTTCACGAAATAAATAGCCATTTGTATAGATCCTATGATCTAATGGTATGGTTTTCACACTTACTTTTTCATCCTCATAAACGAGCATACTTTCCTTAGAAGTTAGCTCATGAAAATACAGTGGATAATTGGTCCATGAATCCCCTAGTTTTAATAATAAGGTAATGGCTTCCTTTATGCCTTTTGGCCCATACACATGCATCTCTTTATCTCTTCCCAACAATCGAAACGTAGAAATTAGTCCTGGTAGGCCAAAAAAATGATCACCGTGTAGATGAGAAATAAAAATATGGTTAATTCTCGAAAACTTGATTTTATGCTTACGTAGTTGCACTTGTGTACCTTCCCCACAATCTATCAAAAACATATGATTTTTGATTTCCAATACTTGAGAGGTAGGATTCGTAAGCGTTCTAGGAGTAGCTGCATAACAACCGAGTATGGTCAACTTCACAGGCCAAGGTCCCTTTCTATTTCCTCCATTTCAATAATATCCTTAGCCTCTTGCAGCGTTGGGGTAACCATGATTTCATCTGGGACTTCGTCATAAGAAACCTTGTTTGTTACAATAACGAAGGACTTTCCGTTTTCTTTGTGGGTTTTAGACAGTTCCAAAAATTCTAGGACATCGCCAGCGGTAAGCGTTTCAAAAGAAAATAGATTTACAATCAAATTATCATGCTTAACCTTAGCATAGGACTTGTTTAGATTTTCTAAAAAAGTAGCAATAGAAATTTTTTCTTGGTATATAATGGAGGTAGTTCCGTCTTTATCAAAAATCATAGGTCTCTTATTTAATCTTGGAAGCCAACAAATAAATCACTGCCATACGGATGGCGACACCGTTTTCTACCTGATTTAGGATTATCGATTGCTTAGAATCTGCCACATCGCTGGTTATCTCCACACCCCTGTTTATTGGGCCAGGGTGCATGATTACGATTTCCTTGTCCAAACTGTCCAACAACTTTTTATTGACTCCAAATTGCTGTGTATACTCCCGAGTTGTAGGAAAGTAACTGATATCCAAACGCTCGTTCTGTATGCGCAACATATTAGCAACATCACACCATTCTAACGCTTTTCTTAAGTTAGTCTCTACGCCCACTCCTAAAGATGTTATATGTTTAGGAAGCAATGTTTTGGGGCCACAAACCTTTACATTCGCACCCTGAAGTTTTAATGCGAATATATTGGAGAGCGCCACACGAGAGTGTAATATATCCCCAACAATAACTATATTTTTACCTGCAACATCACCGAGCCGCTCCCTAATCGAATACGAATCCAAAAGTGCTTGGGTGGGATGTTCATGGGCTCCGTCGCCCGCATTTATTATGGATGCCTTAACGTGTTTGGAGAGGAAAATTCCCGCTCCGGGATTGGGATGACGCATAACGACCATATCCACTTTCATGGATAAAATATTATTAACCGTATCGATGAGTGTTTCTCCTTTTTTTACTGAGGACTGACTAGCAGAAAAATTAATAACATCTGCAGAGAGCCGTTTTTCAGCAAGCTCAAAGGACAACTTGGTGCGTGTACTATTTTCAAAAAAAATATTAGCAATGGTAATATCGCGTAAGGAAGGTACTTTTTTAATAGAACGATTAATGACTTCCTTGAAATGATCTGCAGTTTCAAAAATGAGTTGAATATCCGATTCCTTCAGGTATTTAATTCCCAATAAGTGATTTACACTCAGTTCGCTCATTTTCTATCTATTAATCAAATATATTACATCCTCACCTTCATTCTCTTTCCACATCACTTTCACCTTTTCACCATCAATAGCATCTACCTGTCTACCTCTATAGTTAGGCTGTATGGGTAAGTGTCTGCTAAACCTGCGATCAATCAAGGCTAACAATTCTACTTCGGAGGGTCTTCCAAAGGATTGTAGCGCAGTTAAGGCAGCATTAATACTACGACCAGTATACAACACATCATCTATCAAGACCACATTCTTATCCTCGATTAGAAAATTAATTTTAGTCTTGGTCGCCTCTAAAGGTTTGTCTCCCCTTCTAAAATCATCACGGTAAAAGGTAATATCAAGAACCCCAACATCGATATGCTTAACGCCATATTCCTCCTGTAAAATTTTACACAAGCGCCGTGCCACGAATATTCCGCGTGGTTGCAGTCCTATTAATACCGTATTTTTAAAATCTAGATGGTTCTCAAGTAATTGACAAGCCAAACGATGTAGAATGATGTTGATTTCTTTTGAGGATAGTAATACTTTTTGACCCATAATAGTCCATCATGCATTTAGCTTCACAAAAATAGGGAATTCTAGTTAAAGTGCCAGTGAATAACATTTATGTGTCATCTCAAGCTAAGAATAATACTTCAACCCTAAAATATATGTAGCTCAACTCAGTATACCGTGTCTAAATAGCCTTTTTTCACTTAGCTATATTCATCCCTTAAGTATCAACGTTTTAGTATACTATTTTAATAATGAAGTACTATCCCTACTCCATTGAAAAATAGGATAAGCGTATAAAAAAGACGTCCTATTCCTTATCCAAACCACAATGTACATTTACTTTTTGGAGATTGTTCAATGCTTAGGGTATTAACTAAATATTTGTTAAACATATCAAGAATATCGCTCTTTTTTCATATTTTAATTTCAATATTAAAAGTGTTACTATGAAAAAAGTCAGTATATCTATTGCATTTGGATTGATAATCGTTCTTTCTATACTTTCCTTTACCAACCTTTCCCAAGAATACCTACTCTTACAGAAAGTAAAGGCGATACTTACGGATTACGGCCGTAACCTGGCGCCCGAAAAAACATACCTGCATACCGATAAGGATTTCTATACCAACGGGGAGACCATTTGGTTTAAGACCTATCTTGTAGACGGTATTTCTCACGACCGCTCCGATAAAAGCAAGGTGGTGTATGTGGAGTTGGTCAATGCTCAGGACAGTGTGGTGGTTCAACGCAAACTGTTCGTGGATGACATCGGTGCCTCGGGTGATATACAAATCGATGATAACATCGCACAAGGTGAATATACCCTGCGTTCCTATACCAAGTACATGCTCAATGATGCGGATCCGGTCGTTTTTGAGAAAAGCATCCCTATTTTTGTTCAGGAAGTACGTACTGGACTGAGCGCGGAACAAATTCCGCTGGCAAAGTCCCTTCGTGGTTTTGAACGCAATACAGACAAGGCCGTGTTCGGCAAACCCAACATCAAATTCTTCCCTGAAGGTGGCCATCTTGTTAAGGGATTATCCGGTACCATGGGGCTCGAAGTACTTGATGCTAGAGGTAACGGGGTAGCGCTAAAAGGCTTTATCAAAAATTCAAAAGACGAGATTATAGAACCGTTCGAGAGTTTTGAATTTGGTCTAGGAAGTGTTGGTTTTGTCCCTTTACAGGGCGAAAACTATTATGCGAGCGTCATCTTCAACGGAAACGAACTTAAATTCCCATTGCCCAAGGCCTTAGCATCTGGATATATTTTAAGCCTTAAGAACCGGGAAGACCATGTTTTGGTGCAGGTGGCGAGCACCACCCCTAACGGGCTTGAAGGCACCTTGCTCGTAGGTCATTTAAGAGGGGACCTCATATTCAAAAGAATCGGTAGCTCCGAGGACAATGCCTCATACGCCACAAAGATATACACCGAGAAGCTACAGGACGGGGTCGCGCAGTTTACCCTGTTTTCAGGTGACGGCGAACCCATAAGCGAACGACTGGTCTTTATAGATGACCCCGAGAACGATGCCCGCTTGACCATCTCCGCACCCACAAACACCTTTGGCCTTCGTGACAAGGTGAACCTAAATCTGGACCTAGTCAACGAGGAGGGCGAGCCCTTGAAAGGAGATTTCTCCATAGGTGTAGTCTCAAAGAACGGAAG
>RCNE010000673.1_pt1 | contig 18126 bp, 14 predicted proteins | sample 2041361 | NCBI WGS metagenome assembly RCNE01 (sample SAMN09708229, study PRJNA481090) | Marine sediment metagenome, whole genome shotgun sequencing project.
AGTATCGGGCGAAGGCCGTAGCGGAGTTTGAGGCGGTGGAGGAGGAGCTTCGGCAGACCGAGGTTCAGCTGGACGAGTGGATGGTCCAAATGGGGGAGTTGCTGCCGGAGGAAGATCGCTCTCGCCGTTTCTTCACGCCCAAGTCGTATCGGTCGTATTCGAGCTATCTCGAAGTGATGGATGCCTACCAGAAGGCTTGGAGGAGCCTGAATTCGCTAAAGCTGCAACAGAGCATGCGGAAGATCTCCCTGATGCGTCCCAAGCAGTCGTTCGATGTTCCGTGGAAGTTCAGCGATTCGCTCGATGTGTTGTGTCAGTGGTTGCCCGAGGAGCTGAGCGATCGGCTGATGCGACCCGGAGGATGTCCTCCAGAGAATCACCTCGAAGCCTGCATTGTGGCTCTCGCTCTCGAGGCGGGGGTTGCTCTGCAGCCGCTGAGTAAGACCGAGATGCGTCGGTTGCAACACACTGCCCGCCATGCCACAAACTGCGCTGCGTGGGGTCGACAGAGCCCATATCCGTGGGACACCGTGGCGACTGCAGACATCGACTCGTTCGATTTCTTCGCACTATCTTCGCCCACCTGAAGCGACCTGCGAGACTGTCTCCCATGCACGTGATTCCCAAAGGCATGTGGTTCGAAGAGTTCGAGGTCGGGCTGGTTGTGAATCATCCGCTCACGCGGACGATCACCGAAGCCGACAACGTCAACTTCTCGACGACGACGCTCAATCCTGCTCCCCTCCACATCGATGCCGACTACGCCGCGACAACAACGTTTGGTCGCCCCCTGGTGAACTCGCTACTCACCCTTGGCATCGTCGTCGGGATCTCGGTGCACGAACTCACCCACGGGACAACAGTGGCAAACCTCGGATTCGACGGGATCACATTTCCTGCGCCGTTGTTTCACGGCGACACAATCCATGTGGAGTCCGAGATTCTCGCCTCTCGACCATCATCATCGAAACCCGACCGTGGCATCGTCACCATCGAACACCGGGCGTTCAACCAGCACGATGAGCTGGTGTGCAGCGCGACACGAAACGCGATGATGCTCCGAAGGCCAGAACCGGCCTAAGCAGCTCGGGCCGTCTACGCGGCGCGTTCGAGAAGCCTCTTTCGGAGCGCATCCAGCACCGTGATTGTGGTGTAATTTCGGATTCGATTTCGATCGGTCCGATAACGTAACAATTGGGTCTCGACATCACCCTCGATACACGTCGCGATCCAGACCGTCCCGGGAGGCACACCTTCCCACGAGTCCGGCCCAGCAACACCCGTCGTCGCTACCGAGACTGATACACCGAGGGCCTCGCACGCCCCAAGGGCCATTGCCTCGACCATTTCCTCGCTGACCGACGGACCTACGGGAGCGTTGAGCAGCGATGTCTTCACATCGGTCGCATAGGTGATGACGCCGCCGCGAAACACGCTGCTTGCGCCGGGAGTCGACGTCAAACGTTGAGCGACGAGACCGCCGGTGAGCGACTCGGCCGTGCCGAGTGTCAATCCCTGCTCGTTGCACAACGACAACACAACCGACTCCATCGTCTCGTCGTCGACCCCAAACACGATCGGTCCAATGATCTCTCGGACGCGTTGGTCTTGTTCATCGAGCATGGCGCTCACTGCCGCCTCGTTGGGTCCCTTGGCCGTGATGCGGACCTTGAGTCCCTCAATGCCGCTTGCGAGGAACGCAAGCGTGACCCCACCCTCTTCGGTTCCGGCACTGTCCAGCCGCACGATCTCGTCGGCGAGTGTCTCGGCAAGCCCGGACTCCGAGGCCCCCCAGGTTCGTAGCGTTCGTGAACGAATGACGTCGCTGCTGCCAGATCGTCGTACGAGATCCTCGATGATGAAATTTTTCATCATGTCCTGCATCTCCCACGGGACGCCCGGCACTGCGTAAATCATCTTCGATGTGCCCTCGAAGTCGAACTCTGCAACGACACCAGGGGCGGTGCCTGGTTGGACCGGAATTGGCGCCGCGCCGACGGGGATCCTTGCCTGGAGCCGATTGTTTGCGGGCATCTCTCGACCGCGAAGACCCCACATTGATTCAATCTTGCTCACAAGCTCCTCATCCACCTCGAGGTCGACACCCATGACGACAGCGATTGCGTCGCGGGTGATGTCATCTTGTGTCGGACCGAGTCCCCCCGTACAAATGACGACGTCACTCCGGCTGAGCGCATGGCGGATCACGCTCACCATCCGATCGAGGTTGTCTCCTACCTTCGTCTGAAAGTGCGAATCGACACCGATCGCAGCGAGCTCTTGACCAATCCACGACGAGTTCGTGTCGTTGATCTGTCCAAGCAGCAGCTCTGAACCAACTGCTACCACTTCACATCGCATGACTCGTCCTACTTTTCGTTGAGGTGGCCGCTTGCCCGTGTGGCTGCGGAACCATCCATTAGATACAACCAACCCGAATACAACGTGAAGGCAACAGCGATCCATAACGCCGCCGAAACCACGAGGTCGGCATTCTTCAGCGGCGGAAAGAGCGCCGCCTGGAGTGCCAGGCCTTGGACGATCGACTTGTACTTCCCAAGCGTCCGAGCAGGGACCGCGCGATTCTTGCGAACCCAAAAACTCCGAAATCCGGTGATCATGACCTCGCGGATAGTGATGAGGGCGACCGGGATCCACCCGTATCGATCGACGGCGACCAGGCAGAACATCGCCCCGAGTACGACGATCTTGTCGGCGAGTGGATCAAGAAACGCCCCAGATCGGCTCACCATGTCGTACCGTCGAGCAAGAGCGCCGTCGAGCAGATCGGTTGCGGCGAAGATCCATCCGAGGATGAACACTCCCCACGATGCGCCGCCGTCGTCCCGACTCGCAATGATCATGGCGAACGGGATGGGAGAGGCGGCAATTCGGGCGACGGTGATCAGATTGGCCGGGTTCGACACGAAGTGGCCGGTGTGGTGAAGAACTCCGCCGCCTTCGCTCACTGATCGGCGTCCTCGACGTCTGCTCCAACGGTGATCAGGTCGGGACCGAGCGCACCGGTCACCACGACCTCGTGCATTTCGCCAACGGCGAGTGCATCCGACACGAGGACCACACCGTCGATCTCGGGCGCCTCTCGATGAGTTCGTCCAATACCCGGGGCGTCAACGAGGACCGTCACCGTCTCGCCGATCAGGTCGTCTCGACGTGCAGCAGTGATGCTGTCTTGGAGTTCGGTGAGCTCCCGGAGACGCTCGTTCACGAGGATTGGGTCAACGGTTCCGTCGAGGTTGGCGGCATAGGTGCCTTCCTCGAGCGAGTATGCAAAGAAGCCGCACCAATCGAGTTGCGCTCGCTCGACGAAGTCGAGAAGTGCATCGTGGTCGGCTTCGGTCTCGCCTGGATACCCAACGATGAAGTTGGAACGGAACGCGGCATCTGGACTGAGCGAACGGATGTGTTCGATTCGCTCGAGAAAACGTTCACCGTCGCCCCATCGTCGCATGCGGCGCATCAGCGGTCTACTGACGTGCTGAAGTGACAGATCGAAGTACGGCACACCGGTCGAAAGAATCTGCTGGATGAGCTCTTCGGTGAGATCTGACGGATAGAGGTACAACAAGCGCACCCGGTCGACCAGCTCGGAGACCTCACGGACGAGCTCGACGATGGTGCGTTCGCCCTTCCCCTGATCGCGGCCAAAGGCAGCGAGGTCTTGTGCGACTAAGACGATCTCTCGAGCCTCGAGCCCCCGGACTTCGTCGAGAATAGATGCGTGCGATCGTGACCGTTGCGGGCCTCGAAATGTGGGTATGGCGCAAAACCCACAGTTTCGGTCGCACCCTTCGGCGATCTTGACGTACGCCCAGGGTCGGTCCGACGCTGGTCGAGGCAGGTTGAGCAGGTCAAACGAGGGAAGAACACTCGCTTGTTCGGGTTTGGGGCCAAGCGTCACGGGAACACCGAACCCGGCAACCGAATCGATCTCCGGAAGCGCAGCAGCCAACTCGTCGCCGTATCGCTCGGCCATGCACCCGGTGACCACCATCTGTGCGTCAGGAGTCTGGTCCGCAAGAGCGAGAACCGTGTCGATCGACTCCTGTCTCGCAGATTCGATGAACGCACAGGTGTTTACGACGATCAGATCGGCGTCTTCAGGTGATTCGGCGACGGTCATGCCGTCTGCCGTCAGCGTCCCGACGAGCTTGTCCGAATCAACCTCGTTCTTTGGGCAGCCAAGGGTTTCGATCCAATACTGTCCGGTCACACCGCAAGGATATCTTGCTCGGGTGCTCGCCCTCGCTGTCAGCCGATGGACTCGATGGCATCGCGAATCGATGTACCCAATCCAGTCTCGGAAATGACCAGTATGGCAGTGGCATATGCCGTGAGCAGAACTGCCGCTTCAGGCTTGCTGACTCGCTTTCGAGCCACCATGAACACCCATGCGAGTGTTGCCACCGCAACCATGATGAGGACGCCGTACGTTCGCATGAGCTCATCGTCGATCTCTCCAGCGCCGAGCAACGCAATGACACCTCCAACAGCGAGGCTGTTGAAGACATTCGATCCGAGCAAGTTGCCCAAAATGAGCTCGGTCTCGCCCTTTTTCGCGGCGGTAACGGCAGTCACGAGTTCAGGCAACGACGTTCCGATGGCGACGAGCGTGAACCCAATGAACCCGCCGGTCATCCCGAACTCCTCGGCGATTGCGAGAGCCCCCCACACCATGAGTTGCGCGCCGACCAACGTTCCGAGAAGCCCGCCGACCGTCTCGATCACACTCTTCTTGACTGTTTGGTCTGGATCGAAGTGAAGCTCTTCGCTCGATTCCTCGTGGCCACCGAGAACGATCCATGCCAGCACGCCACAGAGGACGACCAGCATGACGACGCCTTCCCAGACCTCGAAGCCGCCGGTGGTGAAGTACGCGAACAGCAGAACTGAAAGCAGGCTGATCGGCGCTTCTTTGACGATGACTGCTCGGGTGACGAGAAGTGGCACGACCAGCGCAGCAGCTCCAAGCACGAGTGACAGGTTTGCTACGTTGGACCCGACGACGTTTCCGACACCGAGGGCGACATCATCGTTGACCGCAGCGAGGCCCGACACCAGGAGTTCGGGCGTGCTGGTACCGAAACCGACGATCACCGCGCCAACTACGACAGGAGAAATTTTTGCGGCGCCGGCGATGGCGACGGCCCCTTCGACGAACAGATCGGCAGCCTTGGTGAGCAAGAGCAGGCCGACGAAGACCTCGACGACCGCGACAAAAAGCGACGGCTCAGACAGAAACTCCATGCTGTGGCTCAGGCGCCGTTGCGAAGTTGCTGAAGCTGTTCGACGCTCAGCAGGACCTCTCGTGCCTTTGAGCCCTCGCTCGGCCCAACGATGCCCTTTTGTTCGAGTTCATCCATGATCCGGCCAGCGCGTGAGAACCCGACACGGAGTTTTCGCTGCAACATCGACGTGGAGCCGAGCCCCGAAGACACGACCAGTTCCATTGCCTGCCAGAGCAGCTCATCGGTGTCATCATTGTTTGCCCGGTCGGCGGTGATCATGTCGCTTCCGGCAGCCTTTGGCGGAGCCATACCTGGCATTCCAGTCAGGTCGGGGGCTGTAGCGACGGGGGCGATCAGCCCGGCCTCAGCGGCCGGGACCTGGTCCAATATCGTGGGCTGCTGGCCGCCCAGGACCTCGGAGTCCTGCGACGAAACCTCGTCATATCCTTGCTGACGCCAGTGGTCGACGATCTTCTTGACCTCGGACTCCTCGACCCAAGCACCCTGGAGGCGCAGCGGTGTCGAACTGGTGGGGTCCTGGAACAACATGTCGCCCTTGCCAACGAGCCGTTCAGCTCCAGGACAACCAAGAATCACTCGACTGTCCTGCATGCTCGACACGGCGTACGCAACGCGAGCAGGAACGTTGGCCTTGATAAGGCCAGTGATGACGTCCACTGATGGACGTTGTGTCGCGATGACCATGTGGATTCCGACCGCACGAGCCTTCTGACCGATCCGGACAATCGAATCCTCGACGTCTCGCGCCGCGACCATCATCAGGTCGGCCAGTTCGTCGACGACGACGAGAATGTACGGCAGACGCTTGAACCGGCGTGGTTCGCCATCCGGGCCGAGTTCGCCCTTTTTTGCCTTGACCTTGCCCTTATCGAACGCCGCGTTGTAGCCGCCGATATCTCGGAAACGGCACTCCTCGAGGAGTTCATAGCGACGCTCCATCTCCCGTACCGCCCATGCCAGCGCGTTGGCGGCCTTCTTCGGATCTGTGACCGGCTGCGTCAGCAGATGCGGGATGCGCTCGTACTGGGTCATCTCGACCCGCTTTGGATCGATGAGGATCATCCGGACATCATCGGGGGTGTTGCGCATCAGCAACGAGGTAATGATCGAGTTGATACCCGAGGACTTGCCGGCTCCGGTTGCACCCGCCACGAGCGTGTGCGGCATCTTCGACAGATCGGCGAGCAACGAGGCTCCGTTGATGTCGCGGCCAATGGCCACCTCCATCGGACCAGACGCTTTCCGAGCTTCGGGCGAGGCCAAGATGTCGCCAACGGCGATGATCTGTCGATGTTCGTTGGGCACCTCGACACCAATTGCTTGTTTACCGGGAATCGGAGCGATGATTCGCACGTCGGGTGAGGCCATTGCGTACGCGATGTCGTCGCTCAGGTTCTTCACCCTCGCGACCTTGACCCCAAGACCGAGCTCGAGCTCGAAACGGGTCACCGTTGGACCAACGACCATGTTGATCAGGCGGGTCTCGACGCCGTGCTCGGCAAGAGCACGTTCAAGGGTTCGCCCACGAGCAATAACCGCATCTTGGTCGACGTCTTGTGAGTCCGACCGTGAAAGCAACGACATTGAGGGAAGCACCCAGGTGCGATCGCCCTGCGTTGTGATAGCAAGTTCGGCCTCTAGCTGCTGAGGCTCGGCAGATGTTGCCGGCACGATGACCGTCGGTGGCGGCGACGGAACATCTTGGTCGAACACCTCTGGTGTTTCGTCTGGCGCATTATCGATGGCAGGTTCGAGCGGAGGTACAGGGATTTCGATCGTTGCATCGACCGGCATTCCATTGGAATCAACGAACGTTTCATCGGGTGTTCCAACGTGCACAGATGGCGGACCATCCTCACCACGAAGGTCGATGACATCGTGTTCTGGCTCAGCACGGTCCATGACGAAGAGCGAACGAGTGCCGTTTGCTGCTGCTCCGGCGAGCGGTCGAGCGCGTCGCAGGCTGCTTTCGATGAGCGTTTGCAATGAGACGCCGGTCATCACGATCAGTCCGCCGATACCGACGGCCAGAAGGATCAGCAGCGCACCCCAGAAACTGGCGATGGCAAGGAGTGGTCCACCAACGACGAGGCCCAGCACTCCGCCAGCCCCAGAAAGTTCTGCGATCGGGCTGCCCCACGTGGGGCTATCGCCAGCGAGATGGACGAGTCCGGTGGTCGAGACGACGGCAGCGATTCCGCCAACGATGAAATGCGGTGGCAGCGCGTGCGGCTCTCCCCCTCGTCTGATAACTGCGAGACCAGCGACGACGATGACGAAGGGAGCAAGGTAACGAAAGACACCGATGGCCCAGCCGAAGCCTTCATCGAACGCACGGCCGAGGAGCCCCGACGTCTCGGTATAGATCCCAAGGGCCGCGAGCACTCCAGCAACGATCAAGAAGAGGCCGAGTAGATCAGCGCCACGTCCATCGAGCGCCTCTCGAACCGTCTGGGACAGACTCGGCCGAGCGACCGGCGTGCGAGAGTTCTTGCGTTTAGCGGGTGCACGCCCTCGTGATTGTTTCGATTTCGCTGTCGTTGATCGTGCGGAGCGCTTTGTGGCGCGCGAGCGTGAGTTCGATGTCTTCGATTTGGTTGCCACAGTAGATCTGACTCTAGTGGAGGACACCGACATCAACCGGTCATTTCGCGCGCAGCGCTCAATTGTTCGCGCGCTCAGTGATCCTTGATCGATCTAGCTGTGGTTCGAAGGCGAATATGACTTGATCACGGGCACGATCACGGGTCGACGACGGGTCGCAGCAGCCACATACCGGCCTACCGCTCGACGGCTCACACGCTCCATGTCTCGCACATCGCCCGATTTTTCGAGTTCGTCCTCAAGGGCCTTGCGTGCTTCGCTCGCAGCGCCCGACTGGAGGTCGAATCGTTCGGAAGGAGACGCCCACCCTCGAGACTCAACAATAGGACCGAAGACGATCTCGCGAGTTTCGAAATCGATCTCGGCGATCACCGACACAAACCCTGCCTGGCCGAGAAGCAGGCGTTCGTCGAGGACTCCCTCGGTCAACGCTTGCGCAGAACCATCCATGTAGATGTACTCGCCAGAAACCTGGCCGTCTTTGCTGATTCCCTCATCGGTTAAGAGGAGCTGATCGCCGTCGGTTGCCACCACCACCTTGTCGGGTGACATTCCGCGACGAATAGCCAACTCGGCATGGCCAATCAAGTGTTCGTACTCGCCATGGACGGGTACGAAGAGGTCCGGATTGGCGACTGCGTGAAGCGCCAGAAGTTCCTGCTGTTTTCCGTGACCAGTCGTGTGCACGTCGATCTGGCCGGAATGCACGATCGTGGCTCCCTGGCGAGCAAGGCCAGAACGAGTCCGTCCCACTGCAGCCTCATTGCCCGGAATCGGGTGAGAGCTAAAGATGACCGTGTCCTGAGGACCAATGGTCACCCACCGACTGTCGCCCGCGGCCATCAGCGTGAGGGCTGAACGAGGTTCCCCCTGGCTACCAGTCGAAATGATGCACGTCTTCGCTGGGTCGAGATCTTCTGAGTCCGCAATATCGACGATGTGTCGGTCCGGGATCGAAAGCAGACCAAGATCGCGGGCCATGGCCACGTTGCGTTTCATCGATCGACCCAACGTGACAATCGTGCGATCCTGCTCGACAGCGATATCGGCGATCTGCTGCACCCGGTGGATGTGGCTCGCGAATGCACCGACGATGATTCGTTTGTTGCGATGTTCGTGGAAGATCGACCGAAGCACTGGCCCGACTTCGGACTCCGATGTCGACTGACCAGGCGAATTCGCGTTGGTCGAGTCGCAGAGCAACAGGCGGATGCCAGGATCACCGGAAAGTGCGCCGATTCGAGGGAGATCGGTCAGACGTCCATCAACGGGGGTGTGGTCGAGCTTAAAATCGCTCGAGTGCAAGATGATGCCTTGCGGTGTCGTGAAGGCAGTGATCAGTCCGGAGGGTGTCGAATGTGTGACTGGCAAGAACTCACAGTCGAATGGGCCGATCGTTCGACGGTCTCCATCGGCAATCGTGTGCAGATTCGCGCGACCCTGCAGATTTCGTTCGCCGAGCTTGTGGCGCACCAGACCGAGGGTGAACGGTGTGCCGTAGAAGTCGAGCTGTAGGCCCGGAATCGCCTCGAGCAGATATGTCAACCCGCCGATGTGGTCCTCGTGGGCGTGGGTGACGATACATCCTTCGATGCGATCGGCGTTTTCGATGAGGTACCGAAAGTCGGGGATGATGGATTCGACGCCTGGCTGCGTCTCGTCCGAGAACATCTGGCCACAGTCGAGGATGACCATGCGATTGTCTGACTCGAGCACCGCACAGTTGCGACCAATGTCGCCGAGGCCACCAAGGAATGTGATCCGAACAGGTTCAGCCATCAGAAACCCGATCGACCGAGGTTCGACAAAACCTTGCGCGCTTGATCCTCGAGCCCAGCGGGTTCGGGCCCCATTGGGAGACGACACGCCCCACCGGGTAATCCGAGAAGGCGCAGGATCGTCTTGGTTGGAATTGGGTTCGGTCGCAGATCGCCGGTTTCGATGTCCCAGGACGCCAGCAGTCGCTGGTTGATGGCGACGGCTTCGGCCACGTCACCACCGAAGAACGCGTTAATCATCGCCTTCGTCTCCATGCCACACCAGTGTGTGGCGACCCCGACGACCCCGGCAGCACCAACAGCAAGCAAGGGAAGGGTCAAACTGTCATCACCGCTGTACACGTCGAAGTCGTGTGGCGTCTCCGCGATGACCACGGCTGTCTCGGCTGGGTCTCCGGCTGCGTCCTTCAGGGCAACGATGTTGATCTCTTGGGCGAGTAGGACCAGATTCTCTGTGCTGATCTTGCGACCGGTTCTCCCCGGAATGTCGTAGAGCATCACTGGCAGATCAGTCGACGCTGCGATCGCTCGAAAGTGTGCGAGGAGACCCTCTTGGGAGGGACGGTTGTAGTACGGCGTGACCGAAAGGATCGCATCCGCCCCGGCTGCCGTTGCGCGTTTGGTCAGATCGATTGCGGCGCGAGTGTCGTTGCTTCCCGTGCCGGCAATGACCGGGACGTCGACCGCATCGGCGACAGCGCCGATCAGTTCAATCTGCTCATCGTGGGTGAGCGTTGGGCTCTCGCCGGTGGTTCCAGCTATGACCAGCCCATCATTTCCATTCTCGACAAGCCATTGGGCGAGCGTTCGCGCCCCTTCGACATCGAGCGCGCCATCGGGCGTGAACGGTGACGCCATGGCGGTGAGTACCTGTCCGAAACGGGCCATCTGCCCTCCTTTGCAATCAAAAGGTTACACCGCTGCGTGCGGTGCTCCCGCGCTGGGCTCCAGGTCATGTGGAACATCGCCTCGCGCCTGATCTCCACGACGAATTCGCACAAGAAGGATGATGTACCCAATACTGCCGATTAGCGCAAACGTGAACCACTGAAACGCATAACTCCCATGCGAACCCTCTCCAAGATCAGGGGCTGGAACCGGGCGTGGCACCGCTGACGTCCGTGCTGGATCCTGCGCGTCGAGCTCAAGATATATCGCGGGTCCCAAGGCGGGCTCCAATTCGAGCAACTCGGCGGCCAACGAAGCATCGGGACGACTCAGCTGATCGCCGGCGGTTGTGGCGCGGCCACCATCGAGCCCACGACGCAACAACCCCTCGATCACCACGACCCCTCCGGTGGGATCTGCCTCGACCAGCGGGATCGCTCCAGCGACCTCCAAAATGATGGATCGCTCCGCGAAGCCACGATTGACGAGCAAATCCTCGTTCGACGAGGTGACGAAGTTCGTCCACATCCAAAAGCCCGGTGAGCCCTCATCGCTGCGATTTGCGATGAGGATGCTCGACCCCGAATCGAACGATCCCTGTACTCGGACCCGGCGATACTCGAGGGTGTCGGGGTCAAAGGACTCCGCGACCTCGAATGGGACAGCGCCACCCATACGGGACTCGATCAACACATTCTCGTCACGCAGCTCGCCGAGCCTGTCGAGTTGCCAAAAACCCGCGCCGCCGAACGCAACGATCAAGGCAACGACGAAGATATGCGAAAGAATCCAACGCGGTGTAAAGAACATGGCTTGAACTACGAAGGCAGCAGGTCGAACTCGACCTCATCGCGGACGGGAACTCCGCCGAGTGAGGTGACCAGACCGGCCGGGGATCGACGTGCGACCGCATCGATTGCGCCCGGTCGTGAGGTGCACATGCGGAAGCCGTTCTGCTGCAGAGCACGCTGCACCTCGAACTCGGCGTTCGAGCACACGGCCCAGACGCGCCGACACGTCGCACTGGCATGAACTCGAGCAGCGACCAACAACCGTGCAGCGATGACGTCGTCGAATGGTGCAGCGGCCAGGACCGACACCTCAAGCTCGTCAAGGTGTCGCGTCATCGTCAGGAGGCCAGCGGGCTGGCCGTGGCGCAGGGCAATGAGACCCGGCAACAACGCAACATCGACGACGTGGCCACGGCGGACACGGAGCCGACCCCCCGTCGCCTCGAGAAGCGTGACCGCCCAAGGAAAGTCTTCTGTCGTGTACGGCCGAATTTCGGGGTTGGCGGCGTCGACGTCAGGGGGACGTGTGTCGATCGAGACCATGCGCCGAGGGTAGTTCATTCCGACACAAATGCGCGGCCGCAGCCGAGCCCGTTCAGTCGAAGAGAAGCGCGTCCAGGCCGAGAGTCAACCCTGGCCGATCGGCCACGTGGCGTGCGGCGAGCAGAACACCTGGCATGAACGAATCGCGATGAATGCTGTCATGACGGATGGTCAGCGTTTCGCCCGTCGTTCCGAAGATAACTTCCTGATGCGCAACCATGCCGTGCATGCGAACGCCATGAACCCCGACTCCACCGACCTTGCCACCACGAGCCCCGGGCACAACTTCGTGCTCCGTTGGATCGACATCCCACTCGGTTTCGCTCGCATCCTTTGCGGCCTGAATTCGTTTTGCCGTCATCATGGCTGTGCCTGATGGAGCGTCGCGCTTGGCGTTGTGGTGAAACTCGATCACCTCGGCTGTCTCGAAGAACGGTGCGGCGAGCTCGGCCATCCGCATCATCATCACGGCACCGATCGCGAAGTTCGGTGCGATGATTGCGTTGCTGTCGGTGAAGGCCAGGCGAAAGCCCTCGAGGTCATCGTCGTTGAACCCCGTTGTTCCGACCACTGCATGCACGCCGTCGGCTGCACACCAGTCGAGAACCGTGCGACTGACCTCGAGATGCGTGAAATCGATCACCACGTCAACCGATGACGGATCAAGTTGATCCACCGAACCCGCGATCACTACATCTGACGCCGTGTTCGCGATGTCCGATAGCCGCTCCCCCTCGACGGAGGGATCCACACCAGCGACCAATAGTAGATCAGTAGCGGCGTCGATCGAGCGGCAGACCTCGCCACCCATTCGGCCCCCGGCCCCAGTCACTGCGATTCGAGTCATACCGCCAATGATATTCCACGGCCTCAGCGATGAGCCACGTCCGGGTCTAGCCGCTGGTGTGAAAAGGATCGACCGTCAGCAGCCGCAGCTGACGAGAGAGTCAGCCGGTCCCACCAAAGAGGTCACAGCGGGGCTGCCATAGATGTCATTGATCACGCTGTTGACGTCATCGAGGCTGACATTCTCCAGTCGTTCGAGAAAGACATCGATCGGCGTGATATTGCCTCGAAGCGCTTCACCGGTTGCCATCCGGCTCATCCTTGAACCCGAATCCTCAAGACCGAGGATCACGGATCCCTCGAAGCCGGTCTTTGCGAGCTCGAGTTCGTGTTTGGTCACACCATTGCTGACCAGCTTCGCCATCTCCTCGGACAGGGCGTCCAGGAGATCAGGACCCCGTTGGGTCGACGTTGCCGCGTACACACTGGCGGAACCGGAATCGGCATACCCAGAGGTAGAACTGAACACGGTGTATGCGAGACCTTGCTCCTCACGGATTCCCTGGAATAGTCGAGAGGATGGCGAGCCGCCGAGGATTTGATTGGCGACTGCCATGGCATACCGTCGCGGATCACCATGGGGTAATCCACGCCACCCGAGGGCAACATGAAGTTGTTCAACCGGAAGTTCTGTTCCGACCAGAGCCGGGACGAGATCACCAACGCTGCTGCGAGACGGACGATCTCCAATCACCACATCGCCGAAGTGCCGGTCAGCTATCTCAACGATCGCGTCATGCTCGACGTCGCCGGCAGCGGCAATCACCAGGTTTGCCGGCTGGTACCACCGGTTGTGGAACTCGGCGATGTCTGCAGAGCGCATCGCGGAGATCGACTCTGGATCACCCAGCACCTCTCGTCCGAGCGAGTGCCCGTCAAACAACGCCTCATACAACACGATGTGCACCACATCGTCAGGCGTGTCGTAGGCCGCGATCAATTCTTCGTTGATGACCATTCGTTCGGCGTCGACGTCGTCTTCTCGAAGCGCCGGTCGGCGAAGCACGTCGAACAAGACGTCAGCAGCCATGTCTCGCGCACTGGAAGGCACGCGGGTGTAGAACGCCGTGTGTTCGCGAGCCGTGAAGGCGTTCATGTCTCCGCCCACTCCGTCGATCGACTCGGCGACAGCGCGGGCGGAGCGCGTTTCTGTGCCCTTAAAGAGCAGGTGTTCCAAAAAGTGAGAGACCCCGGATCGCTCCGGGGTCTCATCTCGAGATCCGACAGCAAACCATGCACCGATCGACGCACTGCGCGAACCAGCGAGCGACTCGGTAACGACCCGAAGGCCGTTACCGAGCGTCGTCTTTTGAATGGTTTGACTGTCAGCCAAGTTGGGCGTCGTTACCGACGACGGCCGCGTCCACCGCGGCTCGACTTCGGTGCTGGACCAAGATCGCCAAGCTCATCGGCGAGTTCGGCATCGAAGCTGTCTTCGAACGAAGCGACCTCACGGTCAGACTTCGATGACGAATCGCTTTCTCCACTGCCACTGCTCTCACGGCCACCACGGTCGCCGCTGTTGCGGTCACCACGGTCTCGGCTGCCACGATCGCGGCCGCCACCGTCGCCACGACCACCACGGTCGCGAGGACCGCGATCGCTGGAGCCACCATCGCTGGAGTCACCGTCGTTGGAGGACGAGCTATCGGAGCTTGAATCGTCGCCATCATCGCCATCGGCGGTTGGGCGCAACGAGATCTTGCCGTTCGGATCGATGTCTTCGACCTTCACTTCGATGTCATCGCCAAGTGAGACAACGTCTTCGACCTTGTCGATGCGCTTGCCACCACCGAGCTTGCTGATGTGTACGAGACCGTCACGGCCAGGAAGGATGTTCACGAACGCACCGAACTTGGTGATGTTCACGACCTTGCCCTGGTAGACCTCGCCAACCTCAGCGGTTGGAGGATCGAGGATCAAACGCACCTGGCGCTCGGCCTCTTCGACCTTGGCGCGATCGGGTGACGCAATCGCCACGATACCGACCATGCCGTCGTCGTCGACCGAGAGGTCGGCGCCGGTTTCGGCCTGAATGGCGTTGATGACCTTGCCCTTTGGCCCGATGATCTCGCCGATCTTGTCGATCGGAATCTCGAACGAGACGATCTTCGGTGCTGCTGGACCGACCTCTGGGCGAGGCTCAGGGATCGTGGCCGCCATGTTCTCGAGAATCGCCAGACGAGCGACCTTGGCTTGTTGCAATGCGCTCGAGAGCACATCAGCGGGGATTCCGTCGATCTTGGTGTCGAGCTGGAGCGCAGTGATGAACTCCGACGTACCCGTGATCTTGAAGTCCATGTCGCCCATGGCATCCTCGGCACCGAGGATGTCGGTGAGGGTGACGTATTTGTCGTCCATCTTGACGAGGCCCATGGCAATACCGGCGACGGGCGCCTTGATCGGCACACCAGCGTCCATCAGCGAGAGACTCGATCCGCAGACCGACGCCATCGATGACGAACCGTTCGAGGCAAGAACTTCGGACACGAGACGAAGCGTGTACGGGAACTCTTCCATCGACGGAATGACGGGAAGTACTGCACGCTCAGCGAGCGCTCCGTGACCAATTTCGCGACGCTTCGGGCCGCGCATGAAGCCAGGCTCTCCGGTCGAGAATGGTGGGAAGTTGTAGTGGTGCATGAACCGTTTGCGAGTGGTCGGGTCGATGCCATCGATCATCTGGTCCATGCGTCCCATACCGAGCGTGGTGACGTTGAGCACCTGGGTGTCGCCACGCTGGAAGAGGCCTGTGCCGTGTGCCGTGGGTATCAAATCGACGTCGGACGACAGCGGACGCAGTTCGTCGGTCTTGCGACCGTCGATGCGAAGGCCCTCTTCAACGATGCGCTTGCGAACAGCAGCCTTCTTGATCGACTGGAAGGCCTGGCTAATGCCGCCTCCATCATCAGGGAACTTCTCGGCGAGTGCGGCTTTGACCTCGTCCTTGAGTGCACCTTCGGCACTCTGACGTTCCATCTTGTCCTTGATGGTCTGGGTCGCTGCGATCTGTGAGGCGTATGCCTCGACAGCGGTCAACATCTCGGGCGTGTAGTCGCCAACCGTGGTGAAATCCATCTTCACCGGAGCGCCGACCTTTTCGAGCAGCGCTTCCTGAAGTTCGATCGCTTGACGGATCCACTTCTTCGAGGCATCGAGGCCAGCAGCGAGTGCGTCCTCGTCAACCTTTGGTGATCCGCTCTCAAATGCGTCCCACGACTTCTCGGTTCCGCCAGCTTCGACCATCATCACGGCGACATCGTCGTCATCAAGAAGGCGACCGGCAACGACCATGTCGAAGGTTCCGGCAGCGCTCTCTTCGTAGCTTGGATGCGGGATCCACTCGCCCTCGGTGGTGTACGCAACGCGCACCGCACCAATCGGGGTCTCGAAAGGGATTCGAGAGAGAATCAGCGCTGCAGAAGCAGCATTAATTGCGAGAACGTCGTACGGGTTCTCTTGGTCAGCACCGAGGATGGTGCCGACGATGTGCACGTCATTGCGGAATCCGTCTGGGAAGTTCGGACGCAATGGGCGGTCGGTCAAACGATCAACGAGGATCGCTGCCTCGCTTGCACGAGCCTCACGACGGAAGAACGAACCGGGAATCTTGCCCGCGGCATAACTCTTCTCTTCCATGTCGACGGTTAATGGGAAGAAGCTCGCACCATCGCGAGCCTTGTCACTTGCGGTTGCGGTCACGAGGACCATCGTGTTGCCCAGGCGGGCAAGCACGGAGCCGTCTGCGAGGTTGGCCATGCGGCCAGTCTCGAACGACATGATTTTGTCGGTGGCGCCGAGTACGGCGTCCTCAACACTATGAATTTCAGCCATGAAAGGCTCTCCTTTTCCCGGCCCCTGCCGGGAGTTCATCTGTGTCCAGCGCCTTGCCGGACTGGGCCGCGGTTCGGCCCGTTTGTTTCGGTGAATAAATCGGTCGTACCGATTTGTTCGGGTCCCACTCCTGGATCAGGAATTGTGGCCCGTACGCGAAACGAGCGGCCGCAAGGCCACTCGGTTCCTACTTATCGGCGGATGCCGAGATGTGCGATCAGTTCGCGGTAACGCTCGATGTTGTTGTTACTGACGTAGTCGAGCAATCGACGACGTTGGCCAACGAGCATCAGCAGCCCACGCCGACTGTGATGGTCCTTTTTGTGGACCTTCAGGTGATCCGTGAGGTGCGTGATGCGAGCCGTGAGGAGCGCAATCTGTACCTCGGGAGAACCGGTGTCGGTTTCAGAGAGACCAAACGCCTTGCGGACGCTTTCCATTGTCTCGTCTTTTGGTGGGAGTACGGATTCCATATGTCTTCCTTGGGTGTAGGACCCAGCCCCGCGCGCCGTATGCCCCTGCGTTGATCACCTTCGGTGACCAACCAGACCAGACGTACACCAGAGCGGTGTTTCGTCGACCCTGCGGCGAACCGCAACGTCTGCTCACTACTTGTGAACCGTGCAAGGGTAACAGCGCCCGGTTACAAACCGGTGCGATCCCTGCCACTCCCCTATCGGCGCGTCCGCTGAGAAATCAACAATTTCACTTGCCGGTCAGGGTGTCGCCAGTGCTCTCGCTCGCGTCCTGACCTCATCTTGGGCCGCGTGACGATCGGCGGTCAGGCATTCGCCTGCCTCGACGACCTGCTGGCCGGCAATCCACACATCGGTCACCCTGCGAGAAGACCCCGCCCACACGAGATTCGCCACGATCTCCTCGTCTCGCCCGACAACGAACTCTGGGTGGTCGATGTCGAGTCGGATGATGTCCGCCCATGCTCCAGGACGTAGTTCGCCGACATCGTCCATAAAGATCGCCTTTGCGCCCTGGCGTGTCGCAAGATCAAGGGCGGTGTGGCTCAGAAGTGCTCGAGAGTCAGCCGACGCTGCCCTGGCGAGAATCGGCGCCAGACGAAGCTCCTCCCACAGATCGAGATCGTCGTTTGATGCGGGCCCGTCGGTTCCGAGTCCCACGGTGATGCCGGCATCGAGCATGGCAGGCACATCAGCGATACCCGATCCAAGTTTTCCGTTCGACTGTGGGCAATGGGCAACCGCGGCTCCAGAATCGCCGAGAAGCTGACGATCGTGCTCGTCGAGCCAGACACCGTGAGCAGCGAGCGTCTTGGCTTCGAGAAGTCCCGAGTCGGCCAGCACTTGAGTGGCCGATTTCCCATACCGGTCGAGCACCAACTGTCGCTCGGCCTGTGTTTCTTCGAGGTGGATACTTACCACAGCATCTTGGGCAACTGCGGCAGAAGCGACCTCGGCAAGCCGATCAGGATCGAGGTCGTAGGTCGAGTGTGGGCCATACCCGACCCGTATTCGACCATCTGGCTGGTGGTTGGCCGCGACGAAGTCAGACACGGCAGCAATTCGGTTCTCAAATTCGGCGGCATCTGGCATCAGG
>RCNE010000674.1_pt1 | contig 18107 bp, 16 predicted proteins | sample 2041361 | NCBI WGS metagenome assembly RCNE01 (sample SAMN09708229, study PRJNA481090) | Marine sediment metagenome, whole genome shotgun sequencing project.
AATATTTTCTCCAAATTTTATCATATTTCCATCTTGATATAAAATGGCAAATTAACGCATTCTCTAAAGCTGAGTCTTCAAAGACCTGTTAGGGTGAACTACGCCAACTAGTTTCATTTCATCATAAAGTGCAACAACATCCTTTACATGAATGTAGCAATTCGTGTTTTCAGGATGAATTTTGTTATTACACTTCTAAAAGTGAATTTCGATGTGATCTCTTCTTATGACCGCATAATTTTTATCTTTCCATCCTAAGCGGTCAAAGCTGAGTTTTTCTTGATAAAACTTAACTGTATTGTTAATATGTATTGAGGCTAAAACCGGAATGGCTTTTTGCAGATGATCCATAAAACAATTCTTTTTTCTAAAGTTAGCGAAAACCAATTGCATAACTAATCTTGCCTGTGGTAAAAGCCTAAAAAATGATTAGTTTTGCAGCCTGATAAACCTTTAGTTGATGCATATTAAAACTGTTTTAGAATCTCAAGTAAAAGAAGCTGTGCTGTCCATTTTTAAAGTGGAATTATCAGCGGTGGAATTTCAGCCCACGCGAAAAGATTTTGAAGGAGATATTACCGTAGTTGTTTTTCCGATGTTACGTGTAGTAAAAGGAAGCCCTGTTCAAATTGGCGAGCAAATTGGCGCTTTTTTAGTAGATAACGTTGATGAAGTTTCTGGTTTCAATGTCGTAAAAGGGTTTTTGAACATCGTTCTCACCGATGGGTTCTATCTAGATTTTTTTAATGAGATAAAAGATGTAGCCAATTACGGTTTGGTTGCAGAAAGTGTAGCTGATGCAGTCATGGTTGAATACTCTTCGCCCAATACCAACAAGCCGCTGCACTTAGGCCATATTCGTAATAATTTATTAGGATATTCTGTAGCTGAGATCTTAAAGGCTTCTGGAAAGAAAGTATATAAAACCCAAATTATTAATGATAGAGGAATTCATATTTGTAAAAGTATGTTGGCCTGGTTGAAATTTGGAGCAGGCGAAACGCCTGAAAGTACAGGATTAAAAGGCGATAAATTAGTAGGCAATTATTATGTAGCTTTTGATAAAGCGTATAAAGTAGAAATTGCTCAAATGGTTACTGATGGGGCGGATGAAAAGGTGGCTGCTAAAGAAGCGCCAATTTTATTAGAGGCTCAGCAAATGCTAATAAAGTGGGAAGCTGGTGATGAAGAAGTGGTGACCCTTTGGAAAAAAATGAACGGTTGGGTATATGAAGGTTTTGAGGTTACCTATAAAAACTTAGGCGTTGATTTTGATAAACTCTACTATGAAAGTGAAACATATCTTTTAGGGAAAGAATTTGTTCGACAAGGATTAGATAAAAAAGTTTTTGAAGAAGACCCTGATGGTTCGGTATGGTGTGATTTGACAGATGAAGGTCTGGATAGAAAAATAGTTTTACGTTCCGACGGTACCGCGGTTTATATGACTCAAGATATAGGTACTGCTATTCAGCGTGTAAAAGATTACCCTGATATCAACGGTATGGTTTATATCGTAGGGAATGAACAAGATTACCATTTTAAAGTTCTTTTCTTAATTCTTAAGAAACTTGGTTTTTCTTGGGCGGCGCAATTGCATCATTTAAGTTACGGTATGGTTGACCTTCCAAGTGGTAAAATGAAGAGTCGTGAAGGTACTGTTGTTGATGCCGATGACTTGATGGTTGATATGACGAATACGGCTGCCAAAATATCGGAAGAGTTAGGCAAGTTAGAGGAGTATTCTGATCCTGAGAAACAAGCCCTATATGAAATGGTGGGGTTAGGTGCTCTGAAATATTATATTTTAAAAGTCGACCCTAAGAAGCGAATTCTTTTTAACCCTGAAGAATCTGTAGATTTTCAAGGAAATACAGGGCCTTTTATTCAATATACCTATGCACGTATTCAGTCTATTCTAAGAAAAGCAGCCGATATTGGTGTTAATTTGACGACGGATGTAGATACGAGTGCCGCATTGCATCCGAAGGAAAAGGAATTGATCAAACAACTACAGCTTTTCCATGAAACCATTCAAGTAGCAGCCACGAATTTCAGTCCGGCATTAATTGCTAATTATGTCTATGATTTGGTGAAAGAATTCAATTCGTTCTACCAACAAGTTTCTATTTTAGGCGAGACTGATGAACTGAAGAAAGTTCTTCGTGTGCAGCTTTCGAGAAAAGTCAGCGAGGTCATTGCCTCTGGTTTTAAACTGCTAGGTATAGATGTCCCCGAGCGTATGTAATTGAATTTCAGGCAATTTAAAGGGAATTCTAGAGTTTTATTCCTATGCATTTATGGGATGTCCTGAAAATCTTAGCCCTATTGTATATTGTTGGTCATGCCTTGTATTTGGTATACTATGCGGTTGACCTGTATCAATTCAATCCTTTTGTAAAGCTCAAACCCTTATCTGAAGCTGAGGAAAACTTTATTTCTTACCACTTTCCTATTTATAAAGAACTTTCGCCAGAGCAACAGGCGAAGTGTAAGAAACGGATTGTTTGGTTTCGGAGTAAGAAGCATTTTGTTTTCTACGGAAATGTTCATCGAAGAGCGGAACTAAAACTTCTTTTAAGTGCCACCACAGTTATTATGACATTAGGTTTACGCAACTATCGTATGACGCGTTCTCTAATTCGAATTATAGTTTATCCCACCCAATATTATTCTAGAATCAATCGCAAGCATCACTTGGGGGAGTATAACCCCAACCTTAAGACTATCATTCTTTCTGCGGATAAAATATGGGAAGGATTTGAAGACTTAATGGACAATCGAAACCTTGCTATGCACGAATTTGCACATGCTTTAAGTTTTGAATTAATGAAAAGTAGCTCATGGCAAGGACGGAAGTTTAGAGTAGGATTACGACGTATTAAAAAATTATTTCAGCAGGAGGATTTTTTGGTTAAACTATCTGCATCACAATATTTTCGAGAATATGGACTTACGAATCTTCAAGAGTTCTTTTCTGTTGCTGTAGAAAACTTTTTTGAAACTCCGGCTATTTTTAAAAATGACTTCCCACAATTGTTCGAAGAGTTAAGAACCATGTTGAATATGGACTTTCACTTCAATAAACAAGGCCGAACTTTTAAAACTTCAATCGAAAGGTGAAGTTAGGGGTAACGCCCAAAGAAAAACTCTCTACAGTTTCAACTTCTCCGATAGTGTTTATCCGATAATATCGATTCAAAATATTTGCTCTATCCGTAAAATTTAGAACTGAAATACCGGTAGAAGCCTTAAGGGTTGAACTGATATTAAAATCATAAATAACAGAAGCATCTGCACGCAGATATTCGGTCAAACGACTACTATTAGCTTCTTGATAATTAATTCTACCTGGAAAAAAAGTATTATCTATCGGATTGTCTGCATCAGGTTCGGTAAAGGGCTTTCCGGTATGATAGTTGAGTCCGACACCAATTTTTAGTTTGTCAATAGTGTAAGTGCCTGCGAAGGTAGCAGTGTGACGAATATCTAAATTATTCGGAAAATTAGGAGGCACTACATCCGTAAAATTATAGGTATTAAAGTTATAGGCATAACTCGCCCAAATACTATAATCATCGGTTTTTCTATTGATTAAGAATTCAACTCCCTTTACATCATACGAACCGATTTCACCATTGAACTGATTTTGATTTTGAAACCCTTGGGTAGCGGTACTAATGCCATCCACTTCTTTGTAAAACCCTTCAATACCTACATACAGATTTTTTGCATCATAGTTGAACCCAAAAGAAGCTTGTTTGCTTTTTACAATGGGGAGGCTTTCGCCGTTAGAAAGAACCCATCTTCGTTTTTCCACACCTAAAAAGTTCTGCTCTAAATCTAATATCTGATTGGTAGCTTGGCTCTTGAATTCGCCCAACAGCGTCGCTTTTAATTCTCGGGTAAACGCATAGCTTATATTCAATCGGGGTTCCATAACAAATTCAGTAAAGGTATTGGGGTTATCATAATAATTCAGTCGAAGACCACCATTAACACGAAGTTTTTCGTTCGGAGATTTGTACCCTAATTCAGAGTAATAGGCGTGAGTTTTGACAATATCTTTTACATCACTTTGAAATGGGGGTTGACTTACATTTGTTTCGTTGGTTATACTTGTTTCATTTAATTGATAGCCGTTGAGCCATTGTAAAGATGGATTTAATTGAAAATTGGTGTTCAATCGAAATCCACTTTCGACCACTAAGTTATTTTGAAAAAATACTTGCTGGTCATCTGTAGCAATGTTTCTGGCATCTAAATTATATCGAGTATGATAGGTGTTGATTTGGGTAGAAAATTTGTTGCTCCAAGTACTTTCTAGATTTCCACCATAAGACAAATTAGTCTGGTCAAGTTCACTCTTGCTTTCCAGAAGCGTTGTTACCGAACGCTCACTATAATCTAAGAAGTTATTGATGTTAATAAAACTAAATCGAAGCTTGTGATTGTCATTGATGTCGTATAAAATTTTTCCTGTAAAATCATAAAAGTAAAATTTATCATCACGTTCTACATCTGTACTTTGCGCTAAACCATCTTTAATTTGATCGTTTAAAAAAGCCTTTGTGAAAAAGGTTTCGAAAGTAGCCGTGCTCAAAAAATCGGTTACCGAACGTCTTCCAGAAAATTGTACCGCAAGTTTATCACTTAAAGGTACTTGGCCGAATAGGTCACCACTAATCAAATTGAATCCGGCACCGCCGTAAAACTCCTCCGTAAGTTCATTTTTTGTTCGCATATCAATAATGCCGCTAACACCATCACCATATTGAGCACTTGTTCCGTTTTTGATAAGGGTTACTTTATCTGTCAAATGGGGGTTGAAAGCAGAAATGAGTCCAAAAAAGTGGCCCGACTGATACATTTTTATACCATCCCATAAGATGAGGTTCTGATCATTGCTGCCTCCTCGAATATTAATGTCAGATACGGTTTCATCTATACTTTTAACTCCCGGAAGAGCCTGAACCGTTTGCAAAACATCAGGTTCAATTAACCCGGGAAGAATTCCAAATTTTTCAGTATTCATTTTAATGCTGGCATCATTTTCTTGAACCAAACCTTTGGTTAAAAAATCATACACCACTACTTCTTCCAATTGTTGGTAAAATTGCCCCAATAAAAGCACTTTACAAGGCTTGTTTTCTATAAGTTCAACAGCATCTAAGAACAGGGTCTTAAAGCCTATATGTTTAATACGAAGATTGGCTCCTCTTGGAACATTGGTCATCTTGAAGCTACCATCTAAATCGGTAATAACGGCATTAGTACTTCCTAATACTTGAACAGTAGCGCCTGCGACAGTATTTTGCTCAAAATTGTCTAAAACAATCCCGCAAATAGTAATTAAATTGCTTTTATATATGGTGTAATATCTTTCGTTAAGTTTTTGAATACGAAGCTTTGTTTGTATTTCGATGCTCTCTAAAATTTCAGCTAAAACATCAGATGTTGGAATTTCAATTTTTACCTGATCAATATTAGCATCAGCGTACGAGAATTTCACCTTAAAATTAGTTTCAAGCTGCTGAATAAAAGGAATTAATAGCGAAGAGCGTGTTGTATTTTCTTGTGCGTTACCAACTATAACAGAGAGCAGCGCCAAGCATAAAAGAAGTACAATATGATTACTGCGCGTTTTCGCCATAGAAGAGCACTTTGTTGCCCTCTAATTTAAACTTTATTTGCGAAGGCGTACTAATACTTTGTAACGCCAAATCAGCATCTGTATTGCTAAATGAGCCGGTGTAGATTTGATTTAGATTGATATCTTTTGTTTCCACTATAATATTGTGCTGTCTTTCGAATTCGTCTAACACATATTGAAGCGGTATACTTTTGAATGAACTTTCGGCATTCATCCAAGAAGGTATATTGGTTGTGGGTTTTTCGGTAGTTATGTTTTTTCCATTTATGGCTACAAACGAACTTCCAGCAGGTAGCTTAGTTTCTTTTCCATCGAAGGTTACACTAACCAGACCTTCATAACAAGTAACTTCAAAAAAGCCTTTTCGATTCTCAACATTAAATTCGGTACCTAAAACGGCAACCTCTCCGTCAGCTGTAGACACCGTAAAACGTTCACCTTTCGCAACTTTGAAAAAAGCTTCGCCTTTTAATTTAAGGTTTCGGTTTTTATCCCAGTTTCTTTCGCTGAAAGATAATTCGGAATCTGCATTTAAAATCACTTCAGAGTTATCTGGTAAGACAACTTCTTTATTTTCGGCATATTCCGTAGTTGTAGTATTACTTGAAAAATTTAGGAAAAAGTAAGATCCCGTTAGTAGAATCGCTATTGCAGCAGCAACACGCAAAAATTTCTTAAACGGGTGCAATTGAACCACGGTAGTATCTTGAAGTGCATGCTTGTTCTTAAATGCCATAAGCGCTTCTTCTACATCAAAATCAGCGCTTTCGAGAGAACCCGAAGCGTTTACGATGCGCTCATATGAAGTATAAGTGTCGGAATTTTTAAATTCCGCAAGCTCCGCCTCAGAGAGTTCGTTGTTTAGCCATTTTGCCAAATAATTTTCTTGCATGATTTCTATCTTAATGTCTTAATAACAATTGTTTAGGCTAAAACCCTACTTTATATTAGCTGTTGTTTAAGGTAATTCGTTCAGATGTCGTTAAATGCGATTAAAAACGAACAAAATAGCATTTAATTCAAATTCCATCAATCTTTTCTCGTAATGATTTTAAGGCAAGGTGCATCCTTTTTTCTATTGCCTTGACACTTACGCCCTCCATTTCTGCAATCTCTTTATACTTTTTGCCATCTATTCTATTTAGTAAGAATGTGATGCGTTGATTTTCAGGTAAATTATCAAGTGCATTATCCAATTTGATCTTAAATTCTGCTTCTTCCATTAAAAATTCTGGAGTCTCATGCGTAGTCTTTAATGTTTTAGCTGCATACTTTAAGCGAACCTTTTCAGCTTTAATCACATTTAAATAGAGGTTATTAGCTACTGTATAAACAAAAGATTTTGCTTTTGCAGGAGGAACCTTAGCGCAGTTTTCCCAAAGCTTGACAAATGCTTCTTGTACCGCATCATGCGCTTTTTCTTCATTGCCAAACTTATAATAAATATAATTAAATACCGTTTTAGAGTTAGCTTTGAAGATGCTGCTAAAAATCTGCTCTTCACAGACATTGTCATTGTTTTTGGTTTCCAATTTGCTTGGTTTTTGCCAAAGATATTTAGAAAAAAATTAAAACCGAAAGTAGGGTGTTTTTAAAATCAATTGTTTTAAGGTTGTATTAACAAATAAATTCCAAATCATTATGAAAAAGTTTTTGAATTATGCGGCCTACACAATCCTGCTTGTGACCGCTCTAAGTTTTACGGCCTGTCAAACAGAAGAGCCGTTAGATTTGCAAATAAATGAAGAACAGACCATAACGGCTAGTTCTTCTACCGCTAAATTGATGGAGCGAACCGTTTCAAATGATGGTTCACATGACAATATTGTTGATGGTTCAAGTTGTTTTGATATTCGTTTTCCGTATACTGTATCAGTTCACGGACTTGATATTACTGTTAACTCTGATGTCGATTTAGAAGTTATTGAAGAACTTTTTGATGCCGTTGAGTATGACGATGATATTCTAGATATCATTTTTCCAATTACCATTACCATGGCAGACTATGCTGAAATCACGATCAATGGTATTGAAGAATTAAGAGAAATCGCTGCACAATGCGTTGAAGGTGGTGGTGATGATGATATTGAATGTATTGATGTAATTTATCCAGTTACCTTATTTACATATAACCCTAACATACAACAAACGGGTTCTGTTACTGTAAATAGTGACAAAGAAATGAGACGATTTTTTGCTGGCTTAAGCGAAACCGACATTATTAGCTTAGAATTTCCTGTGATGTTCGAAATGTATGATGGTACAAAGATAACTGTAAATAGTAATAGTGAATTGGCTGATGCTATAGAACGGGCTAAAGAAGCTTGTGATGAAGATGATGATAATGATCACAATGATGATGATTTCACTAAAGAACGTTTAGATAGCTATTTGGTAATGTGCCCTTGGCTAGTCAAAGAAATAAAACGAGATAATCTGAATAGTACAGATCAATATTTTGACTATGTTTTGAATTTTAGAGAGAATGGTTCTGTTGTCGCTCGGGATAGAGCAGGTAATTGGTTAGCCGGTGAATGGAGTACAAGAGTTAGTGACTACCGAGTAAAATTAACACTTGAATTCGAATTCATAGTAGATTTTAATTTAGAGTGGTATGTATACGATCTTGATGCAGGACGCATAAAGTTGTATGCAGATGATGGTAATAAAATTATCATGAGAAAGATTTGCGATGTAGAAATTGAAGAGTGTAACGAAGCTTTTATTAAAGAAGCATTACAAAACTGCAAATGGGCAGTTTCAAATGGAGATGGTACTAGTTTCTTAGATGAATTAAGAATTGATTTCTCAGATATGAATATTCACGTGAGCAACCCGAACGGAACTATTGTAGATGAAGGAAATTGGGAAATCTCAGATAAAACCCTAACTTTTAATAATTTGAGCATGGAGATGGCAAACTATATCGGTGAATGGGAAATTATTGAATGCGGTTCTGAAAGATTTAAATTAAAGCGAGGAGAAGAATTCTTAGTAATTGAAAAAGACTGTGAGTAAACCTTTTCTGTCGAATAGCGTAAACTATTCATCTTAACCTTTTTTGCCCCACATTTTTAAGAGAGCACTCGTCGTAAGATGAGTGCTTTTTTGCTTTTGATATTTTTATAGCCAATGTCTCGTAGTTCCCATTGTTATTATTAAATTTGCTTTTCTTCAAAAGACAGCAAGACGATGTTTGATAATTTAAGCGAAAAGCTAGATAAAGCCCTCCACGTTCTAAAAGGACACGGGCAGATTACTGAAATTAATGTTGCAGAAACGACTAAAGAAGTCCGTCGGGCTTTGTTAGATGCGGATGTCAATTTTAAGATAGCTAAAGAATTTACCAATCGTGTAAAAGAGAAAGCGCTAGGTCAAAACGTACTGACGACCTTACAACCCGGTCAGTTGATGGTGAAAATCGTCAAAGATGAGTTGACACAACTTATGGGCGGCGAGACTGAGGGCATCAATCTTTCAGGAAATCCGTCGATAATATTAATGTCAGGTTTACAAGGTTCGGGTAAGACAACCTTTTCTGGTAAGTTGGCAAGTTACTTAAAAACAAAAAAATCTAAAAACCCTTTACTCGTAGCCTGTGATGTATATCGCCCGGCAGCGATAGATCAACTGCATGTTGTTGGAGAGCAAATAGGTGTTGAGGTCTATTCTGATAGAGAAAATAAAGACCCTGTTGCAATTTCAAAAGAAGGTGTTGCTTTTGCTAAGGCAAACGGGCATAACGTTGTTATTATTGATACCGCAGGTCGTTTGGCAGTTGATGAAAAGATGATGGATGAGATTTCAAACATCCATAAAGAGATTCAACCGCAAGAAACTTTGTTTGTAGTTGATTCAATGACAGGTCAAGATGCGGTGAATACGGCAAAAGCCTTCAATGATATTTTGAATTTCGATGGAGTTATTCTTACCAAATTGGATGGTGATACTCGAGGTGGTGCAGCCATTTCGATAAAGTCTGTAGTTGATAAACCAATTAAATTCATTGGTACAGGCGAGAAGATGGAAGCTATTGATGTGTTCCATCCTTCGCGAATGGCAGATCGTATTTTAGGTATGGGTGACGTTATTTCACTTGTAGAAAGAGCTCAAGATCAGTTTGATGAAGAGGAAGCTCGTAAAATTCAAAAGAAAATTGCCAAAAATAAGTTCGGCTTTGATGATTTTCTTTCCCAAATACAACAAATCAAAAAGATGGGTAACATCAAAGATTTGATGGGAATGATACCTGGTGCAGGTAAAGCTTTAAAAGGCTTAGATATCGATGATGATGCCTTCAAACATATCGAAGCGATAATTCACTCTATGACGCCTGATGAACGCTCTAATCCTTCGAAACTTAATGCTAGCCGCAAAAAGAGAATTGCGAAAGGTGCAGGTCGCGATGTTCAAGATATTAATCAACTCATCAAACAATTTGATCAAATGAGTAAAATGATGAAGATGATGCAAGGCGGCGGTGGAAAACGTATGATGCAGATGATGGGTGGTATGAAAGGGATGAAGTAAAAGAGTAGACAGTTGCAGTAGGCAGTATCAGAACGCAGTAAACAGTAAAAAGAGGTAGCAAATGGAAATTCTGGATGGAAAAAAAATATCAAACCAAATAAAGGAAGAAATTGCCTTGGAGGTTGCTGAAATGAAAGCGAAAGGAGAGAAAGTTCCTCATCTTGCAGCTGTATTAGTAGGTAATGATGGTGCAAGCTTGACCTATGTTGGTAGTAAGGTTCGTTCGTGTCAACGTGTAGGTTTTGAATCTACATTAGTACAGTTACCTAACACAACAAGTGAGGTTGAACTACTAGAAAAAATCGAAGAATTAAACAAAAATAAAGATATTGATGGTTTTATAGTTCAGTTGCCACTACCTCCACAGATTGATACACAGAAGGTGTTGTTGGCGGTTGACCCAGATAAAGATGTTGATGGATTCCACCCAATGAATTTCGGAAAAATGGCTTTGGATATGAGTACATTCATTCCTGCAACGCCCTTCGGAATTTTAGAATTACTAGAACGTTACAATGTAGATACCAAAGGAAAGCACACCGTTGTCATCGGAAGAAGTCATATCGTAGGTCGCCCGATGAGTATTTTAATGGGAAGAAAAGGTTGGCCAGGAAACTCTACAGTAACTTTAACTCATAGTCACACAAAAAATATTACTCAGATCATTTCTCAAGCTGATATTGTGATTTCTGCACTAGGTGTTCCCAATTTTTTAAAAGCAGAAATGGTTAAAGATGGTGCTGTTATTATTGATGTTGGCATTACTAGAGTGCCAGATGAAACCAAAGAAAAAGGATATTATATTACTGGTGATGTTGATTTTGAAAATGTAAGCAAAAAAGCATCCTACATTACTCCGGTTCCTGGTGGAGTAGGGCCAATGACCATTGCGATGCTACTTAAAAACACTTTGTTGGCTAGGGAAAGACACAGAAGTAAAGACTAATGTATAGCAAGAAAAAAGGCCTTCTGTTCAGAGGGTCTTTTTATTTTCTATAATTTCGTTTGTGTAATTCCTGTTGCTGTGCTATCATTCGGACTTAACACATCAATATCATTACTATCATCATAATCGCAACTGCTCATGGCAATAATTGCACCTAAGACTAATATTGTAAATACTATCTTTTTCATAACTAGAAATTTAGTAGGTATTATACCCAGTTAGTCTATTATAAACGCAGAAAATAGGTCAATTATTGCTAAAAAGAGATTGTTCCCTTGAGGGGACTTTAGGGGTATTCGCTGCAAGGTTGAAAACAAATCTAAGTTTGATTACTTCTTGAAATTTAGTACCTTTTGAGTTAAATCAATCAACTTTGAAAAAACTATATTTCTTTTTGGTATGCTGCGTTATACTAGGCTGCCAATCCAATTCAAAAAATGAAGTACTAAATTCCATCAATGTCTCTTTTTCTAATGAGGCAAGTGCTGATGTCAAAGATGGCCGCTTGTTGCTTATGTTTTCTGCGAATGAAGAGAAAGAACCACGATTTCAAATCAATGACGGTCCTACAACACAATTGATTTATGGAATGAATGTTGAAGAAATGGCTCCTGGAAAACCAATGACATTTTCCAATGAAGTCTTAGGGTATCCCTTTACTAGCTTATCTGAAATCTCACCGGGTGAATATAACGTTCAGGCTTTATTGCATGTCTATGAAACCTTTAACCTTTCCACCGGGCATACGGTAAAACTACCCATGGATAATGGGGAAGGGCAACAATGGAACAAATCTCCAGGAAATATATATAGCAAACCGTTCAAAATTACCGTAACCGAAAACGGTATACAAAATGTTGATGTGGTAATGGATCAGGTCATACCACCAATCGAAGAACCCAAAGACACCGAATGGATCAAGCACATCAAAGTGAAATCTGAAAAATTGTCTAAATTCTGGGGCAGAGATATTTACCTCGGAGCACACGTGCTTTTGCCAAAAGGATTTAAGGAACACCCTGAAGCCAAATATCCTTTAATGGTATTTCACGGACATTTTCCAGCTGATTTCAGCGGATTCAGAACTACACCGCCTGATCCGAATATGAAGCCAGAGTATTCTGATCGTTTTAGTTTAGATGGTTATAATGTTACTCAACAACAGGAGGCTCACGATTTTTATAAACGCTGGAATGAACCCGATTTTCCACGGATGTTGATTATAGAAATACAGCACCCTACGCCTTATTATGATGATTCATATGCGGTGAATTCTGCGAATCAAGGTCCATATGGCGACGCTATTACCTACGAGCTGATTCCTGAAATAGAAAGACAATTTCGAGGAATAGGAGAGGGCTGGTCACGGTTTTTGTATGGAGGTTCTACAGGTGGTTGGGAAGCTTTAGCGGTACAGGTAAAGTATCCTGAAGAGTACAATGGTTGTTTTGCTGCATGCCCCGATCCAATTGATTTTAGAGCCTATTGTTTGACTAATATTTATGAAGATGAGAATGCATATTTTTACGATAGTGATCATAAAAAACTAGAAGTTCCATCGCATAGAGATTATTTAGGAAATATTCAATCCACACTCAGGACTGGAAATCAGTTGGAATTGGTTTTGGGAGATAAATCTCGATCAGGCCAACAATGGGATATTTGGGAAGCCACCTATTCTCCTCAGGGCGAAGACGGTTATCCTGTCCGTATTTGGGATAAAACTACGGGTGATATCGATCATAAAGTTGCTGAGTATTGGAAAGAGAATTACGACCTGAAACATATTCTAGAACGAGATTGGGATAAACTAGGAGAAAATCTAAAAGGTAAAATAAACATCTACTGCGGTGATATGGATAACTATTACCTTAATAATGCGGTCTATTTAATGGAAGAGTTTCTTGAGGGTACTACCAACCCGCATTATGGTGGCGAGGTCTTGTATGGTGATCGCGCAGAACATTGTTGGAATGGTGACCCTGATCAACCGAATGCGATAAGTCGATTACGCTATAATAGCATGTATGTGCCTAAGATCATGAAGCGCATTGCCGAAAGTGCACCGAAAGGGGCGGATTTAACCAGTTGGAGATATAAATAATATATGAAAAATACAACGAACAAAGTAGCTTGGTTTGTCTTTGCTTTTTTGGGTATAGGCGTAGGTCTATATCCGCTATTGTATTTTTTTCTTGACCGTAAGTTTGGATTACTAGCTTCCAAAAGTGATGAACTTTTAGCTGATGTATTTTGGAATACTGGTTTTTACGGTCATATTCTATTTGGTGGTTTAGCCCTTCTGATTGGTTGGATTCAGTTTAGTAAAAAATTACGTATCACTAACCTCAAATTACACCGCACCATCGGGAAAATATATGTGATTGCAGCCTTGATAAGTGGCATTTGTGGTGTCTTCATTGCCTTTAATGCTACGGGCGGCCTAGTTACTACTTTAGGTTTCTTGAGTTTGGGAATTATTTGGTTATTTACCACCTTTAAAGCGTATTTAGCGATTCGAAAAGGGGATGTACAATTACATCAAGGTATGATGATTTATAGTTATGCTGCTTGTTTTGCTGCGGTAACTTTACGTATTTGGCTGCCCTTGTTGACCATTGCTTTTGGTGATTTCATTATAGCTTATAGAATAGTAGCTTGGTTGTGTTGGGTGCCCAATATAATTTTTGCTTATTTCTGGGTGAGAAGAAAGGGATTGATTTTAGCATAGATTTTAAATAATTTTTAGTTGTCGCAAGTATGAATTTGAAATATTGTTTTTCATTGATTTTAATTTTATCTGGATATGGTTTGGTTTTTGGACAATCAGAGTCCCAGGCAAAACCCACAAATATTCTTTTCATATTAGTTGATGATATGGGTTATGGCGATTTGGCGTGTCAAGGTGCTACAGATATGCAAACTCCGAATATCGATAGGCTTTCGAAGGAAGGACTCACTTTTACCAATTTTTATGCAAACTCCACCGTTTGTTCTCCGAGTAGAGCCTCATTTTTAACGGGTATGTATCCAGACAAAGTCGGGGTGCCAGGGGTGATACGGCAGAACGAAAAAAACAATTGGGGCTACCTTGCAAAAGATGCTACATTAATACCAACAGTTCTAAAGCCAAAGGGATATCATACGGCAATGATCGGAAAATGGCATTTAGGGCTAGAAAATGAAAATACCCCTAATGTTAGGGGATTTGACTTTTTCAAAGGATTTCTTGGAGATATGATGGATGATTATTGGAATCACCGAAGAGGCGGTATCAATTGGATGCGAGAAAATGATAAAGAGATTGATCCAGAGGGCCATGCCACGGATATCTTCACAGATTGGACGATTGATTATTTAAACGAACGCAAAGATGCGGAGAATCCCTTTTTTCTGTACTTGGCGTATAATGCACCACATTTTCCGATACAACCACCCCAAGAATATCTTGATAAGGTTTTAAAAAGAGATCCTAACCTTTCTAAGAAAAGAGCTGCAAATGTTGCCTTTATTGAACATCTAGACTTTAACATCGGCAAAGTAATGAACAAGCTCAAAGAAACAGGTTTAGATGAAAATACCTTGGTTGTATTTACTTCTGATAATGGTGGAGCCCTAAGATATGAACAGAGTAATGGAAAGCTGAGAGGAGGAAAGCAAGATATGTATGAAGGTGGAATTCGAGTGCCTACTTTCTTTTATTGGAAGGATAAAATTAAATCGGGTACAACCGATAAGCTGGGAATGGGAATGGATTTGTTTCCCACATTTTGTGAAGTTACTGGTGCTGAGGTCTCAAATAAAATTGATGGTATTAGCCTGTTACCTACTTTATTAGGGAAAGATCAAATTACGGATGATCGCTATGTGTATTGGGTACGGCGAGAAGGCGGACATTATGGTGGGCAAGCTTACTATGCGGCACGTTATCAGAATTTCAAGATTTTACAGAATACACCACATGAAGCAATTCAATATTTTGATATTAGAAACGACGAATACGAAACAAAGGTTATTGAGCCTTCGGAAGATGATGAGGAGTATAAAAAACTAAGGACTGAATTACGAGAACATATTCGCGAAGCTGGAGGGGTGCCGTGGCAAAAATTAAAAGAATAATCTTCAAGAATACAATGGACAAAGAAAAACTAAAAGTCTATGATGCTTTGGTAACCAAATGCGATAGGTTTGACCGCAAAGGCAAAACAACGCCTTATACTTCAGCAAACGGATATATGTTTTCAATGTTGAACAAAGCAGATCAGTTCGGAATTCGTTTTTCAAAAGAGGTACAAGAAAAATATTTTGAAAAGTTCGATACAAGAATATTTATGAACCATGGTTCTGTCATCAAAGGTTATATTTTAATAACAGAATCGATGTTCGAAGATGTAGATCACCTAGTGCAGTTGCTTAACGATAGCTATGATTATGTAATGTCACTTCCTCCAAAATAAGAGAAACTATGACAGACGCTAAATTCAATTTTTGGCAAAAAATGGTTGACATGGGCAAATGTTATGACTGTAATAGTTGGTCTAATAGCTGCCTTTGCAAGTAATTTTTTTTGAATTTCACAATTCTTTTACGAATGAAGTCTTTTTTCAGGGCAACGAGATGAAAGGCGAACTTCTAAATTTAAAAACTGGTTGTTCGGCATTATTGGTGGAACGATTGTAGGTTATCATATTTTGATGATTATGATTTCTGAAAATGCTTTTAAGCAAAAAGAACCTTGGGCATATCGCGCCTTATGGTTCGGCTTACTTTCCTGGTTTGCAATTGATAGTGGCATTTCTATTTATTATGGAGCGATTCATAGATTTGGTCATCATAAATGTAGTCACTTTAGTACTTATCGGATTACCGCTACCAATGACAAGAAATGAATTCAAAAGCAACCGATAGTTGCTGATGAAAAATCCGTACTCTTTTTATATATTGTAGTCTATTTCAATTAATATTTTAGAAAATGAAAAAAACAATCTTTGTATGCCTCATGGGACTATGCGTGATGATTTCATCGTATGCTCAATCAGGAAAAGTTCATGATAACCTTTCGATGACCAGTAAAATCTTAAAAATGGAGCGCAATTATGCGATCTATCTTCCACCAGATTATGAATCTTCAGAGCGTAGCTATCCAGTTTTGTATTTGTTACACGGTGCTTCAGACGATCATACCGGTTGGGTGCAATTCGGCGAGGTTTTGCGAATCACCGATAATGCGATCAAAGATGGTACAGCCACGCCAATGATTATTATAATGCCTGATGCAGACACAGGTAAAATGGGTTATTTCAATCAAGGAAAAGACTGGCGCTACGAAGACTTCTTTTTTGAGGAATTTATGCCACATGTTGAACAAAAATATCGCATTAAAGGAGAGAAAAAATATCGCGCTGTTGCAGGGCTTTCTATGGGTGGTGGCGGATCTTTTATGTATGCTTTGCATCATCCCGAATTGTTTTCTTCGGCTTGCCCCTTGAGTGCTTATATTGGCCCCTTAACCCTCGCGGATTTTGACAAGCGTTTACTACGAACCGATGTAAATTATACCGAGAAAGAGAAAGAAGCATATTTCAAAAATCATAGTGCTTTAGAATTACTGAAAACAGTTCCTGAAAAAGAGGTGAAATCTGTTCGTTGGTATATCGATTGCGGTGATGATGATTTTCTCTACGAGGGAAATAGCTTGGTTCATATTGCTATGAAGAAAAAAGAGATTCCACATGAGTATAGAGTAAGAGATGGTAGGCATAGCTGGACGTATTGGCGGGAAGCCTTACCAACTGTTTTGGAATTCGTTTCAGATGCCTTTCATCAATACTAGAATAAAATCTTAAAGTATGGAATTAAAAAAGCTCGTAATTCAAGCGGTAGTTGCAATGGTTTTATTTACCATTGTGTCTGTAATTCTTGCTGGGGATTATTCCTATGAAATGTGGATTGCAAAAGGATTGCGAGGTCTGATTTTCGGTGTAGTTTATTTCGTATTTCTAAATTTAAAAGAGAAGTTTAAAAAAAATAAAGAGTAAGTATGCAATACAGAAATTTTGGAAAAACAAACTGGCCCGTAAGTGAAATAGGCTATGGAATGTGGGGCATGGCTGGTTGGACAGAGAGTAGTGATATTCAGTCTGCTAAAAGTTTAGATTTAGCCGTCGAGAATGGGGTCACCTTTTTTGATACCGCTTGGGGTTATGGAGAAGGTCATAGTGAAGAATTATTGGGACAACTGGTAAAAAGACATCCCTCTAAAAAATTATTTACGGCAAGTAAAATTCCACCAAAAAACTTTCAATGGCCTGCGAAACCAGAATACAGCTTTGAAGAATCGTATCCGACTGCTCATATCATAGAATACACCGAAAAGACGCTAAAAAATTTAGATTTAGACCAATTAGACCTAATGCAATTCCATACTTGGGATGATGGTTGGAGTCATAGAGAAGAATGGCAACGTGCCATAGAAGATTTAAAAGCTTCTGGAAAGATTGCCGCTATGGGCATCAGCGTAAATCGTTGGGAGCCAGAAAACGGAATCAAAGCCCTCAAAACGGGTATGCTTGATGCGGTACAGGTGATTTATAACATTTTCGACCAAAACCCTGAAGATGTTCTTTTTCCCTTATGTGAAGAATTGAATATAGCTGTAATTGCGCGCGTTCCTTTTGATGAAGGAACCTTGACAGGGAATTTGACTAAAGAAACTATTTTTCCAGAAGGTGATTGGCGAGGCACTTATTTTGTCCCTGAAAACTTAAATTCAAGTGTTGATCATGCTGATGCTTTGCGACCACTAATTCCTGAAGGAATGACCATGGCTGAAATGGCACTTCGCTTTATTACCATGAATAAAACGGTAAGTACCATGATTCCGGGAATGCGAAAAGAAAGAAATGTTTTGGCTAATACAGCAACAAGCGATGGTAAAGGTTTAGTTGCTGAATTACATCAAGAACTCAAAAAACATCG
>RCNE010000675.1_pt1 | contig 18105 bp, 16 predicted proteins | sample 2041361 | NCBI WGS metagenome assembly RCNE01 (sample SAMN09708229, study PRJNA481090) | Marine sediment metagenome, whole genome shotgun sequencing project.
TAATAATACTCCTTTAGAAACTAACGTCCCACTGCAATCGAAAGCGAACGTCTTCATCCTTGCCGGTTAAATCGTTCTTTAGGCGAATATGGCTGATATCTGCCGTAACTTTGTTGTTGTGTCCGTTCAGGAATAGGTTGGTGGCAAACGTGAGTTCATCCTGAACGCGGTCTGGGTTCACAGTGTCCCAATCCACGCGCGCGATTCGCACTGCACCCTCCAGCGCAAAACTTTTGTCATGCCACTTAACGGCCCACAGCTTGCCGACTTGTGCGTAGCCACCCTGGAGCGTTGAGCGTGCGCCGGTTTCGTGGTCTTCGATCTTCTTGATGTGAAATTCCTGCTGGATCGACATGCCGTCGAAATGCCAAGCGAATTCCTGGAGAAACTGCTGCAGCGTGTAGCGTTCATCGCCACCACTTTCAAAGCCATCAAGCTGCTCGCCGCCCGAACTGGAATAGCGTGTATACGGCCCACGCACCTGCGCGGTTGCGAACGCCAGTGACGCAGCGGGTTTTTGCCGAAATTTCAGATCACTTTGTGAGAACGGCAGGGTTTCACCGAGGAAGTGCCATTGCCAGCGTGCCAGGAGCATGGGCTTAGTGCCATGATCATCGAGATTGCCTCTACCATCGCCTTTGTTCAGGCCAAGAAATAGCCAGTTGTCGTACTTCGTGCCCGCCATAAATCCCTTCGCAAATGTTGCACCGATCTGACGGTCCAACGTGAAGGCATACGTGGATATAGAGCGCTCAACGAACTGTTGTTTACCGGAGGAGTCAATGCGTTCCCGGTTGTAGAGGATCTTATGCTGGCCGATACGTATCTGGATGTCGTTGCGCAGATCAAGATCGAGGCGTAGATCAAGCAAGGGATGGTCGCCGGAGAGTTCGTGCTCATAGTAAAAGCCGATCTTTGGATTGAACATGTAGCCCTCGACCTTAATACGAGCTCGTCGCACCTCCAGGTCGTCCCCTGGCGCATTGTCGAAGTCGTCTCGGGTGAGCGGGTCACTGTCGAATGGATCGGAATAGCGAAACTGGCTTCTCAACCACGGATTAATATAAAACCGTTTGCTCGGCGACATGAACTCCAGTCCGAGATGATTCTTTTTTCTTAGCTCGGTTTTCGGGTTTTCCAAATCGAGTCCGCCCATATCGTTGGCACGCTTGTGGCCTTGGGGCGTCGGCGATTCCTGAGCTACATCGTCGGCAGCATGCACCTGCATGGCGACTGCTAATGCAACTAGAACGATAAATCGCCGCATCGAAAAATTCCTGCATAGAAATTTAAAAGAAGGATTATAGCGATTGAGGCCGTAATAATTTCACCAAGTTCGTCTCTTTTTTGCGCTGACAGCCGAAAGCAACGCCGGGACTGCTAGACTCCTAAGCCATATGACTAAGCAAACCGTTTCGCTCGTTCTCGGCAGCGGAGGCGCTCGTGGCCTCGCTCACATTGGTGCCATCAGGTATCTGGAAGAAAACGGATATGACATTCGCTCGATCAGCGGCTGCTCGATGGGAGCGTTGGTTGGCGGCGTTTATGCCTGCGGTGAGCTCGACGCGTTCGAAGGTTGGGTTCGTGCAATCACGAAGCTCGACATCGTCAGGCTACTGGACGTTTCCTGGGGCACAGAGGGCCTCGTCGAGGGCGATCGGATTATTGGGGCACTCAAAGAGCTGGTAGGTGATCGTCTGATTGAGGACTTGCCGATCGAGTACACGGCAGTTGCAGCGGATATTCAGCGTGAAAAGGAAGTCTGGCTGAAGCGAGGTTCCCTGTTTGCGGCGATTCGCGCGTCGATATCGTTGCCACTGTTCTTCACGCCGTTCGAAATTGATGGCGTGAAATTACTTGACGGCGGCATCCTGAATCCAGTGCCAATCGCGCCAACATTCGAGGACGGCACTGAGCTTACGATCGCGATCAATCTCGGTGCCTCCCCAGCGGGCGCATCGAAGCGTGCCCGGAAACCGAAACCGATGGCGGTTGACCTCTCTCAGAAGAACAGCGTGCAAGCAAAGATCAGTGGCTTCATCGAAAATCTTACGAATCGCAGCTCCTCGAGCGGTGAGGGTAGTTGGAAGATGCTGAGTATCGCGGACCAGACATTCGATGCGATGCAGGGTGCTATAGCCAGGCAGAAGCTTGCCGCGTACCCGCCAGACCATACGGTTCTGATCGCGCGCGACGCATGCGGCACGCTGGAGTTTGATCGCGCCGATGAGATGATCTCGCTCGGCTATGAGGCCGCGGCGGAGAGCCTCACCTAGGTCAGGTGATCTATAAAGGCTTCCATCTTCAATCGGGTAGCTTGATCAGGCTGTGCACCAAAACCTGCCATGAGGTTGTCGGCCATATGATGTGGATTGCCTGTACGCGGAATCACGCAGGTCACCGCAGGGTGCGAAATAATATACTTGAGAAAAAACTGTGCCCAGCTTTCGCAATCAATGTCGGCGGCCCAATCAGGCAGTGCCATGCCACTGGTTTTTTTGAATAATTCTGCTTTGGCGAAGGGAACATTGATTATTACCGCCACATCCAGTTCCTGTGCAAGCGGCAACACTTTCTCAGCTGCACCGCGCTCAAGCAAATTGTAGTTGACTTGAATAAAGTCCAAATTTTCCTCTCGCATCAACTTCATCATCTGCTCGTGGCCCGTATCTCGGTGAATCGTGATGCCCATGTAGCGAACTTTTCCAGCGTCTTTGAGTTTTCGAATTGAGGGAATGTGTAGTTCCCAATCACGCATGCTATGAACTTGCATAAGGTCAATCACCGGCGTGTGCAGTTTCTCCAGTGACGTATTCATTTCATCAACGCCTGCCTGTTCGCCCTCGGCGAATACCTTGTTCGCAAAGAACATTTGATCCGTCATATTGAGCTCTGCACAGAGATCACCGAGAACCGCCTCTGCGCGACCGTAACGGGGTGAGGGTGAGGTATCCACCAGGTTGCCACCATGATCTGCGAGTAATTGCAGCACCTCGACCAATGCCGCCCGTTCTTCCGTTGCGCTTCCTACATCGAAGGCATCCAGCGTTCCCAAGCCGATAACCGGTATTTGCTCGCCAGTGGAAGGAATTGGCTTCGATAGCATGCTGGCCGAGAGTGGACTATGAGCATTGACGCGGCCGGCGCAGACCAAAAGCGATGCTGCACTTGTCGCAATAAACTGTCTTCTCGATATAGTCATCTTTGTATTACCGGTTGGCGATAGAGAATCCCAAGCTTAATAGTACTCATGCTCGAATCAAGCAAATCTGGCATTATTGTCGGGTCTTGGACTTCAGGTGTCAGGAGAAAACCATGTTCGAAAATCCATCTTTGATGACCCGCATAGCGGTAGGGAAGGGAATCGGATTCTTGATAGGTTTCGGCGGGTTTATTCTTCTGCCTCACTTCTTGCCGGACGCCACTTTGATGCTTCGTTGGGGAATTCTATTGTGGTACATGACCTTCGGCGCGATTATCGGTGTATTCGGAGTTTTTACCTATCACCCGTTGCTGAAGCTTTCGATGCCCTGGTGGATCATGTCGCCCTTTATCGGGGCATGGCTAAACTTTGTGCTGGTCTTCTTCGCCCATGAACCCATGAGCGCCATGATGGTGAGCGTGTTTGGCGAGGGCGGTGCGATTAGTTCACCGTTTTGGTTTGCGGCCGAAGGCGCCATAGTTGGATTCGTAATCGGTTACTTCGCCACGCGGTTTGGTGGCGAGGGAGCAGAGACCGTAGGGCGATAAATATCCGCTATCGCTAGAGCGTATCAACCTGGAAGATAATCAGTTTGTCGCTTGAGGTCATGACCAGGCGGTTGGTGCCTGCTTCCTCCAGCGATAACGGTGGACTATTCAAGCTGCCCTCCAGCGGCACATTGACCTGCTTGCTGTTCGCGAACGTATCATCACCACAAATAGTTAGAACACTATCGGCTGATTGATCAACGTAGAAAACATCATTCGAATTTTCACTTGGCTCAACCAGACGCGTACCAAAACTACTGGATGCGTCGCAATTGCCGAGCACTGCCAGGGACGCGGAGTCGGCAATAACACCAAAACGGTCATACAGTTTACCGTCGGCCAACTTCAAGCTTCCGGCTCGCAACGTGGTGCTGTTCTCGTCGGTTAATGAGACGCCCCCAGAATCGATCGTCAGAATTCCCAGAACATCACCGGCCGCGCCAGATTTTTGCGTGAACGCGGATACGCCGTCCTGATCAATTAGCACGTCGCGCACCGGACCATAAAACGCGACCGTTTCCTTCAGTCGTATACCGTTCTCATAGACGGCAATCTCTTGTCTTGCCGCAACCAGAAGGGTGCTGGCGTTGGTCGGTGACACGGCAAGATCGATCGCGAATACCGGCTTACGATTAAACCTGTTTAGCTCCAGGACCACGGCGGGTTGTGCAGCAGCCGCCTGTAGATCGATAACGGCATACTTGGTTGCCTCGCGTAAGGCCACAAAGAGCGTATTGCCGTCGACAGACATCGACAGGTTGCTAGGTTCTGAACCGGCAAAGATGGTATCCAAAATAATGCCAGTGGTCGCATCAATGGTTGCCACTGAGTTGCCATTAACGCCGGCAAAACTCGGCAAGGTCGCATAGATAACGTTACGCGTGGGATCAAAGATCGCATCACTAAACGCACAATTGATTTGCGCGACAAATCCCGGAGTGGAAAGGCCACTCAGATCCGTTGTTTCACATTGGCTGAGATTGTTGTTCGGAGCGAGGGAGGTCTTATCAATAACACTGATTTGGCTGTCCGACGCGAGCAACAGGTTCGGACCCGCGTCCAACAGGCGCACAAACGTACCTGTTGTCGTAATGGTGTGCGCGCTTCGCAAGACCATCGTGTCTTCGTAGTAAGACTCGAGCAGCGAATCCGTGGCATTGAAGAAGTAGACGACCCCTTGAGTCTTGTCGATCGTAATACCGTCTTGATTGCTAGCGGTCAGGACTTGGTCCAGTTTGATTTGCCCTTCGATCGATGGTGTCTGAGGGTTGGTTACTCGGCCGGTCGTAGAGAACAGATTATTGTTCCCCAGGGCAACGTCATTTGACGGCAAGATATCGAACTCTCGCAACGAGACGGTCAAAGTGAGACCGCTGGCGTCAACGGCGACAACAGACGCTGGATACTCGACGTCGACATTGTTATGTCCGACGATCGTATCGGCGGCCGAAAATTCGAACAAATTCGGTGCCGTCACATCGTCAATGATGTTGGGTAGAGCAACGCCGTTGTCGTAGGCAACCAGTTCGCTGTCATTGTCCATTGCCACTACAACAGTATTTGGGTCGCCTGGTGCGACTCGGATACGTGCAGCGAACCGATTTGGAAAGCTGAGGGATGAACCCAGGCCGACGCGGCCTCCGGCGGTGAAGGTTGCCGTATCGACCGATTGAATTTCCTCGGCCTCGGCGAACCCTAGCCACACAGTACTATCGTCATCGGATACAGCGATCTTGCTGGGTCGATCCGACAGATTTATTTGATTGATCTGAGCCAGCGTCGACGCATCCACCGTTGTTAATCCTGCATCGTTCGCAATGTAGAACGTAGATCCATCCGGACTGACGACGACATCACTGACATCGAACGCAGCACTCGTGGGCGTTACTATCGGAGGTTCCTCTTCCGGCAAATCACCTGCAATTCGGCTAACAAACGAGAAAAACTCAGTTTGAAAGAAGTCGAACCAATTTCCGGAGCCGCCAGCAATAGCAGGGACGGGGTCGTAGCTGCCGTCACCATCGGCATCGACCGTAACAGCAACCGAACCGCCAGTACTGCCGGTAGCTCGAGCCGAAGAAGCGTTGCCTCCGTTGCACTGAAACTCGCCGATGTCCGGAAGACTGGCTAGCGCTCCATCAAGCTCAGTGTTTGTTGAGCAAGAGAACGCGCCGCCGACAGCGCTACTCTCAATGCTCATCGATGCGGATGTGGTCAGGACGTTGGTTGACGAAATATTTCGAGAAATAGAAACGTTGACTAAGTTGTTCGTCGTAACTGCTGTGGGCGTTTGTTCGCGGGTGAAAATTGAATTTCCGAATCGAGTTGTCGCGACCAGTGTTTGTGACGTTGAATTGCCAATGAACTCAGCGTCTAACAATCCGTTGACCGACGCGGAGCGGTCTCCTCGGGTCACCATGAACACAGAAAAGTCGTATTGGAACTTCGCTCTGGACGAAGCGTTTGCTCGTGCAAAGAAATTTCGGATTAATAGCTCGACGGTGCCGTTGTTGGTATAGCCGGTATCTGCAAATTGGCAATTGTCCACTTGAAAAATAGCGGTGTCGCCGGCGCTCGGCGAGCCGCTGCCATCGAGGTCTGAAAGCGTGACAGTTACCGACCCCATTTCGCAAGCTAAGGTTGTCATCAGCTCGCCCGTTTCGGCCAAGCGCACGAGTACATCGACACCGAAAGTACTCAGGTGCATCATGGATTCTGTCGCTCGAGCATGAATCGCAATTACCTGATTCGCATTCGTCTCGTCGATCTGAACTGATAGCGTTGGATTTGGCGGGCCATTTGTTTCAAAGAAGGCGACGTTGTCTCCGCCACAGCCGACAAGTACAGCAGCCATTAACGACACGCCAAGATAGTTAAGGAATGACCCGCGATTATTATTATTATTATTCACAGCGTTTTATTTTTGGTCCAACTTGGATATTACAGAATACCGACTCCATGTCTGCTTGGGAACTCGTCGCGACATAAGTCAACATTCAGGCGGAGACAAGCCAATGAGTGCGGGGAATATGACAAACCCAGTCTCTACCCTACGTAGCGATAGTACTCGATACCCAGGTCGCTGAAATGTCGTTCTTCTGCGTTGCCTACGTGATCAACGATGAACTCGTTTTTCGGTACGTAAGCGAGGTCAGTCGGAATTTCACCCGCGTGCAGTAGCTTGTACTGCTCGAAGTTGAGGTCAACGGCACGATCCATGACGCGACCAAAGCCGATGGCTTGAGTTGCTTCGCGCCAACCATCAGCAATATAAAAAGGAATGACTTCGGCTGCGTCACCACTACCGTAACCCAAGGTCAATACTTCTTCGCCAGCTTGCAAGCGATTTTCATCGCGACCTTGTTCAAAGCCTGCGGCCAGCCAAGCCGGTAACGCGGCCGTATATAAATTGCCGAGATCGAGCATCGCATCACTGCCGAGAGCGAGTTTGTCGAGAACTTCAACACGATAATGCCGTGATGCACGGAATACTCGCAGCGCCGCCATCGTTAGTGGATAGATTTCATACTGCAGTCGTTCAGGTGATGCGAGAGTCGATACCTTCGGCTGACTCATCATTTCTGTTCGCAATCGTTCTGCGTCAATGCCAGCTTCATAGCAGTAGGACGCGAGCTCAGCCCGGTCTTCCGAGCTGCCCTGACTCAGTGCGAATAAGTATGAGACGGCCCAGCCGGTTTCCGGCATGCGTCGATACGGGCGATGCATGAAAACGGTTTTTAGGGAGCGCAGGTAATCAATTGGGTTCAGGTCGCGCTTGCGATACATGTCGTTGAGCGCTTGCAAGGTCTCGTCGATGTAACAGGTAGTCGAGTATTTACCATTAAATACTGGAAAATCTTTGACTTGATTCGACTCGGAGCGATCCTGACCGCAGAAGCGCAACATTGGTTTGCGAAAATCCATGACCCGGTAATCGGATGCTGAGCCAGAACCAGGCAAGTCGACAACTGCGAGTTTTGGATCTTCTTCAAGCAACATTGCTACTGCGCCAGCGCCTTGCGTTGGCTCGCCGCTACTGCCACGCGCGTACTCGGCGATATCGGCGCACACAACAATGGCCTGCCCACCGGCGCCATCGAAAGCCAGCTGACGAATCGCACCTTTCATAGCGTAAACGCCGCCGAGGCAGGCGTGCTTGAATTCAGGGACTTCGCAGCTTCTGGCGATCGGTGGCTTGCCAAGAGCTTCTAAGGCCTGATCAACCATTCCCTTGACGATAATCGCCCCGGCAGAATTGTCTGTGCTGGACTCCGTGCCCAGACCCAGAAACTTGATGCGTGTTGGGTCGATGTCGTATTGATCAATGAGCCTGAGAACTGCCGTAGCAGCCATCGTATAGACGCTGTGCTCAGGGCCGCGCACTCTGAAACTGCGCCCGACGACCTCGCGCACCTTGGGCCATTGGTCGCCAGTCCACTCGCACCAGTCCTCCAGCCAGACGCGATATGGCGGCACATAAGCGGCGAGGCCGCTTATTCCGATCTTCTTTGTCTGGGGAGATGGGTTCATTTTGTTGGTTTTTTTTCCTGAGCCAGCGATTTTAGTGGTCCAAGCCGTCCGTCACAACTGTCTATTCGACCGTGATAGTAATAGTCGCCGACGTTACGGGCGGTTCATGCGGGATATGCAGGTGATCGGCGAGCAATAACTGCAGCGTATGGTCGCCCGGATCGAGAGTCAGCTGCGTCGATGTACTGCCGTCGCCGAAGTGAATATGGTTCGCGTCTGCAGGGACGGGCAGGTCCAATGCAGGCAGTTCAGTGTCTATCAGGAGATGATGGTGGCCAGAATGCGCGTCATTGACGCCAGCCGGTGCGACGCTCATTCCTTCTATTCCGAACTCGATCGTGACCGGGCTGGATACCGTGGCCCCATCTGCTGGGGTGATGAAAAATACGCTTGCTTCTGGCGCGGAGGCCGTTCTCGGCAGTCCCGACGGTGCTTCGGCTACGGCGGTATGGGCTGCCGGCGCTTCTGTAGCTGCCGCCTCGGCAGCGGGTGCTTCAGCCTCTGGCTGTCCGCACGCAGCAAGCAGGACGAGGGTTGCTGCTGAAACTACAGGGGCTAATTTGTTGATGGCCATCTTCTACTCCATTAAGTGTTCGGCTAGAGCGAAAACGCTGCCAGCGCGAATGTTATCGCCATTATGGTCGAAACTCCGAAGATATACGCGAAGAATAGGGCGATAAACTTCAGGAATGTCACGAATCGACCCTGACCGTACACCCGTCGCATTGCGACGAACAGGTACACAGGCGCGTAAATCGAACTGGCGACGATGATCAACGTTGTCGCCAGTTCCGGAAGTGCAATTGCTGCGGCGAGCCGAGCGAACGAAATCTGCAAGGTAACCAACAAGAACAAAAAGGAGTGCAAGTGCACAAAGAATAAGAGGTGTTCTACATAATAGCGGCGCGACAATGGATACAGTACTTTTAGTATTAAGGCCATTAGCGGTAGCAGAACGATCAATGCCGTAGGAATGTTGCCAATTACCTTTTCGAATACCGATTTCCCCTCGTCAGCGACCATTTGTTCGCAGACCTGACGCACTCTTTTGGGAGTCAATCGACGCGCAAGGAAGTCGGGCATTTCTTCCATATCGGACGCTTCGACGTCACAGTCGTCTTCGATTTCCTCTCCCTCGTTATCATTAAACGCGACAATGATGCTGTCTTCGTCTTCGTCCTCCGTATTTGCGGCAAGTTCCTGTTCGGTCGGAGCCTCGTAGAACAGGCCCAATTCCTCGTGCGGATCAAAAAATACGACAACGAAAAATATTAGGCTGAGTACCAGGTACATGCGAAACGGCGGCATGAAACGTGCGCGACGTCCCTGCAAATAGTCATAGGTTAATCGCCCCGGACGAACGACCAGAGGAACCAGTGTCAGCCAAAGTCTGGAATCGAGCTCGAAGAGATCACCAAACGCGTCTGAGACGAGTTCCCAAAGCTTAATCTGCCTGCTCCGCGAACGCTGGCCACAACTGTCACAATACTGGCCGCTGAGATGCGTGCCGCAATTCAGACAGTCGGGCGATTCACCCGACGGAATGTCATGCTTGTCATCTTCGCGAAGTACACGATCTGCGAATTCGACCTTCTCGCCAAACTGGCTCGCGATCGTGGTTTCAATCTGAGCAGAAAAGGAATCGATGAAATCACCGACCGTGCTGCTAGCTTCGAGCTGGTGCTGGCAAACTCGACCAACGCGATCTGAGTTGTCAGATGCCACCGAGAATACATTGCACTCAGTAACGTTCGCGAGGCGCAGCGCTTCGCGAACATGCTCCTCGAGCCACTGGTCGCATTCGGCAGCGACGTCGCGGTCTACGAAGAGTCTTACTTCATAGATTGATCCCGATCGCTCTGACACTGACTATTACTCAGCCTTTTTCTTGCTGGCGGGTTTTTTCTTGCTGCTAGTTTTCTTCTTAGTGCTGGTTTTCTTCTTGGCAGTTTTCGAGTCGGCAGGTCCGGACTTGGCACGAATCAGTTCTTCCGGAGCAAAGTCATCGACCGCGAGCAGATCTTGAACTTTTTCGTGGTAGCTCTGCAGATCCGTTGCTTCTGACGCGGAGATAACGCTAGCGCGTTTCCCTTCCGGAATCTGGTCGCCCAGGTACTCGGAACTTATCAGTCCCTCCTTGAATGCCTGCCGCAGCCGCTTCTCAAGCGGTGCAACCTGCTCGGAGAGTTCGAGAGCCTCTTGCAATAATCCGATAGGGTTACCCGGCTCAAGCGTTGTGTACGCCTGTTGGCTGAGTCGCTCGCGCGCTTCGCCAGTCGTAGTCATTAGACGCACAACTTTTTGTGCTAATTCATCAGACGGTGCGGAAAAGGTACGACCGCGGGGGAAAATAAAGATTCTTAGTGCTGTCGCAGCCCAACGATTAGGAAGGTTCTGCAGGAATGCGTGCAGAGACTCCTGCGCCTGGTACATCAGCGTTCGAATCGACCATTCGACCAGCGGTAGGTCCGTTGCTCGTCGACCCTGGTTCTCAAAGTGTTTGAGTACCGTAGAGGCCAGATACATAGAGCTCAGAACGTCACCAAGACGTGCCGACAGCAGTTCGCGCTTTTTCAAGGCGCCGCCTAAGGTCAGCATCGCGAAGTCGGACGCGAGCGCAAATGCCGCACTATAGCGATTGATGTTCTGGTAATAGCGTCGCGTCGGTGTATTCAGCGGCACACGACTAAACTTGGCGTGTGTTAGTGCCAGGAATACTGAGCGTGCAACGTTGCTGATGCCGTAGCCGATATGACCAAACAAGGCATTGTCGAACTCAATCAGACCTTCTTCCTGGTCCTCGTCACCCGCCGCGAGCAGTTCGCGTAACACGAATGGATGGCAGCGTATTGCACCCTGACCGTAAATAATCAGGCTGCGCGTCAAAATATTAGCGCCCTCGACCGTGATCGCAATCGGCGTGGCCATGTAACTTCGGCCAATATAGTTCTTGGGTCCCAACATGATTGCCTTACCACCATGGACATCCATTGTGTCACTGGCGACTTGTCGACCGAATTCGGTGCAATGATATTTAAGGATGGCGGAGGGAACGGCAGGTTTCTCGCCCTGATCGATAGCACCGGCGGTCACCGACACAGCCGCATTCATAATGTAGGTATGTCCGGCAATGCGCGTTAGTGCTTCGCCGACGCCCTCGAAATTCGCGATAGATGTGTTGAACTGTTTTCGAATACGCGTGTATGCGCCGGAAGCATACGACGACGCTTGTCCGCCGCCCATCGCCGTCGATGGCAAAGTAATTGCCCGGCCGACTGACAATAATTCGACCAGCATCTTCCAGCCTTTGCCGGCCATTTCTTGTCCGCCAATGATGTAGTCGAGCGGTACAAAAACGTCCTCACCGGAGGTGGGGCCGTTTTGAAAGGCGATCGACATTGGATAGTGTCGACGACCGACTGTAACGCCGGGCATATCGGTAGGGATCAAAGCCGCAGTGATGCCATACTCGTCTTTCTCGCCGATCAGATGGTCCGGGTCATTCAATTTGAAGGCGAGTCCAAGAACGGTGGCCACCGGGGCAAGCGTGATGTAGCGCTTGTTCCAGTTGAGGCGAATACCGATGATTTGCTTGCCTTCCCAGGTTCCCTTGCAAACCACACCGTTGTCGATCAATGCAGCAGCATCAGATCCGGCTTCGGGTGAGGTCAGAGCGAAACAAGGGATCTCGGTTCCCTCGGCCAGACCTGGTAAGTAACGGTTCTTCTGTTCTTCGCTGCCGTAGTGCAGCAATAATTCAGCCGGGCCAAGCGAATTCGGAACGCCAACGGTTGACGAAGCCGTCGGGCTGCGGCTCGCAAGCTTGGTGATAACCATGGCGTTCGCGTAGGCCGAAAATTCCAGGCCGCCGTATTGCTTCGGAATAATCATCGCAAAGAAACGTTGCTCGATAATGTAGTCCCAGACTTCCTTCGGCATATCCACTCGGTTGTGACATATGTCCCAGTCGTCGAGCATTTCGCATAGCGTCTCGCACGGGCCGTCCATAAAAGCCTGCTCTTCGTCGGACAGTGCAGGCGCGGGGAATGACATGAGTCGGTCCCAGTCCGGCATGCCAGAGAACAGCTCGCCATCCCACCACACATTGCCCGCTTCCAACGCCTCACGCTCGGTGTCGGACATCGACGGCAACATCGTGCGGTAGATAGAGAGCAGCGGTCGCGTTATTTTCTCGCGGCGCAAGTCCTTAAAGTTCGGAACGATCAAAGCTGCCATTGCTACCCAAAGCAACAGCATCCATAACCAGAACCCGTTTCCGGCAAAGGTGTAAAAGGAATAGGCGAGCGTGGCGATTCCAGCTGCGACGGTCGACGTGCGTAAATCAATGCGCTGGTACGCGAGATAGACACCGCCGCCGAGAAACAGCAATAACCAAAATAAACTGACGATCAAACTGGACAAACTACTTACCTCTCAAAGCAATGATTCGATAGCAGCGCGCTCTTCACGCAACTCTGTTTCGGTGGCAGCCATTCGTTCGCGACTGAAGTCACTCACTGACAGGTCTTGAACAATTTCGTATTTGCCGTTGCTGCAACGCACTGGGTATGAGTAAACAATGCCAGGTTCGATGCCGTAACTTCCATCTGCCGGTATCGCCATACTGACCCAATTGTCACCGGCAGTTCCGAGTGCCCAGTCACGCATGTGGTCGATCGCCGCTGACGCAGCCGATGCTGCGGACGATGCGCCTCGGGCTGCGATAATCGCAGCGCCGCGTTGTTGTACGACCGGAATAAATTCATCTACCAACCATTGCTGATCGACAAGCTCACTTGCAGCTGTGCCATCGACGATCGCGTGATTAATATCCGGATACTGGGTCGCTGAGTGATTGCCCCAGATGGTGATGCGTTGAATGTCACTTACATGCTTGCCGGTTTTTTGCGCGAGCTGTGCTGCGGCGCGGTTGTGGTCCAGTCGCGTCATTGCTGTGAAATTGCCCGCATCTATATCCGGCGCATTGCTGCTCGCGATCAGTGCGTTGGTATTCGCAGGGTTGCCGACGACGAGAACCCGAATGTCTCGACTTGCGTGATCGTTAATTGATTTTCCCTGCACCGAGAAGATCTGCGCATTGGCTTCGAGCAAATCTTTGCGTTCCATGCCCGGACCGCGCGGCCGTGCGCCAACGAGCAATGCGAAGTCACAGTCCTTGAAGGCCGTGTCCGGATCATCGGTGCCGACAACGCCTGCCAGTGTCGGGAACGCACAGTCATCAAGTTCCATGACCACTCCCTGCAATGCAGGTAACGCGGGCGGAATCTCAAGTAATTGCAAAATGACCGGTTGGTCAGCGCCCAGCATTTGACCTGATGCGATGCGGAAGGCGAGTTGATAGCCGATTTGACCGGCAGCGCCGGTAATGGTGACGCGAAGAGGTGACTTCATTGTGTAGGTTCCTGAAATGCAGCACTAGTTCCCAGGGTTCTGGCATGTAGAGGGTTCTAGTATGTAGATTGGGGTCGCGATTCTAGCATTTTCAGGGAAGTTTGAAGTCCGGAAATACCTCTATAAGATTTTCACGCTGGCGTGTTGCAGCTTCTGCGTCTCCGGCGGCCTCCAGCGCGATGATACATTCAAGCCAGCTTTCCGGTTCCAGGCGTATATCTTCGGCGCACTCGCTAGCAGGCATATCTGCCGCAAGTGTCATAGAGGAGGCACGTCCCGCAGCGGTGGGTCCATATTCGCGCCTCAACTCACTAGTTTCTTTGGCTTCTTCTATGCTTTGTGCTTCGGCAAAGTCGGCAGATTGGCTCCATTCAACGGCCGGAGCAGGCTCATTGATGGACTGTTTAGCCACGCTGCGGGCGGGAGAATGTTTTTCGGAGCTAATCGAGTTGGCCATTGAGTCGGAGACTTTCGACGCCGGTTGTTGCTTATCCTTTTGCAGCTCCGGTGCGATCATTGCTGCAGGCGAGGAGTCTTCTGCTGGAGCGGTTTCTGTCGCTACGTCGTCCGGCGCTGTTACTTGCGTGACTTCCAGGGTAATTGCCAGACACAAGGCGACGGTGGCAGCCCAAGCGAGTGGACGGCTCCATGCAATCCACCGCGAGTACTGCGGACGCTCTGCGTTGGCTTTCGCCATGCGCAGGACTTTCTGGTCAAGGTGCTCCGGCGTGCATTCCCTGGCCATACTCTGGTAGGCGGCTGAAACTTGCTCGTCCTGATCTCGATCGTTGCTCATGCTGTCTCCGTCGGCTCGTCTATTGCGACTCGCAACTTTTTGATCGCATATCGCAGCCGACTCTTGCTGGTTTCGCGGTTGCTGCCAGTAACGGCTGAAATTTCGTCGAGATTGAGGCCGGCTTCTTCGTGCAACAGGAAAACATCCCGCTGCTCATCGGGAAGGTCCAGCAGTGCGATTTGGAGCCGTTCCCGCGCCAGGCTTCTCTCTGCTGACACTTCGGGTAAGTCGCCGGGGTTCGGTTGAACGTCCGGGTCGAAATCGCCAACGTGAGTGTGTCGTTTATTACGCCTCAGGTAGTCGATAAAACAATTGTGCGCGACTCTATACAGGAAGGTCGTAAATTTAGCGGTCGGGCGATAACGATCTGCCGACTTGATAAGTTTGCCCCATACCTCCTGAAAAATGTCGTCAGCATTTTCAGGATGCCGGCAAAGCCGCAGAAGATAGCGGTACAGCGCGTCATTATGTCGCCGGTACAGTATTTCAAAGGCGGCAACGTCGCCGTCCTTGTAGCGCAGCATCAAGGCACTGTCTTCAGGCATATGATCCATAGCCGGAGCATAGGCGACAGCCGCTTGCCTTGGAAGCTGAAGATTGACCCGTTGAAGCGTTTGTAGTGCCGATACCATTGCGGCGAGACTCCGTAACTCTTTGATTAAGCGCTCTAAATATCAAGCTTGTGCTCATATAAACGGCACGCGGGGTGGTTGCGGGTTAGCATTTCTCAAGAAAAATGCTTGCATGTCGATTTCTTAGTGTTATAGTCAACTATAACACCAGATCACCTAGAGCAAGACGTAGGAGCAAGAATCATGAAAGCCGCAGTTAAACACTACTTCAACGACATCATTAGCATCTCGATGCTGATTTTGATGGCGTTAGCGTTGATTGCAGGACAATCTATTGCGAGCGGGCACGAAGCAGAAAAAGAGTCTTTAGAGCCGCTGCGGGCAGCTCAAGAAGTAAGGCCTCAGTAATCAATATGGCGACTAAATTGGATTCCGTCACAAAGGCGAGAAAGGTAGCGACGGACTTTTTGCGCCGACCAGCTTGGTCGGCGCTTTTTTTAACGGATGCGTGATGGACCCTAAATGGAATGAAGATCAGCCAATCTACCGGCAACTGCGGGACCGCGTTGTTGCGATGATTCTTGAAGGCGTTTTGGGCGATGGCGATGCTTTGCCGTCAGTGCGTAATGTTGCTGCTGAATATCGATTGAATCCGCTGACCGTATTGAAAGGTTACCAGGAGCTTGTAGATGAGGGACTGGTAGAAAAGAAGCGTGGTCGTGGGATGTTTGTGACCGAAGGTTCGCGTGATCAATTGCTATTAGATGAACGCGCTCGATTTCTCGATAAAGAATGGCCGCTGGTGCTTGGATCGATTAAGCGCTTGGGCCTCTCGGCTACAGATTTGATGAAGCAAATCGATGCGTCGGACGATGGGGGAGACAAGAATGACTAGCCTGGTGACGGCCAAAGGCGTTTCAAAGCACTACGGTGACCTGGCAGCGGTCGACAACGTCAGTTTTGAAGTAGAGAAGGGCAAGATTCTGGGCCTGATCGGCCCGAATGGAGCTGGCAAGACGACGCTATTGAAAGCGGTCCTTGGACTCACAGACTGTCAGGGCCAGCTTTCTGTTCTTGGACTTGATCCGTTTCGTCAACGCAAGGAAATGATGAAGAACATTTGTTTTATCGCAGATGTCGCTGTCCTGCCGCGCTGGATTCGTGTTTCGCAATTACTCGAATTTGTCGAAAGCACACACCCGAATTTCACCCGTTCTCGAGCAGAAGAGCTGCTCTTGGCAACGAATATCAAGAAAGAATCGAAAGTCCGCGAGTTGTCGAAAGGCATGGTGACGCAATTACATCTGTCGATCATCATGGCGGTCGACGCAAAATTACTCGTGCTTGATGAGCCCACGTTGGGCCTGGATATCATTTTCCGCAAAGACTTCTACGGCAACCTGTTGAATGACTATTTCGACGGCGAGCGAACCATCTTAATTACGACCCACCAGGTTGAGGAGATCGAAAACCTCCTGACCGACATCATGTTCATAAACGGCGGCAAAATAGTTCTCGACTCAAGCATGGAAGCTATTCCGGATTCCTACGCCGAGCTCCTGACATCTGGCGAAAATGCTGAGACAGCACGTCGTCTTGGGCCATTGCATGAACGCGACGTCTTCGGCAAGCATGTGATGACATTTGAAAACATCGCGCGTGATCAACTTGCAGGTTTGGGGGAAATTCATACGCCGTCGGTAGCTGACCTGTTCGTTGCCAAGATCAAGGGGGCGGCAGCATGATTAATCAACAACTGGCATTAGTGCGGCGTGAAATATGGGAGCATCGGTCAATCTGGGTGACCCCAACTGCCGTCGCCTCAGTCTTAACCTTATTGGCGATCGCCATGGTGGTCGCGATTGCTGCATTTGGCGAAGCGATGAATGCGGACATCGGCAAAATCGCCGATATGACCGCACCGGAAAACGTCCGTCGGGCGGCACTGGCTGGTTCACTAATAGGCAATACCTCAGTATTTGTGATCGCAATGTGGTTCTTGACGATTTTCTATTGTCTCGATGCCTTGTACACAGAACGCAAAGACAAAAGCATACTTTTCTGGCGTTCCTTGCCGATAACCGACGCAGAAACCGTAATTTCCAAGCTGCTGGTCGTGTTTATCGCCATACCACTGGCAACGTTTGCGGCTGTCGTCGTGTCACACCTGCTCAATCTGATCATCGTCAGTATTTGGCTCGCGCTTGAAGGGGCCAACCCGGGGCGAATGATTTGGGGTGCAGTGCCTCTGTTTGATACCTGGGGCGCCGTTTTGACGGTCTTGATCGCATTGCCCATCTGGTTGGCACCACTCCTGGGCTGGTTCCTGTTTGTGTCGGCCTGGGCGAAGCGCGGCCCGCTACTGCGTGCTGTTTTGCCGATCGCTGTCTTGCCGATTCTCGAATACATCTTCTTTAAGTCACGGATACTGGGCGAGGCAATCCTGGGGCGTTTAAGAATGGACACGATGCCGTTATTCGACGGAATAAAACACGCCGCGTTCGATGAGGACCAGCTGCAATCCATGCTGACGGAGAACCTAAGTCTGATTTCCTGGCTGGATTACGCTGCCTTTATGAGCAGCGTTCAAGTGTGGGCAGGCCTTATCGTCTGCGGCCTGTTTGCAAGCGCTGCAATTTATCTGCGCCGTTATCGAGACGACACTTAGCTGCCAATCTCGTTCGTCTGCATGGGCGGTCGACCAGAAATGTCCAGCTTGCGCAGTCGACCGCGAAACTGGTGGTAGCTAAGCCCTAACAGATTCGCGGCTATCCTCTGGTTGAAACGTGCTCGCTCGAGGGCTGCCTCGAGAAACTCTCTTTCCATGTCTACCAGTCGTGCTGGCAAGTCAGCTGGCAAGAGCGGCGTCGCTGCAACGCTTGTCGTCTTGAGCTTATCCTTTTCGATCTCTGCCAGCTTATAGGGCGAATCGAAAGGATCGAAGGCGATTTTCGAAATAGGCGTTTCCGGTGTGGCAGAACGATACACGGATCGCTCGACCGCATTCTTGAGTTCGCGCACATTGCCCGGCCATTTGTGGCGCAG
>RCNE010000676.1_pt1 | contig 18085 bp, 17 predicted proteins | sample 2041361 | NCBI WGS metagenome assembly RCNE01 (sample SAMN09708229, study PRJNA481090) | Marine sediment metagenome, whole genome shotgun sequencing project.
TATATATTTTCTTACATTTATTTTATAATGACCTAAAAACCAAAATAGTAGACGAATTAAAAACCCTACTTAGTATGACACCTGAATCAAAAATTTTGCTCGTTTCATATATTTTCATACATTTATTTTATAATTACCTAACAACCAAAATAGTATACTAATTAAAAACCCTACTTATTATGACAACTGAATCAACAAATAAACCACCAATCTGGTTTTGGATCGTAAGTGCATTAGCTCTTATTTGGAACGCAATGGGCGTACTAAAATATTTACAACAAGCCTATAAGACAGAGAGCTTTATTGTTGCCTGTACAGCCGAACAACTTGAAATGTATGAAAATCTACCAAGTTGGTATACTGCTGTTTTTGCCTTAGCCGTTTTTGGAGGTGCAATAGGGTGTCTTTTATTACTTTTAAGAAAAAAAATAGCCTATACCGTACTTTTAGTTTCCCTAGTAGCGGTGATCATTCAAATGAGCTATACTACATTTTCATTAAAAATGGCGGATATGATGACACCGATGGTTGTTATTGTAGGTATTTTACTAGTGTGGCTTGCGAAAAGCGCCACTAAAAAGGGTTGGATTTCGTAAATTGTCTAGTTAAATAATAAAAAAGGCTACTAAAATTTAGTAGCCTTTTTTATTTATAGATCATTTATATAACTTCCATATAAGTCATTAAACTTATACCCTTTTGTAAATCGGCTTTTGTTCAATTTTTTATGCTCTACTAAGGCCCATAACACAAATTCTTTAAAAAAGTAGCGATCCTTTTCAGCTATATTTGGTTGATGTTTATCTATCAATATACATAAAGGAGCTATTTTATCTAACTCATTCTTATATAGTTCATCAGTCATATCATCGAGTAATTCAAAATTACTTTCTTCAAAAAACCATTCAATGATTTCATCATATGGTGTAGCTTCCTCCTTGTGTTGTAGTTTCTGGATTTCAGGAAAATAATCTGGAAATAATGTTTTAATAGCAGCAGCAATTAGCGTTTTAGCTACAAACGAAGCTCCCTCTTGCTCTCCTTCATATACCAACTCTACCTTACCCGTAATTGCAGGAATCACGCCTAAAAAATCTAATAGTCGAACAGAAGTAGTACTGTCAGAAGTTAGTATACTTCGGCGTTCAGCCGTACTCAATAAATTTTCAAAAATAGTAATGCTCATACGTGCGCTTACGCCACTTTTTACATCTACATATTCACTTTCTCTTGCTTCAAAACTAATTTGTTCTAACAATTTCTTGGCAATGTCAGGTACATGAACTTTCTCTAATTGGGGTTTGTCAGCATTTGCCTCTTGATTCGTAATCTTTTGAGCAATTTCGATAGATTCAGGGTAATGTGTTAATATTTGTGAGCCAATTCTATCTTTTAACGGCGTTACGATACTTCCTCTATTGGTATAATCTTCAGGATTTGCAGTAAAAATGAATTGTAAATCTAACGGTAAACGCAATTTAAATCCTCTTATTTGAATATCCCCTTCTTGTAAGATATTAAATAATGATACTTGAATTCGCGCTTGTAAATCGGGCAGCTCATTTATAACAAAAATTGAACGGTTAGCTCTCGGAATCATCCCGAAATGAATGACACGATCATCGGCATAGCTTAATTTAAGGTTAGCCGCTTTTATAGGGTCTACATCACCTATTAAATCGGCTACAGTTACATCTGGCGTAGCTAACTTTTCATAAAAGCGTTCATTTCTATGTAGCCATACAATAGGTGTTTTATCTTGTTTTTCATTAATTAAATCTATTGCGTAGCGTGATAATGGTCGCAACGGATCATCATTAATCTCTGATCCATCCACAACGGGAATATATTCGTCTAACAAATTAACCATCAAACGTGCTAAACGTGTTTTTGCTTGTCCTCGTAAGCCCAATAAATTGATATTATGCCTCGACAAAATAGCAGTTTCTAATTCAGGAATTACTGAATTTTCATAACCCCAAACACCTTCAAAGACATTTTCTTCTAATTTTATTTTTTCAATTAGGTTATCTCTCAATTCATCTTTAATTGATTTTGATTGATAGCCAGCTTTTTTTAATGCTCCTAATGTATTAATGTTTTCTATTTTCATTCTTTATGCTTTTAGCTATTAGCCCTTTGCTATTAGCTTTATTTTATCCTTTTAATCGTTTCTTTCTATTTTGTTCATAATCTTCGAAGATCATTTCTCCTAATCCCTTTATACCAGTATAAAATGCCTTGCCTTGGTTTGCTTGTGTAAACTGACGTACAAACTGCATTAAATATTGATCTTGGGCAATCATAAACGTTGTAATAGGTATATGCAGTTTCCGAGCCTGAATCGCCATGTTATAACATTTTTCAACAATATGCTGATCTAAACCATTACTATTCTTATAATATTGTCCATCAGGCAAACGCAAACAACTTGGCTTACCATCGGTTATCATAAATATTTGCTTATTGGTATTTCGCTTTCTTCGGAGCATATCCATCGCTAATTGTAACCCTGCAACTGTATTTGTATGGTATGGGCCAACTTTTAAATATGGTAAATCTTTAATAGCAATTGGCCAGGCATCATTACCAAAAACTAAAATATCAATTGTATCTTTTGGATACCTTGTCGTGATTAACTCCGCTAAGGCCATCGCCACTTTTTTTGCTGGAGTGATGCGATCTTCACCATATAAAATCATACTATGACTAATATCGATCATAAGCACCGTACTCATTTGAGCTTTGAAATTGGTTTCTTCTACTACTAAATCATTTTCATTGAGTATAAAATCCCCTATTCCGTTATTAATTTGTGCATTTTTTATGCTTTCGGTCATAGATATCCGCTCTAAAGCATCACCATAATGATAATTACGATATTCGCCGGTATGTTCATCACCTTGGCCAGCTGTTTTACCTTTGTGATTACCTAGTCGACTGCGTTTTAATTTACCAAAAATTTGATCTAATGCTTTTTGACGAATGGCACGCTCCGTTTTTGCAGTAATTGCCAAACCACCACCTTTTTGCGGATCAATTTCTTCTTTTAAATATCCTTTCTTTTTGAGATCTTCAATAAAATCGTCAAGAGAGTATTCTGGAGTAGTAAGCTCATATTCTTTATCAAGCTGTGCTAGCCAATCTAAGGCCTCATCAACATCGCCAGAAGTGTGTGTGATTAATTCTTTAAAAACTTCAAAGAGTTTGTCAAAAGGCGATTGATTTGGAGCTTCATAATTTTCAAAACGTAATCCTTTTTTAAAGATGTTATTCATTGTATAAAAATAGGTACAAATAATTACAATAGTTATAACAAAATGTTAATTAATGCCTAGATTTCAATACATCTATAACATCATTTATTTTGTATCCTTTTGCTTGAAGCAAGATTAAATAATGAAACAATAAATCTGCTGATTCACTTAAAAACAAGCCATCATTATCATCTTTTGCCTCAATTACTACTTCGACAGCCTCTTCACCTACTTTCTGTGCAATTTTATTCATTCCTTTTCGAAATAAGGATGCAACGTAAGATTTCTCATCCTCTTGATTTTCTTTTCTATGTTGAATAGTGTCTTCCAAAACTGATAAAAAACCATAGTTTGGTATATTTTCTTCATTCCAACAGGTATCAGAACCTTTGTGACATGTTGGTCCATCAGGATTCACACTTACAAGTAAAGTATCATTATCGCAGTCATTTTTTATATCGACTATATTCAGAAAATTACCACTTTCTTCACCTTTCGTCCATAAACGTTGTTTTGATCTACTATAAAAAGTTACTTTTTTAGTGTCGACCGTTTTTTGATATGCTTCTTCATTCATGTAACCAAGCATAAGTACATTTTTTGTAATTGCATCCTGAATTATTGCTGGTACTAAACCGTCGGTGTTTTTATTGAAATCTATTTCCATAATCTTAGTTGTCATTCCGTACTTGATGCGGAATCTATTTTAAATTTTCTTTTATTTCTGGATTCCCGCTTTCGCGGGAATGACAAAATTACTATAATCGCACAGGAATATTATTTCGTTTTAATTCCTCTTTCAAATCCTTTATTTCTATTTCTTTAAAGTGAAAAACACTCGCTGCTAAAGCCGCATCAGCTTTACCTACTTTAAAAGTATCTACAAAATGTTGCATAGTTCCTGCTCCACCCGAGGCAATAATCGGAATATTTAACTCCTCAGATAATTTTGCTAACGCCTCATTTGCAAAACCATCTTTTGTACCGTCATTTTCCATAGATGTAAATAATATTTCGCCAGCACCTCTTGTTTCTACTTCTTTTGCCCATTCAAAAAGATCGAGTTCAGTTGGTATTTTTCCTCCAACTAAATGGACTGTCCACTTCCCTTCTATTCTTTTCGCATCTATAGCAACAACAATGCATTGATTCCCAAATTTAGCAGATAGTTCATTAATCAAATCTGGACGTTTTACCGCGGAAGAATTGATAGAAACTTTATCTGCTCCACATTTTAATAAAATAGCTACGTCTTCAACTGATGAAATTCCACCACCAACGGTAAATGGTATATTAACCTGTTCAGCAACGCTTAACACTAATTTAGTCAACGTTTTTCTTCGCTCTTCAGTTGCTGAAATATCTAAAAAAACGAGCTCATCTGCACCATTGTCGGCATATATTTTTGCTAATTCAACTGGATCACCTGCATCTCGTAAATTTACAAAATTGATACCTTTAACAGTTCTCCCATTTTTAATATCTAAACAAGGTATGATTCGTTTTGTAAGCATGAATAGACGTTAGTTGTTAGTTGTTAGTATAAATTGTTCTAATTGCTTTAAACTAATCCTATTTTCATAAATGGCTTTACCAATAATCGTTCCTTCGCAACCTATTTCAGCTAGTTTTGGTAACTCATCAAAGGTAGATATTCCGCCTGAAGCGATTAGTTTCAAGTCTTTACATTCTGATAAAATTCTTTGATACAAATCAAATGAAGGTCCTTCCAACATCCCATCCTTAGCTATATCAGTGCAAATCACAGTTTGAATTCCCTCTTTCTGATAATTTTGAATAAACGGAATTAATTCTTCTTTACTTTCCTCTTGCCATCCGCTTATGGCTACTTTTTCATTATTAGCGTCTGCTCCTAAAATAATTTTATTGTTTCCATAGTTGGAAATCCAACTTTTAAATATTTTTGGATTTTTAACAGCAATGCTACCTCCAGTAATTTGATTTGCACCAGATTCGAAAGCAATTTTCAAATCTTCATTTGTTTTTAAACCTCCTCCGAAATCAATTTGCAAGCTAGTTTTATTGGCAATTTGTTCTAAAACCTTGTGATTTACAATATGACTTGCTTTTGCTCCATCAAGATCAACTAAGTGTAAATATTGAATACCACTAGCCTCAAATTGTTTTGCAACTTCTAACGGACTCTCATTATAGATTTTTTTGGTATTATAATCACCTTTTGATAAGCGAACACATTTACCATCTATAATATCTATTGCTGGTATTATTCTCATTGATTAACTTGTTAATCAACCCTGAATTTATTTCAGGGTCTGTTTAATTTAATTCTAATTATTGATGATGTGATTCTGAAACAAGTTCAGAATGACGCTAAAGCATCAAAAAATTTTTTAATAATCGTTCTCCAGCTATACTGCTTTTTTCTGGATGAAATTGTACTCCGTAAAAATTATCTTTCTGTAAAGCTGTTGAATACTCCAATCCATAAGTACTTGTTGCAATAGTTTCTTTGCATACTGGCGCATAATAACTATGTACTAAATACATATATTCATTTTCTTGAATAGCTGTAAAGAGGTCAGATTTTAAGTTTGAAATTTGGTTCCAACCAATTTGTGGAACTTTAACTTTGTGGTTAAACTTTACAATATCATCATGAAAAATACCAAGCCCTTCCGTATTACCTTCTTCAGAATAGTTACACATTAATTGCATACCTAAGCATATGCCTAATACCGGCTGTTTTAATGTCGGAATTACGGTATCTAAGCCACTATCTCTTAACATTTTCATAGCACTACTCGCTTCTCCTACTCCAGGAAAAATTACTTTATCTGCTCTTTGAATTTCATCGATGTCATTTGTCAATATTGCATCAACGCTTAGACGTTTAAAAGCAAATTGGATACTTTGTATGTTTCCTGCGCCGTAATCTATTATGACTAATTTCATTATAGAACTCCTTTCGTTGATGGTAAAATCATTTTCTCTACATCTCTGTTTTTTGCCATTTTTATAGCTTTTGCAAATACTTTGAATATCGCTTCAATTTTATGATGTTCATTAGCACCTTCAGCTTTAATATTTAAATTAGCCTTTGCTCCATCCGTAAACGATTTAAAGAAATGAAAAAACATTTCTGTTGGCATTTTTCCAATCATTTCACGTTTAAATTCTGTTTCCCAAACCAGCCAATTTCTACCGCCAAAATCAATAGCAGCTTGTGCTAAGCAATCATCCATCGGTAAACAAAATCCGTAACGTTCTATCCCTAATTTACTGCCTAATGCACTTGCAAACACTTCACCCAAAGCAATAGCTGTATCTTCTATCGTGTGATGTTCATCAACTTCTAGATCACCTTTTACTTGAATATCTATATCCATTTGCCCGTGGCGAGCCAATTGATCTAGCATATGGTCGAAAAAAGCAATCCCAGTATTGATGTTGCTTTCACCTGTTCCGTCAAGATTTAATTGAATAGCAATATCCGTTTCATTTGTTTTTCTAACGATTTCAGTCGTCCGATCTTCTAACTTTAAAAATTCATAAATACGATTCCAATCATTGGTTTCTAATGCAATAGATTTCTCTAAAGCTGACCGCTTCATAGTAATTTCATCAGTACCCAATTCGGTTTGATCATTGATAAAAATACCTTTAGCGTTTAGATTTTTAGCTAATTCTATATCCGTTAAACGATCTCCAATGACAAAAGAATTTTCTAAATCGTAATCAAAAGAAAAATACTTAGTTAATAGACCTGTATTCGGCTTACGAGTTGGTAAATTGTCCTTTGCAAACGTTTTATCAATAAAAATCTCATTAAAAACAACACCTTCATTTTCAAATGTTTGCAATATAAAATTATGAACTGGCCAAAAAGTATCTTCTGGGTAAATGTCAGTACCTAAACCGTCTTGGTTGGTAATCATTACTAATTCATAATCTAATTCTTTAGCAATTTTGTTCAATGCTAAAATAGCTTTCGGGTAAAAAATCAACTTTTCAAACGAATCAATTTGTTCGTCGGCTGTTTCTTTAATCATTGTACCATCTCTATCTATAAATAATACTTTTGTCTTCATAATCTTGTTTTTGCAGACTTGTCGGGTTTTATAAACCTAACACGTCTTTAATACTTTTATCAACTGCTTATTCTCGTCGGCTGTTCCAACTGTTAATCTCAACGTATTTTCACATAATGGTTGTGTAGAACGATTTCTAATGACGATTCCTTTTCCTATCAGTTGCACATATCTTTTATCTGCCTCATCAACTTTTACTAACACAAAATTAGCGTCAGTTGGATATATCTTTTCAATAAAAGGAATCTCATTTAAGGCATTTATTAATTTAGTACGCTCATCAATAATTTTTGCAACTTCTTGACTTACTCTTTCTTGTGCAGTCAATCGTTGTATGGCTCTTGATTGTGTCAATTCATTTACGTTGTATGGAGCCTTAATTTTGTTTAAAACTCTAATAATTTTTGTTGATGCATAGCAAACACCCAAACGAATCCCCGCTAAACCATAAGCTTTAGAAAGCGTTTGTGTTACAATTAAATTAGGATACTCATGTAGTTTAGCGATCCAACTCTCTTCATTAGAAAAATCGATATAAGCTTCATCTATCACTACAATTCCATTAAAATTTGACAACAAAGCTTCTATTTTTTCAGTAGAAAATGAATTGCCAGTAGGATTGTTAGGTGAGCAAATAAATACTAGTTTTGTATGATCATCAACGGCCTCCAGAATTTTTGGAATATTCGGCTGAAAATCATCCAACAACAGCACTTCTCTATTCTCTATAGCATTTGTTTCCGCCAAAACGCTATACATTCCGTAGGTTGGTGGCAACGTAATTACATTGTCTTTATTTGGTTCACAAAAAACACGATAAATTAAATCTAAGACTTCATCACTCCCATTACCTAATAGCATATTCTCTTCTGCACTATCTTTTTGTTTTGCGAGTAATGCTTTTAGGCTTCGCTGTTGCGGATCGGGATATCGATTTACGCCATTTTCAAACGGATTTTCATTTGCATCTAAGAAAATCATAGTACTATCAAAATCTTTAAATTCATCGCGCGCAGAAGAATACGGTTTCATTCGTTTTACATTCTCTCTTACTAAGTTCTCTAAGTTAAAATTATTCATTTTTTAAACTTTTTAAACGTAATGTTACTGCATTCTTGTGTGCTTGCAAGCCTTCTGCATCGGCCATAATTTCTATTGCGCTGCCAATATTTTGAATTCCTTCTTTTGTTATTTTCTGAAAAGTCATGCTCTTCATAAAACTATCTACGTTTACACCAGAATATGCTTTAGAAAAACCATTTGTTGGTAAGGTATGATTGGTTCCAGATGCATAATCACCAGCACTTTCAGGCGTATAATTACCAATAAATACAGAACCCGCATTTAAAATTCCATTTATATAAAACTCTTCATTTTCAACACAGATTATAAAGTGTTCAGGGCCATATTCATTGATTAATTCTAATGCAGCTGCATCAGTATCAAGATAAATTAGTTTAGAATTTTCTATGGCTTTTTCAGCAATTGCTTTCCGCGGCAGGTCAAGGACCTGTTTTGCTATTTCATCCTCTACTGTAGCAAGCATATCTTTTGAAGTTGATACTAAAATCACTTGGCTATCGGTTCCATGTTCGGCCTGACTTAACAAATCGGAAGCTACGAAAGCCGCAATTGCAGTATCGTCAGCAACAACCAATAATTCACTCGGGCCAGCAGGCATATCTATTGCTACACCAAATTTGGTTGCTAATTGCTTTGCAACAGTTACAAATTGATTGCCCGGACCAAATATTTTAGACACTTTTGGTATTGTTTCTGTTCCAAAAGTCATTCCAGCAATAGCTTGAATTCCACCGACTTTATAGATTTTAGTAACGCCACATAATTGAGCAGTATATAAAATAGCGGGATTTATATCCCCATTTTTATCTGGTGGCGTACATAATATAATTTCATTGCAACCAGCAATTGATGCGGGTACTGCCAACATAAGCACTGTTGAAAATAATGGCGCTGTACCTCCAGGTATATAAAGCCCAACTTTTTCAATTGCTCTTTTTTCTTGCCAACATGAAACGCCTTTAGCAGTTTCAATTAAAATTTTACTTGTTTTTTGAGCTGAATGAAATTTTTCTATATTACTCTTTGCTAATTGAATAGCGTCTTTCAACACCTTAGAAACTTTACCAATAGCTTGATTGATTTCTTGAGAACTTACCTGTGTGTTTTCAATTAAAATACCATCAAAAAAAGAAGTGTATTTAGAAATGGCTATATCACCTTTGTGCAGCACTTCATCAAATATTTGAGCTACAGTAGTTTCTATATCCTCAACCGTTTGTGTAGGTCGTTTTAACAACTCTTGCCAATCTTTTTTTAGCGGATTATTTATAATTTTCATATGCTTTTGGTATTTAATTTAAAAGATACTGAACCAAGTCCAGTATACTAAAGCACCATTTTTTCAATTGGACATACTAATATACCTTGGGCACCTTTTAATTTAAGTTCATCGATGATCTCCCAAAATTGATTTTTATCTATAACCGAATGTACCGAACTCCAACCCTCTTCCGCCAAGGGTAAAACAGTTGGGCTTCTCATACCTGGTAATACTGTTATTATTTCTGCTAATTTATCATTTGGTGCATTCATTAATACATAACGAGAATTTCTGCCTTTTAAAACGGATTGAATTCTGAATTGTATTTTATTGAGTAACTTTTTATTTTCTTCCGAAATAGTAGGTGAAACTGCCAACACAGCTTCCGACTTTAATAATACTTCCACTTCTTTTAAGTTATTCTTAAAGAGAGTGCTACCGCTAGAAACGATGTCGCAAATACCATCTGCCAAGCCAATATTTGGAGCAATTTCTACAGAACCATTAATAACGTGTACATCTATTTCAATACCTTGTTTTGATAGGTATGTTTTGACTGTATTTGGATACGAAGTCGCAATGCGTTTATCGGAAAAATAACTAATATCGCCATATAATTCATTCTTGGGAATCGCTAGAGAAACTCTACATTTCGAAAAACCTAGCTTTTCAACAATACCAATATCATTTCCTTTTTCGATTAATACATTCTCTCCAATGATAGCGATATCTACAACGCCATCTCTTAAATATTGTGGAATGTCACCATTACGTAAATAAAATACTTCTAGCGGAAAATTACTTGCTGCTGCTTTTAACTGATCTTTACCATTGTCTATAGAAATACCGCAGTCTTTTAATAGCCTTAAGGAATCTTCATTAAGTCTTCCTGATTTTTGAATTGCAATTCTTAATTTACTCATCGCAGTGCCTGGCCAACCCAGGTGTTTTTTAATTATTAATTTATCTGTGTTTGAGCAAACCAAATGGATATATTTCTTAATAGAAAAACCCGCTTGATGTACTCAAACGGGTTTTAAATATCTTGATTTTATTCAATACATATTCAATTCGCCTGAGTGCAAATATGAAAATGATGATGATGTATTTGAATAAAGTTCATTTCTTTGTTTTACTTCAACAAATATTCCGAATTTAAAATTACAATTCCAAATATTTTTTAATCTTTTAACTTATTCATTTCTAAATTTTCACTTTTTGCATGCTTATAACCATATTTCCACCACTTTTTCATTAATTTTTTATTAAATACTAATGAGTTAGTTGTGAGTACAGTTGGTGTGTAATATAAGTTCAATTTAACATTCTTATGTTTTGCTTCAAGTTTTCCAATACTCACATTATGTCGCTCAACATGGTCTAGCATAAATCCAAAAACTGTCATCATTAAACCAAATGGATTCTTTGATGGTAACCTATTCATATGGGAAACTTCAGTTTCTAAAATAATAGCATCTACTTCGGTAGCGCCTCTTAAAATGGCTTCGCGTATAGGCACTAAACATCCGAAACCACCATCGGCATAATCACAATTATTTTTGCGTAATAAACTCATAAAAGGCACATAATTACAGGATCCCCAAATCCAATCACAAAAATCGAGATACTCAAAATCTTTAATAGACTTATACTCTACTTGACTTTTGGTTAAATTTGAAACTGTTACTATAACATCCTTATCGGAGTTTTTTACACGATTAAAATAATTTTCGGTAATATATTTTTTAATAAACTTTCGTAGATTCTTGCTTTCTCCAAAAGTTCTTCGTCCATTTAGAGCGTTCCATAGGGTATTAAAATGATTTATGCTTACCACTTTTTCGCCATGAACTGTTCGTACAACAAAAGGGTTGTTGCTGAAAATTTTACGTTGATTAACAGTAGTATAAATTGCTTTCAATTCACGAACCTTACCTAAAGCCAAATGAGTAACCATCAAGCTACCAGTAGACGTACCAAGAAAAAGATCATATTCTTTATCTTTTTCATTTATTAAATATTCTGCTACACCTCCTGCAAATGCACCTTTACTACCGCCTCCAGAAATTACGAGAGCCTTCATAAATTACTATAAAAATATAATGGTATAATTTTCAAATCACTTATTTTTGATAAATTTATGCATTTTAAATGAAAACAAGAATCTTATTAGTCGCACTTAGTTTTATTATTTTTTTTTACGCTTGTAAAAAAGAAGTTCATCCGCGAAATATTAATAGTATTTCAATCGTAGAATTGAAAATTGACAGTTCAAGTATACGAGCGATTCATACATTGAAAGACTCAACATTGTTTTATGCTACTTCTAATGGTGGTATCGGAATGACAACAGGTTTTGGTGAAAACCGAATTGAAAATAAAATAATTTATGATACCATTATTCCTCATTTTAGAGCGATATCATCAAATGGAAATGCAATTTTTGCATTAAGTATTGGGAATCCGGCACTATTATATAAGTATAAAGATGGTTTAGCCGAATTAGTTTATACGGAAACGCATGAAAAAGTTTTTTACGATTCAATGACTTTTTTTGATGAACAGTACGGTATTGCAATGGGAGATCCTACAGGAGATTGCTTATCCATTATTTTAACAGAAGATGAAGGTAATACATGGAATAAAATACCGTGTAGTGAATTACCTAAAGTCGATGATGGTGAAGCTGCTTTTGCGGCAAGTAATACTAATATTTCGATAATTGGCGATAATGCATGGATAGTTACTGGAGGTGAAAAAGCACGCGTTTTTCATTCCCCTGACAAGGGCAATACATGGGAAGTTTATAATACACCTATCACTCAGGGTGCAAAAATGACAGGTATTTATAGTGTTGATTTTTTTGATTCGAACAATGGAATTATATTTGGTGGCAATTGGGAAGAAAAAGAGAATAACACATCCAATAAGGCAATTACTAAAGATGGCGGAAAAACTTGGCAACTAGTAGCTAACGGTCAAGAGCCTGGTTATAAAAGTTGTGTACAGTATGTACCCGACACCAACGGTAAAGAGTTATTTGCTGTGGGATCAACAGGAATCTCCTTTTCTAACGATGGTGGAAATTCATGGAAAGAGGTTAGCCCCGAAAAAGACTATTACACTATAACATTTGTCAATAAAAATGTAGCCTGGTTAGCTGGAAAAAACAAAATTGGAAAATTTATATTAAATTAAAATAATGAAAAGAATAATAACTGTATTGCTTGTAATTAGTGCTTTAAGTTGTCAAAAAAATGATATAGAAAATGAATTGGGCTGTGGCTCCTCGCCCAAACTTGGAGAAACAAAAGAAACAAGAGATATTTTAAAGAAATTTAAACTTATTGTACCAAAAAATTGGTCAACACAATTGTATTATGACGACTTTAAATCTCAAATTTATGCTGCCGACACTATAAAACAACTTACAGAAACATATATTTTAGATGTAGCTTGGCATCAAGGAGAAATAACATTAGATGATGTACTTGCCAAAAGAGTTAAGGATACTTTAAATATCAAAGAACAAATGACTACGGTAAAATCTGGATTTGGAAAGTTTAAAAAGAAACCAAGTTTTTGGAATTTATCACAAGGAAAAGAATCCGGAAGGTTATACACATTTCTGCAGATTTATTTAAAAACAGAAGTAGATGAATATTTTTTATTGACTACAAAGCTGTATGGTGACGCAAATGTAAATTCTAGACTATGTGAGTCAATAGCATTGTTTGATAAAATAAAAATAATAGAATAATTTATGGAGCATATTATAGATCGATTTATAAAATATATTAAAGTAGATACACAGTCTGATCCTGATAATCTTAAATTTCCAAGCACAGAAAAACAGTGGAATCTTGCAAAAGTTCTTGTGGATGATTTAAAAGCAATTGGTATGCAAGATATCACACTAGATGATAATTGCTATATTATGGCTACTTTACCCAGCAATGTAGATTTTGAAGTACCTACGTTTGGATTTATTTCTCATATAGATACTAGCCCAGATTATACCGGGACTAATGTAAATCCGCAAATTCATGAAAATTATGATGGTTCTGACATCGTTTTAAACGAAAAAGAGGACATTGTACTGTCACCTGATTATTTTGAAGACTTATTATTATATAAAGGCCAAACCCTCATTACAACTGACGGCACTACCCTGTTGGGTGCTGATGACAAGGCCGGTATTACAGAAATTATTACTGCCATGGAATATCTTATCAAGCATCCTGAAATTAAACATGGTAAGATTCGAATAGCTTTCACACCAGATGAAGAAGTTGGCAAAGGAGCTCACTTGTTCGATGTTGAAAAATTTGGAGCTGAATGGGCTTATACTATGGATGGAAGCCAAATAGGCGAATTAGAATACGAGAATTTTAATGCAGCCGGTGCAAAAGTAATTATTAATGGAAAAATTGTACATCCTGGGTATGCAAAAGGTAAAATGATCAACTCCATGTTAATCGCCAATGAATTCATTGCCACTCTTCCAAAAAAGGAAGTGCCAGAACAAACAGAAGGCTACGAAGGGTTCTTTCATTTACATTCGATAAAAGGTGAAGTAGAAAAAACGGAATTGCAATATATAATTCGAGATCATGATATGGAACTTTTTGAAAAGCGAAAAATGGATTTTCAAAGCGTAGCAGACACCATAAACTCGAAATTAGGCAACGATCTTATCAAAGTAGATATTAGTGATCAATACTACAATATGAAAGAAAAGATAACCCCTGTAATGCATATTGTAGATATTGCCGAAGAAGCGATGAAAGAATTAGGTATTAAGCCATTAATTAAAGCTATTCGTGGTGGGACGGACGGTTCGCAACTTTCATACAAAGGTTTACCATGCCCTAATATATTTGCTGGCGGACATAATTTTCATGGACGTTATGAGTATGTGCCAGTAGAATCTATGATTAAAGCAAGCGAGGTTATTGTAAAAATTGCTAAAATTACTGCCGAACGAGCAAAAAATAACAAATAACCAAGATGTGTAATATTTTGAGGTAAAGTTTTCTGATAAAAATCGCCTTACATATATTTGACTTTTAATTGAAAAACATGAATCAAAAATTATTACTAGCACTAGCTAAAAAATATGATACACCTTTGTATGTGTACGACGCCAATAAAATAGCTTCACAATACAAACGTATTACTACGGCTTTTGCAAAAGTACCTAGTTTAAGAATAAATTATGCAGTAAAGGCACTTTCTAATATCAATATATTAAAAGTGTTTAAACAACTCGGATCTGGATTAGATACGGTGTCGGTTCAAGAAGTGCAATTAGGTTTAAAAGCTGGTTTTAATCCTCAAAACATTATTTTTACACCTAATGGTGTTTCTCTTGAAGAAATCGAACAAGCAAAAGATTTAGGAGTTCAAATTAATATAGATAACATCTCTATTTTGGAGCAATTTGGGCAAAAACACCCAGAAACTCCTGTATGCATTCGTATGAATCCACATATCATGGCTGGCGGAAATAGTAAAATATCCGTAGGTCATATCGATTCTAAATTCGGAATATCGATACATCAATTACCTCATATTCATCGTGTTGTAGAAAATACAGGCATGCTAATTACTGGTATACACATGCATACTGGCTCAGATATTTATGATGTTGATGCTTTTTTACGTGCTACAGAAATCTTATTCAATGCGGCTGAAACGTTTAAAGATTTAGAATATATCGATTTTGGAAGCGGTTTTAAAGTGCCTTACAAAGAAGGTGATATCGAAACAGATATTGAAGAATTGGGTAAAAAATTATCAAAACGATTTAACGAATTTTCTAAGAGCTTTGGTAGAGACTTAACATTGATGTTCGAACCAGGTAAGTTTTTAGTGAGCGAAGCAGGTAAATTTTTGGTGAATGTAAATGTTGTAAAACAAACTACTTCTACTGTTTTTGCTGGCGTTGATAGTGGTATGAATCACTTAATTAGACCAATGTTTTATGATGCGTATCATCATATAGAAAACATATCAAATACTAAAGGTAAAAAGCGTTTTTACAGTGTAGTAGGATATATATGCGAAACAGATACTTTAGGAGCTAATAGACGTATAAATGAAATAAAAGAAGGTGATATTTTATCATTTAATAATGCTGGAGCTTATTGCTATTCAATGGCTTCAAATTATAATTCTAGATATCGCCCTGCAGAAGTTTTAGTTAAAGATGGAAAAGATTATCTCATCCGTAAAAGAGAAACTATGGAGGATATTTTGAGAAATCAAGAGTCAGTAGACTTTTAAGTAAAATGATCATTGCTTTACTGTCAGATCGACCAGAGTCGAGACCTCTTTTAATTTTAGATGGTCATTACCTTTCTACTCGGTTCGAGGGGACATTTAGATAACACTTCACTAATCCAATATAGGCAGCTTAAAATTATCTAAGACACTTGATTGCTGCATCATTTTTTCGATTTCATCAGATTTTCTTGGCGCCAAAGCTGATAGATTTATAGGTCCATTCTGTGTAATTAAAATATCATCTTCAATTCGCACAGCAATTCCCCACCATTTTTCATCACAAGGGCTACCATCTGGAATATAAATTCCCGGTTCTACCGTTATTACCATATTTGCCTGAAAAGGGCCATAACTACCAGCATCATGCACATCTAAACCAATATAGTGTGAAGTACCATGTGGGAAATAGTTATGTTTTTCGTCTAATGATTTTATAATGCCCAGTTGTACCAAACCGTCATTAATAACCTTGTTACAGATAGCATTGGTGGCATTAAATGCTGCACCAACTTTGGCTTCGGCAATCCCAGCTTCTTGAGCCTCATAAACCAAATCATAAATTGCTTTTTGCTCTGGCGAAAATTTACCGTTTGCTGGAATTGTTCTTGTAACATCAGCAGTATAACCACGGTATTCAGCGCCTAAGTCCATTAAAACCAAATCATTACCAACCTTCGTTTTATTATTGTCTATATAATGTAAAATACAACCGTTATTACCACCTCCAACAATTGAAGGATAACCCTCATACTCCGCTCCATACTTTTTGTAAACAAACTCATGCACGCCTTGAATTTCGGTTTCTGACATATTTATGTGCATCGCTTTCATAATTTCAATTTGTCCAACAGCAGAAATTTCAACCGCTTTCTTTAATAATTTCAACTCTTCGTTAGTTTTAATCTCTCTTAAAGTACCCATTAATCTGTTAAGACTCCTAACGTCTATATTGGTTTGAGGTTTTGAATCGAGCCGTAAGCTTATTTTTTGTTTAAATTCTTTACGGAGCTCATTTGTTGTTGCGTTTTGAAAGCCAACTAATAATTCGTCTGCTTTCAATTCGGTATAATAATCTAAATATCTACCTATATTTTGCGCAACATTAGCGCTATTTTCAATTTCGGTAGACTTAATCATTTTATATAAATTTTCTTTAACAGGATTAGGTATCAAGCTTTTATCAAAGGCTGCTTTTTCTTTAAAAGCTGCAATCAAATCATATAAATCGGCTTTATTTCGCTTTGAATCTCTATAATCATCTTTAAAGTCAACTAATAACACTTTGTCAAATTTCTTAAAGTCTATGTCTAAATAATTGAAGGCTGACCCACTGAATGCACTTGAAAAACCAAGATTTTTGACTACTCCTTCAGTACCTAATCTTTTACCCGTCCACATTTCAGCTGTAGCATTTTTTTCTTGCACATAAATTAATTCATTATAACTTTTATCACCATCAATTTGCTTCTCCGAAAAAATTAATAGAACAGCATGAGGTTCTTTATAACCAGTCAAATAATAAAAATTAGGATCTTGATGATATACATAATCAACATCATTTGCTCTATTACGAACCGGATTTGCAAAAAATACGGCTACGCTATTTTTAGGCAAAGTATCTCTTAATGCTTCTCTCCTACTTTTATGAAAATCTTTAGATAAATAATCGGTTGGTAGTAGTTCTTGTGAACTTACTGTTTGAAAGAAAAGTATAATTACAAAAATTGAAATAATTCTTTTAATCATGTTTCATGTTTGTAGTTTAATATGAAATCAAAAATACAATTAAAATTGGATGTTAATGAGCTAGCATGGCCAGGAACTGCTCCTCGGTGATGATAGGGATTTCCAGTTTTTGTGCTTTCTGGTATTTGCTTGGTCCCATATTCTCTCCAGCCAGTATGTAATCGGTTCTGGCACTGATGGAAGCGCTGTTTTTCCCTCCATGCTGTTCAATGATCGTTTTAAGCTCCTCCCGTGAGTGCTCAACGAAAACACCAGATATAACAACGGTCTTTCCGCTCAGTATATCGCTGCTCTTCTCTGTAGTTAGTTCCATTTTCATCTGCAGACCTGCCAATTTCAGACGCTCTATCATCATGAGGTTACTCTCCTCACTTAAATAA
>RCNE010002251.1_pt1 | contig 18070 bp, 15 predicted proteins | sample 2041361 | NCBI WGS metagenome assembly RCNE01 (sample SAMN09708229, study PRJNA481090) | Marine sediment metagenome, whole genome shotgun sequencing project.
TTGGTCTTCCCAATTTTGGGAGTAGTGCTATATGTTTTTTTCGGGATGAACCTTAGGAAACAAAAAATGTTCGATCTGAAAAAGGAAATTGACTATGATCAGTTTGAAAAATTCATAGATCGGTATTCTGAGGCAGCAGAACAAAAAATTTTAAAGCGGGATGATGTTACAACACGTTATATACATCTCATAAGATTGCTTACAAGAGTTAATAGCTCTTTACTCACGTTTAACAACAAGGTTAAGATACTCAATGACGGACCGGAAACTTTCAATGCAATTTTTGAGGCTTGCGAAAAGGCAGAAAGATATATTCACCTGCAATACTATATTTTTATCGACGGGGAATTGGCAGATCGTTTTGCCACACTTTTTGCAAAGAAAATAAAGCAGGGCGTTGAGGTTAGGTTAATTTATGATGCCCTGGGCAGCTGGGATTTATCGAACAGGATGATCAGTAGATTTCGCGAAATAGGGGTAAAAATATTTCCTTTTATGCCGGTCCGATTTGGAAGGCTGGCCCGTTTGAATTATCGAAATCACAGGAAGATTTTAATTGTGGATGGGATTATTGGATTTACAGGAGGCATTAATGTGGATGACAAATATATTAAGGGCGATGAGGATCTGGGCCACTGGACAGACACTCATTTAATGATTCATGGAATGAGCGTAAATTTTCTGCATTTTGTGTTTCTTTCAGATTGGCTTTTTATCACCAGGGAAAATCTGATTAAACCTGAAATGTTTAATGTGATGGACCCAATTGGTGAAACTCCTGTTCAAATAGTATCCAGTGGTCCTGACGCGGATTACCCAAATATTTTGCAGCAATACCTCTATATATTATATCAGGCAAAGGAATATGTCTATATCGTGAATCCTTATTTAATTCCGGATTCCAGGCTTTCTATGGCCATTAAAACGGTTGCACTAAGCGGGATAGATGTACGGATAATAGTTCCTAAGAATTCTGAATCGTCCATGGTACATTGGACGGTACAATCTTTTTTTAGCAGGTTCTTAAGTGCAGGTGTAAAGATCTATTTATTTCAGGAAGGGTTTATTCACTCAAAGGTTATACTTTCAGACGATTCCGTTTGTTCTATTGGAACTGCCAATTTGGATATTCGGAGTTTTGAGCAAAATTTTGAAGTGAATGCCCTAATTTATAGCAAGGAAGAAACAAATACTATGAAAAGGCAATTCTCTGTATTTCAAAAAAACAGTAAGCAGCTAACCCAAGAAGAACATGCAGCCAGACCTAATATAGATCGGGTAAAGGAAAAATTGGCAAGATTAAGCAGTCCTTTGATGTAGACCCCCTATTTCCTTTTTAAACCATGTAGGTTTCAGATGTGTAAAAGATACCGTGTAGTTCAACTAATAGAAGAACTAATTTAATAAGAAAAGGCCCGGAAAACCGGGCCTTTATAATGTTGTGGTATATTTTTTCTATTGAACTGGCACAAATGAAAAATGTTGTCCCCCCAAAGAGGCTTCAACCATTAATCCGCCTTTTGCCATTGTAAAAACGGCAACGCCTTCCTGGTAAGAGAAATCCGCAGTGGCACCAACTGTAATTGCGGTAGCTGTGGCCTGAGCATTAAACTTTAATTTACCACTGGCAAAACGGCTATAAGCTTCCTGATTTTCGAAGAAAATAATCTCCCCATATTGCTCCGCTCCTGCCTGGAGACCAAAAGATCCCTGGCCCAGTTTTGAAGAGCCTTTTATTACTTTGTTTTGGTATACAAGACCTTTGCCTCCTGCTCCTCCTATTACTAATCCTGCCTTAGTTATTTTGGGAAAAATAGCATAACCGAAAGATTCGTCCTTATAGGTTTGTAATTTGGGAACTCTTTCAATCATGTCAGACAAAGTAGAATTGCAATCTCTTTCCAGATCTACATTCCAGCCCGCTATTTGTCCGTAAGAATTAAATGAGAAAGCAAGGCCTGCAAGAAACAATAAAAAAGATGTCTTTTTAAAATAGTTAGTGTTCATTTTTGTTTTTTTAAGTTATTAAATTATTTTTGGGAACTTTTTGATATACAGTATTTTAGTGTTGTTAATAGCTAAACATTATATGTATTTAGCAAGCTAGGAAAGATACAAAAAACATGGGAAAGCATCCCAAATTTATCGATATATTTCAGTTAATTAGAGATCAATTATTATGCCAAAAATATTTTAATAGATTAATTGAGATATGGCAGCCGAATTGATTAATAGACTACTTACTTTTAAAACCTTTTGCAATAGAATTTGCGTACCCGGACGCTGTATGTATTACATTATCCGGATTTTCAATAGATGCAGTAATCCATGCCTCAAGCTGCTTGCCATCTTCCTTATCCAAATTATAGATTACGGTTTCTAGAGTATAGAGTTTTGAAGTAATGGTACTACCTTCTACATTTAATGCTACTTGATCTACGGAATATGTGCCCGGCATGTCCCAATAGGCATAAAATCCTCCATAAACGAAAGGCATACTTGCTCCGCCATAAATCACCGGAGCATCATATTGTTCCGCACCTACTTCACGCGAACTCACCTCAATATCCTTTAATAAGGTAAGCACTACTCCATTATATCCGTCTTTTTCCAAAATAAAGCGGATATGTTGTTTTTGATCATCAGATACCTTAGTGTTTGGTTTGAAATCGGGATATTTTTTATAGCTGGCTGTTGCGTTATACCCACTGGAAATAAGTTTTTTGGTAATAGCATCTTCATAAGCCACCCTCACATCCTTCTTTGTTGATCTGCCAACAACAAGAATTTTTTTATTCTGCATTGTATCAACAGTATCAGATTTATAAGTTTTAATTATTTTAAAACTAGAGCAATTAGTCAAAAGCAGTGCAGTAAGGAATAAAATTAAAGGTGTTATCTTTTTCATGTTTTTTATTTGAAGGGCTAATTTATAGATAATTTTTGGAATCATTGTTACCTGATAAATTCAGCCGTACTAATTTTCCCGTTTCTAAGAATAGTCATTGAAATGACGTCTCCTTCTTGAGCTTCGGCTATTTTCTTTCTTATTTGGAAAATAGAGTTGATATCGTTAATAGTTATACCCCCCAATTCAAGAATAATGTCCCCGCCAATGGTAAGTTCTGTTTCTTCAATTTTGGCCGGGATATAGCCGCCCTTCAGGCCCAACGCCCTTGCGGATCCTTTAGAGGATAAACTTGTAATCAATAAACCAGCCTCTTGCGGCACATTTAGGGCCTTTGCAAGATCTCCATCCAGTAATGTTGATTCCATGCCTCCCCAAATACCTGGCTCCTGCATAAGTAATTTATTTGCCACATTAGATGACATTGCAAAACCAATTCCTTCAAATCCACCGGAGTTACTATAAATCCTGCTTGCGATACCTATAACTTCACCTCTCATATTAAACATAGGACCCCCGGAGTTACCCGGATTTATGGAAGCATCCGTTTGCAGAAATTCAATCTTCACAAAATCATTGCTTAAATGTACGGGAACAAATCTGCCGCTGAGTATTCCCCGGGACAGTGATTGTTTAAAGCCATGAGGCGCCCCAAGAACAAAAACATCTTCTCCAACAGATACCTCATCAGAATCTCCAATGGTGGCAACTTTTTTATTCTTTAGCTGGAAATCTCCTTTTATTTTTACGAGGGCAACATCAGCTTGGGCAACGGAACTTATCACTGTTCCCTCATAAATGTCACCGTCAAGAAATTCAATTTCAACTTCTTCTGCAGATTGTACTACATGAGCTGCCGTCCATATAAGGCCTTCTTCCGATATTAAGACACCGGATCCCTGTGATGCCTCTGTAATCACCTCAATAAATTCTCCAGCACTTTCCCTGGAAACGCTAATTATGTTTATTACTACCACAGAGGAATTAATATCCTTATATAACTCCGCAAGATTTTGTCCGTTTGCACTAAGGGAAACAAAGAATGTAAGCGCTAATATTATTTTTTTCATTTAAATTTTTTTGAAGAGGGTATAATTAAGATCGCAGCTTTTATTAAATTTTCCAATAAGTTAAATACCAGCTCATTTCCAATTTATTTGTCCAGGATATAGTTTCTTTTGTTTCCAGAACTTTACTTATGGGTTAATACTCTGGTCAATTAAGGCATCCGTAAGCTCTTTGGAATACTTCGCGATAGCTTCTTTAATATCGTCAGGGTTTTTCAATTTAAATCTTCCAACCCATTGCAAATTGTCATTCTGAGCTACAGTTATATCGTACAAACAACTTTCTACAGTATAATCCACCGCTGTTTCTATTCGATCCGGTTCCCAGGAAGTGGCAGGGTAATAGCTATAATACGCCCCAAACCTACCATATTGAGGCGGATGATATTCAACATTACTGCCTCCCGGAATAACATCTTTATACTGCTCTGTGTTTATTACATTGGTAATTAATACACCAGAGAAACCAGCATCAAGTAATTGAGAAATTAAGGTTTTAATTTCCTTCTCCGACATTTCTTTGGAAAAGTTTTCGGTTTTAATAACATCCACGGAAGATTCAGCTTTTACACCCCGTAGCTCCAGCTCATTAACTACCAAGCCTTCAGCCCTAATGCGGGCTACTTTGTCTTTGGTATGGGCTACCACCAAAATCTTATCATATTTTTTTTTGATTTTACTTACGTTAGTGGATTCTCGTAGATAAGCATTACCACAATCTGTAAGTAAAAAAGAAAAAAACCACAGTAAGATAAGGTTCTTAATCATCAGTGCCTGAATATTTTTTTAAAATTGAATTTGAAAATTAAGCTTATTCACAAACTTTATCAAGGTGTTAGTTTATATTCTATCCAAATTTAATTAGCTCCTATGCTTCCTGAACCATTACATCATAAAGTTGTGTGGAATTCTTTCTGCCTCGCAATACAAATTCCCCTACATTTTTAAAAGTGTAATCCTTTATATGTTTGACTCTTTTATATGCCTCTTCGGAAATAAGTAATAATCTATCAAAATTTTTGCATTGTTCCTGAATTCTGGATGCAACATTAATAGTATCTCCGTGATAAGCTATTTCGCGCTTTATATTACCTACTTCTACTACCGTTACGGGTCCAAGGTGTAGCCCTGCCTTAAATATTGGCTGTACGCCATATTTAGTTTCGAAATATTGTTTTTGACCTTTTAGAATGGCATCATAAGCATAAAATGCATAAATACATTCTTCTAAAGTATCATCTTCATCTATCTCCCATGTAAGCACTACTTCATCTCCGACATATTGGTAAATATGAGCATTATGAGCATCTACAACGGACAAATAATGAAAACAATCCTGGATGAACCTGCTGTACTTTAAATGCCCCAATTGTTCTGCTATGGTGGTTGATGATTTTAAATCAAGAAACATAAAAGCGCGTAATTCTTCTTTTGGGGCGTAAAATTTACCCATCACCAACTTCTTCAAATTTCCTTTTCCCAACAATCTGTTTATCTGGATAAAAAAAATTATTACGCTATTTATTAAAATGGAATAAGTTAGGTTGGCCAGAATTATAGGACTGGTTAGTAATTTATAGAAAGTTTGATTATGAATAAATCCGGTGATGGAAAGAATGGAATATATAAGAAAATATATGCCGATCATTATAACAATATGAGTCGTTATTGAATGAATTACATATCTCCTAAATGAGATACTTCGTATAATGAATTTTTCATAAAGAAATTGAAGAGTACCAAAAATAGAACCTGCCAAAATTGCGACGCTGACAACTATTACTGTTACATTCACCTGTGAGCTTATGCCTATTCGAGTCAAATAAGAAATTTCGTCTCCGCCTACTATTAATCGCCATATCAAGAGACCAATAAACCAGCCAAATATAAAAGCTGAAACATTCTTAGTCCAATTGTTATTCATAAGCACCAAATTAATTTCCTTGTAAAATTACAATTCTATGCTATAAGTTAGGTCTTAAAATTACTCTTTCATTTGTAAGTTGAATAGTAAATAATGGTATTTCAATTTGATCTTGTAATATTTATATAAAGTTTTAAACGGTTTACTGATAACATATCCCTAATTTTGGGCCAATTTGGATCAAAAAAATAATTATATTTACAGAACTGAATATCTTTCCAAACCTTATGGAATATTTTATGAAGTTTTAATTAAAAGATTCCAACTTTAGCGAAGAACTAGTAGAGAAATGAAACGCTTATTTAATTTATACCCGCACAGATTTACTTTATTTCTTATTAGTCTTCTTTTTATACTATTTGGAACACTTTTAGTTCCACTTGATTTGTTTGATACCTATGTAACGCCTATATTTTTTGTAGTCAATATCCTGGCCGGGATATTGTTAATTTCAAAAAAAAAGAAATTGCATGGTTTTTTTATCGCCTTATTTATTATATCCATATTAGTTGTATTGTTTTCTTCTTATTTAGTTAAAGATGAAAAGGTATATCGCTACATTGAATTTGCGATATTGTTTTCTTTTTATTGTTTTGTAACTTTTGAGATTATTGCACAAGTATGGCAAAGTACAAAAGTAAACAGAGGGGTGATCCTTGGACTAATGTGCGGATATATTTGTATTGGCCTGGTTGGCTTTTTTATTTGTATGGCTGTTGAATTATTAGAGCCTGGTTCTTTTTCCGGCCTGACGGCGATTGACTTAAATCCCGAATCAAATAGAGATGGCTTAGTATATTACAGTTTTATTACTCTCTTAACCATTGGTTACGGAGACATAAGTCCTGTTTCGCAGTTGGCCAGAAACGCTTCGATTTTGATAGGACTTATGGGACAGTTTTATCTCGTTATTGTTACTGCTGTTGTAGTAGAAAAATATATCAGGCACAGTGGCAAGACGGAATGAAAAGCAGGAGAATTTGCAGCTGTCAGATCAATTTAAAATGCTTCATTAACACCAAAGTAAATACCGCTTTGGCCGCCTGTTCCAATTCCATAATCGAGTCTTAGCCAGGTACTTTTATCCTTAATAAGCTTAAAACGAATTCCCCCTCCAAAACTGGGTTTTAAGTTATTAAAACTGAACAGGTCACCAGCCTGGTCATTTACACTGCCAAACAACCCAAAACCGGCCAACGTCCATCGCTCTTTAAATCGCCATCTGTATTCTGCCTGTACTATATACATATGCTTGTCTAGAAACCTGCCATTAAAGTACCCCCTGGCATTTTTGCTGCCGCCATAACTGGCCATGCCCTGAAATGGTACGTCACCATAATTGTTTTCCATATAAAGACGAAATGCCAAAATGCTTTTTTTTGCTATTCTTTGATACGTTCTTAAATCTAAAATAAATTTATTAAATGCATGTGTTGCCCCAAAGAGCTCACTTGAAAATCGCGCTGCTAAACTAAGATAGTTCCCAGACTGCGGGGCACCAATATCATCTCTTGAGTCTAAGTTGAACAAAGCACCCAATCCACTGATTATTGCTCCCTCGCTACCTGGGATAGTGCCGGAATCTAAAATACCGCCTTCTAAGATTTCGGTAATGCTATAATTTGCAAAATTAAAGGAGAGTCCAAAATTAAGATTAGGGGGTATTCTTTTTAGTAGGCTTATGTCAAATTTATGAGCGGTTTGGTTATAGGATTCCTTATTACTCTCAGGAGTTGTAGGTCCAATTCCCCAAAATGAATTTGGGAAAATCCTAAAGGAATAAAACATATCAATAAAATAATTTCCTCTCCCCAGATAGATTTGAGGGGTAATCTCAAAAATAAACTGACTCTCAGAGGTGTAGATCGCACTAAAAAAAATATTGGACAAACGCTGGTTGTATTCGTTGGTTTTATTAAGAAGGAATAACTGGCCACCTCCTCCAAATCCAAATTTTGTTTCAGGAGTATAAAAAACAATGGGTATTGCCACCAACTGAACACTTTTCCCTTGTCTTATGGTATCTGACTGAATAAAACCACCTTCATTTTTATCCTGTGAATATAGTTTCAAGGAAAGTACTACAATGAGCAATGTTGCGAGTAAAATATGTTTTTTCATTATAAGAAAAAGTCGTCAAGAATTACACCGAATCCGAAAGTAAATGATAGGTTACTAATCGTAATATTGTCTGAGCCAATCACACCATTTATGTCAACCGTATCCGTACCAATCCAGGCATATTGAAGATTAAAACCAATATTAAAGGATATTAAATCTCGGATGACATAGGAATATCCCAAACTAACCAAAGTACCAAATCCATTTCCGTCCGTTTCTTCCCCAAAATCAGGAATTTCATTTATGCTGGCAAGGCTGCGATAAAGGACAAAGCCGGGGGAAACATTCAAAAATAAAGACCCATCTTTAGTTTTAGAAAAATACCGGGCAATTTGAGGACCTATATATAAAGATTCTCCTACAATTTTAAAATCCCCTTTTGTTTCCTGCTTACCTGCCTGAAAAGTAACTCCCAATAGCCATCTGTCTTTAAAGAATTTCCCGGTAGACAGGTTTATTCCAAATTCATTTGAGATTGTTTTATTTTTGGTTGATTTCAATTCATTACTATTGCTGCTAATGCTTCCCGACAAAGAAGTTAGCCAACGTCCTTTGCGAAAGGGTGTTAAAGTGGAGTCTGCAGTGGTTGAGGGAGCTGTATTTTGAGAACATACCATAGTAATATTGAAAACCACGCATAGCAACACAAATAGTTTGGTAAAGACTGAGAATTTCTGCATTGCTTATAATTTAATCCAGGTTTTTAAAGTAATGTTAAATTTACTCAAAATGCTTCTAAACTTACTTGCAGATACTAGTATTTATTTTAGCAAATAAGATATTAATATTTACTGTATATTTGCCGGAAATTATTTTGCAAGAAAACAATAAAAAGAAAAAGCCCATTTAACACAAACGAATATGAGATATTTAAAAATAATTCAATTAGTAAGTTTTCTAACCCTATCTGCTTTTGTATTTCAGGCACAAGCGCAACGTATTGATTTATCTGTTGATTATGGATATCAATTGGGAACCAAATTAAATTATGGAGGTTCTAATTATCTCAAAGCATCCGATGGAGGTTTTTTTAGCGGGATGGTGGGTTTAGAAGTAGGAAACGGGACTATGCTAGAACTTACATATATGAATATGCAGACAGATTTATTGATTAGGGATGTTTTAGCTAGCCCAACAGAAGATCGTTTGTCAGATTTAGTTTTGGACTGGATTCAAATTGGAGGTTCTCGGTATTTTGATACAGGGAGTGACATAACCCCATTTATTGGAATGAGTGGAGGTGTTACCATTTTTACTCCCAAGAATGAGAATTTCGATATTGTAAATAATTCTTTACCCTCTTCTACACAGTTTTCTTTTCTCATAAAGGGTGGGGCTATTTATAATGTAAGTGATGTAGTAGGAATTAAAGTACAAGCAGATCTGATGTTTCCTGTATCATGGGGAGGTGTTTATTATGGTGCATTTGGTAGCGTATATTCGGGAGGAACAACTGTTATGGGAGCGTTTTCAGCAGGTCTTGTATTTACTCTAGGGGGTTAAGATTAAGGAATCACTTAAATACTATCGACCACGCTAATAAAAGAGTATTAGTTGTCGCGCCAACATCCTCCAGGGCTTTGGAATAAACATAAGCTAATTTAAGGCCCTGGTTACCTGAAAAACTAGCTCCAACGGAAGCGGCACCAACAAAGTTTGCTCTCCGATCATCATTGAATTGTTGATTAACAATTGAGGCTGCTCCTTGATTAAATCCGGCACTTATAGAGCCCCAATAACGCTTCTTAAATTGTCTTACAAGATGAGTTTGAAGGGCAAAAAGCGCCCTTTGTTTTAATTCACCATCATTAAAAAAATCATTATTCTTGGTAAAGAGTACCAGGGAGGCGGTAAGTTCATATGACCAGGGACCCCAATAATGGACCATCCCTGCCTGCGGTCTTATAACGAAACGGTTACTGCCCAGATTTATTAATTTAGTATTGGAGTATTGCCCTATAGGCACAGTTATGGCTAAAGAAACACCAAAGGTTGTAAAAACCGGGTGGGCAGCTCTGTATTCCTGCAATTCTTTGGGTCCTGAGGGTGGAGGCCCTGTTAAATTTAAGGAAAACCTCACTCGCGGATCGGCGAGACCGTTTCTGTCAACACTCGTTGGGACACCATTTAAAAGACCTTCCCAACGGGAAAAAGAAATAGGAAGTAAAACGCCTACCCGCGCTAATTTATTACCCAATCTAAAGGGGCGAACATAACCTGCAACGAACCCGTTACCTGTATAGATTACATCTTCGGCTCCTATGACGGGATCAAAAAAGACATCACCGGAAGTATAGGCATATCCTGCAGCTATTACATTTACACCCAAAGGAATGGAAGACCATCGGCGGGGATCCTGTGTATAACCTTGCTGCAGACAAAGCATAACACAGTATATTAGAATATTTTTAAGAATTAATGATCTTTGACCACAACATGTCATTGGCTGGCTTGGATGTGTTTTTACTTCTTTATTTTAACCAGATACTTGTTAATCATTTGTTATCCCCCATCTTCTATAGGCCGACCTTAGAAATTCTCCATAAATTTCCTGATGTATTTCAAATTGTTCCGGAGTGAGTAATTCTTTTAATTCCTCATCCTGTTTGGCTAATAAGCTGTTTAATTCTTTTTTAAACCTCTCCTCCGAATAGCCTTTATCCTTATCATCTAAGCGAGCAATTTTAGCAACATAATAAACAAGAATACCACTGTATTGGTCCATTTCTTCTTCCGTTAGGTCCATTTTTTTGACTTCACGATGATACCAATTTTGAATGTTGTCAATTTCCTCTGAGGAATAAATTCGGACCTTTCGATCTTCTTTACTGAGGTCTTGAGCAGTAAGGTTAAAAAACAACAAGGTAGATGCAATAAATAAAATACTTTTAAAATAAGACATGGAATAATCGTTTTAACATAGGTTATATAACAAATTTAATGTTAAATTATTACTTTTCATACGCTTTGTATCTATTTCAATTTTAGAACCATAAAAATAGACTTCCCTGATTCACAATTATACAATGATCTATCAGAGGGATAAAAGCACAATTAAAACAGTGCTATTTAATTTTATAAGAGTATAAATTTCTCCCCGTTTTATGGAGTTCTTCATCCGAAAGCAGCAATGTTTCATTATTTAGGAAAGAAATAGATTCCAGTTGTGATCTAATACCAAGATCAATTGATTTTAACTCCCCTTCGAAGAAATTTGAAAGATTAAAATTAGTAAAAAGCCATAATTTACCGTAGCCTAAAAGGGCGATTGTTTTACCGTCCTGGGATATATCTGCGGCTGTTATTTTACAGGTGGAAAAATCTGTACAGGGAATAAATTCTCCGAGGTAAGTGGCCTTATATTTCCCTTTTTTCGCAGGAATTCTGTATATCAACGCCTTACCACTAAAAGGATGGGACCTGTTTTTTGTGATAAGATATAGGCTGTCTTTTGCGTAAAAAATGGCCTCTGTGTCATAGTGCAGATTTTTCTTTTTAGGGGGAAATTTTGTTTGTTCAGGAAAGTTGAATTCTATGCGTTCTGCTTCAATCTTGTCTCCTTTTCCCTTATCCGGATTGGGTATTTTATATATAACCAGATCTTTTCTTTTATTTGCATTATTTCCTGTATCAGCTATATAAACATTACCATCAATATCCCGGGCCATATCTTCCCAATCCTTGTTTTTGGCATTTTTCACTTCGAGTTCGTTAAGGTACTTACCCTTAAAATTTATTTGATAAATCTTATCTGCACCTCCACTGTCGTTAATCATCCAAACAGTGGAATCCCGGCCTACGGCCATCCCCGAATTTTCGTCCAGTTTTTTAGGGAGTTTAGTAATGTAAGTAAGTTGACCATAGTTGGAGCAACTGAATAATAAGCTTGCGAATAAAAAGTATAAATACCTACTCATTGTTGTTTTTTAAGGGCATATAGATTTCCGCTTTCCAATTAAGTCCATCACCTCCCATATTAGGGTTGCTATGGTAAACTTCTACAGGCAGACCTGTAACTTCAATATCATTTTTCTCGGCATAATCCAAAAGAGCATACCAGGCCCTGTCGGAAGTTATATAGTTGCCATTGTAAATAGACATAAGTGCATTTCTTGAAGTGAATTGCTTATACTTCAGGTCTGGATGTTGTGGTAATGAATCCGACTTAATAATCGGATAACAGAAATCAAACTGTATACTGTCTGTTTCCCTGTCCCATTTGGTAACTTCTAAAAATCGCTTTCCATTTAATTCAATTTTGTTACTGGCAAAGATGTTATTTAGTAAGGGATAGTTTTCCATCATTCCCATTGCTTTCGCAAATTGAGTGGTCTTGACCGTAACATAAGCACAATAAGTAGAAGTTAATTCTTTCGGGCCAATAATTTTAACCCTAAACTTATCAACATGTGCATTTAGGTTTTCATTAAAATCCTTAACTGTACTTATGGTTCGTTTTTCAAAATCGGTATTAAAAAAAGGGATCGCAATTTTGTTTCCAAAACTATGATCAAGATCCTTTACATAAACTTTTACCTTTGAAGTAGAGTCTGTTAGTGGAATAATATCCCATTGATATAAATAAGTAGAATCGTTGAATTTTATATTTTGTTCCAGGTGAGTTAGACCTTCCTGTTCCACTAATTGTGCATCTTTCAGGGTAGAACTCCAAATTTTAATAGATTGGTTAATAGTCCCGGGAAACGTCCTGGCTTTGAAAGTTACGACGTAATCATAGGGTTTTATAAATAAATACCAAATAAGGCCTGCAAGTAGCATTGCCACTAAAACTAAAATGACTTTTTTCATATTATTAATTGGAAACTAAATTGGGTTCCTGGTCATTGTAAGGTTTTCCAAAATGAACTTACCTAAATCCCTTCCTTGTTTTACACCAACCGCAACGGCCTTTCTGTAATGAATTCCGCCGTACATTCTGCTAATAGCCGCCTCATCTGCGGCTTCGTTAAATGAATTAAAACTTCTGGCAGGCAATCCATAGGGTACTTCAGTATCATCATCAAATGTAAAATTGTCACCAAAAATATCCGTAAGTGCAGTTGCAGCGGCTCCGGAAACCACACTATGTCCACTGGTGTATTCAGGAAATGGTGGAGTTTGCAATACTGGTTTCCAGTTTTCGTCAATATGTTCGTTGATAAGGGTTTCAGGCCGGATAAGATTGCTTCTGTACTTTTCATCCCAACAACTAATAAAGGCATCGGCTATGGCCATGGATGTTTTGGTATAGGCGTATACTGTTTTGTTAAAATCACTATTTGTGTTTTTGGCAGCAATTTTAACTATACCAATCCAGTGGGCTCCCGGGGAAATTTTCTTAGTAGCGAACATCAAATGACCACGTGTCACGGAAACATACGGATTACAATCCCAGAACTGTGCTATGGCAATTTCTTCAGAGGCATCTCCTTTTTCCGTGATTTCCATGCTAATGTCATATACTTCTTTTACTTCTTTGTAAAATTCTGAATCTTCTTCCATGGAAAAAGGAGGGGGAGGGGAGGGGATAAACTGGTTTGACGAATCTATCACAAAAGGGCGTATTTTGTTCCAATGCGGCTCTATCCCATCCATATAAGCCGGAGGGGTTGGTTGCCATCTTGAAGGGTCATCAGTATCTACAGTAAACTTGGGCATTGTCCTTGTTTGATTATAATTGTCGGCACTCATCCATTCTGCAATATGCTCGGCAACCTGCAGTCCGTACTCTTTAGAGGCATTAAATTCTCGTGCGTTTTGAGATTCCCAGACAGTATATAGACTATCCCTAAACGAAGCCAGTTTATCCTCAGAAAATATAACTCTAATGCTTACATCCATATGTGCTATTAAGGCAGATAAAGAATAATTTACCGGTTTTGATGTGTCTGGTTTGGGAATCGCAGTTAGATCGTGCGCCTGACCTTCCAATGAGAGGTAATGTTCGTCGTTTAGCGCTATTATTTCATACGCGGCGATATTGGGATAGGCATAGATCCTGCTGGCAACAGGGGGAGAAAAAATATCATGTATCATAATCTCCGTAACCTTATTTATAGCCATATGTAGTTCATTGGGTGTAACAACAATGGGTTTTTCGTTCTTGTTGCAGGCCACAAGAGTTATCATTGCCAGCAATATTCCTAATGTCTTCTTCATTTTCAATTTTGTTTAATTAATTCATAAACGCGGGCTTTCTCGTTATTGAAGGTTACCAGTAAATAAGGTTGGTTGTTTAATTTAATTATATCAAGATGACGTGTTGATTTTTGAGAAAGATCCAGTCCCATTTTATGCCCCAAAATTATGTCATTTTTGCTTTTTATCATAGCACCGGGAAAAGAACCAAATCGTCCATGATAAGGTTTAACCCCAAAATAATTCCCTGCTGCTATAACTTCTTCAGAACCATCCTGATCAAAATCGTAAGCAAGAAAATCCATTATGGGTGCCAATTGTAATTCATTCTCAAATGGCACAAAAGTAAATTTGCCATTATTATTCTCCAGATATCCTGATCTCAATTCAGATACTTCTAAAACAACTGAGTTATCCAATGTTTTTTTATCAAATATCTGCTCAATGGTTTTGCCTGCAAAATCACTGTAATTAGTAAATTTTTTCCGCAACTCCACTATTTGTCCGGCAATACCATCTAATCCTTCAAGTGGAAAGTATTTTCCGTTTTTAGGAATAGCAACAATAGTTTCCGTACTGCCATTTCCATCAAAATCTGAATAAAACATCTTTAAGGGTAAGTCTTCAGATGCTCTGAACTTATTATTTACTCCCCAATTTCCTAATAGATAATCCTTGTCACCATCCATATCAATATCAAAAGCCGTTACACTTTGCCAAAGCCCATTTATTTCCCTGTCTAAAATTTTCTTTTCAACAAGAACACCATTGATATTGGCAAAAAATTTGGGAGACATCCATTCACCAACTAGTATTAGATCCTGGATTCCATCCCCGTCAAAATCTTCCCATACTGCATCGGTAATCATCCCCGCATTTTGCAGATCCTTATTTTTTTCAATGGTGAATTGGCCATTGTTATTTTTTAGCAAATAGGAATTTGGTATTTTACCAAAGTCGTTGGATATGGCTTGGTTGCCAACAAAAATGTCAAGGTCCCCATCACTATCAAAGTCATTTGCTTTAATCACAGAAGCATTCTCAAAATATTCAGGTAGTAAAGCTTGTTCAAAAACGGTATCGTTCTGAACATAATAACTGTCCAGTAATGGGGCCATTTTATTGTAGAAATCTGCTCCGCCGGAACCCAGGATCAGGTCCGTTTTTCCATTGCCTGTAAAATCGGCAATAACAGCTGTAACATCTTCTTTTATGCTATCTCTGTAAATTTCAGGAATGCTTTCTTCTACATACAAAGAGTCTGTTTGAAAAAAGATTCTGGAAGGTATAAATTTGGAGCCTCCAAAGAAAATATCGGCTTTACCATCATTATTAATATCCCCAATAGCCGTTGCGGGTCCCCTATCGGAGATTTGGTAAGGGATAAGTTTTTGTCTGTTAAAATCTATATAGTTATCTTCTTTATGTATAAAGTTGATCCCAAGATTATCTTCTACCTCCCTGAAGATTCTAAGCTTCGAGGGCTGAAGTGATCCATAATCAAAGGGGTTTGTATTTTCAGGTGAAATAATTATTGTTTGATTTGTATTTACGTTTTTTACATTCTGAAATTGTCCATCAGGCCAGACTATTTTTAGAGAATCTATCTTTTCGGTTTTAGCGTAACCAAAATGAATTATAGGTTCCGAAGATGATTGAAATCCCCTTACGGGATATAATTCCTTATACTGCAAAACACCATTGTGATATGAGAACACTTTGGTTCCAATTCCAAATGGGTTGGCGGGTGAATATTTTAATTTAATTTTCAGGTAATTGTTTTTCCCATCCGTTTTATTGATATATAAACTGGCAGGGCTATTTATATTATTAGTAACAAGATCCAGGTCACCGTCATTATCTAAGTCTGCTACTGCAGTAGCCCCGGAAATAAGTGTGTCGTTAACTATCCATGACCCTGATTTATCTTCGAATAAGAGGTCTGATGATCCTTTAAATACGTAATTATGGACATTCCCCGAGGGCATCATATTAAGGGCCTGTTGGTCTACCAGTTTGGTATTATTAATCTTAGTTTTGATCTGGTCACTAGAGACAAAGTTTATAAAATCAAGATCATTGGGACGTTTTGGGATTCCATTGGATATAAATAAGTCCTGTTCACCATCCTGGTCAAAATCCCCAAATAGACCGCTCCAACTCCAGTCTGTGGCAGCAATACCACTGTATAATGCTATTTCTGCGAAGCTACTTCCAGGTCGATTTAATTGCAGCATGTTCCTGGTGAACTGGTAGTGGTAACCATATCTTTTTGTTCTTAACTTCTGGGTTTGAATATTGTCATCACCTTCTGAAGATTTAAGAACTGTTTCATCTTCAGGCAACATGTCCAGGGAAAGAATATCCGGCCATCCATCATGGTTAATGTCTGCAACATCACTCCCCATAGAAAACCTGGTAGTATGCCCGAAATACTTCTTTATGCCTTCGGTGAACGTTCCGTCTCCATTGTTTAAGTAATAGTAATCATCTTCATGAAAATCATTTCCTACGTATATATCCGGGTAACCATCCTGATTAAAATCTGATATTGCTATGCTTAATCCATATCCATTGACACCACCATAGATGCCAGCCTCTTCACTAACATCAAGGAATTTTCCATTCTCGTTTCGAAGTAACTTGTCTCCGGTCTGGTAATTTCTTTTATAACGAAGGTCTGCCTTACCAAAAGATTCTGGTGTATGTACAGCTTGGTTTAAAAGGTAGATATCCAGATCGCCATCAAGATCATAGTCTAAAAATGCGGCTGAAGAACTGAAGGAGTCAAAATCCAGACCATATGCCTCAGCACTTTCCACAAAAGTTTTATCTCCCTGATTGATAAAAAGTTCATTGTAACCTTTAAAACCGTTAATTCCAACCATTGCGCATACATAGATATCCAATAGCCCATCACCATTAACATCACCCATTATAGTTCCCGTATTCCAACTGCTATTACCCTCTACATGGGCAAGTTCTGTAATATCTTCAAATTTGAGCCCTCCTTTGTTCAGATACAGTTTGTTTTTAACCATATTTCCGGAGAAATAGATGTCAGCAAGGCCGTCGTTGTTAATATCTCCTACAGCAACACCACCTCCATTAAAGAAATACAGATAATCCAATATATTGAGATCATCCGTTTCTGTTAATGTGTTTTCAAAAGTTATAGCCGTTTCTTTGGGAGGGGGATTTTTAAACAGTTCCCCTTCTTTCGGGCCACAGCTTAAAGATAAAGAGACCACAAAAATTCCGAGGAGGTATTTATTCATCGATCGCAAATATCTTAGGTTTATTCTCATTGATAGCAACTATCAAATAGGTCTTTCCTGTTTTATCTTTAAACTGCTTCAATTGTTTAATCTCATCTCTTATATAAAAACCACTGGTATCATAGTCCTGCCATTCAAAGCCTAAAGCTCCGTCACCAAGCAGAACATTACCATAATTAGCATCCAATCTTGAATACTGAGGTTTAAATTCAAAATTATTACCTCCCATTATCAGGTCTAAATTCCCATCATTATTAACATCGGCACAGCTAATATCCAAAATACACGACAATTGGCTTCTGGAAGGTAGCTTTATAACAGAAAAATTACCATTACCTTCATTAACGGCAATTATGGATTCTGAGATGACTGATTCTTTCATGATTGAGTTCCCAAAAATTTCTGCAGGAAATAATTCCTCAATGGTCTTTTTGGAATATTCTGAGGCCTTCAGGTTTTGCTTTTTTAAAGCAACCATTTGAGTGGTTAAGTCCTTTTTCTGATGGTGAGGATAATCCTTGCCATCAATATTCTGGGTTACTATTTGTTCAATTGTACCATTATCATCAAAATCATTGATCCACATTTTCATTGGCCTATCTATACCGGGCTTATAGTGGAGGTTACTTCCCTG
>RCNE010000677.1_pt1 | contig 18059 bp, 7 predicted proteins | sample 2041361 | NCBI WGS metagenome assembly RCNE01 (sample SAMN09708229, study PRJNA481090) | Marine sediment metagenome, whole genome shotgun sequencing project.
TTCGGTGCCTTTGACATGGTCGGAAATGCGTGGGAGTGGGTGGCCGACACCTACGACGAACGTGTGAACCCAAACTTCCGCGTACTCCGCGGGGGTCAGAACGGATACCTCCGCGAAACGATGACCCGACTGCCGGTTGACCCACAGCGTTCCAATGCCTTCACGGTTGCCGGGTTCCGATGCGCTGCTGATGCCGTCGATCCTGCGGTTCCCGAACTCTCGTTCCGCACCGACTACGTCGTTCCGGACGTCGCGAACGAGGTGTTGGAGGTCAACCTTCCTCCGGGTGTCTTGATCCAGGACTCCTTCACCGATTCCACGTCCGGCTGGATCGAAGTAACAGAGGAAGACCGCCGATTCGGTTACCACCCGAATGAGTTCTTTCATCTCGAGACCAAGGCACCCAACACCGAAGTAATCGCAATCAGTCCCGTCGCTGCTGAGGCTGGCAGGCCGATACGGGTCGTGGCGACAGCATTCGTGGAGCCCGGGAACACCACCGACGACGGCACGTTCGACTTCGGAGTGATCGTCGGGCATGCAGACATGGGTGAGAACGTGTCGTTCATGGTCAACCCGCGAAAGAATTTGTTCTCGGTCCGACAACGTTTGGCCAACGGGTCCTACGCCGTTCTCGAAGAGGTCCAGCGCTCCATTCCCGATGACGTCGAGCTCTCGATCGAGCGTGATGCCGATCGCTTCGAGTTCCGGCTGAACGGCGCTGTGGTCACGACCCGCTCGATCCCTGGTCTGATGGGCAACGGCACGGGCATGGTCGTTCTCTCCGACACTGAATCGACCAAGGTACACATCCACTACGAGGACTTCACGCTGTCCTACCTCGACGAGGCCTAATGAGCTATCAACTCGGTATTGATCTCGGAACAACGTTCACTTCGGTGGCGAGTGCTGATCTCGACTCGATCGAGGTCGTGGCGCTGGGACAACGTCAGGCGGCACCACCGGCGGTCATCTATGTCGAAAAGGATGGCACCTTCGTCCACGGCGATATGGCCTATCGGAAGGGTGCCACCGCTCCCGATCGTCTGATCACCGACATCAAGCGGCGACTGGGTCAGTCTGCGCCCGTGCTCATCGACGGTACGAATTACCGCGCCGAGGAACTCGTCGGGGCCCACCTGCAATGGGCATACGACCGTGCGATCGAGCGTCGGCCTGAGCCGCCATCTTTGGTCGTTTTGACCCACCCTGCGTGTTGGTCCGAACGGCAGCTCCGAGCGTTCCACCAGGCTGTCGAATCAACGACCGTACCGAACGTCGCCTATCTCACTGAACCGTATGCGGCTGGATTGTTCTACCAGAGGCGAGCAGCGCAGTCTGTCGGTGAACTAATCGGCGTGTACGACCTTGGCGGGGGCACGTTCGATGCAGCCATTCTTCAGCGCACTGACGACGGGTTCCAGATCCTGGGTACCCCAGCGGGCGAAGCGCATCTCGGAGGTCTCGATCTCGATCGAACGATGCGGCATCTCGTGCAGACCAAATTGGGCCGGTCGTGGACCGAATCCGAGCTCGCTGGCGGACCGGCCTTCGAGCGCTCAGTGCTTTCGCTCGACCGCGAATGTAACGCGGCCAAGGAGATGCTCTCCGAGGTCGACAGCGTCGAGATTCCGGTGCTCCTTCCATCAGGTTCCTCCGAAGTGCAAGTCACGCGTGACGAGTACGAGCGATACATCGACGATGCCGTGTCCGAGTCGGTTGGTGTCTTTCGACGCGTGCTCCAATCAGCAGATGTGGGTGTCGGCGATCTGGCAACCGTCATCATGGTGGGGGGTTCGACTGCGATTCCCCTGGTGAATCGCCGAGTGTCCGAATTTGTTGGACCGGGAGTCAACCTCTTCACGACCGATCCCAAGCACGCAGTTTCAAAAGGAGCTGCAGTGTTCGCCCGGACGGTCGTCCAAGGTGACGGTGTTGTCGCGACGACGCCCCTCGCAGCAGTCGCAGTCGCAGTCGCAGCGGCTCCTGAGGCAGCCGCTCCTGAGGCAGCCGCAGAACCAACCACACACGTGGCAGCGCCGTCGCCCGACGCTGCGCCGATCGCTGCAGTCGAGGAATCCTCCGAGTCGCAGAATCCGTTTCGACTGGTCGGGGTGCAGGTTCTCCTCGCCGTTCTTGTGCTTGGTGTGGGGTACTTTCTCCTCTTCGCCGGCGGTGATGACGAGGACGACGAGACGGCCACAGCCCAGAACCCCGACGAGGTCGTCGTTGCTTTGCCGGGCCCTGTCAGCAACCCTTCTGTCGCCGACCTCATCGAGGAGACGGAAATCGTACTGCCCCTTGCGTCAGCGGAGGGCATGGTCGAGATCCCGGCCGGGAGCTACGCCGTGGGTGTCGACACCCCGGGACGGGAATCATTGCTCGCTCGCACGGTTGAGGTTGCGGCGTTTCACATCGATGCCACCGAGGTCACGAACGTCCGGTATCTGCCGTTCGTGCAGCTCGAAGGAGCTCCCGCTCCGTCATCCTGGCAGGGAGGAAACTTCGCCGACGGCGAAGAGGAATATCCCGTCGTCGGTGTCGAGTGGTCGTGGGCGCACGCGTATTGTCAGGCGCTCGGAAAACGACTCCCTAGCGAGGCCGAGTGGGAAGTCGCCGCACGTGGCGCAGAAGGGGGCCTGTATCCGTGGGGAACCGATGAGGTCCTCGTCGATTTCGATGCAAGGGGCAAAGAGCCCGTACGTTCCGTACCTGACAACGTGAGCTCGTTTGGTGTGTACGACACCGTTGGAAGTGTCTGGGAGTGGGTCGATGAACCAATGGAGCTCACGGCCGAAGCCACCCAGGTCGTCCGGAGGGGTGGCGAGAATGGCAGGGTCGACGAGACGATCGGTGCCGCAATCCGCCAGGTCGTCCAGCAGAGCAACCGCCTCACCGTCGACCAGACCGGTCTGCGTTGTGCAGCGACCGAGGTCGATCCCGAGACGCCTGTCGGCGAATTCATCAACGACCTCGTCGTGCCAAGCGAACTTGCCGCCTCCACCAGTAACGCTCGCGTGGAGGGCGCGTTTGTCCAGGACGAGTTCGAGAATCCCGATTCGGGATGGTTCGAGGTCACCGATGACGGGTGGCGCGTCGGCTACCACGCGCCCACCTGGTATCACGTTGAATCGACCAAGGGCAACAGCCAGATCATGGCCCTCGGCGGCTTCAGCTACGACAACGTTGCCGTCGAGACGTCGGTGTTCGTCGAGAGTACGGATACTCCAGATGGTCTGTTCCGTTATGGACTGGTATTTCGTGCCAGCGGTGCTGCCGAGCCTCCATCGGCGGAGAACGGAAACGACCGTCCCCTCGATTTCTACGCTTTCAGCATCAACCCCAGAGCTGGGACGTGGGAGCTGCTCCACGAGGACGAGTTGCCGTTCCGAGTTCTTGCCGAGGGTCCGCTTCCTGACGGGTTTCACGGGTTCGACTCGAATCGACCCGACACGATTCGCGCGGAGATGGTCGGTGTCAGCATCACACTCACCATCAACGGACAATCCGTAACCGAGCTCAACACGCGCGGCTTTCATCCTGCGGGTGACGTCGGCTTCTTCCTGGAGACGTTCGACGAGACGAAGGCGCACGTGCACTTCGAGAATATGTTGATCACGCCCCTCTAGGCGCAAAGATCCGGTGGTGAGAAGGACCGGGTCGTGACCTTTCGGATCAGTCGATCCTCACAATCGCAAGCACCGTCCGGCGACGTCGCGACAGGAATACCAAGGCGGCGCCCAAGGTCAACAGGGCGAGAGACAGTGCGATGCTCTTGCCGGCATTGGCGCCGGTGAAGGCGATGGCGCCGGCTGACCTGACCATGACCGTAGCGGTGTCCTCGGTGACGCCAGAGACCTGCGATGACAGGTTCTCGCCGTTGACCTCATTCCCGCCATCGACTCGGCCGATGTTCACGATTGACGTGCCAGCGCCGGCCGTGACGCCGACCGTGAGCTCGACGGTCCACGTTGCGTCGACAGCGATCACCTCGGGGTTGGTGCAGGTCACCACTCCCGCGGCGTGCACACATGTGGCGGCGTCGACGTCAGAAGTGGCGCTGGCAAAGGTCAGGCCCTGTGGGAGTTCGTCAGTGATGACGACGTCACCTCGCGTTGCCCACGGACCCGTGTTGGTCGAGGTCAAGACATAGGTCGCCTGTCGGCCGGTTCTGACGTCTCCGTCGGCGGTCTTGTCGATCGTCAACACGGACAGAGGAACGTCGGTCGGGTCGGCGTCGGTGTCGTTCTCGGGCACCGGATCGACGGTTGGGGTCGAGACCGTTGCCGTGTTGGTGACGCCTGGCGCTGTCGATGCGGCGACCTCGACGATCACGTCGATCGAGACTGACTCGCCGTCGAGCAGGCCGATGGGGTTCGAGTCGACGTCGACCAGTGTGCACGCGAGGTCCTGGCCAGATATCGAGCAATCCCAACCTGCTCCATCCGAGCGGAGATACGCGATGCCAGCGGGCAGCGTGTCGCTGATCACGATCGGAGCTTCCGCCGCGGCGGGACCGAGGTTCGACACGGTCATAGTCCAGGTGTTTGTTGTTCCGTCGGCGTCGGTTCCGATGGCGAAGTCACCAATGTGGGACTTGTCGATGGCGAGGTCGGCTTGCAGTTGATAGCCGAAGTCGACGTTGTCGCGAACGGCGGTGTCGCCGAGCAAGGCCGCTGCGGTGTCGGGCGTGGCCGTACCGTCGAGATCGAAGACTGCGACCAGACCATCGGGCAGAGTGGCCGGGTCTACAGTCACGGTGTAATCGCCACCGGGCAGATTGTCGAAGCCATATGTTCCGTCTGGGGCGGTGACCGTGGTCGTCGTGAACGTGACCCCCGAGACGACATCGTCGTAGATCAGGGTGATCGTGATGCCATCGAGTAATGGCTCACCAACGTCGAGGACACCATCGGCGTCATCGTCCTGCCACACGGTGTCACCGAGAGCGCCGGTTCCGCGGTAGCTGAAGTCTTGGTCGAGATCGTCCGGAGTGACGGCGTCGAGCGTGACCGCAGATGAGTCGGCTGTCACGAGACCGTCCTGGTCGAACGTCTGGACCATCGTTCCTGGCAGCGTCGCCGTGTCGACGGTGACGCTGAAGTCGCCGTACGGGGCGGTGGGCCAGAGATACATGCCATCGCTGTCGGTGGTGACTGTGTAGGTCGCATCGGCGCCCTGCGGGTTGGTCCACACGATGGTCACGTCGACGCCGGGGATGCCCGGCTCGCCGGTGTCTGCTATCGCAGTGCCGGAGGCATCGAGATCGAGCCACACCGTGTCACCGAGCGATCCGACGCCGGTGTATCCGAAGTCCTGATCGAGGTTCGACGGGTTCAACGAGTCGAGGGTGACCAGTGACGTGTCTGCCGTGGTTGTGCCATCGATGTCGAAGGTCTGGGCCAGACCCGCCGGCAGTGTGAACGGGTCGACGGTCACCCGGTAGTCGCCCTCCGGAAGGTTGTCGAACAGATAGTTACCATCAGCGTCTGTCGTCGTGGCTTGGGTGACATCGTCACCCGTGCCCTCGAGGCCGTCGGGTCCGAACCACACCAAGGTCACATCGACCCCCGAGAACCCGACTTCAGAGGAGTTCTCGATGCCGTCGCCGTTGGCGTCGAACCAGACCGTGTCGCCGATGAGACCGGAGGTGGCACCGGTGTAGGCGAAGTCCTGATCGAGATCATCGGGGTTGGTGCCATCGAGCGTCGTCGCCGACGTGTTGGCCGTACCAACTCCATCGTTGTCATAGGTCTGACCGGTCAGTCCGGCTGGTAGATCGGTGACATCAACCGTGACGGTGTAGCTGCCGTGAGGCAGGTCCGTCACCAGGTAGTTGCCGGATACATCCGTGATGTCGGTGAAGGAGAAGTCGTCGCCGTTACCGGCGATGCCATCGACACCGGCCCACACGACAGTGACATCGACGTCGGCGATTGCTGCATCACCGACGTTGAGAGCGCCATCGATTTCGACACCGTCGACGTCGAAGAAGACGGTGTCGCCGATCGAGCCGAGACCTCGGTAGCCAAAGTCCTGAGCGAGATCGTCCGGCGTGATTGCCGACAGTGTCGAGGCCGAGGTGTGAGCCGAGCCCAGACCATCGTCGTCGTAGGTCTGTGCCATGTTGCCGGGAAGGGTCGTGTCATCAACGGTGATCGTGTAATTGCCGTAGGGAAGCTGATCGAACAGATACGTGCCGTCAGCGGCAGTCGTGGTGGTCACCGTGACGTCGTCTCCGTTGCCAGCAATGCCGTCCGGGCCATCCCAGTCAAGGGTGACGGTGACGCCAACGATTCCGGGTTCGCCGGTGTCGATGGCTTCGTTGCCATCGTGGTCGAACCAGACCGTGTCGCCGATGGTGCCGTTGCCTCGGTAGGAAAAGTCGACGTCGAGCTGATTTTCATTGGGGTCGAGTGTGATGGTGACGGTGTCTGCCGTCGCCGTGCCGTCTAGGTCGAACGTTTGCACGTTCAGCCCGGTGGGCAGATCGGTGTCGTCGACGGCGACCCGATAGTCGCCAACCGGCATGTCCTCGAACAAGTAGTCGCCAGCGGCATCGGTCGTGTCGACGAAGTCGACGTCGTCAGCCGTGCCGAGCACGCCGTCCCAGCCGTACCAGGTGGCCGTCACGTCGACGTTCGGCACGCCGTATTCACTGGCACCGTTGCTGGCATCGGCCGAGTTGTCCTGGTCCCACCAGACTTTGTCGCCGATGACCTGGGTGTTGTTGCCGTTGTAACCGAAGTCGTAGGCGAGATCGGCGAGCGCTCCGCTCGGGAGCGTTTGGTCTCCCGATGCGATCTGATCGAGCGAGGTGTTGTCGAGTCCTCCATCCCGGTCGAATGTCGGCACAAGTCCAACCAGATTCGGCGAGTTGGCGACGTCGACCGTCACGGTGATGTCGGTGTTGGCCGGCAGGCCAGCAGCCAACGGCACGCCATAAGAGCCGTCTGCGGCAGTCGTCGTTGTGTAGCTCTGCGGCGCACCCGTGGCCGGGTCGAGCCAGGTGATGTCGATTTCGACGCCGGGGATGCCCGGTTCCGCTCCGTCCTGTACGCCGTCGCTGTTCAGGTCGAGCCAGACGTAGTCGCCGAGACTGGTCGGAACCACCTCGATGGTGACCGAGTCCTGGTCATCTTCCGGTGGAGCGTCGTTGCCAGGAGTGGAGTCGGAGTCGTACTGATCCGATGCTGAATTCTGGGCGATGTTGGTCACCGTGCCGAGGCCGACGAGGCGGGTCCGAAGGGTGATCTGCAAGCTGGCGCCATTGCTGATGTCGCCGACGGTCCAGATGTTGGTGGTGTCGTCGAAGGTTCCCTGATCGACACTGACAACCGAGTCGAACTCGAGCGTTGTCGGGTCGAGGATGTCGGACACCGTCACGTTGGTGGCGTCGTCAGGACCCACGTTGTTGACGGTGATCGTGTAGTTCACGAAGGATCCGAACCAGTACGGGCCGTTGACCGGATCGCCATCGACCTCGACGGGTGAGACGGCTTTGTCCACCTCGATGTCGGCTCGAGCGATAAAGACCTCGTCGCTGTCGGTGTCGCTGTACTCCTCTGGGGGCGTGCCGCCCGGGCCATCGGGGTCACAGCACGTGGTGGAGCCAGTGGCGTCCTCACCGATGGTGGAGACGTTGTTGGTGTGACCGTTCGCTGGGCCGGTGAAGGACTCGCCGGTGGCCTGGTTCGGTGTCAGAGCCGCAGACTGCGGGGTCGCGGTGAAGGTCAGCGTGATCGTTGCTCCCGGTGCGAGCGGTTCGCTGCTGCCGGAGATGACGTCTGTCCAGGTGAGCGTCTCGATGTTGAGTGATGCCGCGTCGTTGCAGGCGCCGGTGTCAGCAGAACAGCTCGGCTCGACCGCTGTCGGTCCGCCGTTGTGTGGTGTCGTGACGAGGGCCGAGGTGGCGTCATAGGTCCAGCCGACCGGCAGCACATCAACCAGGTCGACGTTGAAGGCCGGGGCGACGGCGTCGGTGTTGGTCACGACGACGGTCCAGGAGAACGACTGATCAAGGCGAACGTCACTCGAGTCCTGGCCGGTCGTTGCACTCTTCACCACGTCGAGCACGGGGAAGTGCATTTCGACCGTAACCACGTCGGGCGTGACGGCGCCACGGGTCGCCCCAGTGCCATTGCCATAAGTGGGGATGTCGTCATTGACGGGGTTGGCCAACACGAGCGAGGCCCGCTCGGCCGTCGAGAAGTTGAAGTAGGTCTCGACGTCCGCGGTATTGGTCAGATCCTCACTTCGATCGAGGTCATCGGAAGTGCTGACGGCGGCGTCGTAGTCGACCGTCACCGAACCGTTCGGCGCGACCGGGCCGGCGTCGACCCAGGTGATCGTGCGGGCGGTCTGATCCCAGGTTCCGACCGAGCCGCTGTTGCCGGTGACCGTCTGGCCCGTTGTGGTGACCGCGGTACCGCCGACGGTCTGCAGGGGGTTCAGGCCGACCGGGACGGTGTCAACGAAGGTGAGGTCATGGGCAGCGCTGGTTCCGATGTTGCGGACCGCCACTGTGTAACGGAGCTGCGCCCCAGCACTCGTGTCACAGCCATTGGCGGTACCGCCGTCAGCGTCGAGAGAGTTGCCGATGGTTGTGTCACACGTGGGGTTGACCAGAGCAGCGCCGGAAGTGTCGGCAACGTCCTTGTCGATCGCCAGCTGAGGTTCAACGACCGTGAACGTCTCGGACACTGGGCCGCTGTCGACCGTCCACGATGGGGACGACGGGCTGTCGAACCCGACGGGCAACGAAACGGGGCTGTCGCTCACCACCTGATCGCTGTCGTTCCATGTCAAAGTTGCGTCGTTGGTGACAGTGTCACCAGCGGCCGCGATGTCGGTCACGTGTGTGGTGTAGGCGACCGTGATCGAACAACCGCCGTTGGAGTAGACGTCACCAATGAACCAGGCCAGCACCGAAGCGTCGCCGCCGTTCGGGTTCAGGGATTCGATGTCGCCGGGGACAAGGCTGACGCCGGTGCTGAGACCGGTTGTCGAGTTCAGCACTTCACACCCGCTGGACACAGCAATCGACCCGAAGCTGTCGAGCTCGAGACGAGTGGGCAGATCGTCGAAGATCGTGGCGTCGTACGCAGCCGTCCCGTCGGGCACCGTGATCGTGACCTCGTAGTCGAGCGGTTCACCGACAGTTGCCGTCGCCAGATCGTCTGACGGATCGCCGGCATTGAACGGCTCGATGTCCTTCGCGATGTCAGCCAAGGGCACGGTGATGAGATCGGTGTCGCTGTCGGTGTAGGAACGGGCATCACCCTCGTTCGGATCATCGGTCGGGGTGAGATCCTGATCGAGGCTGTACGCCGTCAGAGCAGCGGTGTTCAGCAGGTTCGACGAAGCGACGGCGGGGTCGTCGACTTCTGCGTCATAGGTGAAACGAGCCGTGCCAGCCGGAGCGAGGGCGTCGAGGATGACCCAACTGCCCGGTGTCCACGTGATCGTGCGGTTGGTCTCCGACCAGACACCGTTGAACGAGCCGGCCGGGGTGATCCCTGTGGATGGAACCGGCTGGCCGTTCGCCGAGACGGGGACGCTGCTGGTGCCGAGCGGAGTGGCCCCTACTGGCACGGTGTCGACGATGGTCACGTCGTGGGCCACGGACACGTTGGTGGCCGACGTGGGGTTGGTGACCGTGATGCGATAGGTGATCGCTGCCCCTGGGGAGCTGGCGGTGCCGGCTGGTGTCGTGTGATCCTTCACGATCACCGGGTTCGGCTCGACGACTCGGGTCTGCGTCACGTTGCTGAGAACGTCAGGGCGATCGTTGCCGCCTGAGTCGTCCCAGTCGAAACGTCCGCGGTTGGCGAAGAGGGTGGATGTCGGATCGGCCTGGTTGCCGATCGTGTCGTTGACCTGGGCGTAGAAGGTGATGGTCACCGAATCGTCGCCTGAGCCGGCCGCGTTCGTGTAGGGGTCGGGCAGCGCGTACGTGATCGTGCCGCTGGAGTCGACGATCGTGCCGCCGGTCAGAGCAACCGTCCCAGTCGAACTCGTGACGGCCGGCTGGAGGTTGGACACAGTACCGGCGAACAAACCGCTGCCGGTGAAGTATGACAAGCCGGCCGGCAGGACGTCGCGGATCTCTGCGTTGTACACGCTGGTGCCATCGGGGATTGTGGCCGTGATCTCGTACTGGATGATCTCGCCGATCGTGGCTTCGTCAGCCGTCGTGAGGAGGCTGGCATTCTGATCGTTGCCAGCCTCGCCGATGGCGGAACGCTGAAGCTTCGAGATCGTGGGTGCCGGCGTGTCCAGGAAGGCCTGGTCGTCGGCCGCGTCGGTGTTCTCGTTGGCAGCATTAGCCGGATCGATGTTGTCGGCGGGGTAGTAGTCGTACTGGCCGGTCTCGTTTGTCCCCGACTGGTAGGAGGCAACGCCGGCGGTGTTGATGTAGTCCTGACTTGGGTCGACCGTTGATGGAACCGTCACGTCGTACGTGAGGGTGATGGGTGCCGAGTCCTCGTCATCGGGTGTCTGATCGGCGCCTCCGGTCGACGCAGTGATCGTCAGGCCTGTCCACGTGATCACGTCGGTCGAGCAGGTGCCGCTGTTGCTGATGGCGCTGACCTCGCTACAGCTGATTCCGGTTGGGAGGACGTCTTGGATCTCGGTCGAGGTTGCGTCGGTGTTGCCTTCGTTCCAAACATCGATTCGGAAGCCGACGACGTCTCCGCCAGCGACCTCGACCCGAGTCGATCCACCGGTCAGTGATCCGTCGAAGTCGGCGGGGTTGGCTGGGCCGGCGTTGACGTCTGCGACACCCTTGGCTAGACGGACCTCGGGTTCGGTCCACTCGACCGTGGCTTGATCGCGCAGTTGGTAGACGAGCCCGCCGTTGTCGTTGAAGATCAGCTTCTGGAGGTTGGCGTTGATGTCGTTGGCTTCACCGTCGGTGTTGTCGTTGATGCGGGCTGCGATGACCCAGCGGAACTCGTTGCCGGTGGCTTCGACGTTTCCGTCGCCACTGGGGGCGAAGGTGATGACGTTCGGCGACTCGGTCAGCGTCGTTCCAGGGATTGTGTCGATCGACGCGACCCGAGCAGCAGAGCTGGTGATGTAGGTGTAGCCCGGGGGAAGGATGTCCTGAATCTGCACGCCTTCGAAGTCGACGTTTACCGGGAACGAGGCAGCGAGTTCGAAACAGACGATGTCACCAGGTCCATACCCGATCTCGGCAGTCGGATCGCCTTCGACCCACGTGATCGTTGCGTAGTCAGTGTCGCAGACGGCACCAGTGACCGATGAGCCGTTGGTCAGGGGCCCGGATTTGGCCGAGACTCGTTTGTTTAGTGTTGGCAGCCCGTTCTCGATCGAAGAGGACGTTGTGTCACCATCAACCCCGCCATCGGGATCAGCGGCGTCGGCGGCGAGACCTCGAGTCGACGAGGAAGTGTCGGGTCCGGAGACCTCGGCTTCGTTCGACACGCGGTCACCGGCGAGGACTGGTTCACCGAGAAGCTGAGCTCCGTTCCCCCGGTAGTACTCACGGACCACGCTCGTGTAGCTGATCGTGATCGTGCCGTCGGCGTCGAGATCGGCGAGCGCGCTTCGGGCACCGGCGAAGTCCCAGACGAGTTCGAACCGGCCGCTGCCGTACGGGCCGCCATCGTCGAGTTCGCGAACCGAGGCCACGTTGACGGGTGTCCCGTTGATCGTCGACTGCACCGAGCTGGCGCCCACGCAGTCGTTCGTCTGCCAATCGGAGCCGCCGGGGGTGTTGTCAGTGTCGAAACCACCGCTGAAGCAGAGCGGCGATGGCATCAGATCGCGGACCACGAGGTCGGTGAAGTCGCGATATTCCGACGTGCTGATCGTGAGTGTGGTCACGACCGTGGTGCCCTGGGTGAGGGCGCCGCTCATCGACTTGGTTATGACGAGGTCCTCCGACTCGACGACGTGGGTGTCGGAGTCGCTCTCGCTGGCGCCGGAGGGTGTGTAGGTGCCCGTCGCTGTTGCCGTGTTGTCGAATGTTCGTTCGGGAGCGGAGAGCAGCTCGGGATCGGTTCCCAGAACCCGGTCGGGCTCGACCGTCGATGGCCCGGTGTTGTTGTCGAGGTTCCGGCCTTGATTCAGGCTGGCAGCGGTAGGTGGAGATGAGAACGGCCGGTTCTCCGTCAAGGGGATGCCGGCCAGGTACTGGATCGTGACGACGTCGTTGGGGGCGAGGTTCGAGAGGTCCCAGGTGACCACCGTGCTGCCGTCGCCCGCAGTGTCCACACTCAATGGTGTCGTTGCGCAACCGCTGCCGGTGACGACAGGTCCCGAGCCGGTCCACTCGTCGGCGACTGTGGTGTTGTCAGAGCTGTAGTACGTGTCGCAGCCGAGAAACTCGAGACCAGGATGCAGCGTGTCGACCAAGGTGACGGTGTTTGTGGCGTAGTCGGGGTTGTTGCGCACCTCGACGGTGTAGATCTGACCAGCAGTCGCCGACCCGTGCACACCGCGAAGCATCTCGCCGGGGGCAGTTTTCGTCACGCGGAACGGAATGATCGACACCGTCCGCGATGCGGTAGCGGAGCCGTCGAACTCGGCGGTAAAGGCGCCAGTGGTGAGGTTGTAGTCCGGGATGGCGAACGGGTCGAGGCTGGCGACAGCCTCAGCATCGTTGGTGATGATCGAACCGACGGGGACGGTGGCCGATCCTGTCGTTCCGCCCGTGAAGTCGGGGTTTGTGTCAACCGTGATCGAGACCGAGGACCGCGAGGCTGCAGGGAGATCGGAAACGTTGCTCCAGATGACGGTGGTCTGACCGGCCAATGGGGCGTCGGTCAACACTTCGGTGGGAGCGGGCGATCCCGAAACGAAGTTCACGCCGGCGGGCAGGACGTCTCGAAACGAAAGGTTGTACAGCGGCAACCCTGAGGCGTGATTGCCTGTCGCTTGCAGCGTGTAGGTGACTTCCTCACCGATGAGGGCTTTGCCTCCGACGTTGTCGGTCTTGGTCAAGGAGAAGTTCTCATCCAGGCCAGCACTGGCGGGATCGGCCAGCGGGATCGAGCCCAGCACGGCCGCGAGGACGGCCACCACGGCAAATACCCGCATGCCTTTTCCGAGAAGGAAGGTGCCATTCTTCAAGACACCACGATTAACGCCGCCTGTTGCCCGCATCATCACAAAGTCGGCGGGCCGAACACATAAGTGAGACGACCGGTCGACGGGTGTCACGTTGCGGGTAGTTTGGCGCGAGCCCTTCGATGTACAGAAGTGGCTGTCATTGAAGGGGAGCCAGATGGGACCGCGTATCGCCATTCTCGGGACCGGAGCGAACGGATCGGTCTTTGCTGCGGATCTGATACGCGCCGGTCACGATGTGACGTGTATCGAGCAGTGGCCCGAGCACGTCGACAAGATTCGAGAAGATGGGCTCACCATCGAGGTCGAAGAGGAGGGAACCTTCGTCACACCAGTGGACTCCGTGCTGCACGTGTGCGAGGTGGCGACCCTCACACAACCGTTCGACATCGTCTTCCTCCTTCTCAAGGCCTATGACACTCGATGGGGATGTGAACTGATCAGGCCGCACGTTGCTGACGATGGTGTGGTTGTCGGGGTGCAGAACGGGATGACCTTCGATGACATCATCGACATCATGGGTGCCGATCGTGCGATCGGAGCTGTCATCGAGGTTTCGTCCACGATGCTCGAGCCCGGTTTTGTCGAGCGCCAATCACCACATTCTCGATCGTGGTTCGGGGTGGGCACTGACGACGGAGAGGTCACACCGAAACTGCTGGAAGTTGCCGATCTCATGCGTCACGTGGGCGAGGTCGAGATCGTCTTTGACATTCGCTCCGCCAAGTGGATGAAGCTCGTGCTCAACGCAGCCGAACTCGTGCCGTCTGCGATCTTGGACATGTCTATTCCCGGCGCCGCGCAGATCCCACAGATGCGAGAGCTGATGATCCGAGCCGGAAACGAGGCGATCGATGCGGGCCTTGCCTTGGGGTACAAGATCGTTCCGATCTTCGGCCTGAAGGATTTCGACTCAGCTCAACCACACCAGTATGTGGCTGCCATGTTCGAGAAGCTCATGGACGATTTCGTTCTCGAGACGACTCGTTCGACGGTTTTGCAGGATTGGATCCGCGGCCGACATAGCGAGGTCAACGAGATCCACGGAGCGGTCGTCGCTGCTCTCCCCGAAGGCGAAGCCGCGGTGAATGCAATGGTGATCGAGATCGCACTACAAATCGAGCGAGGCGAGCGTGAACGCGGCCGCTCCAACCTCGAAACCCTTCTCGCCGCACTCGCCCAGTGAGCTAGACCAGTCGCGGTCATTACGCCCATGGCGACGATGTCAGCGTCGTCGCCCCGGCCGGGCGAGTATGGTCGAGAACCCGGGGACACGCGGAGGAAAACATGCTCGCTCAACAAAAACTGATACTGGTTGCGCTGTTTGTAGGTTTTGCCCTCCTACTGGCTGGCTGCGGGGATGATGACAGCGAAACGGATGCCGCCCCCACCGATGGAGCGACTCAACCCGAATCCGATGACGCCGCTGATGCCGAGGTCGTTGCCGATGACGCCGCTGATGCCGAGGTCAGCGCTGATGTCGATGGTGACCTGGACGAGGTAATTGGCGACATGGTCGAGAATCTCGAGGACGCCCAGGCGGCCCAGGGCGGTGGTTCGGCCACGCTCGTTGTGGGGGACCAGCAGTGGACCTTCGACAGCGTGTTGTGCGCGTTCGGCGAGGACCAGATCGGGCAGGAGGGCGCGGTGTTCAACCTCTCGAGCATTCGGGACGGCCTGCAGGTGTACGCCTCGATCGACTCATACGGCCACAGCGTGAGCCTCAACGACATCGAGGACTTCGAGAACCCGAGCGTGAGCCTCGATGCCGCCGGTGGCGAGTTCATCACGCTCGACGGCAAGTCGATTACGGCCGACGCTGAGTTCAGGGACGACACGTCGGAGTCGTTCGACACGATTCCCGGCACCTTTACTGCCACCTGCCCCTGACCTGCCCGACCTGCATAGGGGGCCGCCGCGAGTCTCGTCGGCAGTCACTCCGAATCTGCTTCTTCTGGAAGTAGCTGGGACCACTTCCCAGGCCAGCCAACAAGCACGTTCAGTCGTGCAAGCAGCTCAAGCCAGTCACTTGCGGGTTCGTGCTCGAGGGCGAGGGCAGGTACGACGGGGTACCCGTGTCGCGAGAGGATGTGTGCGTACCGGAGAGCCTGACCAAGACCGAGGCGAAGCTGACGCTCGCTATTTGAGTCTGTGAGGCTCTTGACCTCGACCACCGTCATGGCCCCTTTGGTGAAGAAGGCAAGGTCGAACTGCGGCTCATCGGGTTGAGGCGAGAGGGGCTCGATTCCATGCCAGTTCAGATAGTCAGCAAGTTCGTTCTGGGTACGAGCATGGGCTTGCAACCCTCGTTCGACGAGGGCTGGATCGGTATCGAACGGGTCCCGCACTGACGACAGCGCGGACTCGTTGATGCGGCGGTAGGGCGAGCCGAGCACATCATCAACGTTGACGGCTTCCGCATCGTCGAACGTACCCACGGAGAGCTCGTCGAACAGTGTGACGAAGTCACTTGGCAGCTTGGCCAGGTAGGCCGGAGCGGCGCGGGTGGGGCGTTTGCCGGTCTCGAAAGGGTGGTAGGTGGGATGTCCATGCTCGTTCACTAAACGTTTCTCGATCTCACGGATCGCATCCTCGTTCTGGCGGATTCGTTCAAGGCTGAGAGGCCTCGACAACGGGAAGTGACCCTCTAGTGACAATCGCCATCCCGGTTCAGTTGGAACTTCGCCCGTCGTCTCTCCTGCATGCGAGGCCCATTCGATCGGTTCCGACCAGGCTCTACCGACTGCACGGCTCCACGCGGTAATTGCGGGTAAAGAGTCGACCCCTCGTGTGTAGTGGAACACGACATCGCCTGGTCGCACCTCGGTGATGAGTGAATAGTGCCAAACCTCGTGACCGTCACGTCCGATTTGAGGAGCTTGTAGGTCCACGCCGAGGTCCTTGCGGTCGGTGATTTCGAGCCAGAACCGCTCGTCTTGTTGACCGGACCACCAACGATTGAACTCCATCAGGCAGGCTTACCACACGTCTCCCTCGGTCCGACCGGTGGGGCTACCCGTTATCGCAGGATGACAGGCCGCATCGTCCGCATCGTCGAGGAATCGATAGTTGAAGGCTTCTACACGGACCTCGGCTGCTGTCGTCTATCGGTCGATGAGCTGCTCGTACGCACTCGGGCAATACACATTGAGTGATGTGTTGATGTATGCCGTCGAGTAGCTGTCGAGCACCTCGGCTGGCAGCTGATTCCAATCCTGCGGCGCTGCGTCGTAGAAGAACTGACGAACGAAACTCTGCAGCGAGTCGTAGGTCCCGTTGCCTCCGGCTCGGGAACAGAGAAACGCTGCATTCGACTCGGTGAGGGCACGATCGTCTTCGGGCGGAGGACCGCCCTCGAAGGCCACGGTCATGATCGCGACCCAACTCTCGAACTGTTCATCGGGGCTGAGCACGGTGGCAACTGCTTGGGTTGTTGTTGTGGCCTGTGTTGTCGTGGTTGCTTGGATCGTGGTGGTCGTGGCCTCGGTCGTCGTTGTGGCCTGTGTTGTCGTGGCCTCGGTTGACGTCGTTGCTTGGATAGTGGTCACGACTGGTGAATCGCTCGTGATTCCCGGCTCTTCGGTTGTTCGTGTCAGCAGCCCGACCACGGCAAGGGCCGTGAGCAGGACGAGTGGGATCCTGAACCGTTTCCTCGAATACCAGCGACCAGCGCCCCAAGAATTCTCCGCAACCTCTCTGGCATCGAGCGTGTCGATCACCGCCGGGAGAAATGATTTCGGAGGGTCGACCAGGGTTGGCCAGATCTCGTCGGCAACCAGAGCTGACTGTGTCAGTAGGGGAGGGACTGGTCGGGGCTGCACCTCGGTGGTCCAGGAATCACCGGTCCAGTACCGCTGCATCGAGTCATTGCGCGCATCGGGATACCACCCCGCTGGGGCTCGAGTCTCACGCGTCTGCCCTGTGTCGTTGGCAGTCTCACGCTTCTCGACGGTCTCTCGACCGTCCACACTGTTGACCATTTCCGCCCGTCGCCCTTTCATCTCCTACAGTGAGATTATTACCACATAGAGTGAATGCGGACCAGGTCGTGTGATCACCGAGGCGCCCACAGCCGACAGCTGTATGCGCCATCTTGAGGAGCGAAACGCGCTACTGAACGATCCGTGTCCCAATGAATGACTGTGCTTCTAGACGTGCTGCGTCAACTCCGAGGCCGTAGGTCAGGGCGACGATGACCTGATCGCCGTCCTGCACTGCGGCGAGGGCGACTGGCTGACCGGATCCTGACATGTCCCATGTCTTGAACTGGCCTGAGGCGGAAACTTCACTTACCTGTTCGCCTCCGACGCCAATGTCGGCCGAGACTCCGATGTCGGCAAGGAAGTGCATCGCCGCCGCCGGAACGTGGCAACCGTCGACCGAGTCGAACGCTTGAGCAGCATCTGCAGCAGTTGCGGATTCGGCAACCTGAATGACATATGCCTCCTGGCCCTCAGCGGCCGTCGAAACCATGAAGTTCTGCGAGTCAGCAACAGGAACTATCGGGCGGTCGTAGCCAGCGCACCGATCCGTTGCGTGATCGTTCCATGGGCCCTGGCTTGTCCACTCATCCTGATCGGAACCTCCATTGTCAAACTCGACCACGTTCGTATCGATCGTGACCGCATCGGCTGTCGGGATCGCATCGGAGTTGAACACCGTGCCGACGATTGGGTGAGCCTCAAGTTCCGCAAAAACCATGTCAACGGGTACGCCATAGGTCGCTGCGATGGCCTCCATCTCGGCGGCCGGGAAATCCCAGTTGCTTGTTCCTGGGGTCGGGTCAGACTCGAGGTAGGCAACCATTTCGCCGACAACGTTCACGTAATGGTCGAGTGTTGGTGCGGACTCGGAGGTGCGCCTGCTCGCGGAGGTACTCCATCGTGTGCCGCTTCATGGGCACGGGGTAGGTGTCGGGGTCCTCGACCCAGCCGTTGGACTTGACCCACATGGAAACCGTG
>RCNE010000678.1_pt1 | contig 18056 bp, 13 predicted proteins | sample 2041361 | NCBI WGS metagenome assembly RCNE01 (sample SAMN09708229, study PRJNA481090) | Marine sediment metagenome, whole genome shotgun sequencing project.
TATATAATATCATACATTTATATCGCTGATAAAGCTGAGAGCAGTCATCTTGGAATGGTCATATACGACCGATGGGCATATCTCAAAGTAGTTCGGCCATTCAGGGGTGCATGGAGGTTCCTTGAGCGGCAGATATGCAACGTTCTACTTTGTCAGTAGAATTTTCCTCCAGGAGTGCGCCAGTTTGACCATTGCAGCGTTTGGGAAAGGGTCATATTTAATCAACCGACTAAATATGACCCTTCCGAGGCTGGTGAATCTGCAAAATCAGTCATACTGTCAAAATTAGTTTAGCTCAAAAAAATATACCTTGAAAAAGCTTGACAATATGCAAGCCAGCCTGGCCATCGCTTTTACCTGGAAGCAGAGCACCAGCGCATAGATGGTACAGTATTCCCCATCCAGTTGTCGGCCAACTTACTTAGCAGTGAAAACAGGAACGTCATCCTGGCAGTTATTCAAGATACAACTCAACGAAAACGTGCCGAAGAAGAGCGTAAGCGGACGATGGTTGGGCGAGATCGGTTGATAAGCTGCATTGAGCAGAGTGGTTTTTATATTTACCTAACTGTTATGATGATTAGATTCTGATGATGCCACTTCTGTGGTTTGAACCAATGTTTGCAGGAATGAGACGGTTTCATGGTGTTAATCTAAAAATTAACGGTTGCCAGACGGTGATTGAGGAGGTGGGCATGGAAACAACAGTTGAAGGAACGGGGAATTGTCTATGTGGCGCGATTCAGATAAAAGCTGCAGCCATAAATACACAGGTTGGGACTTGTCATTGCAGTATGTGTCGAAAATGGGGAGGCGGACCCATGATGACCGTTGACTGTGGGACAACAGTCCGCTTTGAGGGTGAAGATTATATAACCGTTTACGATTCATCTGAGTGGGCAGAACGTGGTTTCTGCAGTAAATGCGGGACCCATCTGTATTATAAATTGAAGGAGAGCGGGCAATTCATTATGACGGTGGGGCTTTTTGACAATGAGGAAGGTTTTAAATTTGATCATCAAATTTTTATTGATAAAAAACCTTCATTCTACAGCTTCGCCAATGTTACGAATAACATGACCGAGGCAGAGGTGTTTGCAAAATATTCTTCAAAACAAGAAAAATGAATCGAAAAAGCTGCCGCTGAAAAAAAAGGACTCAATTGATTCAGCAGGCATGTTTTAAATAGATTAACTTCTCGTCAATCAGTCTCAATGGTATGCTCATGCCATGAGAGTGCCTGTGTATACAAAACTTCTGCTATCACATTTTCTTTGTGACCACGCTTGTTCTGGGAACCATGAGTGTTATGGGAAGCGAGAGGAAGATTCCGAACGTCACACTTGCGTTGTACACTTATGCTGAGCATTATGATAGATACCAGACTATTGGGTGCGAAGTATCGCTTCATGCCACCACAAATGTTTCGAGAAGGTGAGACCTGAGATGACCGAGAACGCGAAAGAATTCAAAACGACTCCGGCACAGGAGAATTACATTCAGACAATCTATCGAATGTCGCAATCTGGGCTGGTAAGACCGAGCGAACTGGCGCAAAGATTAGGGGTACAGCGCGCGAGTGTCTCAAAATTTATTCTATCGCTTGTGCGTAAGGGGTTTGTATTGCATGAATCCCATGGGGATATAGAGCTCACCGAGAAAGGAACAGCCCTCGCTCAGGCGATCATTCGGCGCGATGAGTGTTTAACACGACTTCTCGTCGAAGTATGTGGCATGGATCCGGAGAACGCTCACACTGAGGTTCATCGCCTTGAGCATGTGATTAGCGATGAAGTGCTGCTTCGCTTGGAGATGCTTGTTGATTTTGCCGCTTCTTCAGAGGCATGGTTGAAACGACTGCGCTATCGGACCAATAGTGCCTGGTCGAAACGCCTGGCAACCCAGGGCGTCAAGGTTGGAGAAACACCCGTACATCCCGAGCAGACTATCGAAGAAAAGTGAGTAACGATTTTTTAGCGCAAAGCTGGATAGCGGGCAAAAAAGAATAGTTACCCTTGGCTAACTTATGTGTTCTTTTTTCATCACCTTGTTCGTTTTTTGTTGATCTCTAGAGCGAACAAAGCTATCCTTACAGAAGGAGAGTTAGCCCTGGCTAACCGGTTTGTTGCTGCCGTCTGCTTGACCGAGCCGTCAAGAGCAACTATCTGTTTTAGACAATTGTACATTTGAGGGAAAAAAGAACCAAAAGGTGAGGTACAGGCGATGCATCTAATCACGGGAATGATCATAGCTGCACTTGCGGGGCGCACCCAAAATAAAAAAGATTTGCAAAAGATTCCCTACCAGAATACCGGGCCGCTGAGGATTGCTCATGTTCTGCCAGGTCGGGTTCGTTTTATTGTCCCGGATTTACGTGAACTCGATGAGCGTGTGTTGGCAGGAATTGATCAATTGCAGAATTTAAAAGAAATAGATCAGGTGACGGTCAATGTGATCTCTGGAAGCGTTCTCATCAACTTCAATGAGGAGAAGCTCGACCCGGTTCTGCTTTTTAGTGTTGTGGCACGATTGATGGGGCTTGAGAAACAGTTGGAAGAGCGGTCACATCCGCTCCTGCTCGAAGAGCTCACTGCCTTTGGGAATAGCCTGAACCGCGCAGTCTATGATGAAACGTTTGGCCTCATTGATCTCAGAACCGTGGCAATTGCTGCGTTGTTAATGATTGGAGGCAGACAGGTGCTCAGAGAAAAATGGGCGAGTATTCCATCTGGAGTTACCCTTGTGTGGTGGGCGTTTAATCTTTTAAGCAGAAAGAATGGGGCGGGTTGATGAGCGTGTTGGATCGAAGTATTTCTTTTTTCCTAAAACCCAGGGTGGTGCATTCCATTCCAGGAAGATTGAGGTTGCATTCGCCGCTTCTCAAGCGGGTTAAACTGGAAAACAAAGAATGGGTAACACTTGTTACTGAGCTGATCAGTACCCCTGATGGTATAGATGGAGTAAAAACCAGCGTAACAACAGGCAGCATTTTATTGCAATATGACAGCAAAAAGCTCACTGAGACTGAAATTATGAGCTTTATTTCGTCGCTGACCACAATATTCCAGACCCATCGCCAGGAGTTTGACCAACTGTTCGAAGAGCATCCAGCCGTTATCATGGATCGATTAAAGAGCTGGTTACAAAACGCTCTGTCGCACCGCCTTCACCTGGACGAACAATTGAGGATACCAACAGATGTTTTCCAATAAAAAAACGCCCTTGATGAACTGTGAAATTCGACATGCCCTGCCCGGGCGTGTACGAATTTATTGCCGGGGTTTGGGGTATCTCGAGGCTTTTCGGAAGGCTATTGTCGAGGAGCTTGAGGATGGAGTGGCAGTTCGCACTGTTGAGATGTCAACGATTTCCTGCACTGTCCTGATTCATTACGAGGCAGTCGAGGCTTCTGCGGAGGAGATTCTTGATCGTATTAATACAGTTATGGGATCCTGGTCGCTCAGCGCCTATAAAGAAGAGCGCTCTGAGCGTAATGCGATGACACTGCAGGAAAGGCGTCTGCAGGAAGAGCCACTGGGTGCCTTGGCGCAGCGCATTGGTATCATCTCGGCCACGCTTATTTTCTCCTGGTTACGACCAGGGGCAAAGCCAACCACCTTGCTCGGCCGTTTCATGAGTATGCCGGCGCTTACCGCAATGAGTTTGGCCTGGCCGATATTTCAGAGCGGCTTCCGTTCGCTGGTGATCCAAAAACGGCCGAACGCCGATACGCTCAGTTCAAGTGCAATTCTGGCTAGTGTTGCAACAGGACAAGGTGTATCAGCGCTGACAATCATTTTGCTCGCCGATATTGCTGAACTGCTCACTGCCTATACGATGGATAGAACCCGACGAGCGATTCGCGACATGCTCGCTGTGGGTGAAGAATTTGTCTGGCGGATCGATGCGGAGGGAAATGAAGAGCGTGTGGCTCTTTCGTTGCTGAAGCAGGGTGATCAGGTTATTGCCAGAACAGGAGAGAAAATCAGTGTCGATGGTATTATCGAGTCGGGTGATGCCGCGGTCGATCAGAGTTCCATCACCGGAGAATTCATGCCGGTACAGAAGAGCGGTTCAGAGGAGGTATTTGCCGGCACAGTAGTAAAATCTGGCCGTATTGTCGTAAAAGCTGAGCGCGTTGGTGATCGAACGGCCATTGCCAGAATTATCAACATGGTTGAAGAAGCGGCTCATAAAAAAGCGACTATTCAGACCAATGCGGATCGCTTTTCTGCCCAATTGATCCCCGTGAATTTTGGCCTGGCCCTGTTGGTGTATTTTTTAACAGGCAAGACCAGCCGCGCGCTGAATATGTTGATCATTGATTACTCCTGTGGCGTGCGTTTATCTACGGCGACTGCATTATCAGCAGCAATTTGCACCGCCGCACGCAACGGTGTTCTGGTGAAAGGAAGCAATTATCTGGAAATGCTTGCAGAGGCAGATACGGTAATTTTTGACAAAACGGGAACGCTCACGGAAGGCAGGCCGGTGGTGAGCTCGGTGATTTGTTCGGACGATAAAATTACTGAGCGTGAGTTGCTCTGCATTGCAGCTGCCGCCGAGGAAACCAGCAACCACCCTATGGCGGGCGCAATTGTCGAACGAGTGAAAAGAGCCGGATGGTTGATACCAAAGCATTCTGACAACGAGATCATCATGGCGCGCGGGGTTTCAACACGTGTTGGTCGTTCACTCATTCGAGTTGGCAGCCAGCGCTTTATGCAGGAAACGAACATCGGTCTCACTGCTGTTGAAGAATATGCACAACGTCTTGCCCGCAAAGGTGAAAACGTGGTGTACATCTCTCGTGGCAAAAAATTGATGGGGATTATCGGTATCCAGGATGTGTTGCGTGAGGATATGAAGAAAGCGTTGAATCGACTTCGATATTTTGGTATTGACGACATCATACTCCTGACGGGCGATATTGAGCATCATGCGGAAATCGTCGCATCTCGAATGGCAATGGATCGATATCATTCTGAAGTTTTACCTGATGAAAAAGCTGAAACGGTACTTCATCTGCAGTCCAAGGGAACATCGGTGGTGATGGTTGGCGACGGTATCAATGATGCACCTGCACTGGCATATGCTGATGTGGGAATTGCCATGGGAACAACAAGAACCGATATTGCCATGGAGGCTGCAGATATTACCATTACCGGGGACGATCCTCTGATGATCCCCTCTGTCATCAGGCTTGCCCAGAAATCAATGAGTATTGTTCGTGAAAATTTTGCCACTTCAATTGGTGTCAATACGCTTGGCATCATGCTTGCCTCGGCTGGAGTCTTGCCGGTTTTTTGGGGGGCGGTATTGCATAATAGCTGCACCGTTGCCGTAGTACTTAATTCATCCCGATTATTGTTTCACAGCATGGAGCATGGCAGATGAAATTGGCACTCTCGGTAACATTAGTTCACCAGCTTGCAGGCAGGTTACGCGTCAAGCTCTCCAGATCTCCACGTGACAGAGAACGTTTTATTGATGGTCTCGTTTCGCATGAGGGTTTTCTGGACATATCGTTTAACCCAATTTCCCACAGCCTATTGATCACCTACGAAGGTGATCATCTGACAACACAAGAGATACTACTTAGAACAGCGATCGCCTTGTCAATGGAATATGATTTTCAACCAGTACAGGTAAAGGTCGGGACAGATATAGAAGTCATGACCGACGGGGCAATGATGGCGGGCTTGTTACTGCTCAGTGCAGGTGCTGTGAAAATGAGTGTTGGCGCGAAAAACACTCTCTGGCTGAACCGGGCAGCAGGAATCGGTGTCGCAGCTGCGGTTTTAGAGCATGGCTGGCGAGAAGCAAGAGATCAGGGTTATATCCACCCAGAGGTCCTGTCACTCGGTTACTTGGTAGCTTCTTTGTTTCGCGGCACTATTTTGCGCGGTGCAGCGGTAACCTGGATAGCCAGCTTTGGTCGGCATCTACTGGAAGGGCCGGAAAAGTGTGTCGAAGTCTGTCCACTCGAACAGGAAAATTCTAAAACAGGAGTACGGACTTACCAGGTTGCCCTCGTTCCTCAGGTCGCCCGGCGCTCTACCCTCTTCCAACTTGTACAAGGATTATTGAGTACCATTGGCCTGAGCGGGTTTGCTAAAGAGAGCGATGTTTTGTTTCAAGAATTACGAAATGTTGCCCAGGCCCACGATCAAGTGCTCGAAGGCCTTGACCTGCAGCAGAATGGAATCCCTTTAACTTTTAGACAGGAGATCTGATATGAACATAACCTCAAATCATGTTATCGGCTTTGTGGCTGGGGCGGCGGTGGCCGCTGGTGGCTTTTATCTTTACAAGAAAAACCAGGCTCAGGTCGATACTTGGCTGAGACAACAAGGTATTAATATTCCCAGCCGCGCGACTGTTGACCCGAGTGCGATGTCGCTCGAAGACCTGGTCACTGAAAAAGAGCGGCTGGAAGATGTTATAGCTGAGCGAGAAATGGCCGCTGATGCCAGCCAGGAAAAGTCCTAAAAGGTGTCGCGGAGCATCTATAAGGCGATAAGCGAATGTACCTCGTCACGTTGGTGCAAAGGGCAGGGTGAGATTAAAGGTCGCCGTTAGCTCGGGCATTAGCAACGCTCATATGACACAGATCAGTAATTTATTATCTTGGAAATAAAATAGCATGAAAACCAGTCACACGGGGTTTAACCCAGATTATGCAGAAGATGCCCCGACACTTGAACAAGTTAATGGATTGGTCGGTGACACTATCCTCGAATTCGGTACGCCCTGGTGCGGACACTGTCAGGCGGCACGCCCCGCAGTACAGGAAGTGCTGACCGAGTATTCCGAGCTGCCCCACATAAAGGTATATGATGGAAAAGGTAAACGACTGGGTCGTGCGTTTGGGGTTAAGCTTTGGCCGACTTTGATCCTATTGCATGATGGCAAGGAAGTGGCGCGTCTGGTACGGCCTTTACATGTTGAAGAGGTACGTCAGCTCGTGGAGATTTCCGATTAATTGCATCAAAGGAAAAATGGGGACGGAAAAATGCGGACAGACCACGATTTCGTCTCCAACCTGTTATGTGAAGGTGTTTTTCGCAGTAAACGATGCCTTTTGCCAATCCTCAGTTGAATGCCCGCATAATAGGCTAAGAATCTCCCTGACAACCTTTTCAAAGCTCTTGTCATTAAATTTCACAATTCAGCCTTCGTGCCGAAAATCAGCAGAATCCTGCAATCGTCAAATCACCTATTCCAAACAGAAGTAGGAATAGATGCTGTTGTATAATGCCCATCTAACCACCAGCCAGAATCGAATATGCAAATTAGAGTTGGTTTTAAATTCATCCTCACCATACTCCTCCACAAGGGCATGAGAAATTGAACAGTATTTTATCAACCCTCACAATACACCAAGGTCATTTGGAATAGCTGCGAATAGGTAGTTTTCAAAGAAGATGTGGAAAATAGACTGACAAAAATACGGCCAAGGGACCAGACAAGGGATGAAATAAAAAAAGATTTAACCAGTATTGGCTAAGTCCCATAATTTATTGGCAGCGGGGGCAGGATTTGAACCTTCGACCTTCGGGGTATTGACTTGGGTCCTTCAATGCCCGTTCGTTTTTGTACCATGATCTGCTATCAGAGCACGGAATGTTAGGAAAATGCACCACTCATTGATTGATTAGCCCTAATAGAATGATTAATTACTGCTAAGAGGGTGAGTTAGATCTCGACACTGTTATCACAATCTGCAATTACCAATTCAAGAGAACAGGGAATATATCATGGATACCACGGTAATACCTAATTCCAACCGGGAAGAACGCATAAACAAGCTCAAACGAGCCTTTGCCTATAATCTTTTCTACAAACAGGGGATGACCGCCCATAACGCCAGTCTTAATGACCTGTACCTGTCGGTGGCCTATACGCTGCGCGATCGAATGCAGCACCTCTTTGTCAATTCCGTGGAAGCCTTGATGGAAAGAGACTCCAAGATTGTCTGCTACCTCTCTGCTGAATTTCTCATGGGTCCGCACCTGCACAACAACCTCGTAAACCTCGGGCTTTATGACGAGTTTGCCCAGGCGGCTGAAGAGACAGGGCTGAATTTGAAAGAATTAATCGAGCATGAAGAAGAACCGGGACTGGGTAACGGCGGACTGGGACGATTGGCAGCCTGTTACCTTGACTCACTGGCGTCTTTGCAGATTCCTGCTATCGGTTATGGAATTCGTTACGAATACGGGATTTTTGACCAGGAAATCGTTGATGGATGGCAGAAAGAGATCAGCGACCGTTGGCTGCATCCCGGCAATCCCTGGGAGATTAAAAAGCCGGACCTTTCATGTGACATAGGTTTTGGTGGTCACACCGAGGTATACCAGGGAAAAGGCGGAATCCTGCGAGTACGCTGGATCCCTGCTCGGGTTATTACCGGGATACCCTACGACACTGCGGTGCCCGGATATAAAGTAAATAACGTCAACCTGCTCCGCCTCTGGAGTGCGGAAGCACACACATCATTTGACTTTGAGGATTTTAACACCGGCGACTATTACGGTGCGGTGGAAGACAAAATAAAGGCAGAGACCATCACCAAGGTGCTGTATCCAAATGACGAGCAGTTCCAGGGCAAAAAATTGCGGCTGGAACAGCAGTTCTTTTTTGTCTCCTGCTCACTGCAGGACATGATTCGTATTCACCTGCAGCTCAATGAAAGTCTGGATAACCTGTTTGATGATTTCGCCGCCCAGCTCAATGATACCCATCCTGCCGTTGCTGTGCCGGAACTGATGAGGCTGCTTGTCGATGTTCATTTTTATGACTGGGACCAGGCCTGGGATATTACCTGCAGAACCCTGAGCTACACAAATCATACGCTGTTGCCCGAGGCCATGGAAAAATGGCAGCTTGATCTGTTCGGCTCCCTGCTGCCGAGGCATTTGGAGATTATTATGGAGATCAACCATCATTTTCTTGAGTCAGTGCGGCAGAAATACCCCGACGACAACGGACGCCTGGAGAGGATGTCGATCATCGATGAGTCCGGTCCGCGCTATGTTCGAATGGCAAACCTGGCCTGCATTGGCTCCAAGGCCATAAACGGCGTGGCCGCCATGCATACGGAGCTCCTGCGAAAGCATACCCTGGCCGACTGGCACAGTATGTACCCGGGAAAAATCCGCAATGTCACCAATGGAGTTACACCGCGGCGCTGGATTGCAGTAAGTAATCCACGGCTGACCAGGCTCATCACCGATGCGATCGGTGAGAAATGGCTCACCGATCTTGAAGAGCTGAGACAGCTGGAAAAGCTTGCCGACGACGCTTCATTCGTGCAAGCCTGGGATAAGGTCAAAATGGAAAACAAGCAGGAATTTGCAGATTTTATCCTGCAGCACGAAAACGTTATCGTCGATCCCCAGGCCATGTATGATGTTCAGGTAAAACGAATTCATGAATATAAGCGGCAGCATCTTAATGTTCTGCATATCATTACACTCTATAACCGGATAAAGTCTGACCCGGACCTTGATATAACCCCCCGGCTCTTTGTTTTCGGAGGCAAGGCCGCCCCAGGCTATTTCATGGCCAAGCGCATGATTAAGCTGATCACCTCCGTTGGCAAGGTGGTGAACAATGACCCCGATATGCGGGGGCGTCTGAAGGTATTCTTTATCCCCAATTATAACGTAAAGATCGGCCATGTCGTCTACCCGATGACAGATCTATCGGAGCAGATTTCCCTGGCAGGAAAGGAAGCTTCCGGTACCGGCAACATGAAATTTTCCATGAACGGTGCGCTGACCATCGGTACCCTGGACGGTGCCAATGTGGAGATCCGGGAAGAAGTTGGTGCGGAAAATTTTTTCCTGTTCGGCCTCACCGTCGAAGAAGTAATGGAAGTTCAGCGTTCTGGCTACAAGCCTTTAGACTATTACAACGAAAACGAGGAACTGAAGTCCGTGATCGACTTGATTGCATCAGGTCATTTTTCCAATGGTGATCGCGAGTTGTTCCGACCCATCGTGGATTCCCTGCTTTATGACGATCAGTACATGCTTTTTGCCGATTATCAGGACTATCTCAACTGCCAGGAGCGTGTCGACCAGGCCTACAGGGACAGGCAGGCTTGGACCAGGATGTCAATTTTCAATTCGGCCCGCATGGGCAAGTTCTCATCGGATCGTTCGATTATGGATTACTGCAGAAAAATATGGGATGTCAAACCGTTTCCTGTTGAACTCAAGTGGCAACGGATTCCGGAGGGCGGGGTGCTGTTAAATTCGAAAACCAGGGAGTCATGATACGGGATCAGATTGGCTAATGCCAGTACAAAAGGGGTCAGACCCCTTTTGTTATTCGTTGGAGTCTATTGTGTTTCCTGCAGATATTTTTTTACCTGATCAATCCACAGCGTGCGTTCTTCAGAGGGCGCAAAGGTGAAAAATGTACCGATGCTTCGCTGTACTCCCATAAAATCAATGAGAAAATCATAAACGGAGTTAGAAGATTCAAGTTCGGCATTCAAGGCCTGGTTTTGGGCATCTAACAGGTCGATGATCGATTTGATCCCCTGCACATAGGAGTCGGTTACCAGTAGCAGGTTGCGTCTGGCAGCATCGACTGCATCCCGGGAGAGGTTGATCGATGGATAGGATGCCCTGATATTGTTAAGGGATAGCAGGACCCGCTGGCTGACTCGCTCTTGCGTTGCCATCCGTTCAGTCTGAAGCTGAATTAACTGTTCTCTGTTCCTGCCAAGCGTTGCGTTTTTTCTACCACCCTCAAAAAGAGGCAGGCGGGCAAAAACGCCAATCTGCCAGTCAGTATCATCAAGGCCGGTGGCCTCTTTGTTCCGTTGCCCTTCGCCACTTTCTGAAAACAGATAGTCAAGATCACCATCAATCGATATGGTCGGTACCCAATAGTCACGCCGAGACTTAAGGATCAGGCGCTCCTGGGCTGCAATAGCTGAATCAATAACCTTTAGCTCAGGTGATATATCGATCCCCTCCTGAAGGGCAAACATATTAAATTTCTTAAAGTACAAGGGATTATGGATGAGTTCATAGAACAAACGATCACCGCCAATCAAGAGGGGATCACTGAGGTCAGTCTCTTCTGCGATAAATTCCTCCAGCAGCGGCCGGTTGAGAATCCGGTTTAGAGTCTGCATCGAGTCTAATGTGGAAGATTCCGCCCGCAGCACGATCTGCCGATCATTAGCAAACTTGGTCTGCCAGCGATAGAGTTCATCAGGCCCGGCAACTCCAGTGCTGAGGCGAATCTGTGCCCGTTCAAGGTTTGCCTGAGTGAGTTGCATATTCTCTTTCTGCAGTTGCTCGATTGCCTTGCGTCGCAACACATCCAGGTATGCAGTTGATGCCTGAAAGATAATATCCAGTCGGACACTGTCTCGGTCAAACTCCCGACCAGTTTGCAGGCTTTTTTCAATACTATAGCCAGCCCAGCTGTTTTCAGAGTATATCTGTTGTGAGACGGAAATGCTGCCACTCAGGACATTTTCAGGCGAAGTTCCCCGGGCAACTGCCGCACGGTCAACATCAATAGTCCTGCCTCCGGCTCCAATTAAGAGCTGAGGCAGCAGTGCAGATTTAGCCTCTCTCACTGCATATGTACCTCCGAGTACTTGCCGTTCTGCTACAGCAAGGTCCAGGTTAGCGGCCAATGCTTCAGCAACGACTTCGGGCAAATTTATTCGTCGTTCAATATCATCACGCGCTTCGTTGATCAAACGGGCGCCTGTCATATAGTCCAGACTTGGGTAAATATTGATAGCTCGTGCTGTCGCCATATTAATGGTCAATTTCTGACTTCTTGAGAAGGTTACTGGCAAGGTTGAGGGGGCTTCGCCGAGCAGGATCTCCTGAATGGAGATCGCGGCCTGGCGGGCCACCTGTTCGTAGGCGCCTTCAGGCATCGTTGTCGCAAAAAATCCAGCTTCGACATATTCAAAGCTCGTCATTGCAAAGGCCGCTATCTTCCGTTCTAAAAGCATTTGGCTCAATTTTTTAAGTTCATCAGGTGATACCTGCCACAGCGGGCCGACCATGACTGCTTTCGTGTCATCAGGGATCTGCGCGACTGCATCAACTGCCGATGTGCCAACAGGAATAAGGTGAACGTCAATGGAGTGTTCGAAACCTGCAGACCGCGCGAGCTTTTTAATTGCAGGAACCCCATTAATATCACGCTCATCAAGGAGAATGCCGAGGCTCTTGAATGGAACCAGTTTGCGAAATGCGATCAGCTCTTGATCAATCGGGGTTCCAAGATTCATATAGAATAAATTTTTCACGCCACTGCCGACACCATCACGTGGTGCCTCCTGTGCTTCTGCATCAAAGACGAGCGCTGCAACGACAGGTTTAACCAGGTCGGGTCGCTTGAAAGACTCCGTTGAGCCGATGCTTCCGAGCGTGATAATAAGATCGGTTTCAGGGTTGTTGAGCAGGGTGTCAATATGGCGATTGACGCCGTTCTGGGTAGAGTCTGCTTCCAGGGTCATCTCTTCTGGAAAATCGACAAGAAACTCTCCTTCGGCCATTTTGAGTATTTCTTGTTTAAATTGGTTTACAAGATCCGGCTTGTTGACCAGCGGCCCGTCGGTGACGATACCAATGTTGAAATGCGGCAGTGAAGTCTCAAATGATCGAGGTAACTCTTCAGCCAGAACTGCCTGCGAGAGTGAGAAAACCAGAAAACAGCACATTATCAAATAAGAGAGAAATCGATTTCGCATCTGAGAGCTCCTGAGTTGCTGTTTCATGTGGATGGTATTTTGAAAAAAGTTGCATAGAGAACTGGTACAAAAACCAGGGTCAATACGGTTGCAAAACCAAGACCGAAAACGATAGTTACAGCCATGGCAATGAAGAAGGCATCCTGAAAAAGCGGGATCATACCCATCATTGTGGTCAGGGCCGCCATCATCACCGGCTGCATCCTGGATACTCCGGATTCAATTATCGCTTCAAGCCCAGGCATACCCTGCTTTATGTTAAGGTCGATCTGGTCGATGAGAACAATCGCATTTTTAATGAGCATACCTGAGAGGCTCATCAGACCAAGCAGCGCCATAAAGCCGAACGGCTGGTTCAGCAGGAGCAGGCCGGCGGTAACACCAATGATAGAAAGTGGTACTGTCAGCCAGATGATCAGGGGCTGCCTGAAGGCATTGAAAAGAAAAATAACCACGAGGATCATCATTCCGAAATACATGGGGATGTTCGCTGCCAACTGGGCTGTTGAATCGGATGAATCTTCGACCTCCCCACCCCAGGCTATAAAATAGCCGGGTTTACCTTTAAGTGGGATGATATCGTCATATTTAACCGGAATTGTACTTGCCGTGTATTCTTTACCCGCCTGTAGTGATTTGCCACTATAGGTTTGAAGATCCACGCCCAGAGCCTGCTCGATCTGGGGTTTGAGCCGGGCCAGAAGTTCAGATGGCAGTCCCTCACGCGCATCGGCATGCACCTTGATAAACGGTCGCCGGTGCCAGCGCGATACGCGGGCATTCTCCCAGGTGGTCTCCACCCCGTTGATCACTTGCAGGATCGGCACCTCCTTCTGGGCGGAGGGACTGTAAATCTGCAACTCTTCCAGATCCTCCATCCTGCTCCGCTCGCCCGCTGGGGCGCGCGCTATGATCGGAATGAGATCAATTCCCTCACGGTAAATCCCGGTCGTTGTCCCGGAAAAATTGGATTCGATGGCCGTAGCAATCATGGGTCGATCAATACCAAGTGTCCGGGCCCGATCTTCAGCCAGCAGTGGTTGCGGCAGCTTCATTTTTTCGCCCCACTCCGTCCTGATTGCCTTGGAGTTGGGATCTGCAGCGATAATGTCCATTACCTCATCGGCCATTTTCCTCAGCTCCGCCGGATCAGGCCCATTGATGCGGAACTGGATCTTCCCACCCTCACCGGGACCGAGAATCATCTTCTTAACGTTGACGACGGTATCTGGAAACATCTCTTCTAAATCATTTTGAATCTGCGGAAGCAGCTGATCGATCAGGCGATAGTCTTCAACCGAGACGAGCAGATTGGCATATTGTGTGGAAGCATCCACGGGAACGGAATAAACCAATAAGAAACGCGGATGTCCGGCACCTACGGCAGAAGCGACCTGGGTGACCCCGTCAAGCTTGAGCAGATACTCCTCCATCATAGCCACACCCTTTTCCGTCTCGCGGATGTGGGTTCCCTCACGAAACTGGCATTCAATGATGAACTGGGGTGTCGTCGAATTGGGGAAAAACTGGTTACTGACGAAGCCAAACCCGTAAAGGGCGATTCCGAACATTGCGCAGACGATGGCAATGGTAACGAAACGCATTTTGATGGCAATGGTTACAAACCCACGGTAGATCTGGTAGAATTTTCCGCCATAGGGATCTTTCCGTTCACCGCCAGCCTGCTGTTTGGCTTTTTTCCCGAGAACAAAGGATTTGGTGATGAGTGGGGTTACTGTCACGGCCGTCAACCAGGACAGGGACAGAGAAATCAAAATGACATAATACAGCGACCGGGTATACTCACCGGTGGAATTATCCATGCCGCCGATAGAAGCAAAGGCCAGCACGGCCACAACCGTTGCCCCAAAGAGGGGTGTAGCGTTCTGCCCGACCACCTCCTTGGCCGCCTGAAGCCCATCCGTGCCTTGCTCCATGCGCACCTTCATGCCATCGACCACCACGATGGCATTATCAACCAGCATCCCCAGCGCGATGATCAGGGCACCGAGCGAGATGCGTTCCAGAGTGATCTGGTAATAGCCCATCACCATGAAGGTGGCGGCAATAGTCAGGAGCAGAATAAAGCCGATGATCAGCCCTGAGCGCAGCCCCATAAAAAGGAGCAGGACAACGACAACAATAGCGACCGCTTCAAGTAGATTGATGACAAAAGAGTTAACCGCCTTGGTCACCGCCTTGGACTGCATGGCGATTTCGATCAACTCCATACCCAGAGGAATTTCGCCCTGCAGCTCATCAATCCGCTTAATGACGCCCTCGCCCATGGTTACTGCATTACCACCGCCAATGGTTGATATGGCAATACCAATGGCATGCACCCCATCGAGCCGGAGAATTTTACTGGGTGGATCGACATAATCACGGACCACCGTGGCCACATCGCGCAGGTAGATGAGTTTGCCTCCTTTAGAGGCGATAAAGAGCCCTTCAAAATCCTTTTCAGAGTCGAACTCCCCGGTGGGTTTGATGGCCATATACTCCGGCCCGATTTTGACTTTACCGGCACTGACCGGGAGGTTCTTGGCCTGCAGGGCATCAAATATCTCCTGCTTGGTGATCCCGAGCGAAGCCATTTTAGTGCGCGACATCTCGACATAGATGGCTTCACTCTGCTCAGCGAAGAACGTGACCTTTTTCACGTCCTGGACAACGAGGAGCTCGCGCTTGAGCAACTCAGCCACGTCCTTGAGTTCGGCATAGGTATAGCCCTCGCCGGTGAGGGCAAAGTAGACGCCAAAGACATCACCGAAATCATCATTGACAATGGGTGGGCCGGAACCGGGCGGCAGCTCGGGGATGACATCGAGCACCTTGCGCCGCATCTCATCCCAGACCGCCGGCAGTGCCACTTTGTCGTAGCTGTCCTTGATCTTCACCTTGACAACAGACATACCGCGCGACGAATATGATTCCACCCGTTTGAGCTGACCGAGTTCCTGCATGGCTTTCTCGATCTTCTCGGTGACCTCCTTTTCGACCTCTTCAGGAGATGCGCCGGGATAGGGTGTGGCGATAACGGCGTCCTTGATGGCAAACTCAGGGTCTTCCAGTCGTGGCAACCCCTGGTAGGCAAGATACCCCAGGACCAGAACCACCACTGTCATTGTCCAGGTGATGACCGATTTTTTTATGGAAAATTCTGCGATATTCATGGGCTATTTTCCCTCTCGCTGGCTTTCCCAGGGACGGACTTTCATGCCGTCCTGCAATTTACTCACCCCGGCAATGACAATTTCTTCACCACCCTGCAGTCCTTCGGTGATCATGACATTTTTTGAGCCTTGGAGACTGCCGATTTGCACCAGAACTTTCTTCACCGTCTCACTCTGCTGGTCAAATTGCCAGACATAATCCTGGTTGTCTGCGTCATTGAGCACGGCAATTGCCGGGATAATAATAGCAGACCCCACGGCATCTCCTTCCCCGGCGGAAGCGGTCACTTTTGCGGTCATACCCGGCAGAATATTGGCCTCCTCTGGCTGATCCATGATCAATACCACCTGGTAGGTCTGGGTGGCCGGATCGGCATCTGTTGAAAACTCTTTTATGGCGAGCGGATACTTGTTGCCGGCAGCGGCATCAAATTCTGCAATAACCTCCGCTCCAGACCGATTCCGAAACTGGGCCATCAATAGTTCAGGCACATCGATGAGAATTTCGAGCTGGTCGATCAGCTGGAGGTAGGCGATCGGTTGTTTCTCCTGGACTTTCTCAAAATTTTCAACGTAGCGTTTGGCGATCACCCCAGCAAACGGGGCTACAAGCGTCGTATCTTTTAAGGCATTCTGCGCGTCTTCCATACGGGCACGAGCCACATCCCGTGAAGCACGATAACGGTCAAAGTCAGCCTTGGAAACCTGTCGCTTGGCATAAAGCTCTTTATAGCGCTGATACTGTTGTTCGGCCTCAAGCTCACGTGCTTTGGCTTCACTGATAGCGGTCTGAAAATCACGTGGCTGGATCTGGGCAATCAAATCACCTTTTTTGACCACCTGGCCCTCATCGATGGGTAGTTTTTCTAAGGGGCCGGATACCTTAAAAGAAAGCTCTGACCGCTTCGCCGCCCGGACCCGGCCCGGCAGGGACATGGACAGCTGTTCCTGGCCCGCCTGCACGCTCAAGAGCTTAACTGGCTTGATCGGCTCGGCGGCGACAATCTCCTCCTTATCCTTGCAGCCAACAAGTACAACTGTGGAAAGCACAATACAAAGAAGTGTGCAAAAGCCGGAAAAGCAGGATTGGGCGTTTATAACATGTCTATCTCGGTTCATATAGCCTCCAGCAGCTAAATGATTGATGTGTCAGATGAAAAAACGTGTGTGAAAGAAACAAAAAAACCTATGATAATAGTAATTAATATAAGCCTTGAGAATTATTGTCAAGTAGCCATTCTGTCTCAGTGTCCTTGCTCACGATTACATCAGATCGAATCAGCCATTTATTTAATCTCATTAATTGTCTTCATATATACACCCTGTGTTTTGCTTCAGATGGAAATGGAAAAGGTCAGATCTCGATTTCTATAAATAATGTCCATTGGCAGTAAAGAATTTGTGAGTCAATCATCGCCAGTGTTGTTTCTTTAAATGATGATAAAACTTCGTATCCCTTTAACCGTGGCAGAATAGAAATTAAAGTTCTGTATAATCCTCGTCTGAACTTCACATCACATATAAAACTAACTACCTGATACAATAGAAAGATTAATTGATGCTTATCAAGCCAAATTAGTACGAGCATACCTAAATATATCGAAGTGTAGAGAACATAAATCTCAGAGAAATCCGGTTCCAGTTTTGTAGCCTCCTGTTAGCGCCGTGAGGCGATCGAGTCCATCTGGTGGGCAAGATCGAAGTCCTTTTCAGTAATCCCTCCAGAGCGTCGTGTGTTGTCAGTTGAACCGTGATCCGGTATGTTTTAGAGCGACATTAATTCTGACAACCCGATGGAGCAAGCTGGAATCATTGGAAAAATTAGATATTTTTCACTTGATTATACCTCTGTGTCACGTATACTCATAAGTATAGGTAATCATTAAATAGTTTATACTACAATGTAATAGGGTAAATTTAAGTGGAGGCAGTTATGAAGAAATTTTTTACATTATTAGTTTCGTTGGTTTTTGTTTTAAGTTTGGTAGTCTCTCCAGTATTTGCTGGTGGAGGTAAGAATCAGGGCGATGTTGGACAAGGTACTGTTGATCAGGGTGATGTTGGTAATGAAGATGAATCTCCTGGTAGCGATGCGATGGGGAATCAAGTAGATTGAACAGTTATTACTGAGCACC
>RCNE010000679.1_pt1 | contig 18039 bp, 18 predicted proteins | sample 2041361 | NCBI WGS metagenome assembly RCNE01 (sample SAMN09708229, study PRJNA481090) | Marine sediment metagenome, whole genome shotgun sequencing project.
CGGTTGCTCCGACGACGACAACGTCAACGACGACGACGGTTGCTCCGACGACGACAACGTCAACGACGACGACGGTTGCTCCGACGACCACAACGGTGGGAACCTAACGGATCGTTATATGAGACCTGGCAACAATTCGATCATCTCTGGTCCGCCCGTGTTTGACCTGCCGGGAATGTTGAACCACTCCATGCTGAAGGCACCCGCAAAGGCCTCGTCGGGCATGGCCAAGAAGAAACTTTCTGGGCCAACCTGACTCCTGTGCACCGTGATGGCTTCTTTCTTGAGGCCGAGAGCAGCAGCGACGTTCACGCCGTAGGCAATGTCCGCATCGGGTGTTCCGAACTCAGTTCGATCGGTGTCGTCGATGTCTTCGCCGGCGTCGCGAGCCGCATCCATCAACTCTTTGATTCGATCACGATTCATCGTGGCTTCGTAGACGTGTGCGAGGCCGACAACCTCGGCTGCTGCCTTGCCGACCGTGTGCACACGAATGTGATCCGGATGCCCGTAGCCACCGTTTTCGTCGTAGATGGTCAGGACGTCTGCCTCCACATGGCGGAGGATTTCTACGAGGCGGTCGGTCGCCTCATCATGATCGGCCTGCCAGAAACAATGCGGGTTGTCATTGGTGGGTTCGCCCATCATGCCGGAATCCTCGTATCCGAGAAGTCGAGGCTCGTCGGCGCCGAGAATTTTGGTTGATTCAGTCAGCTCGCTGATTCGTCGCTCCCATAACACTTCCCCTTCGGCGAGAACACCCTCTTGGGGTTCTCCCTGCTCGCCGCGGGTCGCACAGACGAGGACGACGCGATGACCAGCTTGGGAGGCCAACGCCATCAACCCTCCAGTCGAGATTGCTTCGTCGTCGGGATGGGCATGAAAGCAGACAAGTGTCGACACCCGAACAAGGCTAAAGGGCCTGGCGGAAAGTCTGGTCGCCTCCCGCCGCTGCGAGCTGGCTCACCAGACGTGCCTCCTGGGCAGGTGATGGTGCTCCGGGTTTGTCGAGCAATGCAGCAAGTCGTGCAATGGCACTCGCCTGATTATCGAATGACCGACGCGCCTCTTTCGACGGCAATACTTTTCGGGCTTGACGACGCGACTTCGCGTTCACCATCGTTGCCACTCGATCGAGTGGAATTTGGTAGCGACCGGCAATCGTCGGCACGAGTTCGACGAATCGGCGATGGTCTCGTCTCCGCAGGAGGATGACGCCAAGAATCGTGATGAGGAACAACACGATGAAGGCAATCACCGCAACCCCAGCAACGATGGCCCCGCCTTCTTCTTCCGCGACGCTGAGCGATCCGTTCCAGGCAGCATGGGAACCCATTGCGAACAGTAGGCCCCACCACGCCGTCATGATCGAGCGGCGGTTGCGGACGGCAAGTCCAACGGCGAGCCCGGTCCAGGCCGTGAAGAGCGGATGCGCAAACGGTGTGAGGAGCGCTCGTCCAACGAACGTCTCCCACAAAATGTCCTGTTCGTCAGCCAGATAGAAGTAGCTCACGTCTTCGATGACTGCGAACCCAAGGCCCGCCCAGCCGGCGTAGACGAGTCCATCCATGATCCCGTCGACCTCGCGGCGACGGACCATCCACAAGAGTGCGCCTGCCTTTGTGAGCTCCTCGATGAACGGTGCACTGATGACGGCTGCGGCGGTTTCGCTGGTGAGGGTGGCGAAGACCGTGTTGAAGAGCAGTGAGATGATGCCGGCGACAAAGGCACCCCACAGGAGTGTGTGGAGGCGAGCCGCCCACGGTTCGGGTTCGACTCGGTCCATCCACACGAGGACTGGTGCGACGATGAGAAGAGGCACCGCGCCGAGCACAATGGTGATGGGGTTGGTGACCGCCGCATAGGCGAGCAAGGCGAGGCTCGGGATCGCAGCGAGCACGACGGGAACCGAAAGAAACGATGGGAGACGCGGTTTCTTTTGTGTTTCGACCGCCGCGGCCAAGGACAGCTCTGGGTGCATCACTAGCGCAGGCTGGTTGACGTGTGCGGACCAGCCGTGTCCGTCGTACCAACGCCAATTCGCCTCTCCCCAGGGGTCGGCGTACCAGCCCGCGGGTTGGCCCGAAGGCGGGGGAGGAATAGCCGGGGGTGGAGGAGTGGATGTCCACGTCGGCGGTGGTGGCTGGCTGGTCACCACGTCAGTCTGGGTGGCGTCCGGCCATGGGGCAAACGGTCAGCGGGAATGCACCAGCTGTCCGCCTACCCATACGTGACTGATGTCGCCTTGCCCTGCGGTACGCACCAGCTTTTCGAACTGACGATCGGGGCTGTCGCCACCGGGCAGGTGATCGACCCGGTCGAGTGAGACCGCTACTGCATCGAAGCGTCGACCGACCTCGATCAACCCGAGAGGTTCGCCCAAGACGTCGGCGCCGCCACGAGTTGCGAGGAAGAAGGCCGTGGTCGCGTCGATGTGACTGTCGGCAACACCTCGCGATTCTGGTGAGAGGCGCTGGTCGACACCGTCCTCGAGATGTCGAGAGACGTCGACGGCGCGCGCTGCTTGTGACAGCAGCGATGCACTCGGCCCGCCGGCGATGTCGGTTCCGAGACCAACTCGAACCCCATGGTCGAGCGCCCGACGTGTGGGGAACACGGCGTGACCGAAGTACACGTTGCTCAATGGGCAGTGTGCGACACCTGCCTGTTGTCGTCGAATGATCTCGAAGTCCTCGTCACTGAGAAGACAGCCGTGGCCGAGTACTGAACCCGCTCGAAGGAGACCAAAACGTTCGAGGGTCGACGTGTCGGACATGCCATGGCGCTCCAGGACGTATCCATGTTCCCAGTCGTTCTCCGAACAATGTGTCTGGACCAGGTGACCAGTTTCGGTCGCGAGCGCGCCGAGGCCGGCCAGAAGCTCATCGGTGCACGCTGGGATGAAACGTGGCGTGATGATCGGTCGAACCAGCCCATGGGGGTCGTCGAGTGCCGAGATCTCCTCGATCGAACGACGACTTGCTTGGAGACCTTCGTCAGCAGAGTTGTCGCGGTAGTACTCCGGCGTGCCTTCCGGGTGGTCCATGGCCGTGCGGCCAACCCATGCTCGTTGCCCGTGGCGAATGCAGGCCTCGGCGAGGGCCGTCGTCGCTTCGACGTGTGTACTGCCGTAGTACACCGCGGTCGTTGTGCCGTTGGCGAGGAGAGTCGGCACCATGTCGTCCCAGATGTGGCGGGCATGGTCGAGATCAGCGCATTTGGCTTCGATGGGGAAGGTGTACTCAAACAGCCATTCGTCCAGTGGCACGTCGTAGCCGGTCCCCAGCTGTGGCCATTGCGGTGCGTGTATGTGCAGGTCGATGAATCCAGGAACCAGGATCGTCGTCGCGGGAAGCGCAACATCGATGTCGCCGTCATGTTGGTTCGCCGGTGTGATCTTGGTGATCTCGTCTCCGTCCACCGTGATGACGACGTCGACGAGGTGTTCGAATTCTGTGGCAGATGGTGTTTGAAATACCGAGGCACGAAGGGTGGTCACGGCTGCAAACTGTAGGTGCTGTGGGCGCGCTCAGGCGCCTTTGAGAAGTTGGGAGATCTTGTACGCGATGGTGGCTTCCTTGTCCGTGGTGTCCTCGCGCTCGTCTGCTGCAGCGAGAATTCGTCTGCTGCCTCGGACCCCAAGCCATCTGAGGGGTTCGGGTTCCCAACGTCGAGCCTTGTGTCCTACCCACGGCAACGTGGTCCGCTCGGTTTCGGCTCCATGGATCAGCTCCGCCATGGTTCGGCCTGCGAGATTTGCTGCTGCAACTCCTTCACCGACGTAGCCGCCGAGTACGCCGACGCCACTGGTTTTGTCATAACGAAGACCTGGCACCCAGTCTCGAGGGATTCCCAGCACACCGCCCCATCGGTGGGTGAAGGTGACGTCTTTCAGGATTGGAAGCATGTCGATAAGTGTCTGGCGAATGAGTGCGTGCGAACCTTCGTGGGTCTCCGCGTGCGCACTGATGGCCGACCCGAAGAGGTACGGCACACCTCGACCGCCAAAAGCCAGGCGATTGTCTTCGGTGCGCTGGCCATAGATGACCATGAAGCGATCGTCGGAGAACGTCGGTCGACCATCGAGCCCGATCTCTTCGAACAGTGAGTCGGGCAATGGCTCGGTGGCCACCATGAGGGAGTACACCGGGAGCAGCGCCCGACGTTCACCTTCGAGATCGCGGGTGTACGCCTCGGTAGCTCGAACCACGACGTCGGCTCGTACGGTGCCGCCGTCGGTGATCACTTGTTTTGACGCAATTCGCGAAACCGTGGTTCCTTCGACGATGGTGACGCCGGCCGCTTCGACGGCATCAGCGAGGCCGCGCGTCAGTCGGGCCGGGTCGATGGCTGCACAATCGGGTGAGTAGATGCCGCTTCGAACATTGGTCGCGGCGAGGTGTTGACGAGCTGCCTTGGCGTCGAGCAATTTGCCCTGGGCGCCGGTCTCGGCCATCTCTTCGCGCTGACGTCTCTCCTGTGGGCCGTTTCGTGCGAGTCGAATCCACCCGCCTTTGGCATATCCGCAGGTGATGTTCTCGGCCTCGGCAACCCTGCCGATCTCATCGACGGTGTCATGCATGGCTCGGACGAGTCGCATGGCTGCGTCCATCGACGACCATTGCGCATACTTCTCGGGCGGAACCGCAAGGCCGCCCTCGGCCCAACCACCATTCCGGCCCGATGCGCCGTATCCACAGAAGGTTTTCTCGATGACCATGATCGAGAGTGTCGGATCAAGTTGTGTCAGGTAATAGGCGGTCCAGAGCCCACTGAACCCGCCACCAACGATGGCGACGTCCACCTGGGTGTCACCATCGAGTGCCGGACGTTTCTGGATCGGCCCGAGCTGGTCGAGCCAAAGGGCGGTGGTCGTCGCAGTGCGCAGGAATTCTTCGGAGTTCGACATCGGTCGAAAATCTACTGCATGACCTCTTCTTTAGCGAGAAAGGTGTCGAGACTGTTTCGTAATCCGAGGCAAGTTCGACTTTCGACTTCGGAATCACTAGTCTCTGACCATATGGGGTCGATCCATCTCGAAACGGCAATACCTGGTCCACGAAGCGTGAAGATCGTCGACCGCCGTCGCGCTGCGATGTCCGCGGGTGCCGCATTCCTCACAGAGTTGGCCGTTGATTCCGCCGTTGGTGCAGTTGTCACCGACGTCGATGGCAATCGTTTGCTCGACTTCGCGGGAGGGATCGGCGTGCTGGCCGCAGGCCATTGTCCGCCCACTGTGGTTGAGGCAATCAAGAAACAAGCCGACGACCTGTTGCACATCTGCGGCATCGTCGCCACGCACGATTCGATGGTCGAACTTTCCGAAGCGTTGAACGCCGCCGCCCCCGGAGACTTCGCGAAGAAGACATTGCTCATGAACTCAGGCGCCGAGGCACTCGAGTCGGCGGTGAAGATCTCGCGCGTGGCCACTGGGCGCGCAGCAATCATGGTGTTCGAGGGTGGTTATCACGGTCGTACGAACATGACGATGTCGATGACCAGCAAGTACGGGCTGTTCAAGAAGGGTTTCGGACCATTCGCGTCGGAGGTCTACAGAATTCCCTACCCGAACGTGCTCCGTCGACCACCCGGTACCAATCCCGAACAGTACGTCGACTGGTCGATCGACCGATTGCGAGATTCACTCATCTCGCAGATCGACCCTTCGGCGTTGGCTGCGATCGTGATCGAGCCCGTCCAAGGAGAAGGCGGATTCATCCCGGCTCCAGCGCCGTTCCTTCGAGCGATCCGCGAGATCTGTGACGAACACGGCATCGTCATGGTTTCCGACGAGGTGCAGGCCGGATTTGGTCGCACGGGAAAACTTTTCTCCATCGAACACAGTGATGTCGTTCCCGATCTGATCACCATGGCGAAGTCGATGGGTTCGGGTATGCCAATCTCCGCGGTCACCGGTCGAGCCGAGCTACTAGATGCACCTCATCCGGGTGGCATGGGCGGAACATACAGTGGCAACCCGGTCGCTTGTATGGCAGCACTCGAGACCATCAAGATCGTCAACACACCCGAATTTCTCGACCGGGCGGTTGTGGTCGGTGAACGTCTTCGAGCTGGACTCGATGAGCTCAAGAAGCGATATCCCGATCGTGTGGCTGACGTGCGTGGCCTCGGGCCTATGTTGTGCATTGAACTGGTCACCGATGGCCATCTCGATCCGGACCCCGATCTCACTCTTGCGATCACGAAGGCGACGTTGCAGCGAGGGTTGATCACGATCCGTGCGGGTCTGTACAGCAACTGTGTTCGTTTTCTTCCTCCGCTCACCATCTCGGACGAACAAGTCGACGAAGCGCTTGTTGTGCTTGGCCAGGCCATGGCCGAAGCGATCGAGGCGTGAGATGAAGCGACCACCCATCCGGATCCTTGATGTCGCGGGCAGTCCGTCACAGATCGGAGCGGCCCACGGCGCGGCGTACGCCGACGAGATCACGCAATACACGAACGACCGGGTCGACCTCGTGGCGACAGGGCTGTGGAGCGGTGGTCCGCTCAGCCGCAGCGATGTGCTCGACATTGCCCAGTCGATGCTTCCTGCACACGAATCCTTTGATGCCGCGCTTTATGAAGAGATGCTGGCGATGGCTGAAGCCGCGGGAATCTCTGCGGCCGAGGCGGTCGTCGTCGGTGGGTTCACTGACTTCGTTGACACCGTTCGGGCCGTGGTCGGCGGACCTATGCCCGAGTCGTTGATCGAGGACGATTGCACGGCGATGATCGTGCCCGACTCGAGAGCCGGTGGCGCCGGCATCCTTGGGCAAACCTGGGACATGCACGACGACGCCACCGATCACGTGCTGTTGCTCAGAGTGCAACCAACGGATGCGCCGGCCGCGCTGGTGTTCACCACGACTGGCTGTCTTGGCCAGATCGGTATGAACAGTGAGGGCGTCTGCGTCGGAATCAACAACCTCGTCGGACTCGATGGAACTCGAGGTGTTGCGTGGACATCGGTGGTGCGCGGCATGCTCAAGACGAGTAACGCCAGCGAAGCTCGTGACGTGCTTCTCGCTGCTGACCTCGCTGGTGCGCACAATTTCTTGATCTTCGACAGGAGCGGGGTGGGATTCACGGTCGAAGCCATGCCGTCGGCTCGTCCTTTGATCGAGCTCGACGAGACGCCGATCGTGCACACCAACCACACGGTGCTGCCCGAGGCAACTGCGGTCCAAGCTGCGAAAGCGCCAGGTCTCATGGACAGTTCGTCGTCCCGTTACGACACGGCGGTTGACCTCCTCTCTGATGGCGACGTCGATGTCGAGCGAGTGTTCGAGATCACCCGGGAACCTGGAGCGATCTGTCAGTCGCCTGTTCCGCCGTACAACATTGAGTCGAGCGGTGGGGCCGTGATGCGCCCGTCGACCCTCGACTTCTGGGCGTGTTGGGGCCAGCCGATCACCAACGACTACGAAAAGATCGAGTTCCCCCATTCACCGGGCCGCTCGGACTCTCCAGGCCGGTTGTCGTGATGTCGGCGGCTGGAAGTCCGGACAGTGGCGTCGCGGGAGACGTCCTAAGCACTGGCCCGTCCTCCGGTTTGCAGTACGTGCGGATGACGGGCCCGATGTGCAAAGCCATGGAGGCGCTCGAACTCCAGGCCTTCCCAACCGCCGACCCTGCAGACCTGTACGACGAAGAAGCGCTGCTGATTCTCGCCGAGGACTTTCCTGCGGGGAGTGTCGTCGGGTTCGATGGTGATGGTCGGAGTGAACCTGTGGCGGTCGGTCTCGGCGTGCGAACCCACTTCGACTTCGCGAACCCCCAGCACAACCTGAAGACGTTCTTCGCCGGTGCACCCACGGATTCGGGCGACGACCCCGATGCGCCGTGGTACTACGGCACCGACATCGTCGTGCGCCCCGACTATCGCCGCCGAGGTATTGGCCGGGAGCTCTACGACCTGCGCAAACAAATGTGTGTCGACCTCAACCTCGCAGGCATCGTTGCCGGTGGAGTGATTCCGGGATTCGCGGAGCACAAGCACGCCATGAGCGCAGACGACTACGTCGCCAACGTGGCCTCCGGTGAGTTGTACGACCCGACGCTCACGTTCCAGCTCGAGAACGGATTCGAAGCGCACTGCGCGCTCAGCGACTACATCAAGGACCCTGAGGTCGACAACTACGCGTCACTCATTGTGTGGCACAACCCGACCTACAACTCGCCTGACGTCGAGAGGGGTGGGACACAATGAGCATCATTCCAATAGACGACACCGACCGAGAACTCATTCGCATCCTGCAAGCTGACGGGCGAACACCGTTCTCTCAGCTCGGTCGTGTCGTCGGGTTGAGTGACGCGGCGTGTCGTCAACGTGTGATGCGGTTGCTCGAAGATGGCGTCATTGACATCGTTGCGGTGACCGACCCCGTGAAGTTGGGTCTCGGTTACCAGGCGATGCTCGGCATCACGGTCAGCGGTGACACGCGAAAAGTGGCGGCCGAGATTGGCGTGCTCGATGACGCGGTCTACGTCGTGATGACCACCGGTCGTTTCGATCTGCTCGTCGAGATCGTGGTGCGCGACGGTGCTGCGCTCATCGATGTGTCGAACACGATCCGGATGATGGATGAGGTCAGTTCGCTCGAGGTGATGTCCTACCTAGGACTCACGAAACAGACCTATGACTGGGGTGTTGGATGAGGAGCGCAGCTTGCGAAGCGAGTGATGTGATCCTGTCGTCCGCTCAGGTTCAGGCACCCAGGAGTGTTCGATGACTCCCGAGAATCTCGATGGCGACCAGGCCTTTCGAAGTACTCAGCTTGCCGGCCGCGATCGGGAGATGACGTGGGGCGGCGCAACGTCGTTCTTGCGCCGCAACTACACGCGAGACCTCGACGAAGCAGACATCGTCGTCACGGGGATCGCCTTTGACATGGCCACTTCGAATCGACCTGGTGCTCGGTTTGGACCTCGCGCAATCAGAGCAGCATCGACCGGGTTAGCCGAACTCGACGCCTACCCCTTCGGCTTTGACCCCTTCGATACCCTTCGCGTCGCCGACTACGGCGACTGCTACCTCGACTTCGGGCGCGTCGACGAGATGCCCGCCCGAATTGAAGCGCACGCCGACGAGATCATCGGGAGCAACACGATGATGATCTCGCTCGGCGGAGACCATTACGTCACCTATCCAATCTTGAAGGCGCACTACAAGAAGTTTGGAAAGCTGTCGCTCATCCATTTCGATGCGCACTGCGACACCTGGGAAGACTCCGAGGACCGCATCGATCATGGTTCGATGTTCTTGCGGGCGTTGCGTGAAGGAATCATCGATCCCGAGACGTCAGTGCAGATCGGGATCAGGACGCACAACTCAGACACACACGGCTTCACGATTCTTGGAGCGCCGTGGGTGCATCGGGAGGGCATCCCTGCGGTGCTTGATGTGGTTCGCGAGGTCGTTGGATCCAACAAGGCATATCTCACGTTCGACATTGACTGTCTGGACCCGGCCTTCGCCCCCGGGACTGGTACGCCGGTGAGCGGTGGCCTCACAACGGCGCAGGCGTTGGAAGCGATTCGTGGGTTGGCCGAGTTCGACATTGTCGGAATGGATGTGGTCGAAGTCGCTCCGTCGTATGACGTCAGTGAGGTGACTGCGCTCGCCGCAGCGACGATTGTGCACGACTTCATTTGTGTACAGGCGGTTAAGGCCGGGGCGGTCAAACAGGAATATGGGTTGGAGTAGCCAATCATGGGGGATCCAGTGATGGGGGATGCACGAATGCAAGACGATGAGGCCGGGGGGCCAATGACCGCAGCAGTAACGATCGATGGCGTGACCAAAAAGTTCGGCGACGTGGTGGCCGTCGACGCGATCGAGTTGGAGATCGCTGATGGCGAGTTCTTTGCGATGCTCGGACCATCGGGCTGCGGGAAGACCACAACGCTGCGCATGATCGCCGGCCTCGAGTTCCCCACTGAGGGGAGCCTCAAGATCTTTGGCGAGGAAGTGGGCACACTCCCGCCAAACAAGCGGCCGGTGAACACGGTCTTCCAGAACTACGCACTGTTCCCCCACATGAACGTGCTCGACAACGTGGCATTCGGTTTGCGAATGAAGAAGGTCGACAAGACAACGGCACACACAAAAGCATCCGAACTGATCGATCTCGTACAGCTCGGTGGTATGGAGAAGCGGCGGCCCAACCAGCTGTCTGGTGGACAGCAGCAACGTGTTGCTCTCGCACGAGCCTTGGTCAACGAGCCGAAGGTGTTGCTTCTCGACGAGCCATTAGGTGCGCTGGACCTCAAGCTCCGCCAAGAAATGCAGAGCGAGCTCAAGTCATTGCAACGCGAACTTGGCGTGAGCTTCGTGTTCGTGACGCACGATCAAGAAGAAGCGCTCACCATGAGCGATCGGATTGCGGTCATGCACGAAGGGCGGCTGCTGCAGGTCGGCACGCCCGAGGACATCTACGAGCGCCCAGCCAATCGTTTCGTCGCCGACTTCATTGGGCAGACGAACCTTCTCGACGCCACGGTCGAGAACGACGACCTAATCGTCCTGTCGAATGGCCAACGGTTGATGGCGCCGAACCCGCTGCCCGCTGGCACAAAGGTGGCGATGAGCCTTCGCCCTGAAGCCATTGACATTGGACCACGGGGTTCGGTCCCGGCGGAGCACACGGCGACCAGCCTCGAAGGGGTCGTCGAAAACCTGACCTATTTGGGACACGCGATCGACTACACGATCAAGATCGACTGGATCGATCTCGAGGTTCGCTCTGACGCGGCGTCCGCCGATCGTCGATTTGCACCCGGTGATGAAGTCTCGGTCTGGTGGGATCGAACGTCGGACTGGGTGGTGGCCGACTGATGACCGCCACCATTCCGACCCCGGCACCCGCTCCCGATGCGCCTGAAGCTGCGGTAGCGACCCCGCAGTTTGAAGAGGCACAGGAAAGACAGAAGCGGCGGCGTGGATTCCTCCTGGCATCTCCCGCCTACCTCTACCTCGGCATCTTCTTCGCGCTGCCACTTGTCATCGTCGTGGTGTACTCCTTCGCCACTCGAACCACGGTGGGCACCGACCTGTCGGGCTGGAACCTCGATTCCTATCGCAAGCTCGGTGACGATCAACTGCCCGCGATCTTGTGGCGCAGTTTCTTCCTCGCAGCGATCACCACCCTGATCTGCCTCGTATTCGCCTATCCGTTCGCGTACTACATGGCGACACGCAAGGTGTCGGTACGCAACCTCATGCTCGTCTTCGTGATGATTCCGTTCTGGACGAACTTTCTTGTGCGTAACTACGCCTGGCGGGTGATCCTTGGCAACAACGGTCCGCTGAATTCGGCAGCTGAGGGGGTCGGCCTTCCTGCTCCCGATCTGTTGTTCACGCAAACAGCGGTCGTCCTCGGGCTCGTCTATGGCTTCCTGCCATTCATGGTCCTACCGCTCTACGCATCGATCGAGCGGATCGATGGCCGGTTACTCGAAGCGAGCCGTGACCTCTACGCAAACGGATTTGAGTCGTTCCGACACGTGCTGCTTCCGTTGTCGATGCCCGGCGTCATCGCTGGTTCGATTCTGGTCTTCGTGCCGAGTCTCGGCGCCTATGTCACACCCGAGATCCTCGGCGGAGCGAAGACCACGCTGCTTGGCAGTTACATCGTGACCCAGTTCCTCACGGCCCGAAACTGGCCGTTCGGCGCGGCGCTCTCGTTCGTGTTGATGGTCATCATGCTCGGCTCGACCATGTTGTACTTCCGCAAAGGGGCTCAGACCCTATGAGCGGCTCGATGATCGAACCCCGAGGATGGACGAAGCGACTACTCGCAGCGAATGTCTGGCTGATCTACATCTTCTTCTACGCACCCATCGTCATGTTGGTTGTCTTCTCGTTCAGCGACAGCCGAAACGTCGGTGTCTGGGGCGGGTTCACTTTCGACTGGTATGGAGACTTTGCGAATAGCACAGCGGGCAAACAAGCGCTGTCGAACTCGCTCAAAATCGCCTTCGCCTCGACTGCGATCTCGGTCGTGCTCGGCACGATGGCTGCACTTGCCCTCGAGCGATTCACCTTCCGCGGCAAGAAGGTGTTCGATGCGCTCCTGTATCTGCCGATCATCATTCCCGACGTCACGATGGCAGCGATGATGTTGCTGTTTTTCGCGCAAGCCGCAGAGATATTCGGTTTCTCGAAGGGTTTCGGCACAATTGCGATCAGCCATGTTGCATTCAGCATCAGCTTCGTGTCGATCGTGGTCCGTGCTCGGATAGCGGGCACCGACGAGAAGCTCGAAGAGGCCGCGCAAGACCTTGGAGCGACCCGCTGGATGGCCTTCCGACATGTGACGTTGCCGCTGATCATGCCCGGCATCGCCGGTGGTGCTCTGCTCGCGTTCACCCTGTCACTCGACGATGTTGTCATCACCCAGTTCGTCAACGGGCCAGGCTGGAACACACTTCCCGTCTGGGTCTTCGGCCTGATCCGCAAGGGCGTCACGCCACTCATCAACGCCATTTCAGTGATCATGCTGGTGGCGTCGATGCTCCTCGTCGCACTCTCACTTATGACCGAACGCATCCGCTCTGATGCCTGACACCACTTCTCGATCTGTAATGACCTGTACAACCAACCGAACCAGCCGTTCGGATGAAGGGAAATCAACAATGAACAAGACCACATTGCTCAAACTCCTGGGAGGGCTGTTCGCATTGACACTTCTCGCGAGTGCATGCGGAAGCGATTCCGAAACCGCAGGTGGAACTGCTTGCGGAGTTGATGAGGTAGATGGCGACCTCGCGCTCTACAACTGGGCGGAGTACATCGACGAAGAACAGCTCGCGGCGTTTGGGGAAGAGTTTGGCATCAGCGCAACGATGACGACGTACGACTCGAACGAAGCAATGTTGCCCATCATCAGCGCCGGAAACTCCGGATACGACGTGATCGTTCCCTCCGACTACATGGTCGCGATCCTGATCGAGGGTGAGATTGTTCAGCCTCTCAATTTCGACGCCATTCCAAACTCGACGAATCTGTCGTCTGACTTCGCGAACGCGGTGTATGACCCCGACCAGGAATACTCGCTTCCTTACCAGTGGGGTTACACGGGACTCGCCGTCGACACCTCTGTGGTGGGCACCGACTTCCCTCGCACTTGGGACATCGTTTTCGGCGACTTCGCCGCCCAATACGAGGGCGAGATCACGCTGCTGAACGATCCGCGAGAGACGATGGGCGCAGCACTCAAGTCGTTGGGTTATTCGCTGAACACGACTGATCAGGACGAGCTCGACGAGGCCGAAGCGGTCATCGCCGATGCCAAGGACAACTTGTTGGCATTCAACACCGACTCGGCAGACGAGCTCCTGACGTCGGGTGAGAGTGTCATTGCACATGGTTATTCGGGCGACATGTTCACCCAGTTCCTCGAGACCGACAATCCCGAGAACTACGTATTCTTCGTTCCTGAAGAAGGCGGCACCCGCTGGGTCGACAACATGGCGATTCCAAATGATGCCCCGCATCCCTGCACTGCTCATACGTTCATCAACTGGCTGTACAGCGCAGAACAAGGCGCAGCATTGTCGAACTGGAATTACTACGGCACTCCAAACTCTGCAGCGATCGATGGCCTTGACGAAGAACTGAACGACTTCGTGACCTCCCCAGATGTTCTCGTTGGTGGACTCGACAGCGTCGAGTCAATCTCTGACACGGGCGACTTCGAGAACTCGTACTCCGACGCGTTCATCGCGGCAAAGGGTTAGCGTGCTGATCCCGACGGCAGCAGCGGCTCCGCCGCGATCTTGCTGCCGTCGGGCTGCAGCATGTTGTCCCCTCTGGGGGCCGTTCATGCGCCACGGAGGCTGGGCGCCGGTGGCGACGTTTGAGCTCCGGAGGGACGGAGGAGCGGGCGTGCGGCTACGGAGCCGCATCGGCGAAGCCGAGTGCGGATGTTACTGTCACACCACGTATCTATGGTGTCTTTCGTGAATCTGGATTTTGATTCGGATTCGCGTCTAGGCGTTTGTAGGCTTGTCTGCTGGTCCGGTTCATCTTCGGGTGCGTCGAGTCCAAGTTTGTTTGACAACAGATGCCCTGCTCCGAAATCCGGGGCCTCGGTGAGAGCCGAGTCCAGAGGGAGGTACTTGCACATATGCGAGCCTATGAATTAATGGTCATTTTTGATGCTGACGTTGCTGATGCGACGATTCAAGGTCATTTGAAGACACTGATCTCCGAGACCGTCGAAGCCGACGGTGGCTCGGTCGCCAAAGTCGATCACTGGGGCAAGCGTCGCTTCGCCTACGAGATCAACCACAAGAACGAAGGCACCTACCTGGTGCTTGAGATCTTGCTTCCAGAGCGCAAGGACCTTTCGGCCCAAGACCGTGCTCTCCGTCTCGCGGACGATGTCGTTCGCCACAAGATCATCCGGTTGCCCGAAGGTGAAGCCACTCGACGTGGTCTTCTGGGCACCCCAGCTTCGGCCTAAGAGCCGGAAAGGCGAACCACCATGGCGTATGACAACACCATCACAATCGTTGGAAACCTCACCCGAGATCCCGAGCTCCGTTTCACCCCTGGTGGCGCGGCGGTCGCGAACTTCGGCGTGGCCTGGAATCTGAAAGGCCGCGACGGAGCCGAGGACAAGGTCTCGTTCTTCGATGTCACGTGCTGGCGACAGCTCGCAGAGAACGTGAGCGATTCGCTCACGAAGGGCAGCCGAGTCGTTGTGCACGGCCGCCTCGATCAGCGATCCTGGGAAAACCAGGACGGCGAGCGTCGGAGCAAGGTCGAGATCGTCGCTGACGATGTCGCTCCGAGCCTCAAGTGGGCCACGGTGGAACTCACCCGCAACGAATACAAGGGTGACGGCGGCGGACAGGGCCAGGGAGGCGGCGGTGGTCAATACCAGCCCGCACAGAACTCTCCCGCACAGGGCTCTCCTGCTCAAGCCGCCGCACCAGCGCCACAGTACGACATGAACGAAGAGCCCTTCTAGGGCATCACCTCAACAAGGACGAACGATTACTCATGGCCAAGAAGCCACCACCACGCACGAAGAAAAGCGACAACGGACGCCGCACCAAGAAGAAGGTGTCCGTACTCACCACCGACAAGATCGACTACATCGACTACAAGGACGTGAACCTGCTCAAGCGGTTCGTCTCCGACAGGTCGAAGGTTCGTGCTCGTCGGGTCACCGGAAACGACACACAGCAACAAGCTGCGGTCGCACGCGCGATCAAGAACGCTCGTGAGATGGCCTTGTTGCCATACACGACGCGCGTGACCACCCAGCGCAACAACCGAGATCGTGGACGTGACCGCGGACCTCGTGATGACGCACCTCGCGGCGACGCACCAAGCGAGTCCGCAGCACCGGACGCCGAGGTTGCGAGCAACGAAGCAACCGAGGCAGAGGTTGCTGAGGTCATGGAAACCGAGGAGGTCTGATGGACATTATTCTCAAAGCTGACGTCAGCGGATTGGGCACACGCGGCGACGTGGTCTCCGTTGCTGATGGTTACTTCCGCAACTACTTGCTCCCAAGAGGCCTTGGATACAAGGCCACAAAGGGTGCCGAGGCCGAGGCCCAGGCAATGCGCAAGTCCAGTGCAGCAAAGAACGAGGCAAGTCGCGCCGAGGCCGACAAGATTGCTGCGTCGCTCGTCCCGCAGGTCGTCACCATCGCAGCCAAGACTGCAGATGGCGGAACCCTGTTCGGTTCGGTTGGTGCTGCAGACATCTCCGCTGCTGTAGAAGAGCAGACCGGTCATGTCATTGACCGCAAAGCCTTCAAGCTTGACAGTTCGCTGAAGGAGCTTGGTCAGCACATGGTGATGACCAACATTCACTCACAGGTGCAGTTCCCCGTCACGGTGGAGATCATCGCCGACGAGAGCTGAACCTACGCGAAAGGGCCGCACCGCAATAGCGGTGCGGCCCTTTGCCGTTTTCGACCCGTCCATTTGGACGATGGAGAGGCCCGTGCAGATCATCCTCTTGTACGAGGGTGAATCCGACTTGTGGGTGATGTTTCTGAGGCTGGTGATTGCGAAGCTGATCAGGTGAATAGAGAGCTGTTTCGAGAGGTCGCCAAAAGCGTCGTAATACTGACCGTGGCGTGGGCCGCCTATTCGATTGTTCGCCTTCTCACGACCGGGTCGGCCGATGTGGCCCGAGCAAATGCGGTGGCCGTTGACTCCCTCCAGGCCACCCTTGGGATTGGCATCGAGGCTGCGATCCAGGATCTGATGCTCGGTGAGGTAGTTGGCACCCTCGCGAACTCGTACTATTTGTTGCATTTTCCCGTCACGCTCCTCCTCTTGGTCGCGATGTTCGTCCGTCACCGCACGACAATCTTTCCCGTCGTGCGAGATGGCCTGGTCGCAATGACGTTTTTTGGACTGATCGTGCATCTTGCGTTTCCACTTGCTCCACCGCGAATGCTCGACGGGATCGTCGATGCGTCGACCATGTATGGGCCCAATCCGTACACCATTCCCGGAAGTGGTGCAGCGAATCAGTTTGCGGCCATGCCATCGATGCACGTGGCCTGGGCAATCGTTGCTGGTTGGGCGCTCTGGAGATCGACGACGACGAGATTTGGGAAGGTGGCAGGTCTATTACATCCTGCATTCACCGTTGCGGTGGTAGTTGTTACCGGACATCATTTTATGCTCGATGCGATCGTCGGATCAGTATTTGCGGTGGTCGCCCTCGCAGGAGCGTCTCTCTTCCATCGGTCTCGCCGTCGGGCTGGGGATAACATGCCAGTTGTCCACAGTTCATCCACAGGAGAAAGGGCGCGAAACCGCGCGTTTTCCCCCAGTTACCCACTGGTTTCTCACAGCCCAGTGCTGGCACCCTTAACGGTGTGCCAAAGACATCCGAAGAACCGGTCGCCAGCGTCTCGAACGAGACCTGCCGTCCCCCTGTCACACCCCATCGTCACGATGAGGACGTGCAGTTCTCACCAGTGATATGCGGTCGGGGATCGATGGATTGGACGTCGGCCCATGTCTGACGCATACGGCGACGCTCCTCCCTACGAAGACTACAACGACGGGCCTGCACGAGTCATCGAAGCCAAGACCGGACGGATCCCGCCACACAACATTCAGGTTGAGCAGTCGCTTCTCGGTGTCCTGTTGCTTTCGCGGGACGCAATTGCGAGCGCTCTCGAGGTAGTCGAGCCCGCCCATTTCTACCGGCCGGCACATCAACACATCTTCGAGGCGATCACCACGCTGTATGGCGCTGGTGACGAGGCCGACGTCGTGACGGTGTCCGATCTTCTCGATCGCAGTGGTTTGCTCGATGGCATGGGTGGCAGTTCGACACTCATGGACCTGCAGGCTCAGGCTCCGGCGATCACTGGCGCGAAGAAGTACGCCGAAATCGTCCGCGAGAATGCTCTTCTCCGACGTTTGATCAGCGTGGGTAACGAGATTGCCGAGATTGCCTACGATCGACCAGAAGACGTGGTGAAGGCGGTCGATCAGGCCGAGCACCTGGTGTTCGAGGTCGCGCAAGGTCGGGCCAGCGACACGATGGCCGACATGCGTTCGCTTATCGAGCAAAGCCTCGATCGACTCGAGATGCTCTATGAGCGTGGTGAAGGTATTACTGGCACGCCCACTGGCTTCGTCGATCTTGACGAGCTGTTGTCCGGTCTCCAACCAAACGCCTTGATCGTCGTCGGTGCACGGCCAGCTATGGGAAAGACGAGTTTTGCGCTGAACCTCGCAGCGCACGCCGCGATTGAAGCGAACAAGCCGACACTCGTGTTCTCGCTCGAGATGGGCCAACTCGAGCTCTCACAACGTATGTTGTGTTCAGAGTCGCGTGTTGACGCCATGAAGATGCGAGATGGCAAGCTCGACGAGAGCGACTGGACCAAGATCAGTTCTGGCGTCGGACGCCTCTCGGAGGCTCCGATCTGGATCGATGACAACCCGAGTCTCACCGTCATGGACATTCGCGGCCGTGCGCGACGCCTGAAGTCTCAGGTCGGCGACCTGGGACTCATCGTGGTCGACTACATCCAGCTGATG